>Ga0164241_10002169_pt1 | contig 21899 bp, 17 predicted proteins | sample OricomyardsoilBY_FD_108780 | JGI IMG/M metagenome (GOLD analysis project Ga0164241, IMG submission 108780) | Backyard soil microbial communities from Emeryville, California, USA - Original compost - Back yard soil (BY) | ecosystem: Environmental > Terrestrial > Soil > Unclassified | place: USA... | reverse complement strand
GCGACGAGAACACCCACGCCATCGTGCGGCGCGTCAACAGCAGCTTCGTGACGCCGTTCGACCGCGAGGACATCTACGCGCTGGCCGGCGGGCTGGACGACGTGATGGACGACATGGATGAGGTCGTCGACCTGATCCTGCTCTATGAGGTGACGAGCTTCCCGAGCGAGGTGCTCACGGCGGTGGAGATCATCCAGCGCTGCGCCGAGATCACGGCCGAGGCGATGCCGAAGCTGCGCTCCTTGACCGATCTCGACGAGTACTGGATCGAGATCAACCGGCTCGAGAACAGCGGCGACAAGAGCTATCGGCGTACTCTCGCCAAGCTCTTCAGCGGAGACTTCAAGGCGATCGAGGTCCTCAAGCTCAAGGACATCGTCACCTCGCTCGAGCGAGCCATCGACTCGTTCGAGAAGGTCGCGAACATCGTCGAGCAGATCGCCGTCAAGGAATCCTGAGGTAGCGGCCCTTCATGGACCTCGCGATCGTCATCACGGTCGTGGTCGTGGCCCTCGCCTTCGACTACACCAACGGGTTCCACGACGCGGCGAACGCGATCGCCACCTCGGTGTCGACCCGTGCCCTCACGCCCCGGGTGGCCCTGATCCTCGCGGCCGTGATGAACTTCCTGGGCGCCTTCCTCGGCCAGAAGGTGGCCCACACGGTGTCGGACGTCATCGTCCCCCCGGACGGGCGCGCGGGCCTGGTGGTGGTGCTCGCAGCGCTCTTCGGCGCCATCATCTGGAATCTGATCACGTGGTACTTCGGGCTGCCGTCGTCCTCGACGCATGCGCTGATCGGCGGGCTCGTCGGGGCGGCGCTCGCCGCCGGCACGACGGTGCACTGGCCGACGATCATCGACAAGGTGGTGATCCCGATGGTGGTCTCGCCGTTGGTCGGGTTCTCTCTGGCGTTCGTGGTGATGCTGGCGATCCTCTGGCTCTTCCGGAGCCGCAACGCCGGACGCGTCACCCGCGGCTTCCGGCTGGCGCAGACGGTGTCCGCCTCCGCGATGGCGCTCGGCCACGGACTGCAGGACGCCCAGAAGACGATGGGCGTGATCTTCCTGGCGCTGGTCACCGGCGGGTACGTCGGGGCCGACTCGGAGCTGCCTCTGTGGGTGGTGGCCGCGTCCGCCGGCGCGATCTCGCTCGGCACGTACTCCGGTGGCTGGCGGATCATGCGCACCCTCGGCCGCAAGATCATCCACCTGGACCCGCCGCACGCCTTCGCCGCCGAGACCGTCGGCGCCAGCGTGCTCTACGCGACGGCGTTCATCTGGGAGGCACCGGTCTCGACCACCCACATCATCACCTCGGCGATCATGGGCTCCGGCGCCACCCGCCGGGTATCCGCTGTCCGCTGGGGCATGGCCCGCAGCATCGTCACGGCCTGGGTGCTCACCTTCCCGGCCGCAGGTGCCGCCGCGGCCATCTGCTTCGCGATCCTGCACCCCTTCTTGTCCTGACCCGGCGCTGCACCTCACCGCGGAGGTCCCCGTCGTCCGCGAGACCTTCGCTCGGTCAGCCGAAGCGGCCGGAGATGTAGGCCTCGGTGGAGGCTTCGTCCGGGGTGGAGAACATCTTCTTGGTCGGGTTGAACTCCACGAGATGACCGGGCCGGCCGGCAGCCTTGAGGTTGAAGAACGCTGTCTCGTCGGAGACACGGGCTGCCTGCTGCATGTTGTGGGTGACGATCACGATCGTGTAGTCGGACTTCAGCTCGTGGATGAGATCCTCGATCGCCGAGGTCGAGATGGGGTCGAGCGCCGAGCAGGGCTCGTCCATCAGCAGCACCTCCGGCTCGACTGCGATCGCACGCGCGATGCACAGCCGCTGCTGCTGGCCGCCGGAGAGCCCCATACCCGGCTTGTTCAGCCGGTCCTTGACCTCGTTCCAGAGGTTGGCTCCCTTGAGGGACTTCTCCACGATGTCGTCGGACTCGGCCTTCTTGATCCGCTTCGCGTTGAGCCGGTTGCCGGCCAACACGTTGTCGTAGATCGACATCGTGGGGAACGGGTCCGGTCGCTGGAAGACCATGCCGATCTCACGGCGTACGGCGACCGGGTCGACGCTGGGGTCGTAGAGCGACTGGCCGTCGACGACGACCTTTCCCTCCACCCGGGCGCCCGGGATGACCTCGTGCAAACGGTTCAGCGAGCGCAGCATGGTCGACTTCCCGCACCCCGACGGACCGATGAACGCCGTGACGGACTTGGACTTGACGCTCATGTTGACCCCCTCCACCGCGAGGAAGTCCCCGTAGTAGATGTTGAGATCTGAGACGTCGATGCTCTTGGCCATGTTTGTTTACCTCAGGTGTCCCGGTCAGTTTCCCTTGTCGGGGGCGAAGACGCGGCCGACGATCCGCGCGATGAGGTTGAGCACCATCACCAGCGCGATCAGCACGAGCGCACCGCCCCAAGCACGCTCGTATCCGACCGGGGTCGAGGAGGCGTACTGGGAGTAGATGAAGACGGGCAGCGTCGTCATCCGCCCGTCGAAGAGGTTGGTGTTGACGCCGTCGGTCGCCCCGGCCACGACCAGCAGCGGTGCGGTCTCACCGATCACGCGCGAGATGGCCAGGACGACGCCGGTCACGATGCCCGCCAGCGAGGTCGGCAGGACCACGCGGGTGATGGTGCGCCACTTCGGCACGCCGAGCGCGTACGCCGCCTCGCGGAGGTCGTCGGGAACGAGCCGCATCATCTCCTCCGCCGAGCGCACCACGGTCGGGATCATCAGCAGCGACAGCGCGATCGAGCCGCCGATGCCGGCCCGGAACGCCGGCCCGAACAGCAGCACGAGCAGCGCCAGGGCGAAGAGGCCGGCCACGATCGACGGGATGCCGGTCATCACGTCGACCAGGAAGGTGATCATGCGCGCCGTGCGCGAGGTCTTGCCGTACTCCACGAGATAGACCGCGGTCAGGATGCCGATCGGCACCGAGATGATCGCGGCCGCCACGGTGATCAGCAACGTCCCGATCAGGGCGTGGTAGATGCCGCCCTGCTCGTCACCGATCACGTTGAGCATCGAGTAGCTCAGGAACTCGGCGTTGATGGCAGGCAGCCCGTTGCTGATGACGACGTAGAGCAGCCACACCAGCGGCGAGACCGCGATCGCGAACGCCGTCCAGATCAGGGCCGTGACAAGCCGGTCGACCGCGGCCCGCCGTCCCTCGACCAGCCGCGACCACAACGGCATGGCGACCAGGAAGACGGCGATCGCAAGCACCAGCCAGCCCATCAGGCCCCAGCCGGCGAGCAGGGCCGGCAGCCCGGCCACGGCCAGGGCCATCACGGCCACCAGGAACGGTGCCCATGACGGGAGCCTCGGATGCGAGATGCGCATGCTCCCGGCGGTCATCGCAGTCCCCTCGTCGGGTGCCTCACTTGGCCATCCTCCGGGCGTTGCGGCCGGACACCCAACGAGCCGCGAAGTTGACCAGGAACGTGACCACGAACAGCACCAGGCCGGTGGCGATCAGCAGCGACTGCCGCTCCGGCGTCGCCTCCTTGTAGTTCAGCGCGATGTTCGCCGCGATCGTCGGCGGGCTGGCCGTGCCGATCACGTTGAGCGTGGTCGTGGGAGTCGTGGCCAGCACCATCGCCACGGCCATCGTCTCGCCGAGCGCGCGGCCGAGACCGAGCATGATCCCCGCGATCATGCCCGAGCGGGCGTAGGGGAAGACGGCGTACTGGATCATCTCCCAGCGCGTGGCCCCCAGCGCCAGCGCGGCCTCCTCGTGCAGACGCGGCGTCTGCAGGAAGACCTCACGGGAGATCGCGGTCATGATCGGCAGGATCATGATCGCCAGCACGATCCCGGCGGTGAACAGCGAGCGCCCGTTGGGTGACGGCGGGCCGGGTCCGAAGAACGGCAGGAAGCCGAAGTGCTCGTGCAGCCACACGTGCAGGGGCTGGAGGTAGGCGGCGAGGTAGCGCCCACCCCAGAGGCCGAAGACCACCGACGGCACGGCGGCCAGGAGGTCGATCACGTAGCCGAGGGCCGACGCCAGGGCGCGCGGCGCGTAGTGCGAGATGAAGAGGGCGACCGCGATCGCGAACGGCACCGACACGATCAGCGCGATCGCCGAGGCCAGGAGGGTGCTGACGATCAGGGGCTCGATGTAGCTGACGAACGACGTGAACGGCGCGTACGTGTCGGGCTCAGCTGTCAGGCCCTGCCACCCCTCGAGGGCCAGGAACACGAAGACGGCGACGAGGACGACCAGGATGGTCAGCGCGGCGACGCGGACGATGCCTGCGAACGCACGATCACCGCGCCGACTGGGGCGCGGCGGGGTGGACTCCGTCCGCTCCGGGGAGACGGTCGCGGTCACTGGGGCTCCTTTGAACTCCGGGGCCGGTGACGGCGAGTACGACGGCTCCCGGAGGACCGTCGTACTCGCCGTTGCTCGGTCAGCTGCCGGACGAGATCTTCGAGATGATCGACGTGGCCTTGTCGGACAGCTTGCTGTCGAGCGGGGCCGAGCCCGCGGTGGACGCGGCGGCCTGTTGACCGTCGCTGGAGACGACGTAGGTCAAGAAGCCCTTGACCGTGTCGGCCGTGCTCGAGTCGCTGTAGTTCTGGCAGGCGAGCAGGTAGGACACCAGCATCAGCGGGTAGTCACCCGTCGCACTGGCCGTGCGGTCGATGTCGGTCGCCATGTCCGTGGCCGGCCGGTCCGGTGCCGCGGGAGAGCTGGCCAGCACCTGCGCTGCGCCCTCGGCGCTCGGCGGGTTGTAGTCGCTGCCCACCTTGAGCGAGACCACGCTCAGCTTGTCGTCTGCCTTCACCGCGGAGTCGTCGGCGTACCCGATCGCACCCTCGGTGTCGTCCAGACCGCCGATCACGCCCGAGGTCCCCTCGAGGCCCTGGCCGCCCTTGAGCTTGGCCGGCCACACGGTGGACGCCTCGTCGGCCCACGCGCCGTCCGAAGCCTTGCTCAGGTAGTCGGTGAAGTTGAACGTCGTGCCGGACTCGTCGGAGCGATGGACGGTCGCGATCGCCGTGCTCGGCAGGTTCGTGCCGGAGTTCTGCGACGCGATCGCGGGGTCGTTCCACTTGGTGATCTTGCCGGCGAAGATGTCGGCGACCGTCTTGGCGTCGAGGTTCAGCGAGTCGACACCCGGCAGGTTGTAGGCCACCGCGATCGGGCTCACGTACGCCGGCACCTCGATCGGATCGGCGCCACACTGGTCCTTGGCGGCGCTGAGCTGTTCGCTGGTGAGGTAGGCGTCGGTCCCTGCGAACGAGTAGGCACCGCTGGAGAAGTTCTCGACGCCGGTACCCGAGCCGACCTCCTCGTAGTTGATGATGCCGCCGTTCTCCTTCTGGTAGTTCGCACGCCAGGTCTGCTGGGCGACGGCCTGAGAGGTCGCGCCGCCACCGCTCAGGGTGGCGCCACCGCCGCTGCCGCTGGCGGTGTCGCTGTTGTCGTTCTGGTCCCCACAGGCAGTCAGCGCAAGACCCAGGGCGAAGGTCGCGACCGCTGGCAGCGCCATTCGGCGCAGGGAGGTGGTGTTCACGTCAGTTGGCTCCTGACTCGCTTCGTCTCGGACACCTGGAACCTAGGGAGGCGAGATGGACGGTCATGGCGGTGCCGGTGAACGCCGGATGAACGCGGGATGCCCAGATGTCGACGACTCGGCCGCCCTGCGACGACGCCCACATGGACACCCGGCGTACGGCTCCGTGCGACCCGCCTGGATCAGCCTGGATCAGCCCAGGTGACGCTCGACGGCACGGACTCGGCCGGCACGGTGGTGGATGACCACGAGCTCTCCGGTCGCCTGGGTCTCCACGGGAATGCCGATCGCGTCGTACACAGCGGGCAGGACGGGACGATGGGTGCAGAGCACGGCGTCCTCGCCGGAGTGGATCAGGTCGTGGACGAGCTCGTGGACCGACGAATCGGTGGCGTCCTCCTCGGTGAGCACGTCCGTCCGGAGGACCGGCCGGCCCGTGGTCTCGCCGTACGGCGTCACGGTCTCGGCGCAGCGGGTGCTCGAGGAGGTGACGATCCGGGTCACGCCGTACGCCGCGAGCATCGGCACCGCGGCCCGGGCCTGCTGCACGCCGGCCACGAGCAGGGGCCGCTTCCGGTCGTCCTTGCGCCAGCCCCTCCGCGAGCGCGACTTGCCGTGTCGCAGCACGACGAGCGCGCGCGTCTTCTTGCCGGTGGTCAGCGCCTCGCGCAGCGTGGCCCGGTCACGCTTGTAGCTGAGCCGCTTCTCCGCCTTGTCGACCGGCACCCAGTCGACCTCGTCGATCTCGGCGTTGACGAGGTAGCCCGACACGTCATGGCCGCTCACGACGCGGCCGACCCAGTAGTCGACGACCTTGGTGGACCGCCCGTTCGGATAGGACTGCCGGGCCAGCGGAACTCCGAGCCGGGCCCGCACCCCGGTCTCCTCCTCCACCTCGCGGACAGCCGCCGCCGGCGCCCGCTCACCACGGTCGAGCTTGCCCTTGGGGAAGGACCAGTCGTCGTAGGCCGGCCGGTGCACCAGGAGCACGCGATCCCGGCGCAGCACGACCGCACCGGCGGCCCGCACCACGCCGGGCCTCGAGCTCGAGGGCATGCCGTTAGTCTCACACGCAGCCCGGCGACAGGTGACGAACGGAGCGCACGTGCCGAGACGACTCTGGATCGTCCTGGCTGCCGTGGTCGCCCTCGTCGCCGTCACCGGTGGGTACCTCTGGTGGCAGCGCGACGACCGGACCTCGTTCGCTTGGGCAGTGGGCCACGCGCCCGTCGGTGCCCAACGCCTCTCATGGACCGACTGGGCGGCGATCCGCGAGCACGAGGACGCCCGGCTCTCCACGCGCTCCACGCCGGGAGAGCTCCAGCACTTCCTCGACGCGGCGTACGACGACGACCTCAGCTCGACCTCTGCCCTGGTCACGTCCGCACCCGTGCTGCAGGAGAGGTTCGGGTTCTCGCCGGCCAGTGCCGACTGGGAGCTCTTCAGCCAGTCCGACCAGGGCGCGGTCGTGATGGTGCACCTCCCGTCGTCGGTCGACCTCGACGACATCGCCGGCCACCTGCGCGAGCTCGGCTACTCAGAACCCGGTGAGGACGACGGCGTCTGGCAGGGCGGGGAGGACGTCGTCGCCTCGATCTCGGCGTCCCTGTCCGGCGAGCTGCAGTACGTCGCGCTCGATCGCGACGACTCGGTGGTGCTGACCTCCGACTCCTCGTCGTTCTTGCGTGTCGCCATGGACGCCGTGCGGGGAGACGGGGCACGGGCGACCGGCCTCGACGGCGTCGTCGACGACGCCGGGGAGCCGCTCTCCTCAGCGGTCTACGACGGCGACTACGCCTGCGGCGCGCTCGCCATGGCGCACGCCGGAGCAGCCGACCAGGCGCAGGCGAAGCGGCTGCTGTCCGCGGCGGGTGAGGTCAACCCGTACTCCGCGTTCGCAATGTCGGACGAGCCCGAGGGCACCGTCCGCGTGGCCTTCGAGTTCGCCGATGATACGGCCGCACGGACCAACGCCGACACGCGAGCGACGCTCGCGCGCGGGCCGGCGCCCGGCCAGGGCGGGACGTTCGACGACAGGTTCCGGGTGGCGTCCGTGACTGCCCGAGGGTCACTGGTCGTGATGGTGCTGGAGCCGCGACCTGGCGCGTCAGTGCTGTCGGACCTCAGCACGGGACCGATGCTCTTCGCGACCTGCTGAGTCCGAGACGACGTACGCCGTCAGGACGGCTCGCTGTGGGCTACGCCCAGGATCTCGTCGATCTCGGCCTCGGTGAGGTGCTCGTCGGTCTCGCTCGCGGCAATGATCAGGTTCGTGGTCAGCTCGACCTCGCCCAGGAGGTCGCTGTCCTCCAGCGACACGTCGAACTGGTCGGACACGAACGGCACTCCTTGCGAACCATCAGGCATCGGGGCTCTGGCCACGGGTCAACTATCCAGGTTCCCCGGTCCGCGCGTCCCCAAACCCGAAAATAGCGCTCGGCCCGGACAAACCGAAAGGACCCCACCGGGCCTGGTGAGGTCCTTTCGTGAGTCGTGGGCAGGCCGCGGACTCCGCGGCCCACCCCGCCCGTCAGAGCGGGCGGACGTTCTCCGCCTGCGGGCCCTTCGGACCCTGGGTGACGTCGAACTCGACCTTCTGGTTCTCATCCAGCGACTTGTAGCCCTGCGACTGGATGGCCGAGTAGTGCACGAAGACGTCGTCGCCGCCGTCCTCCTGCGCGATGAAGCCGAAACCCTTCTCGGCGTTGAACCACTTCACGGTGCCTTGAGCCATCTGCTCGTTACTCCTGTTTTCGGAACGACGGGCCGTCACCTCGACGGCCCCGCACCAGATGCGGTGACACGTCGCTCCGACTTGCATGGGTGGCACCCACGAAGAGAACGCCGTTGGATCACAAACTCCGCTGGCGTAGACCTGCTGGAACCTGCATCTGCTGCGGACACGACCCTACCAACCCGATGGGCCAGGGGAACCCCCTGGCCGTGGGAAACCCGACCATCTTCTGCCATCGTCGACGGGATCAGCGGTTACCCTCCCGGCGTGATGCACGGGAGGGAGGCCGAGCAGGCTGCGATCGGCGACCTGCTCGCATCCGCACAAAAGGGTTCCGGTTCCAGCCTCGCGCTGCTCGGCGAGGCAGGCTCCGGGAAGTCCACGTTGCTCGCCGATACCGGGCGCCGGGCGGCGGCCCACGAGATGACGGTCGTCACGACGTCAGGCAACGAGTCCGAGGCGCCCCTGGCCTTCGCCGCCCTCCAACGGCTCCTGCAGCCGCTGATGTCGCGGCTGGACGGCGTGGCGGCGCCGCAGGCCCACGCGCTGCGCGTGGCCTTCGGTGAGGAAGCCGGCGACGCCGTCGATCGGTTCCTGGTGTTCATGGGGGCGCTGTCCCTCCTGGCGACTGCCGCCGAGGACGAGCCGGTCCTCGTCGTCATCGATGACGCGCACTGGCTGGACGACGCGTCCGCCGCGGCCCTCCACTTCATCGCCCGCCGGATCGCGGTCGAGCCGGTCGCCCTCCTGTGGGCAGCCCGGGACAGCGACGTACGCCGCCTCGACACCAGCGACCTCGACGTCCTTCGCCTGACCGGGCTCGACCTCTCCGGTGTCTCGGCGATCCTCGCCGAGGAGACGGGCACCCCGGTTCCCGCGGAGGTGTCCGCCCTCCTGCTCGCCAACACCGGAGGCAACCCGCTGGCGATCCGGGAGCTCCCGTCGGTCCTCACCCCCGAGCAGCTCGCGGGGGACGAGCCGCTGCCGCCACGGTTGCCGGTGACCGAACGGGTCGAGCACGTCTTCCTGGGGCGCGCGCGACAGCTCTCCGAGGATGCGCAGACCGTGCTCCTCGTCGCCGCGGCGGACGACTCCGCCCGGCTGGCGACCCTTCTGCAAGCCGTGGAGACCCTCGGCAAGGATCCCGATGCGCTGGCCGAGGCCGAGCGTTCCGGACTCGTCTTCGTCACGGGCCAGGATGTGAATCTGCGCCATCCCTTGGTCCGGTCAGCCATGTACGCCGCGGCCCCGAGCGCCGAACGTCGCCGCGTCCACGCGGCACTGGCGTCGGTGTTGACTCGGACCGAGGACGCCGATCGCCGGGCCTGGCATCGCTCCTCGTCGGTCGTCGAACCTGACGAGTCCGTCGTGACCGAGCTCGTGGAGGCCGCCGTTCGAGCCGAGCGACGCGGCGGTCACGAGGCCGCGGCGTCCGCCTGGGCACGGGCCGCGGAGCTCAGCTCGACCTCCCCCGTGCGCGCACGCCACCTCTACGCGGCGGCGCAGGCCGCCTGGGCCTCGGCCAACCCGGACCGGGCCCGTGACCTGGTCACCGGATCGATCGCGGAGACCGAGGACCCCTTGTTGCTCGCGGACGCGCGCCGCCTGCGTGGCCGGATCGAGTGGAACACCGGGTCGGTCAAGCTCGCGAACCGGATGTTGCTCGAGGCCGCGGTCGACGCGGCCGGCCACGATCCGGTCCGGGCCCGTGAGATCGCCGCCGAGGCCGTGTCGATCGCGGCCTGGGACGGCGACTCCGGGTCGGACCTCGACGCGACATCGCTCGTGCCGCCGCCGGCCAAGGACGCGCCCGCCCGCGAGCGGACTTACGACGAGCTCCTGTGGGGCTGCGCTCATGTGGTGGCAGGGGACTACGAGGCGGCGGTCGCACCGCTCCGACGAGCCTTTGCCGCCCATGAGGAGCTGCCGGGGGACTTCGAGCTGTTGCCGAACCTCAGCATCGCCGCGTTCCACCTCGGCGAGCTCGACCGGTCCGAGCGGTACATGAACCGGGTGCTGAACCATGCGCGCAACAACGGCGCGGCGGTGATGGTCCTCTATGCGCTGACCAGGCTCGCCATCATCGACCTGGCCGCCGGCCGGTGGACGGACGCCGTCAGCGACGCCACGGAGGCGGTGTCGCTCGGTGAGGTTTCCCGCCACCCGGTGCTCGCCGACGCGCCCGCCGCACTCCTGATGCTGCTGGCCGCTCTGCGGGGCGACGACGAGTCGTTCCGGGGGCTTTCCTTGCGTCTCGAGGCGGCCATGTCCCGGGGAGCCGCAGGCGTGCTCGACGTCGTCATCCGCGACGTCGTCCACTGGGCGCGGGGCGTCCACGTGTCCGGCCGGCCCGCGTCGGCCTTCCACCACCTCGCGCAGATGTCTCACGACGTGCAGAAACGGATGGCGGGCCTCGAGCGCATCGAGGCGGCGGTCCGGGCCGACCAGACCGAGGCAGCCCGCTTGTGGGTCGACGACCTCGCCGGTTTCGGCGCCGCGACGGGGCAGCCGTGGGCCGCTGCCATCGCCGCGCACGGTGAGGCACTGCTCGCGACGCCCGACCTGGCGGAGTCGCACTTCGTGCGGGCGCTGACCCTGCACGAGGACGCCGTCACCGTGGGTCCACCCGGCCGACCATTCAACCGTGCGCGGACCCAGCTGGCGTACGGCGAGTTCCTCCGACGTGCCCGACGCCGCGTCGACGCGCGCCCCCATCTCCGGATGGCCCTCGACACCTTCGAGGGCCTGCGCGCCACACCATGGGCCGAACGAGCGTCGACCGAGCTCCGCGCGTCGGGTGAGACCGTCCGCCGGCGCGACGAAGGCGCCGAGGTGGCGCTGACCCCCCAGGAGAGGCAGGTGGCACAGCTGGTCCGCACAGGGCTGTCGAACAAGGACGTCGCCGCTCAGCTGTTCGTGAGCCCCCGCACCGTCGACTTCCACCTGCGCAACGTGTTCACCAAGACCGGCGTCGCCTCCCGTGGCGAGCTGATCGGGCTCGACCTCGACTGACCAGCCGCCGCCGGACGCGACGGCCCCGGTTGCTCGTGTAACCGACCCTTGTGGTGGCGACACGCCGACCCACGAAGGGTGACCAGAGCCCACAGGGGTCGGTTACACGGGGCCTGAGGCCGGCACGTAACAGGCGAACCCGGTCAGTGCATGCCGTGAGCGTGACCCTGGCCGACCGCACCGGCACCCCCGCGCGGCACCGCGACGAGGGTGAACGCCGCCAGCGCGACCATGGCGGCCGCCACCGCGGTGAAGACCTGCGGGTAGGCGTGGACGAGCCCGGCCCGCGTGGTCAGGTCGCCCGCGATCGCGGTGAGAGTGGCGACGCCCAGGGCGGCCCCGACCTCGTGCCCGGTCATCATGACTCCGGAGGCCAGCCCGGACCGCTCGTGGTCGATCCCGGTCATGGCGGCGATCGAGATGGCCACGAACATGGGTCCGGTGCCGAGCCCCAGGACGATGAACCCGGGCAGGACGTCGGCCCAGTAGCTGGGGTCGGAGTCCATGGAGGCCAGGTAGGCAGCACCGGAGGCGACGACCAGGAGTCCGCCGATCATCAGCCGCTTCGGGCCCACGTGCCCGATCACCTTCGACGCGATGGCGGCGCCCGCGGTGATGGCCGCAGCGAGTGGGAGGAACTGGAGGCCGGTCACGACCGCCGAGGAGCCGAGGACCTGCTGCAGGAACAGCGAGCTGATGAAGATGGCACCGACGATCGCGCCGGTGATCACCGCCATCACGGTCGAGGCGGAGACCAACGACCTGATCCGCCAGGTGGTCGGCGGCACGAGCGGTGCCGGGACCCGCCGCTCGACGAGCGCGAAGGCCGACAACAGGACGGCTGCCGCCGCCGCACCGGTCAGGGTCTGAGTCGAGGCCCAGCCATGGGTGCCGGCGTTCTCGATCGCGTACACGAGACCGAGCAGGCCCGCGACGAGAGCGGCCGCGCCCGGGAGGTCGAGACTGCGCGCGCGACCTGCACCGTGACTGCGTGCGACCGAGCGCAGGCTCAAGAAGGCGGCGACGATGCCGATCGGGACGTTGACGAAGAAGATCGAGCGCCAGCCCAGCGCCGACGTGAGCAGCCCGCCGAGGAGAACGCCGGCGGCGATGCCCATGCTGCCGACGGTGCCCCAGATCGCGAGCGCGGTGGCGCGTTGCCGGCCGGCGTACGTCGTGATGATGATCGAGAGCGCAGCCGGCGTGAGCATGGCTGCACCGGCACCCTGTGCCCCGCGCGAGATGATCAGGGTCGCCGCCGACGAGGCGGTGGCCGAGACCAAGGACGCGGCCGTGAACACGCCGAGGCCGGTCAGGAACATCGTGCGCCGGTCGAACAGGTCCGCGAGCCGGCCGCCGAGCAGCAGCAGGCCGCCGGACAACAGGACGTAGGCGCTGACGACCCACTGGTAGTCGCCGCTGGAGAACGCCAGATCCTTGCCGATCGACGGCAGTGCGACGTTCACGACGCTCACGTCGAGGATGACCATGAGCTGGGCCATCAACATCAGCGCGAGCACGGTCCAGGGTCGACGGACCTCGACCTGACCCGGGTGGGCGTGATCAGCCTGGGTGCCGTGATGAGGCGGCGCCCCGATGGTGTCGTGCGACATGGAGGAGCTCCTTCGAGTTCGGATCGGGCCGGGTCGACCCGTGGGTCGACGCTCCCGCCCCACCGGCACGTCTCGCGCCGGTCGAACCACCGGGTTCTCCCGGCAGAACCCCTGGGTGTGGCCGCCACCCGGCCGTGCCGGCGGCACCTGACGAGGGGTCGGCGGCACCGGCGCCGGCGTTCGCGAGGGACGACAACCCGGCGATTTCACCGGCGCGCTCTGACACCGCCGATTCCTAACGTCGACGCCGACACACGCCCAGACCACTCGTCACGATGGAGCCACTTCGATGCCTGTTCCGGGACTCGACCACCACCCCGCCCGGCCGGCCACCGCCGAGCCCTCCGGACCATCGCGATCTCCCCTCGATGTGATCGTGGTCGGTGCAGGACAGGCCGGCCTCGCGCTGGGCTACCACCTCGCTCGGAGCAGCCTGCGGTTCCTGCTGGTCGATGGCGCCACTGAGATCGGCAACAGCTGGCGGGCTCGCTGGGACTCACTCCGGCTCTTCACGCCGGCGGAGTACGCCGCTCTCCCCGGCCTCCCGTTCCCCGCCGCGCCCGGCGCCTACCCGGGCAAGGACCAGGTCGCGGACTACCTGCAGGCGTACGCCGCGGAGTTCGGGCTGCCGGTGATGCTCGGGACGCGCGTCGAGCGCGTCAGGCGCACCGGCTCGCTCTTCCGGGTCGACACCAGCCAGGGCGTGCTGTGGGCGCGGCAGCTCGTGGTGGCGACCGGACCGTTCCAGCGGCCGCACATCCCGGCGCTCGGCCGCGACCTCGCCTCCTCGGTGGTCCAGCTGCACAGCGCGACGTACCGGAAGCCCGCCGACCTGCCCGACGGGCGGGTGCTGGTGGTCGGCGGCGGAAACTCCGGGCTGCAGATCGCCCTGGAGCTCGCCGCAACCCGAGATGTCCACCTCGCCGTCGGCACCCGGCAGAAGGCCGTCGCCCAGCGTCCGCTGGGGAGGGACCTCTTCTGGTGGCTCACCAAGACCGGCGTCATCTCCCGGCCGGTCACGTCCCCGGTCACCGCGTGGTTCCGCAAGCGAGGCGGCGACCTGGTCATCGGCACTACCTGGCGGGATGTCGACGAGGCGGGGATCACGGTCCACTCTCGCCTGACCGGCGTGTCCGGCCGGACCACGGAGTTCGCCGACGGATCCGGCCTCGACGACGTCGCCGCGGTCGTCTGGGCCACCGGCTTCCGCGCCGACCACTCGTGGCTCGACATCCCGGGGGTCTCCGACGGCGACCAGGTCCTGCACGACCGAGGCCGTGCTCGTGTCCCGGGCCTGTGGTTCATCGGGCTGCCGTGGCAGCACACCCGCGGCTCCGCGCTGATCGGCTTCGTCGGCGACGACGCCGAGTGGGTCGCCGGCCAGATCGCGGCAGAACACGCTGGACATACCCGCACGGGGTATGTAGTTTGACACATACCCCCTAGGGGTACCAACCGAAGGAGAGAGGCAATGCCCACCCACGAACAGAGCTACCGAGTCACCGGCATGACCTGCGGGCACTGCGTGTCTGCTGTGAAGCAGGAGGTCGGCGCCATCGACCACGTCGCCGACGTCCAGGTCGACCTGGCGAGCGGGCAGGTCACCGTGACCAGCGCGCGTCCGCTGACCGACGACGAGATTTCCGCCGCCATCGACGAGGCCGGCTACGAGCTGGCGTCCTGAGCCGCATCGAGAACGAGGAGACCGAAGTGACCGCGACCTCCACCACCGACAGCACCGACACCACCGGGTGCGTCGAGACCAGCCTGAGCATCGGCGGGATGACCTGCGCGTCCTGCGTCAGGAGGGTCGAGAAGACGCTTACCCGCGTGGACGGGGTGGTCGCGGCCTCGGTCAACCTCGCCAACGAGACCGCCACGGTCACCCACGACCCCGGAACCGCGCCGGTCGACCTGCTCACCGACGCGGTCGCCAAGTCCGGGTACGCCGCGACCGCGCGCGCCACCGCGAGCGCCGCGCCTGCCCCGGACCCAGCTGCGGCGGGCCCGGTCGACGAGCTCGACGCGCGACGGGACATCGAGATCGCCCAGCTCAAGCGCCGCTGGCAGGTCGCGCTCGTCACCGGCCTCGCCCTGATGGGCGTGATGTACCTGCCGCTCTACATCGACACCATGGACTGGGTGATGCCGCTCATCCTGGTGATCGCGACCGGCGTCCAGCTGTGGGCGGGCGCCGACATCTACCGGCAGGCATGGGCCGCCGCGAAGCACCGCACCACCACCATGAACACCCTGGTCGCCCTCGGCACGGGCGTCGCCTACGGCTACAGCGCGTTCGTCACCCTGTGGCCCGCCCAGGCTCAGTCCTGGGGGCTCCCGTTGCACCTCTACTTCGAGACCGCCCTGATCGTGGTCGCACTCGTGCTGATGGGCCGCTGGCTCGAGCTCAAGGCCAAGAAGCGCACGGCTGCGTCGATCAGGACCTTGGTCGGCCTCGCCCCGACCACCGCGCGGGTGCTGCGGAACGGCACGGAGATCGACGTACCCCTCGAGCAGGTCGTCGTGGGCGACCGCGTCCGGGTCCGACCGGGCGAGCACCTCCCCGTCGACGGCACGGTCACCGAGGGCTCGTCGTCCGTCGACGAGTCGATGCTCACCGGCGAGTCCGTCCCGGTCGACAAGATGCCGGGCGACCGGGTCATCGGCGCCACCGCGAACCGCACCGGCACCCTCGTGGTCCGCGCCGACGCCGTCGGAGCCGACAGCACGCTCGCGCAGATCGTCCAGCTCGTCGAGGAGGCGCAGGGCTCGCAAGCCCCGATGCAGCGGCTGGCCGACCGGGTCTCCGCCTGGTTCGTCCCCTGTGTGCTGGTGGCCGCACTCGTGACGTTCATCGGCTGGATGACCTTCGGCCCCGGCACCGACCGGCTGGTGCTGGCCATCGGCACCACTGTGGCCGTCCTGATCATCGCCTGCCCCTGCGCCCTCGGACTGGCAACCCCGACCGCCGTCATGGTGGGCACTGGAAAGGCCGCCGAGCTCGGCATCCTGATCAGCGACGGCCAGGCCCTCGAGACTGCCCGCAAGCTGACCGCCGTCGTCCTCGACAAGACCGGCACGATCACCCACGGCCGGCCGACCCTCGAGCACGTCCAAGCCATCGCCGGCCACGGCACCGACGAGCTGCTCGCGCTGGTCGCATCCGCCGAGGTCGGCAGTGAGCACCCGGTCGGCGAAGCCATCGTGACCGCCGCCGGCGACCGCGGGCTGACCCTTCAGCTCGCCACCGACTTCACCGCCCACCCAGGACACGGCATCAGCGCCACCATCGCCTCGACCAGCATCGCCGTCGGGAACCAGGCGCACATGGCGAGCCTCGGCGTCGACACGGCACCGCTCGCAGGCGCGGCCAGCCGAGCGGCGACGGCCGGCGGCACCCCGATGTACGTCGCCGTCGACGGCGACCTGGCCGGCCTGGTCACGGTCGCCGACACCGTCAAGCCGGACGCGGCCGAGGCCGTGGCCCAGCTGAAGGCGCTGGGGCTGGAGGTCTGGATGGTGACCGGCGACAACGCCGCGACCGCCGAGTCCGTCGCGGCCACGGTCGGCATCGACCACGTGATCGCCGAGGTGCTGCCGGCCGACAAGGCCGACCGGGTCGCCGCGCTCCAGGCGGACGGTCAGGTCGTCGCCATGGTGGGCGACGGGATCAACGACGCCCCCGCCCTGGCCACCGCCGACCTCGGCATCGCCATCGGCACCGGCACCGACGTCGCCATCGCCGCCTCCGACATCACCCTGGTCGGCGGCAGCCTGCGCGGCATCGTCTCCGCGATCGCGCTGTCCCGGCGCACCGTGAGGACCATCAAGCAGGGCCTGGTCTGGGCGTTCGCCTACAACGTCTTGCTGATCCCGGTCGCCGCGGGCGCCCTGTACTGGTGGCACGACCTGCTGCTCGACCCGGTACTCGCCTCCGCGGCGATGGCGATGAGCTCGGTCAGCGTCGTCACCAACGCCCTGCGGCTGCGCCTCTTCACCGCGCCCAGCACGGCGCACGAGATCACCCACCAGCCGGTCCGCACCCGGGTCGCGGACTCCGCCTACCTGATCGCGGTCGCCGTGGTCGCCGTGGCGCTGGGGTCGGCGTTCACCTGGGCCAGCCGCACCGACCAGGCCGAGCAGGGCATGAACGGCGTCCTGTCCTGGTCCGAGGCCATGGGGATGCCGATGCGGCCCGCGATGAGCGTGATGGAGGAGGCCGAGATCCTTCCCGTGAGAGCACAGGAGGCCGGGCTGACCGTCACGATCGACGGACCCGCCACCATCGACCCCGGGCAGCCCACCCAGCTGACCGTCGAGGTGCGCGACGCCGACACCGGCGCCCTGGTCAGCGACCTGGTCCGCACCCACCAGGTGTGGATGCACATGATCATCACCCGCTCCGACCTCGGCACCTTCACCCACGTCCACCCCCAGCCCACCGACACCGCGGGTGTCTACCGGGTCGAGGCGACCTTCCCGACCGCGGGTGAGTACACCGTGCACTCCGAGTTCCGCCGGAACGGGCAGATGGCAGACGTCATCGACGCCCAGGGCCTGACCGTGGCCGGCCGACAGCCTCTCGCTGCGCCGGTCCCGGTCGACGATGTCCGCACCTGGACGGGCAACGGAGTCCGGATCACCCTCGACGGCACCGCGACGGTCGGCGACGACAGCGACTTCACGCTCTCCTTCGACCGGGTCGACGCGGCGGGACGCCCGGTCGGCGAGGTCGAGGACCTGCGGCCCTATCTCGGCGCCGCGGGACACGTGGTGGTGATGCGGGCCGACGGCTCGACGTTCGCACACCGGCACGCCGAGACCTTCGACGGCCGCGGTCGGCCCGAGCTCGCCCTCCCAGGGACGACGTTCGGGCCCGACCTGGACGTACACGTCCGGTTCGACCGCCCCGGCGCCTACCGGCTCTGGGCGCAGTTCGAGCTCGCTGACGGCACCGTCGTGACCGCCCCGTTCGTCGTCCACGCATGAGAGGCTCCCGAGACGATGGCACAGCACGGCAATCACCAGGCAGGGCCGCCCACTGCACAACCCGCCGCGGCCGGACATCTGCCGCCCGACCAGTTCGATCGCTGGTACGGGGGCTGGGACCCTCTGGACCCCACCAGCATCGCCGAGTTCATGGACGGGTTCGACCGCCCCTGGTGGATCATCGGCGGATGGAGCCTCGAGGCCTTCACCGGGATTTCGCGCGACCACGAGGACATGGACATCTCGATCCTGTCCAGCGATGCCCAGGCGTTCCGGGCGTTCTTGGGCGACCGCTGGACGCCGTGGAACGTCGACGATGGCTGGTTCCGACCCTTCGACCACCGGTTCACCGAAGTCCGACCGGACAGTCAGGTGTGGGTACGCCGCGACGCGCAGTCCCCGTGGGTGCTCGACGTGCCCTTCACCCCCGACTCCAATGGCCGCTGGACCAACAAACGCAACGTGGAGCACACCGAGGACCTCGACGACGTCACCTGGGTCTCCCCCGACGGACTGCGGTACGCCAAGCCGGAGGTGACCTTGATGTTCAAAGCCGCCCAGGCCCGGGACAAGGACAGGCGCGACGCGGAGGTCACTCTGCCGAGGCTCGACGCCACCGCCCGCGACTGGCTCGGTCGGGCCGTCGCCCAGCTGGATCCAAATCACCCGTGGACGACTGCGCCCTGAGAACCTGACGCCGTCGAGGGTGGATGAATGCCCGGATACCCTGAACCCGCGGGCCCTTAGCTCAATTGGCAGAGCAGTGGACTTTTAATCCATGGGTTGTGGGTTCGAGTCCCACAGGGCCTACGTGACCGATGCCTTCCTGTACGCCGGAGTCCGCACGCCCTTCGGCCGGTACGCCGGGGCACTGGCCGGCAGCCGGCCGGACGATCTGGCGGCCACGGTGGTCCGCGAGATCGTGAATCGCGCCCCGGGGCTCGAGCCGGCTGACGTGGACGACGTGATCCTGGGTTGTGCCAACGGCGCCGGTGAGGACAACCGGAACGTCGGGCGGATGGCGGTGCTCCTGGCCGGGCTTCCCGTCTCGGTGCCGGGGGTCACCGTGAACCGACTGTGCGGTAGCAGTCTCCAGGCCGCGATGGACGCCTCCCGCATGATCGAGACCGGCGACGCGTCGGTCGTGGTCGCGGGCGGCGTGGAGTCGATGACTCGCGCACCGTGGGTCCTGCCCAAGCCGTCACGCGCGTTCCCCGCAGGTCACGAAAGCCTGGTGTCGACCACGCTCGGCTGGCGCCTGGTGAACCCGCGCATGCCCGAGGAGTTCACCGCGTCGCTCGGCGAGTGCAACGAACAGCTGGCCGAGACACTTGGGATCGGCCGCGACCGCCAGGACGAGTTCGCAGTCACCTCTCACCGCCGTGCCGCTCAGGCCTGGGCCGACGGCTTCTACGACGACCTGGTGCTGCCCGTGAACGGGTTGGCGCGCGACGAGGGTGTCCGACCGGACGCCAGTCGGGAGACCCTGGCCGGGCTCAAGCCGGCCTTCCGGCCCAACGGGACCATCACCGCCGGGAACGCCTCACCGCTCAACGACGGCGCGGCCGCTCTGCTCGTCGGCGGCGAGGACGCCGGCCTCGGCCTCGAGCCGCTCGCCCGGATCGCCGGTCGCGGCGCCGCCGCCCTCGAGCCGCAGCGATTCGGGATCGCTCCCGTCGAGGCGGCCGACCGGGCCCTGGCGAGCGCGGAGATCGAGTGGTCCGACGTCGGCGCCGTGGAGCTCAACGAGGCGTTCGCCATCCAGTCGCTGGCCTGCCTCGATGCCTGGAAGATCGACCCCGACATCGTCAACACGCGCGGTGGTGCGATCGCGATCGGTCATCCTCTCGGCGCCTCGGGCGCGCGCGTGTTGAGCACACTCGCCAAGGTGCTGGTCGAACGCCGCGAGCGCTGGGGTGTCGCGGCGATCTGCATCGGCGTGGGACAGGGCCTCGCCGTCGTGCTGGAGAACGTGGCCTGAGCCGCGTCTAGGTTCGGGTCGGCTGGCCACGCTCGCCGGAGTCGGTGAGCCTGATCTCGGCGAGGGCCTGCTCCTCGAGCTCCTTGCGCCGCCTCTCGGCGATCGCCGGGTCGGGGCCGGCCATCTCGTCGCCGTTCGACACCAGCCCGGCCGCGCCTCCTTCCAGTCGCGTCAGCGCCTGGCGACCGAAGATCTGCTGTTCCGTCGCAGTGCGCTCCGACCGACCCCGCCCGATGAAGGAAACTGCCCAGTGGCCCAGGGCGGAGAACCGGTTCTTGAACCCGGTCAGGTAGACGATGTGCACGACCAGCCACAGCATCCAGGCGATGAAGCCGGTCAGCCGCAGCTTCCCGATCCGCGCCACCGCCCGGAAGCGGCTGATCGTGGCCAGGTCGCCCTTGTCGAAGTAGTGGAACGGCTTCTGGGGAGGCTTCCCGCCCAGTCGTCGCTTGATCTCGGCCGCGGCGTACTTGCCGCCCTGGATCGCGACCTGCGCAACGCCCGGCAGGTGGTCGAGGTCGATCATGTCGCCCACCACGAACACCTCGGGGTACCCGGGCAGCGTCAGGTCGGGGTTCACCCGGATCCGACCGGATCGATCCAGCGGTGCTCCCGTCTGATCCGACAGCGTCTTCGTCAGCGACGAGGCCTGTACGCCGGCGGCCCAGATCTTGGTGGCTGCCGCGATCCAGTCGGAGCGCCCGTCCTTGTACTGCAACACCAGACCGCGCTCGGTGACGTCGGTGACCATCGCCCCCAGCAGGACCTCGACGCCCAGCTTCTCCAGCTGGACCTTGGTCTTGGCCCCCAGCTCCGCTCCGAACGGAGGGAGCACCTGGGCGGCGGCGTCGATGAGGACGATCCGAGCATGCCTGGTGTTGATGGCGTGGAAGTCTCGCTCCAGGGTTCGGTGCGCGAGCTCGGCGATCTGGCCGGCCATCTCGACACCGGTCGGCCCGGCGCCGACCACGGCGAAGGTGAGGAGCGCGTCGACGTCCTCTCCACGCGAGGCCCCCAGCTCTGCGAGCTCGAACGCGCCGAAGATCCGGCCGCGCAGCTCGAGCGCGTCGTCGATGCTCTTCATCCCGGGGGCGAACTCGGCGAACTCGTCGTTGCCGAAGTACGACTGTCCCGAGCCCGCCGCCACGATCAGCGAGTCGTACGGCGTCACCGTCGAGCGACCCAGGACCTTCGAGGTCACCGTCCGCGCGGACAGGTCGACATCGGTGACCTCGCCGAGGAGGACCCGGGCGTTCTTCTGTCGCGCTAGCACCTCGCGCGTGGCCGGCGCGATCTCGCCCTCGCTGAGGATGCCGGTGGCGACCTGGTAGAGCAGCGGCTGGAACAGATGGTGGCCGGTGCGGCCGATGACGGTGACGTCGGCGTCAGCATGCTTGAGCGCCTTCGTGCCGAAGAGGCCTCCGAAGCCGGTTCCGATCACGACGACCTGATGGCGACTTTTCTCCTGCGCCCGCTCCATACCTCAACGATCCTCCTGTCCCCCGGTCGTGCGACAATCGGGGTGACCGTCTCGTTGCTCACACTCGTGGGGGGCGTGAAACAGAAGTGCGAGATGAGGTTTCAGGCGTGGCACCGGCGGGTACACGAGCCGGGACAGGCGCGGCCCGCGCGCCTGATGACGGGGAGACACAGTGCCGCTGAATCGGCCGGCGGAACCGCTCGCGCCCGGGCCGCGCGGTGCCGCTCAGGCACGCCGCTGGGTCGCCGACGTGTGCGCGGAGATCGGCCGTGACGAGCTACGTGAGAACGCCGAGCTGGCGATGTCCGAGGTCGTGACCAACGCGATCCTGCATGGCAGGGGGCCGATCACGGTGCGGCTGCGCGGCACCCGCGACCACCCGCGCGTGGAGGTGCGCGACGCCTCCTCCGACCCGCCCGCACTGACCTCCGACGATCACGTTCCGGACTTCATCGACGAGCTGCCCACCTTCGGGCGCGGACTCGCGATCGTCGCCAGCTTCAGCGAGGCCTGGGGCGCCGAGCGCGAAGACGACGGCAAGCTCGTCTGGTTCGTGC
>Ga0164241_10002168_pt1 | contig 21907 bp, 36 predicted proteins | sample OricomyardsoilBY_FD_108780 | JGI IMG/M metagenome (GOLD analysis project Ga0164241, IMG submission 108780) | Backyard soil microbial communities from Emeryville, California, USA - Original compost - Back yard soil (BY) | ecosystem: Environmental > Terrestrial > Soil > Unclassified | place: USA... | reverse complement strand
GATGATGGCGGCGCTCTTCTCGCCCACCTCCGTGAGCGAGCCGCCCCACTCCTTGAGCTTCTGGCCGCTCTCGTTCAGCTTCTCGGACGCGTCGGAGAGCGCGCTGACCGCTCGCTGCACCTTCGCGAACACGGCGCTCGCCGCGTCCGCGGCGGCGATCTGGATCGCGAGCTTGAGATCAGCCATCGGTCGTCACCTACGAGAGCGAATGCGATCCTGGATCGCTGCGTCGCGCGCCTCGCAGTACGCGACGAACTCCTCCCACTCATCGATCAGTGCATCCGCCGGGGCGTCGATGTCCGCCTCGGTCAGGATGCCCTCCGCCTTCATGATGGTGAAGGCTCTGGGACTGAGGATCCTTTTCCCCCGAGCACTTCGCTCAGCAGCTCGAGCCAGTCGGGCAGCGGCAGCTCGAGCAGATCCTCTGCGGTGACCGCTGCACCGTTGATGCGGGTCGTCGCGGCGACGAGCGCGAAGGTCATCATGCTCGAGTCCTTCCCCGCGATGCGACTCGCGTCGCGCTGGTGCCGGCCGCGCGGCGTCACCAACGTGGTCGCCACGCGCCCGCTGGGGAGCGTGATGTCGCGCGTCTCGAGTGCCTTGTCGTTCGGGTCGCTCATGGTGCCTCGTGGTTCAGTTCCTACGCAGACTCAGGACGGGGCTCGCTCAGAGACCGAGGTTCGCCCTGTACTTCGCGAGCACGTCGACGCCGTTCGAGCGCCAGACGTTGTTCATCATGTCGATCTCGACCAGCTCCTTGCCGGCGACCGAGACCTTGACGTAGGTCGTCGCGAGCTCGTCCTCGACCTCTGGGTTGGTCTGCGACATGAGCGCGCCCAGCGGCGTCTTCTTGAAGCGGACCGCGAGCAGTGCGACGAGCGGGTCCTCTGCGATGCGTCCGTTGACGCCGTAGGTCTCGACGGAGGCGCGCACCTGGATCTTGTGCGCGGTGAACGGGTCCGCGCCCATGGCGATGCGGTCGGGCCAGAAGGACGACCACTTGATCTTCGTGGTCAGCATGTCGAGGCCCGAGGGCAACTCCACCTTGCCGATCATGCCGAGGGCCTGGTGCGTGTCGACCGACGCCACGATGTCCGGGAGCGTGATCTGCGACGCCTTCCCGAGGAGGCTGTTCGTGCCGTCCAGGTAGATGTTTGCGGAGTAGATCTTCTTGATCTCCACGTCAGCCTCCGAAGCTCAAAAGGGTGGTGTCGACGACCGCCTTGTAGGTGATCTTCTCGGCGGGCGGCGCCACGCAGTAGGTGTACGTGAACGTGATGTGGCCGGCCGCGAGCTCCTCGCTCGTGTTGTCCTCGGCGAAGTACTCGATGCGCGATCCCGTCACGAGCGCGCCGCGCGAGATGAGGGTGCGCATGAACGCGTTGACGTCGCTCAGCACCGCCTCGATCAGGACGTCGCCCACCGGACCATCCAGGTAGCGGAGCGTCGCGATCTCCACCGACTCTTCGACGACGTCGAAGGTGCGGAGACACGCGATGAATGATTCGATCGAATTGTCGCCTGGGTAGACGCTGGAGCGATTGCCCCAGACCCGCGCCGGTACGCCATAGTCTGCGTACACAGTGATGATGCCCGCCGCGTTGAGCAGGTTGGTTTCCGCGTTGGGGTCGCTGATGCTCGCCTGCACCGACTGATCGGTGCCGACGATGCCCGCGATGACCTGGTTGGATGGCGAGACCCAGTAGCCGCGCTCGGAGTCGGTGCGCGCGATGACGCCCGCGATGCGGGCCGCGAACGAACCGACCTCGGTCGCGCTGATTTTCATCATCGGCCAGCACCAGGCCAGCCGCTTGTCGCTCGCGGTGAGGTCGACGGTCCCCGAAGGACCGCGGCCCTCCAGCACGTCCGCGAACACCGTGCCGGCGGGCACGTCGGTGAGGACGAGCGCGCGCAGCTTCGTCTTCTGCGCGAGCACGAGCAGCGCCGCGGTGACGGTCGCATCCTCGAATCCCGGCGCGAGTAGAATCTTCGGCTTGAACCCGAATCTGACGGCGCAGTCGAGGAAGGCCTGCGCGCCGATGCGCACGCCGTCTGCCACCTCGCCGATGATGTCGTCGGCGACGACGGCCGCGGGGTTCGCCTTCACGTAGGCCACCTTCGCGTTCGCCTCGCCATCGAGCGCGCCACCTTCGATGATGGTGATGATGCCCGTCGTGAGGTCTACCTCGTAGTCGGTATCTTCGACGCAGGCCGCGTCTGCTGACGTCGTCACGGTGACGCCGAGCAGCGGCCCGTTGGTCGCGATCTCCGAGGCAAGGGCCAGATCGATTGCCCCGTCGGTGATGACCTTGCTCGCGGCGGCCACCGTGGTGCGCATCGTCGCGGGGTCGAAGACGTTGATGGCGAGGATGACGCCCGCCCCGTGGTCCTGCACCGCCTTGATGGCGCGCGGCAGCGTGTAGCCGCTGTAGTCCGTCGATCCATAGTTCGACGCGTCGCGGTCCGTGAGGACGAGCTGCGCCTCATTCAGGGTCGGAGGCGCATCGACCGCGTGGATGGGTGCGGTCCCGATGATCCCGACGACTGCGGTACGTACCGCCTCGATCTGGCGCGGGCCCTTCTTGAGCGAGATCGTCTCGACTCCGTGCAGGAAGGTCATGATTTCACCTCGAGCGCCAGCGGCGCCTGATTGGGGGATTCGGCCTGCGCCTTCTCGGGCGCGGGTGGCGAGGGCGGCGCGAGCTTCCTCGGCGCGGGCTTCTTCCGTTCCGACTTGGGCGCCTCGGTCTCCTCGAGGCGACCCCGGCGCCGCAGGCCGGCGGTGAACGAACACTCGGGCAGCTCGACCTCCACGCCAGGCCGCAGCCTGTAGGTGATCGTCTGGCCGTCCGCGCCTCGCAGGCTCACGGTCGCAACAGGTCCTGAGTAGCGGTAGCGGTTCATGCAGCCTCGGATTCGTCTCTGGGGATGAGTTTGACGTCGGTGAGCGGCGGGCCTGCGAGCGGCGTGGTCTCGGCGACCACCATCGTGCGAGTGGAGAACTCGACGACCCATCGCCAGGTGCCGTTGTCCTCTGCGACGAAGGCGTCTCGTACTGGCTGCATCGGGGACGCGCCAAGCGGGACGCCGTCACGTGACGGGCGCCAACCGAACAGTGCTTTGACGATCGCTTCGACGCTCGCGATGATCCCCTGGTCACCATCGAGCGACCGGGTGAGCAGCGTCACAGCCACGAGCCCCGTGCGCTCGACCGACATCGGAGCGAACGACTCGAGCGACGCGAAGGACGAGCTCTCGTAGGACACGAGCAGGGTCTGATCGGCGGTCGTGAAGGGGTAGCGATCCGGTGCGCTCGGGAAGGGCTCGACGGTGAAGTCCGGCATCTGCTCGAGGAGACGCGCTGCGGTCGCCTGCGCGATCTGGTTCATCATTGGACGCCCACCTCGCGCGCGATGCGCGCACGCAGGACGTCGACCGCCTCGCGCTGACCGTCGGCGCTCCAACCGATGAACGGGCGCGCCTTCATGCGCGACGTGCCGTCCTGGTGGTACCTCGCGGTCTCGTAGTTCGTCCCGACCTGCGAGGAGATGTTGTGGGTCGCGCGCGTGATGCTGCCGCCGAGCGCGCCAGTCACGGTGAGCGGCGGTCCGCTGCTCTTGCGGCGCTTGAGCGTGCTCGGCCGGAGCGGTGCCCACGCGACGCCGTCAGGTCCGTGCCCGCGTTCGAAGCGAATCGCGACCTCGGTCTCCTGGGATGCCGCGACCTCGTCGAGCGCCTCCTCGATGACCTTCGGAGGCAGCTTGCGGAGACGCTTCATCACGTCTGCCGCCCCGCCCACGCTCATAGAGAGTGAGATCATGGCCAGCGCCCTCCGAAGCCGCGCAGAGCGTCCTGAGTCATGAGCTCGGGGGGCGAGCACCCGGTGCCGTCGATAGGAGAACCTCCGGCTCCGTTGGAGCCCGCGGCAGCGGCACTGATGGCGTCCTTGTAGAACGCGATCGTGTCGGTATACGCGTTTCGGATCTGCTCGAACTCCTTCGCAGGACGATCGAGCGTCAACAGGTAGAGCGCCACCTTCGTCAGGTGGACCGTGAGGGTCGCGCTCGTCGGCCGGAGCGCGGCCGGCAGACGCGGGATGTACGCATCGAGCTCGCCCTGCGCGTCGTCGAGCGCACGCTGCACCCGCGACGCGTCCACGCCGCCACCAGGCAGCGCGGTCACGAGCTGGGTCACGTACTTGGCGTTGATGCGCGCCAGAAACTCGTCGACGGAAAGAGGCAAGACACACCTCCAGAGGAGAAGAACGCCGCGTCTTCTTCGCGCTACGCGGCCAGAGCGCGCTGGTGCCGATCTCCAGCCACGTCGGCTTTGAAGCTCAGGCGGTCGCGTTCTGGAAGAAGAACGCCGCCGCGGGTGCGAGGACGAGCTCCCGGACCGACTCACCAGAGCGGACCGCGATGCCACCTCGGAGGCCGATGTCGGCGTCCTTGCGTCCTGCCACGCGCGAATCGAACTCCGCGGTGATGCCGAACGTGATGCCGCCCGCCGTCGAGACGGCGCGATCTCGGTAGAACGCGAGAGCGTGCTTGCCCCACGCGCGAGCGAGCACCGGAGTCTTGCCCGGCTTGACGGTGTTGTAGAACGACGACCCGACGAGGATCTCCGCGACCTCGAGCAGCTCGGCGATGCGAGCGCGCGCGGCGACGCCCTCACCTCCATCGTTCCCGTTCGCGGCCTTGACCACCTTGGCGTTCATCGAGAACGCGCTCCAGGTGGCCTGCCCGAAGACGAGGACGTTGGGGCGCATCACGCACGTGTCCAACTTCGTGCGGATGTAGCGCAACGGGTCCGAAGCGGGGTCGCTCCACTGCCCATTCGCAACGCCGCTCAAGTCGATCTTGTTCGCGGCGTCGTACTTCGCGGGGTCGAAGCACAAATTCGCGACGCGCACCTCGCGGTCCCGCATCACGATGTCAGTCGCGTACTCCGTGGCCTTCTCCGCCGGGTCTGTGCCGGGCGCAGCTGCCTTGATGTCGTTCGCGCTCAGCGGGATCTCGATGCCGTAGTCCTCCGTGAAGGACGCGACGCGGGTGCCGCCGATCTCGACTCTGTTGACCTGGCTCTTCTCGCCGACTTTGGTGGTCGGGACATCGAAGGCCGTGCCGAGCGGGTACGAGTAGTAGTCGAACGAGGTGCTGCCGACGGGTACGCGCGGCAGCACGGCGTCCGCGATGTAGCTCGCGTCGGGGTTGCGATACGCCAGCGCGATCGCAGTGAGGTGTCGGTCGCGCGGGAATGCTCCGTCAGACATGTGTCGTTCTCCGATGAGACAGGGGGTGGTGCTCGCGCGTGGCGCGAGCGAAGTCGAATCAGCCGATCAGGATCACCTGGAAGGTGCCTGCCGCATCCGCGTCGAGCACGCCGGCCGAGGTCAGTGCCTCGATCGTGATCGAGCCGACGCCCGGACCACCGGCGACGTTCGACGCCAGCAGGTGGGCGAGGCACGCGAAGTTCGTCGAGCCCGTGATGACGGCGTTGGGCACCGGGAACGCCTTCGTCTCTGCGGTGACGGTGATGTCCTCGTCGATCGTGCACGTGCCGGCCGCGAGCGTGCCCGTGGCGACACGGAAACCCGCGCCGCCGCTTGCCCACAGGTGGACCGCACCGATCTCGTCCTCCACGCCTGCCTCGGCAGCGTGGCCGATCACCGTGTCACCAGGGCTCGCGACGATCGCACGCCCTTCGTCGTCGGAGGTGAGTGGGTCGCCCTTCGCGACGGTGCCGCCGTACGTCACGGGCACGATGCCCTCGACATAGATGTCGAGACGCGCCGCGTCGTCGGCGCCGAGCTGGCCGCAGACGCCGGCGAACTTGTCGGTGCTCGTGGTCGCCGGCGCGACGGCGTCGTCATCCGTCCCGGCCTGAACGATGCGGTAGGGCTCGATCGCGCCGACCGCGATGCAGCTGATGCAGAGCAGAGAGAAGAGACGCATGTCAGCGACCTGCCTTGACGGCGCGAATCGCGTCGCCGGTTGAAACGTGGATGCCCTTGGCCGCCTGCGCGGCCATGTAGTCCTGCGCCGCGCGCGCGACGGCGCGCGGGTCGTCGCTCATGAGCGGCGCTCCGAGCTCCGACGAGCGCTCGGAGAAGTCGACGGACTTCGGAGCGCGCTTGAGCATGTCGAGGAAGATCTCCTCTGCCGTGCGGACCTCGCCCTCCGCGAAGCAGACGGCGTCGCGTGGCACCTGCGCCGTGGCGAGGTGCTCGAGGAGACCCAGCACGTCCTCCCGCGGTGCGAGCAGTGGTCGACCAGACGCGACGAGCTGCTCGCAGAACGAGACGTGCGTCATGCGCCGCGCGTCGCGCTCGCGTTGGGCGATGGCCGCCTCGCGGCGTGCGAGCTCGCGCGACTGCGCGCGCTGAGTCTCGGTGAGGTGCCTTTCGGCGTGGTCGGCGGTCGCAGTCGATGCAGAGCCATCGCCCGCCGCACCGGCCTCGCCCGTCGTCGTGGCCGCATCGGCGGCCGCAGTCTTGTAGCGCTCGCTGAGCCACGCACCGAGCGCGGTGAGCGGGGCGCCGATGTCAGCGCCCGCGAGCGTCGCCTCTGGGATCGCCGCTTCGGCCGCCTCGGGCCCGAACGTCGTCGAGAGCCACTCGCGGAGCGGCGTCAGTGCGCCGCCGAGCGTGGAGGCTTGCGCGTCCGTCGTCTCGACCATCGGCGTCTCGATGGTGGTCGCACCGGCGACGACGTCGCCTTCGGCGAACTCCGCCGCGCGCAGTCCCTTCACCGAAGGCGGCACGGCGCCGAGCATCCCGACGTGGCGCAGGTACCACTTGCCGGGCGCGGGATTGTTGGGGTGCTCGGGCGGATAGAAGCTCGAGCTCACCTTCTTGTACGCCCCAGCGCGATGCGCCTCGGCGAAGGCGGGCGCGATCTGATCCGCGACGGCTTCGAGTCTGTCGCCTCGGACGACCAGCGCCTTGATCCAACCGAACGCCGGATCGTCCGTCTTCGGATGACCGATGACGACCGGCGCCTCGTGCGCGGCGGTGTTGTACGACGCTGCGATCTCTTCGAGGTCGCGGCGCGAAAAATTCGTCGGCTTGCCGTCGACCGTGACGTGGCGACCGGACCGGAAGATCTCGAGGAGCTTTGCCATGCCCCGCAGTCGTAGCCGTCCGCCTCGCGTCAGGTCATGAGTGACATGGTCACCACGCGTGCTCGCCGGGCGTGCCCATCGTGCCAAGCGCCAATCACAGGTGGCGCCATGGTGTCAAGACCATCGCACTTTGGGGAGCGGACGCCAAGCACGACGAGTGGGCCGCCGTCAACCTTCGCCGCGCCACCGTCGGGCGGATTTTCCAGAGCCGTGAGCGGGTGACCACCTGGGCGGACGGTCACCCCTGAACGAGGATGCCGATTCCTGGCAAGGGCCGGCCCGGCCCACGGCGTTTGGACCCCTCGAACGGCCTCGGCTACCCCCCAGGTCGAGCGAGGCCCGTAAACGGGCGATATGGCGGACGCCGGATCGGCTCAGGGCGAGCGCTTGCCGCGGGGCGAGGCGCCGCCTGCTTTCGCCGGTGGCAACGCCGGCTGTCCGAACGGCGGGGTCTCCCCACGAGCTCGTCGTTGCTCGAGGCGTGTGTCGAGACCCTTGAGCGCCTTCTGCACCTCTACGTCCTCGCCCGACGCGTTGGGATCGTCGAGCTGCGCCATCACACCCGAGTACTCCTCCGCGATCACCATCTGCGCGGCCACGATCTCCTGCGCGCGGATGGCTGGGATCACCGCCGCGTTCAGTGGCAGTGGCGACGGACCGTGCGGCGAGCCGATCCCGCTCGCAGCCCAGTTGAGATCGAACCCAGACAGCTTCGCTAGCAGCGCGACCGTCGTGAACGGAGGGGCATGCTTCCCCTGCATGTACTGACGCAGCTGTCTCTCCGATACTCCCAGACGTTCCGCGACCGCCGCCTGGGTCCCAAGAGATCCCGCCATCTCGCGGATCCGCTGCCCAAGCGCTTCGGGGTCGATTGAATCGCGTGCCTTGAACATCGGATAAAAACGCCCTTGACCGGATGAATCTATCCGGCTAGGTCTAGCGTTCTATGAACGCACCATATCGGAAGCGGTCGCGGCGAAACCACTCGACGCCCGTTCGGCGAACCGATGAGCAGCGGCGGGCAGAGGCTCGAAGGGTCGCCGAGATCGGCCTAAACGAGCACGACATCGACCCGGTGTTCGTGGTCGCCGCGGTCGCGGTGTTGGGCACGTCGCTCTCGGAACTCTCACGCCGCCACGGACTCGGGCGCAACGCGCTCCAGCAGGCCCTCTCGGGAACGCGGCCCAGCCGCCGGGTCGAGATGATGATCGGGCGCGTGGTCGGCATCAACGCGGCGGCGCTCTGGCCTGATCGCTATGGCCACATCCTCGACCGTGCAGCGAAAACCTCGAAGGAGGCAGCGTGACCACGCTTGGCAGCCGACTCCAGGCAATGGTCGACGCGATCGGCTCGCAGGTCGCAGCCGCGACGGAAGCGGGGGTGCTGGCCCGCCAGATTCAGCGGTATCGATCCGGTGAGCAAGTCCCCTCTTTCGCTGTGGTGGCGAAGCTCGCGGCTGCTTCGGGCTTCGATCTCAATTGGGTGGCCACCGGCATGGGGCCACAGCGCAAGCGGGGCGACCTCGCGCGCATCGACGAGATAGCACGCGCGGCGCGTGCGAAGTGGGGCCTCTACAACTCGGCGCACGAAGGCTTCGCCGTGCTGCTCGAGGAGGTCGACGAGCTCAAAGCGCACGTGTGGACAAAGCAAGGCCAGCGCGACCTGGAGTCGATGCGCGACGAGGCGCTGGACATCGCTGCGTGCGCGCTGCGGTTCGCCGCCGAGGTCTGTGACGAAAAGCGGGGCCGCCGATGAGCGGAGCCAAGGCAGGCTCCGCACCGCTCGCCTGCTCGTTCTGCGCGAAGACGCAGCGCGAGGTGAAGGCGCTCATCGCAGGACCCGCGGTCTACATCTGCGACGAGTGTCTCGGCCTCTGCGTCGAGATGCTCCAGGGCGCGGTGCCGTTGGTGCGTTTCACCGACGTCGCTCGGCTCGGCCTGGCACTGGATCGGTTCGACCGAGCGCGGGCTGAGCTTGGCGCGGCCTACGACACGCTTCGCACGCAGGCTGGCACGTTCGCGCCGCCTCAAACCCCTTCGGGGGACGGCTCGTGACGCGAGCCTCGATGAACGCACCTGGGGGGTTCCAGCCCGGGAATCAGCAACACGGCGCTGATGCGAGCGACGACGGCTGCGGACAGTCGGCGTCCTCGTGCGTGGCCTCACGCTCGGGGGAGCCGTCGCTCCTTGCGGCTCCGCCCGAGCACTCTTCTCCTGGCTTTGATGCGCGCGTCGAGCGAGCGCTCCACCGACGCGCGCTCGCGATGCGACTGCGCGCAGCGCGGCTCGCGGCGGGGCTGAGCCAAACGACGGTCGCGCAGGCGATGGGCCTGCCGCGTCCGGCGATCACATGGCTCGAGTCGGGCGATCGACGCGTCGAAGCCTGCGAGCTCGTCGACCTCGCGCGGCTCTATGGCGTGACCGTCGCGCAGCTCTTGGGTGAGGCGACGTGAGGCGCACCCGCGAGCCTCACCCCGCGTCGATCATCGTCGTCGCTCTCGACGCCGCGAAGCGTCGCTCACTCGAGCTGGTCCACGCGCGTCTCCCTGTGCCGGGTGAGTTCACGCTCGCCTGTCGCGGTCACGTGAACCGGTTCGCGACGGAGCTGAGCTGGTCGCGCGTCGCCGGCAAGGTGACGTGCCCGGACTGTCGCCACGTGCTGCGCAAGTTCCCGACGATGGTCGAGCGCATGCGCGAAGAGGAGGAGTCCGAAGGGTTCGCGGATCGGCTGGCTGACGAGGAGGCCGAGCGCTTGGACCGTGAGGCGCGCGAGCGCGAGGACTGGCACCACGACCACGCAGAGCGATTCCCCATCTCGCGGTCGGAGGACGACGATGGCTTGTTCTGATCGCTACGCGATCGCGGAGCGGCGTGGCGCGTCGGTCCGCGAGGTCCTCGAGCGCGCGCGTGCGGTCGGCATGGCGACCGCAGTCAAGGAGGTTGCCCGCGATCACGAAGTGGGGCAGCGCACCTTGTGGCGCTGGCTCCGCGCGGTCGACGCTCTCCCTGCGACGCAGTGGCATGCCGTGCTCATGCCGGTCTGGACCGGCAGTCAGAAGGCCGAGGTGGTTCACCCCGACGCGTGGACGTTCCTGATCTCGGACTATCTCCGTCCGTCGCGGCCAGCGTGGGCGGCTTGCTACCGTCGGCTCGTCGAAGCCGCTGACGCGCGCGGCTGGGCTCCGGTGCCATCGTCTCGCTCGCTGTGGCGCCGTCTGGAGCGCGAGGTGCAGCCGAGCGTCGTGAAGGTCACGCGCTACGGCGAGAAGGCCCTCCATGACGCACTGCCCTCGCAGCGACGCACGAAGGGCGATCTCGGTGCGATGGCCTGGGTGAACGCGGACGGTCACAAGCTCGACGTCTTCGCTGCGTGGCCGCGCCGCGATGGCGGCGTGCGCGTGATGCGACCGATCCTCATCGCGTGGCAGGACGTCTACTCGGGGAAGATCCTGAGCTGGCGGATCGACGAGACGGAGAACGTCGACGCGGTGCGCCTCGCGTTCGCGGACATGCTGCGCGTCCACGGGATCCCCGAGCGCGCAACGGTCGACAACGGTCACGCGTTCGCGGGCAAGGAGATGACGGGCGGCTCGCCGAACCGCCATCGCTTCGGTTGGAGCGGCGACGAGATCGAGGGCATCTACCACTCGCTCGGCATCGAGCCCCATTTCAGCCTGCCCTACAACGGACGGGCGAAGCCGATCGAGCGCGCATGGCGCGACCTGACGGAGGAGATCGCGCGCCATCCGCTCTGCGCAGGCGCGTACACGGGCAATAGCCCGACCGCGAAGCCAGAGGACTATGGGACTCGCGCCATCCCGCTCGCCGAGCTCGTCGCACACGTGGCGACGCAGATCGCGCGCCACAACGCGCGGTCGGGTCGGCAGTCGGAGACCGCACGTGGTCGCTCGTTCGACTCGACGTTCGCGGCGTCGTACGAGACGCGCGTCATCCGACGGGCCACCGAGGCGCAGATTCGTTGGCTGCTGCTGCCGAGCAAGGTTGTCACCGTGAGCCGCCTCGAGTCGACGGTCACGATCCTCGGCAATCGCTACCACGCTCCGATGCTCATCGAGCGGGGCGGTCAGCGACTCGTCGCGAAGTACGACCCCGCGGCGCTGCACGACGGTGTCTGGATCTTCGAGGCGGGCGCACTCGAGCCCCTCTGTCACGCGCCATGCCTCGCCCCGGTGGGGTTCGGCGACACGGACGCAGCGCGACGCGATGGGCGTGCGCGACGCGCGCAGATCAAGGCCGTCAAGGAGGCGGCGGCTGCGCTCCAGACGCTGCGACCCGCAGAGCTGGTTCAGGCAGCGACGGCAGCACCAGCGAAGGCGACGAAGGTGGTGGGCGGGCACTTCGGACGCTCGGTGCCCGACGAGGCGCGCCCGAAGGCGCCGGCGGTGGATTCCCAGCGCGTCGACGACTTCTTGGAGCGTCAGTTCGAGAGCTTCACCCGCGAAGCGGGCTGACCACGACACGAAAACGCCCCGCCGAGTTCTGAGCTCGACGGGGCACCCATGAATAGGAGAAACCCATGAATAGCACGAAGACCGAAGACCAATCCACCGCTCACCTGACCGCCCTGCGCGAGCGGGTCGTCGAACGGATGGCACGGGAAAAGATCAGCACTCGGAGCCTGGCGACCATCCTGGGCATGGCGCACCAATCGATCAGCCGGTGGCTCAAGGCCACCCATCGCGACGGGGAGAGCGAGGCCGTCACGGCAGCGTTCTCGAGTTGGATGAGTGCGACGAGGGCGCCCGAACCGTCCGAGACGTTCGTCACGACGCCAGCGGCGCGCAAGGTCATCGGCGCACTCGCACACGCGCGGAAGCGACGCGACATGGTCTGCGTCTACGGAGGTCCCGGCGTCGGCAAGACGCGCTCGATTCGTCACTTCCAGGCGACGAGCGCCGACGGCGTGTGGGTCGCGACGATGACGCCCTCGAGCTCCGCGCTCGTCTCGTCACTCGAGGCAGTCGCAGAGGCGGTGGGCGTGCGCGACGTCGGCGGCGGCGCGCGGCGACTGTCGCACGCGATCCGGCGTCAGGTCGGCGGGCGCGGCGGCATCATCATCATCGACGAGTCGCAGCACCTCTCGATGGCTGCGGTCGAGGAGCTGCGCGCCATCCACGACGCGTGCGGCGTCGCGCTCGCGCTGGTCGGCAACGAGACCAGCTACGCGCGTCTGACGGGCGGCACGCGCGCCGCGAACTACGCGCAGATCTACTCGCGCATTGGCATGCGCCTCTTCGTCCACAAGCCGACGCGCGATGACGTCGTCGCGATCTGCAAGGCGCTCGGGGTGACCAACAAGGACTCGGTCGCCTTCCTCGAGCGCCTGGCGATGCGGCCCGGCGCGCTGCGCGGCGTGTGCAAGTGCATCCAGCTCGCTCAGGACATGCGTGACGATGACGTCACTGACGTCCCCGTCGACGAGCTGCGCGACGCGTGCCTCCAGCTCGGAACGGAGGTGTGAGGTGCGACTCTCCGACCGCATCGCCACCGTGCTCGATCTCCTCGAGCAGCTCGCGCGCCGCTCGCCGACCTTGGTCTGCGCGACCGACAGCACGTTCTTCATCACGCTCATCCGCACGCTTCGGCAGTGCCACGACGACGCCGCGCAGATCGATCGCGCCGAGGCGTCGCCGGCGACGCCTCCCGCGCCTCTGCTCGAGGTCCCGTCCGGGCACGCGCTGACCCGCGTCGATCCGATCATCGACGTCGCTCGACGCCACTCGCTTCGCCAATTGGTCATCGCACACCCGAGGGATGTCGACGTCCTGGCGTCGCTCGCCGTCGCTCAACACGAGGTGATCGTCTCGTACTTCCTTCGTCCCGCTGCCACCAAAGGAGTCCCGTCATGAACCTGCCCGACCACGACATCACCGAGGACGACGCCCGCGCGCCGGGTCTCAGCATCGACGGACGCGCTGCCCTGGTGCGCTCGGAGTACGGCGTGCCCGCGGGCCTGCTCATCGACGCCGACGGACGCCAGATCGGGATCGTCGCTGACGTCGACGAGAAGGGCGGTGTCGCGTGAGCGCCGAAGCGCTGCGCGCTCGGCTGGTGACGATCGCGGATGAGGCCTTCGGGCTCAATCCGGTCGAGCCGACCGAGACCACGGTCCGCCGCATCGAGCACGGAATCCACAAGCTCCTCGTGACCAACGCCGACCTGCATGCACGCATCGAGCGCGCGGATCGCATGCTCGCGCTCGAGGACGCGCGTCCCGTCGCGGAGCGCGTCCTCGAGATGATGCGCGCGCTCGCCCCGACCGAGCGCGGGGCTCTGCTCGAGCAGCTCGCGCGCGAGCATCGTCAGGCTGCACCCGGTGCGGTCGCATCCGACCGAGGTGCAGGATGAGCGCCACCAACCTCGAGGACGTGCTCAAGGCCAGCGTCGCGGCCGTGTCTCACCTCCTCTTCTGCGTGCGCACCGAGCCGGAGTTTCGGTGGCATCTCCTCCACACTCAGAGCCTGGACATGCTGCTCAAGGCGGCATGGCTCTACTACACCGTGCTGCCGAACGAGGTGCCCGTGGACATGCGCGGGCTGTCCGAGGACGCCTTCCGCGCGCGGATGATCCGCGACGAGCAGCCGGCCTATCGGTGGCGCGAGGCGAGTTGCAAGGCCACTCGCGACGAGCGGGACAAGGCAGAGGCCATCCTCGCGACGCACAACATCGACCCCGCGCTGTACGACCAGCACGGCACGCTGCTGCGCGAGCTCAAGCAGCTCGACCGCGAGATGGGCGGTGATTCGTGATCCCGCGCCCGGACGAGGAGGGCCTCCTCGATAGCAAGGGTCGCTGGGTCCCGCGCTCGCTCATCCGCGACGTGGACCTGGCACGTCACGAGCTCGTGCACGAGCTGATCGGGAAGGCGCGGAAGGCTGCGGCCGAGCTCGAGAGCTTCAAGCTGCACGCCGTGGGCGACATCGACGCCTTCCTCGCGCTCTCCGCGGAGCGCTACGACGTGGACCTTGGGGGCGCGAAGGGGAACGTCAGCCTCACCAGCTACGACGGACGCTTCAAGGTCGTGCGTCAGATGCAGGACTCGGTCGCCTTCGACGAGGGACTCCAGGTCGCAAAGGCCGTCATCGACGAATGTCTCCGCGAGTGGACGCGGGAGAGCGGTGACGAGGTGCGGACGCTGATCGAACATGCCTTCCAGGTCGACAAGGCTGGGAAGGTGAGCACGGAACGCGTGTTCGCTTTGCGCCGGCTCAACATCACACACCCTCGCTGGTCCGAGGCGATGCGCGCCATCGGAGACAGCGTCCACGTCTCGTCGTCTCGCGCGTACCTCCGGTTCTACGAGAGGGACGCGTCGGGACGCTATCAACCCATCAACGTGGACATGACGTCGGTGCCCAGCGAGGTCGGTCGATGAACCGGCGCGGGCTGCTCGCGATGGTGCACTGCGCGCGCAGGGATCTCGGCCTCGCAGAGGACGACTACCGCGCGGTGCTCGAGACGCTCTTCGGCAAGTCGAGTGCGTCCGAGCTGTCCGATCGGGAGCTCGTCCGCGTCGTCGAGCACTTCCGCGCCAAGGGATTCGCGCCTCCTGTGCGCGAGAAGGCAAAGCGGTCCACCAACCCGCACGTGCGGAAGGTCTGGGCGCTCTGGGGTGACCTGGAGCGCAGCGGCCGCCTTCGACACCCGGGCAAGGATGCGCTGCGCGCATTCGTCGAGCGGATGACCGGCGTGACCGACCCCGCATGGCTCGCGCCCGAACAGGCGAACCAAGTAGTCGAGGGCCTCAAGGCGTGGCGCGCGCGGCTGGAGCGGGATGCCGCCGCAAGGGACCTGGGCCCCGCCAGTTCACCGGTGGGCTTGTGTCGCGTCTGCGGGTGCACCGACGACGATGCGTGTGGCGAGCACGTGACCTGCCATTGGGTCGAGCCCGACCTCTGTTCCGCATGCGAGGCGCCATGAAACAGGCACTCACCTTGAGCCAGATCGAGATCGAGGAGCGCGAGGCGGAGGACTCATCGACGTGGCCTACCGTGCTTCGCGAGCTCGCTGGGATCTGCGGCAAGCGGAAGGCGCTCGCGATCGCACAGACCTTCGGCGGTCTCTCCAACGTGTGGATCCCGACCACCGTCGATAGCAAGACACTTCACCCATGGCGCTCCGTCATCGACGATGAAAAGCAATGGGCCGCCGTGGTCGCGAAGTTCGGCGGCTCGCGCGTCTACGTGCCTCGCGGAGAGAACCGTGGCCTTCCCCGGAAGGTCCGCATCATCGAGATGCTCGAGGCGGGCGCGGACGTGCGGACCATCATGCGTACCGTCGGGACGACGGAGCGGACGGTGCGCCGCGTCGCCGCGATGGTCGGGACGCCTCCCGCGAGAGCGCAGGACTCCCGCCAGCAAAAGCTCTTTAACTTCTAGATACGTGACACGATCACACCTGTTATCTCTCGCGCGCGCGTGAGACCACGGGAGGCGTGAACGACGTCCCGTGGCCCGCGGTCAGCCTCCTCTGTAGCCTGCTAGTCGGGCTCTACACCTGGATCGCGACCGGTCAGCGCGTCCACCACGAGCAACTCGAGACGCTTCGACGCGACGTCGAGAAGCGCCTTGCGACCGTGGAACACGAGCAGGCTAAACAGACCGAGCAGCTGCGTCACCTCCCCACCGCAGAGCAGTTGAATGCGCTCGTGGTGACCATCGCGGAGCTGCGCGCGGACGTGCGGAGCCTCACCACGCAGGTGACCGCGCTGAGCGCGCGACTCGACCGCATCGAAGACTTCATGTCGAGGCAGACATGAGCGACTTCTCCTCCTTTCTGGCCGAGGATCGGCGTGGAGTAATCCTGCGCGTGCTCGACTCGGTGACGAGTGCCAACGACGGCGTGATCCAAGTCACGCTGGAGGAGATCGGACACGTGGTGTCCCTGGACGTCGTGCGCTCCGATATGCATTGGCTGTACGAGCAGGGACTCGTCACGGTCAACGTCATCCTCGGCCGCGTCCACGTCGCGACGATCACCGAGCGGGGCGTCGACGTCGCGCGTGGCCGCGCTGTCGTGCCCGGGATCAAGCCGCCTCCGAGGGGCTGATGGGCCATCGGCGCCACAGCTCGATCTCGCGCATGCCGCCCGAGCTGCGACGCGAGATCGAGAAGCTGCTCGCGGAGGGACGCACCTACGATGAGATCGTCGGCGCGGTGCGCGGGCTCGGCGGTCAGGTGTCCCGCTCTGCGGTCGGACGTCACGCGGTGGAGTGGCGCGAACTGACGGACCGACTGCGCCTCGCGCGCGAGATGAGCCAGGCGATCGGCCGCGAGCTCGAGGAGGTCGACGGCGACGCCGGACGCCTCGTCATCGAGTCGCTGCAAGGCCTGCTGCTCCAGGCACAGCTCGAGCTCGGCAAAGAGGCCGTCGACCCCAAGACCATCGCCTCGATGTCCAAGGCGGTCCGCGACCTCCAGGCAGCGCTCAAGACGAACGTCGAGACCGAGCTCAAGGTCCGCGAGCGCGCGGCCAAGGACGCCGCGAAGGCCGCCGACCTCGCGTCGGCGGAGCTGGGCCTCAGCGAGGAGACAGCGACGGTGCTCCGTGCCCGCATCCTCGGGATCGCGAGGAAGACGTGAGGCGCTCCGAACCTCATGATGAGGTATCGAAAGCGGAAGTCATGGGCGGTGACGTCCTGCTCCGCTACCAGCGCGAGCTGCTCGAGGCGACGAGCCAGCACCATGTGGTTGTCTGCGAGAAGTCGCGACGCATCGGCGCGACCTGGGCGATCGCCGCGGACGCCGTCCTGGCCGCCAGCCTGACGCGCGCGGCGGGCGGGCAGGACGTCTTCTACATTGGCTACAACCTCGACATGACGCGCGAGTTCGTCGACACGTGCGCCATGTGGGCGCGGTCGTTCCAGCTCGCAGCGAACGAGGTTCAGGAGTTCATCTTCACGGAGACAGACGAGAGGGGTGCGGACCGAGCGATCCAAGCGTTCAGGATTCGCTTCGCCTCCGGCTTCGAGCTGGTCGCGCTGTGCTCGCGACCTCGCGCCCTCCGTGGTCGCCAGGGTTACGTCATCATCGACGAGGCGGCGTTCCACGATCAGCTCGAGGAGTTGCTCAAGGCAGCGCTCGCGCTGTTGATCTGGGGCGGTCGGGTGCTCGTCATCTCGACTCATGACGGGGTCGACAATCCGTTTGCCCTGCTGGTCGACGACTGTCGTGCCGGACGGCGGCCCTTCAAGGTCGTCCGCACCACGTTCGCCGAGGCGCTCGCAGATGGTCTCTACCGTCGCGTCTGCCTCGTGCGGGGCATGGAGTGGACCGAGCACGGCGAACGCCAGTGGACCGAGGAGATCCGGTCGGTCTACGGCGACGCCGCGACGGAGGAGCTCGACTGCATCCCGCGCGCAAGCGGCGGTCGCTACCTGACACGCGCCCTGCTCGAGGCTCGCGCGACGGCGGACATCCCGGTCATCCGCTGGCAGCTCGCGGACACCTTCGTCGACCTGCCCGAGTTCGAACGCACCAAGCTCATCGGGGATCGGCTGCGTGAGGAGATTGCGCCGCTGCTCGCCCTCGTCGACGAGCAGGCGCGCACCGCGCTCGGACAGGACTTCGGCCGCTCTGGCGATCTCAGCGTGATCTGGCCACTCGTGGAACGCCCGGGCTTGCAGAGGCACACCCCATTCGTGCTCGAGCTGCGCAACGTGCCGTTCTCCACTCAGCGTCAGATCCTGTGGTGGATCTGCGACCGACTCCGCATCCGCGGAGCGGCGCTTGATGCGCGCGGCAATGGGCAACAGCTCGCAGAGGAGACGCGTCAGCGTTACGGCGCGGGAACGATCGCAGAGGTGATGCTCTCGGAGCCTTGGTACCGCGAGCACATGCCTCGGATGAAGGCGGCGCTCGAGGACAGCGCGGTCGACCTGCCACGCGACGCATCGATCATCGATGACCTCCGGGGGCTCGAGGTCGTGCGCGGCGTCGCGCGCGTCCCAGACAAGCACACGGGTAGCAGGGGCGCGCAGCGTCACGGAGACGCCGCGATCACACTGGTGCTCGCATTGTTCGCCGCCGCCACTCTGGACGGCGGTCCGGTCGAGTACTCCACCGCAGGAGGGCTCGTCTCGCTCGAGGGTTACGCCGGTGACCTCTCGCAACGCAGCAACCTCACCGGCTGGATCTGATCATGACCGAGGCTCTCTCCAAATTCGGCAGTCGCAAGTTCCTCGTGGCCATCGCCACGATCATCACCTTGCTCGTCACCACCACGGACAACGGCACGCCCAACACCACCAACCTTCTCGTCTCCGGCGTCGTGGCGATCGCCTACGTCATCAGCGAGGCGTTCGTCGACCACACCGGCAACACCGCGCGCCTCGCCGCGGCGGTCCAGTCGGGCATTCGCATCGGCGCGGAGCAGGCGTCCACGCTCAAGGCAGCGCCGGACATCGTCGACGCGGAGTTCACACCGATCCCATCCGGCGCTCCCACGAAGGCGGACGCGCACGAGGCCGGGTCGTGAGCCTCCAGTACTTCGCCTTCGAGCATCTCCCGGAGCATCTCCAGCAGGTCAGCAAGCCCATCGGTGAACTGGCCCGCAAGCTCGAAGCCGAGCTGCCGGCGTGCGCCGAGAAGACCGCCGGCATGCGGAAGCTGCTCGAGGCAAAGGATTGCTTCGTTCGCGCCGCGATGCCGAAGGCAGGTGGCTCGTGAGGCTCCTCGCTCTCGTGGTCCTGACCATGGTCCTCGTGGGCTGTGGCGCGTCCGCGTTGGACGGTGCCGTCGCGGTGCAGCACTATGCCGCCGCCGTCGTCGAGCACGGCGGTGAAGAGCTCGAGGCTCGCTGTACGCGTCGCCTGGAGCCGATCGCTGCGCTACCCACGCGCGAGGAGCGCGACGCGAGCGCTGCTCCCATTCGCAAGGTTTGCGATCCCGCGCGCGAAGCTCTCGGCAGCGCGCGCGCCAAGCTGATACTTCTGACCGCGACGCTCGGTGCGCTCGAGGGGGGCATCACCGTCGGCGAGCTCGTCGAGCTGACTCGGGCAACGGGCGATGCCATCGCTCAGGTCGCTCGCACCTTCGCGTTGCTGACGGACGGTGCACCGTGAGCATCGACAACGTGGCAATCACGGTCGGTCAGGTGCTCTCCTTCATCGACCTGGTGGTCAAGGCGACTGGGACGGACAAGGCGACCGTCATCCAACTCGCCAAGACGGAGATCCCTGCGCTCGCGGCGCTGCCGCGCGACGCAGGCGCCGCGTACGACGCCGTGGTTGGTCGACTCGAGCGCGACGACGACGATCGAGTGGCCTCTACGAAGAGAGACACGAAGACGTCATGACGCAAGAGCCCATTCTCGAGGAGATCGCGGCCGACGATGGGGATGACTGTGGTCGTCCCTATGTCGCCGAGATCCGCCGCTCACGCGACGAGGTACTCGAGACCCATGGGCACGGTGACCTGGCGCTCTATGAGCGCCTGCTCTCCGACGACCAGGTGCACCCGACCTTCCACCAACGACGCGCAGCAGTGGTATCGCGCGAATGGCGCGTTGAGCCCGGCGGGGCCACTGCGCTGGACGCGATGGCCGCGGACTCCCTTCGCGACCAGCTGACGCACCTCTCGTGGGACCGGACCACCTACCGCATGCTCGCAGCGATCATGTACGGGTTCGGGGTCGCAGAGGCGATGTATGAGCCCGACGGTCTGCGCGTGCGGCTGGCGGGTCTGCGCGTGCGACGTTCGAGGCGGTTCGCCTTCGACCGCACTGCTCGGTTGCGGCTGCGCGACGGCGACTCATACCTCGTATTGCCTGACCAGAAGTTCTGGACCATGACGGTCGGCGCAGAGTCGGATGATGAGCCCTATGGCAAGGGCCTCGGGCACTTCCTCTACTGGCCAGTGTGGTTCAAACGGAACGCGATCCGCTTTTGGGCAGTCTTCATCGAGAAGTTTGCGATGGGAGTCCCGATGGCCGACGTGCCGCCAGGCACAAGCAAGGAGGAGCGCGACAAGATTCTGGGCCTGCTCGAGCACATTCGGGCGGGCGGCAAATTGGTCAAGAGCTCCAACATCGCCATCGAGGTGCTGCAGGCGGTAAAGGACTCGGGCGGGGACTACGAGAGATTCGTGACTCGCATGGACGGGAGCATCGCGAAGGTCGTGCTCACGCAGACCATGACCACAGACGACGGCTCCAGCATGGCTCAGGCAATCGTGCACGAGCGCATGGGCTCTTCCGTCGCCAAATCCGACGCGGATTACCTGTGCGAGAGCTTCATGGTCGGGCCCGCGAAGTGGCTCACGGAGTGGAACTACCCCGGCGCGGCGACTCCGAAGGTCTATCGCGACTTCACCGCACAGGTAGACCTCGCGGCCGCTTCGGCGACTGATGTCGCACTCGCTGGCATCGGGTATCGACCGACGGCGCAGCGCGTGCGCGACGTCTACGGCGAGGGATACGAGTACTCGCCGCCACCTGCCACGCCACCGGCATTCGCGGAATCCAGCACCATTCGCGAGGACGCCAGTCAGTCGACTGCCGACCTGCTGACGAACTGGCGGGATCTGCTCGGTCCCGAAGTCGAGCGCATCGAGGAACTGCTGGGCGAGTGCCACTCTCTCGAGGAGGTGCGCGCACGCCTCGACGAGCTGACTCGCTCCGACCCCGACACGATTACCGAAGCTCTTTCGCGAGCGCTGTTCACTGCGAACGTGACTGGGCAGCTCGACAACAGCGGGAGCTCCACGTGAGCGTCGATCCCTTCTCGGTATCTCCGGAGGAGGCGATCGCCTTCTTTACCGCGAAGGGCTACAAGATCGGTTGGTCGTGGCTCGAGACGCAGAAGGAAGAGCACAGCAAGGCGTTCACGGTCGCCAAGGCGATGCAGCTCGACCTACTCGAGGACATCCGGCGCGCTGTTGGTGATGCGGTGAAGGATGGGCAGACGGTGCGCACGTTCGCGAAGGGTCTCACTCCACTCCTGGTCGCCCGCGGTTGGTGGGGCGAGAAGGAGCAGCTCAACCCGCACACCGGCAAGCTCGAGACCGTCCAGCTCGGGAGCCCGCGCAGGTTGCGCACCATCTTCGAGACGAACCTGCGCACGTCACGCTCGGCGGGTCAGTGGGATCGCATCCAGCGCACGAAGGCAGCTCGCCCGTACCTGCGCTACGTCGCGCACCCGGACGCGCGACCGGAGCACCGCGCGTGGAACAACACCGTCCTCCCGGTCGACGATCCCTGGTGGGGGACGCACATGCCGCCCAACGGCTGGGGATGCCGGTGCAAGGTGCAGCAGCTCAACGACAGCGACGTGCGCCGCTACGGCTTTCACGTGGCCTCCCAAGCGCCAACACGGCCCGGCGATGAGACCGGCATCGGAGCCGGGTGGGCCTACAATCCAGGGGAGCGATCCGGTGCGTCCGCGAGCTTGTAAACGCGTTGCTTGTAAATCCTGTAAATCTGGTGCGATATCGCGCTTGTGGGGATACTTGTTGGAAGGTTTGGCAGTGGGAGTGCGTCAAGTGAACGATTACGCGAGGTTGCGACGCGCGCGCCCTGGATCCCCCGCGATCCCTCCGAACCCGCGTCAGATCCCACGAATCCCCAGGGAAGCCCGGCAAATCCCGCTACTGCCAAACGTTGTGACACAACCCCGGGTTTACTGCCAAACCTGGTGACCGTGCACAGCCGGCCATCGCAGTCTCGACCGGGATCGTGATGCGTCGCTCGACCTCGACCGGGGCGAGCGCGGGCGCGGCCGAGTTGATCTGGACCTGGACGTTCGTGATGTCGGGGATCGCGTCGATCGG
>Ga0164241_10002167_pt1 | contig 21911 bp, 15 predicted proteins | sample OricomyardsoilBY_FD_108780 | JGI IMG/M metagenome (GOLD analysis project Ga0164241, IMG submission 108780) | Backyard soil microbial communities from Emeryville, California, USA - Original compost - Back yard soil (BY) | ecosystem: Environmental > Terrestrial > Soil > Unclassified | place: USA... | reverse complement strand
CAACATTTCGCCGCTCGCGTTGAATTCAATGGGCGTGGCCGCAACTGAACCGGTGCCGCTGGTGATGCCGGCGAACGGATCGGGCGCCGCCGTGCCATTGGCGTTATATCCGCCCGGCATGGACTTGTCCGGCTTCACCATTTTCGACCCGGCGACGGGCGAATCGGTGAGCGGGAACGGCTATGTGATGAATGCTTCGCCTGTTGCTAATCGGCACGCCACCGGTTTCCAGCCGATGGGCGAGGAAGAAGAAGTTAGCGATACCAACCAATACACCGGCTTTTACCGCGTCGTGCGGGATGGCGCTCATTTATTTGGAATTACGAATGGCACGGTGCTGTCCGGCGTCGTCACGATTCCAGTTGAACTGGCAATGACGGCGGTAATGTTTCTACCATGAGCCTGACGGAAAATGATTCACCGGTTGGCAACTCCATTCAGACGGCCCCGCTGGCCCTTCCCCTCGCGTTGGTGGTAGATACAACGCGAATGAGCAATGGCGTCCACCAAGTTTCCGCCAGCGCTCGCTGGGATGATACCAACGGCGGCTTGTGGGAGGCGGATTCACCGCCCGTTTCCGTCACCATCTCCAATGAAATCTCCTTTCCCAACTGGATGCCGCAATTTGGCGAACTGGGCAATTCGCTGCTGATCCGCGCGACCTCGGCGCACACGAACACCGATTGGTATATTGATGTCTATGACAGCCAATATGCCTACATCGGGACTTTTGGCGGACACACTGATGACGGGGACATTTCGGCGGCGTGGAATTTGATCGGCCCTGACGGCGAACCGCACACCAACGACAATTTCTTCATCTTCGAGATTTCAACGGAATACGTTGACCCGGTCACGCCGCCGATTTATCGGCATTGGGAGCAATGGACGGGGCATGGAGCCTGGGTTGCCGTCGCGCAGCACGACTGGGATAATTATGTGAATGTGGATTTGTTGTATGCCGAACTGTCTGGATTCATCGGCGGCGCACTGGGCGTTGGCTGGCAAGTCAGCCCGCCGGCCACCGAAGATGACTATGGTTTTTGGCACGCCTATGCGCTTCACGTTGGGACAGCAGATGACCCGCAAGGCGACGCGGATTGGGCAAACTTCCGGCAAGCGCTTTATGATCCTCACACCCGTAATCTTGTATATTTTGGTCATGGCGGGGGAAGCGGGCTGGGCAAGAATCCGGCGAATACCAATCGTTATATTTCCGCAAATGAAATTGGAAACATGCTGCACACGGTTCCCATTGGCCAGACGAACAGTCATTCGTTCCGCTTTGTATTTTTGGACGGATGCAGCACCGCCAAAGGCACTTTACCGGAAGCCTTTGGCATGATTCATAGGGAAAGTGTTCCGGGGCTAGACTACGCAGATGCGTCCATGCGTTACTCGGCCTTTGTCGGCTGGCCGAAAGACAAAATAATTGGTTTCGGAGCAAATACCGGAAATATCAATACTGACCATGTGAATTTCATCACCGCAATTCAAACAGACATGTTATTGAATGGGGCAACCATAAAAGCAGCCATTAAATATGCGGCTGAACGGCCCGATGTTCATGGTTTCAATGAAAATTCCATGAAAGTTTATGGTTTTGAGGATTTAACCTTTGGACTTCAGAACTAGGTTTATGCCAATCATTCATATAACGATGGCATATTCCAACGCCTTGCTGGTCGCTGTTCTTCCTCATGTTTCAGATTGCGCCAAACAACTGGATTTGCCGATTACGCAACCAATCACCTCCAGTCAAGTTGCCCATGTTGGTATAACTCCATATCAGGATCAGATCAGTTGTGGCGTTTGGCTGACGAACGAGTATTGGTTTGCGTTTGGAAACGGCTATTTGTCCAGTTTCCATTCGCCGACCGATTGGCTTGTTAACAATTACGACAATTGGGCAGACGTGGCCTACTTCAAGCGTTACCTCGGCAAAGACAACATCACGACCAATGAGGCGATTCAACTGGCGCGCGACGCCTTTCGCAAGCTGGGTTACAAGCCGGATGCGTTTCAATTGCACCGTCCGCCAACACGGTTTCAAGGGCCGGCTGACGTTGAGCGGATTGGCGGACATATTCCATTTTGCCGGGTTGAGTGGGACAGTCCCGAATCAACTGTTCAATCCATGCTCGGCTTGAATTTTTCGATTCAATTTGACGTGGATATGCAGCGCAAGCAGATCGTCGGAATGAATTTATCCAGCAGAAGATTTTCCCGGCCCGAACCTAAAGTAACTGTCGTTCCAGAAATAGAAACTAATTATCAGGCGGCAGGAGCCGCCGGCCAATTGATGCGAACTTTCGCTCGTGAGCCGGTTATTCATATCACGCCCGCCTACTCGAACGCCACGCTGGCGGCAACGCTGCCGTATATCTCAGATTTCGCCACTAAGCTGGGTTTGCCCGTGTCTCAACCGATCACCTCCAACCAAGTCCAAGTATATTATCCGCCCGCCTATCTGAACGACGGTTTTAACTGCCGGCTTATGCTGACAAATCATCTGTGGTTTGCCTTTGTCGCCGGGTATGTCAACGAGTTTGGCTCGCCGGATGACTGGTTTGAGGAAGCAGCAACCCGGACAGACTGGCCGGCCTACTCTGGCAAAACCTGCATGACCACCAATGAAGCGGTTGACTTTGCGCGCGCGTGCGCCGGCAAGCTGGGCCACGCGCCGGCAGACCTGCACATGAATCTGCCGCCATCCGAATTTGAAAACGCCGTGGATTCAAAAAACCGTCAACTCGCCTATTGCCGTATTCATTGGGAAAATCCTCAGGATCGGCCCGAAGGAAATTCTCTGGAGGATTATCAGTTGGAATTTGATATTGATCTACAGGCAAAGCAACTCGTCGGGGCTTCCCTGATGAGCAAAAAATTTATCCGCCCGCTTCCAAAAATCACCGTGATCCCGGAACTGGAAGCGGATTATCACAAACGGATTCAAGGCAAAATGTTCGTCCGCACCAACACCCTCGTCCACTTGCCCCAAGGCCAGCCGGTGCAACCGGCCAAATGACCGGACGAACTATTTCAATGAAATTCCTCGATGAATTCAAATTCAAGGACGCCCGGCTGGTGAACCCAAATCACGGCACGCTCGGACGCGGCGCGCAGGCTTGGGTTTTGATCGTTGCTGTTGCGGATTTCAACCCGTCCGCGCTGGCGGTCAGGCTGATCTCGCCCGCGTCTTTCGAGGATTGCACGATCACCTGCGCGAGACCGTTGAACAGGCTGCGCGACCACGGCGAGGTGATGGGCTTGCCAATGATTTCCACGTTCACATCAGGGTTCAAGCCACCGGAACCTTGATCGTTCTTCACGCCCACGGCGATGACGTTGTCGCCCGCGTGCAGGAATTTTTTAATGTCGAACAGCGGCTGCGCCTGCCAGTCGTGCGACTCGCCGACCAACTGGTTGTTAACATAATACCAGCCGTTGTCGTCGCAGCCCGCGAAACGAATCTGCACGCCGGGATTGTTCAAATCCTCGTCGGTCAGCGTGACGTGCGCCCGGTAAATGGCCGTCGTGTTTTCCTGCTTAATTACTTGGATGCCGGTGTCGCCGTCGGTCTTGGCCTTGATCGTGTTCCAGGACGAATCATCAAAGTCCGGCGCGTAAGCGGGAGCGGATGCGCCGCGCGCCGGCAGGTCGGCAAGCTGCCAGCGCCAGCCGCTGACCGGAATGGTTTTCGCCGCCGTCTTCGGAATGAACGTGTCCGGCTCGTGGCAACTTGGGTCGCCGTTGCCGACGCCGAGAATCTTGCCCGCGCCGCTCAAATCAAAATGAACCATGTTCTGCGCCACCGGCACGGCGCGGCCCTGCGCGTCCGTCGCGGAAACGGTGAACAGACTGACATCCTCGCCGTCGGCATTGATCGTGGAACGATTCGGCGCGAGTTGCAGCGCCACGGCGTCGCCGGTCGTCTCTTCCTTGGTTTGAGCGATGACGTTGCCGTCGGCGTCATAACCCTTCGCGCTCAAGGTGCCGGGTTCATATTTCACCTGCCAGGACAAATGCGAATTGGGCTGCATCGTCTGTTTGCCGAGCGAGGCGCCGTTGAGAAAAAGTTCCACCTGTTTGCAGTTGCTGAAGGCGTCCACGCGGATTTCCTGGCCCTCCTTGCCCGGCCAGTTCCAGTGCGGCAACAAATGAAGAACCGTGTTGGTCGTCCACCACGATTGGTAATAATAAAAAATATCCTTCGGGAACCCGCACACATCGAGAATGCCGAAATGCGAATTGATGCACGGCCACGAATACGGCGTCGGCTCGCCGCGATAATCAAAACCCGTCCACACGAAACCGCCGCTCAACCACGGGCGGGTGGCGAAAACGCCCCACCATTCCTCGGCGGTGTTCGCCCAGCTCGGGGCGTTCACGTCGTAGGCGCTGACATAGCCGCGCGTCTTGTCGTTCGCATAAATGCCGCGCGTGCTGACGGTGCTGCCCTGCTCTGTGCCGACTTCCGGCTGGTCGGGATGCTTGGCGTGATAGCTGTCCATGTCCTTCCCATAATGCGCCGCGTCCTTGCCGACATGATAATTCCAGCCGCGCACCTCGATGACGCCGTTGATGCCGGCGAAGGTGTCGCCCTCCGGCGCGGCGTAGGTCACGGGCCGCGTCGGATCAAGGCGCTTCACATAATCCTGCATCGTCCGCGCGACATTCGCGCCCTGCGGCGTGGACTGCACGGAGAATTCCTCGTTCGCCACACTCCAGATGCCGACGCTGGCATGGTTGCGATCGCGGCGAATCTGGTCATCCCACTTCTGCAAGTTCTGCGCATCGCTGCCAAGCAGGCGGCTTTCATCCATCACGATCATGCCGAGATGGTCGCAGGCATCGAGCAGTTCCGGCGTCGGCGGATTATGCGAAGTGCGCAGCGCGTTGTCGCCAAACTCCTTTAACTTGGCGATACGGAAATATTGCAACGCATCCGGCAGCGCCGCGCCGACGCCCGCCATGTCCTGATGATTACAGGTGCCTTTCAATTCGTAAGGCTTGCCGTTCAGGAGAAAGCCTTTGTTGGGATCGAAGGCGAAGGTGCGGATGCCGAAAGTTGTTTCCTGGCGGTCAACCACGTTGGAATTTACTTCGACGGTTGTGATTAATTTGTAAAGCTTTGGATTTTCGGGAGACCAAAGAACAGGCTTGCGCATTGCAATAATCCCCGGTTCGTGCGGATATGCGTTATTCCCTGCCTTTTCGAGAATATCATAATCCTTTTCCGAGTCTGCCAGAGCTATGTGGCCTTTAGGTTCACCAGCGTTTGCTGGAGGAATTTTCACATCAGTGATAAATCCTCCGATTATTTTTCCGTCGGGATTTAGCAATTCATTTTTCACATCCGCTAAGACTGGGCTATTTTCGGAATTAAGTATTTTCGATTTAATATGAATAGTTGCTGAACCATTAATAAATTCACTCCACACAAAAATCCCATCCGGCGCGATGGCCACCGGCGCGGTCTTGTCCAGCCAGACGTGGCGGTAGATGCCCGCGCCTTCGTAGAACCAGCCCTCGAACTTGCTCGCGTCCACCTTCACGGTCACGACGTTCTTGCCGCCAAAATGCGCGACGTCCGTGATGTCCATGCGGAACGGGTAGTAGCCGCCTTCGTGCCGCTCGACGAGCCAGCCGTTCACCCAGACCGTCGCGTCGCGGAACACGCCGTCGAACGTGAGCCAGATGCGCTTGCCGGAATCTTCGGCGGGCAGCTCAAACGAGCGGCGATACCAGCCGATGCTGTTCTGGGGAAAGCCCGGCCCGACGGGTTTGAATCCGTGGCTGCCGTCGGCGTGCGAGTCAAACGGCAGTTCAATCGCCCAGTCGTGCGGCAGATTCAGCGTGCGCCAGGAGTTGTCGTTGAACCTTTCCGCCGCCGGGCCGGTGCTGGCACCCGCCTTGTCGAGCTTGAGCGCATTGGGCCAGTCGTCACCGAGATGAAATTTCCAGTTCGCATCCAGCGACAAATGTTCGCGCGGCGATTCGGCGGCAAAAATGGCCGGAACAGAAAGCGCGGCGCAGACAACGGCAAGGATGGCACGGAAAAAGGAGGCGGGTTTCATGCCGTGAAGTTAAGGAATGGAACGCCAAAAGCAACGCCAAAGCCTATGGTCAAAATTCCCGGCGCCCGGCGCTCACGATCACCGGCTTCAATCCGGCGGCAGCGGATCTTTTTCCACCGCCGTGAAAATCACTTCGCCCATGCCGGCGGCGCGGCGATGAATTCCATCAGCCGGCCGCTCATGGGATGAATAAATTTTATCCGCCAGGCGTGCAGGCACAACGGCGGCTCGCCCACGGCCAACGTCTGCTTATTGCCAGTTTGTTTACCAGCCAAATAAACCGGGTCGCCATGAACGGGAAAACCGAGATGCCACAGATGCACGCGGATTTGATTCGTGCGTCCGGTCAACGGACGCGCTTCCAGCAGCGTCGTGCCATCGGCGTTACGCCGGAGCACGCGAAATTCCGTGCGGGCGGACTGACCGGAAATTTCATCCACCGTGCGCGAGCCAAGCGCCGCCGCCTCCGCGCTGATCGGCGCATCGCAACTGAAATTATCCGCCGGCGGCTGCCCTTGCACGCGGACGAGATAAGTCTTCTCAATCTGTCCGTTAACGAACTGCGGCTGCAACTTGCCGGCAAAATGCCGCGTGCGCGTCACCAAAACCACGCCCGTCGTGTTCGCATCCAGCCGGTGCGCCGGATGCGGTTTCTGCGGATGATATGCTTCGTTGAGAATGTGCTGGAGCGTGTTGCGATAAAATCTTCCGCCCGCGTGCATCGGCAGCGGCGCGGGTTTGTTGGCCACGATCAACGCCTCGTCTTCATGCAAAATTTCCACCGTGCCATTCACGTCCGGCTCGGTCACGTTGGGGAAAATGTGCCGGTAACGCTCGCCTGCGCGGACGATTTTTCTGGGCGAAGCTGGCTTGCCTTCCATGTCCACGACCAGGCCCAACGCGCATTCGGATTCCCACTTCTCGCCCGGAACATTTTTCGCCACGCGGCACAACGCTTCCACCAGCGTCTTGCCGTCGCAATCCGCCGGCACATTCACCGGCTTGTAATTATTGCGCGGCACGCTGCCCGGCAGCGGCGTGACCGCGCGACGGATCGCCTCGTGCCGTTGCGCGATGTTCAGCGCCATCTGCTCGGCGGGCGTCTTGAAACAATAAGGGCATGACTGGCCGGGAACGTGGCGCGGGTCTTTCTGATCCGCCTCGGTCAACGGCGTCTGGCAGCGGAAACATTGGGTGGATTCCGTCTCCTGCAAACTCGGATCGAGGCCGACGCGCTGGTCGAACACGAAACATTCGCCGTCGTAATGCGCGCCGCCGCATTCCTCAAAATATTTCAGGATGCCGCCGTCGAGCTGGAAAATTTGTTTGAACCCTTCGCGTTCCATGAACGGCCCGGCCTTTTCGCAGCGGATGCCGCCCGTGCAAAACATGACGATGGGCTGCTCCTTCATCTGCGGCGGCAATTTGGCGACAGCGTTGGGAAAATCGCGAAAATGATCCACGCCGATGGGCAGCGCGTTCTTGAAGGTGCCCAGCTTCACTTCGTAGTCGTTGCGCGTATCGAGCAACGTCACCAGCCGGCCTTCATCGAGCCACCGCTTGAGATCCTTCGCCGCGAGCTTGGGCGAGGTGCGCCGCGCGGGATTGATGCCTTCGACGCCGAACGCGATGATCTCTTTTTTCATACGCACCAGCATTCGGCGAAACGGCTGGTGATCCGTCTCGCTGAATTTCGGCGACAAATCTTCCAAGCCCGGCAGGTTCCGCAACTCTGCGAGCAACAGATCAATTTTCCCCCGTTCACCCGCAACAAACAGATTGATGCCTTCCCCGCTCAAAAGAATCGTGCCCTTGATTTCCCAGCCGTTGCACAACGCCAGCAACCGCGTCCGCAACGGGCGCAGTTCCGGCAGTTCCACAAATTTATAGGCGGCGATGTTGATGATCTGGTTCATCGAAACGGCAATTAGCATATCGGAAACATTGCCACGCGCCAGCCGCCCGCTAAACTTTCTGCGTTGCCAACCTCCGCACCCAATCATTATGCGACGCTCGGACTGGATCAAAATTGCACCGACGCGCAGATTCGCGCCGCCTACCGCGTGCTCGCCAAGCAGCATCATCCCGATGTGAACGGCGGCTGCGCCAACTCCGCCGCCCGCACGCGCGAGTTGAACGCCGCCTATGAAATTTTGAGCGATCCCGAACGCCGGCAGGTTTATGACGCTGAACTGGCTGCGCCAAAAAAAATTCCGACGCAAAAACGCGCAGGCCAGGCCGCCGGCAACATCGCCAAAGATATTCATCTGGGCATCTTGGAATTTCTGCGCGGCACAAAACTCGAAGTGCGCGTGAATGACGCAGGCAATCCCGACGGCGCGGAAATTTACGAACTCATCGTCCCGCCGGAAACCGCGCCCGGCACGCGTTTCAAGATTTCACGCGCTGAAAATTTGGGCCGCAGTTTTGTGATCGTCCGCGTGAAGGTCCGGCCGGATTTTCGTTTCAAGGTGCGCGGCTCCGATCTGCGCTGCGATTTGAAGATCAGTTCCCAGCGCGCCGCGCAAGGCGGCGTGGGATCCGTGCGCGGCGCGGCCGGAAATTTTCTGCGCGTGCCGGTTCCGAAGAAAGTTTCGCGCGGCGAAATCATCCGCCTCGCCGGCGAGGGCCTGCCCAAACCGCGCGGCGGACGCGGTGATCTGCTGGTGCGCGTCGTTTATCAGCCGGAAGTCCGCATCACGCGGGCGGCTGCCCGATGATTGAACGCCCGGCAAGAAATCATTTTCCGCATGCCGTTGGGCGAAAATCTTATCCGGTCTATTTTGCCCCCGGTTTTGCCCGCATCACGAGCATGGGCAGAAATGATTTCCGATAAGCCCAGACGAGATAAAGTTCCAGCACCGTCACGACCACGGCCGGTAAAAACCCCGACGGCGCGAGGAAAAAATGAAACGCGATGATGTTCACGATGACCGGTGCGAGCAGGGCCAGCGCCAGGGGCGCAAAGCAGTTCAGCAGCAGCAACGCGCCGGCGAGCGTTTGCGTTCCCGAAATCAACGGGATCATGTAGCCGGTTTTCATCAGCGCGCCGAAAAAGTCCATGGCGCCCGCCGGCATCGCATCTTTCGGCGGCGGGATGAAATTGAAAAATCCATTAAGCCCGAACACCAGAAAACCCAGGCCCAAGAGGATCCGCGCGGTGATGGTGAGATAACGCATAAATGATTTTGGTTGGGGGTTGATTTTGGCTTGCGAGTCCAAGTTGATACTACTTTTGCCGGATGTCCGTCAAGCTGTTCAAACGCGCCCGTCCAGCCCTGCGTCATGTTGTCGCGCATGGGCCAAAAAGTTTTGCGCTCTCGTCCGTCGGATTCAATGGCCACGCCGGACTGAATGGATGCCGCGTGCTCCGCCGCCTTCATCTGGAAAGGAATTCACGGACGCAATTTTTTCGGCGCGACAATTTCGCGACAAACAAATTTGCCCTGCATTTCTTGCCATCAGCGGAATGCAAACAATAATGAAAACTCGCCCGCCAGGAAATCCAGTTTCGCGGTGGGCGTCGTAAAACTTCTCGGGCCGGACCATTGCAGCAGGCGTTCGCGTTCCGTCCAAGTTTTCCAAGCCGGCTCACGCGGCGCATTGAAGCGCGCGTGATGACAATTTCACGGATTATTTTTGCGCCGTCACATACACCATCCAGGAAACGCCAAAGCGATCCTCCACCATGCCGAAACGCGGCGAGTAAAAAGTTTTCGTCAATGGCATCTGGATTTTGCCGCCGTCGGCCAGGGCGGCAAAGCGCCGGTCGGCCTCGGTTTCGTCCGTCACCGTCAGGCACAGGGAAAAGCCTTCAAAATTCAGCTTGCCCTCGCAACGCCCGTCGGAAACCAGCAGAACCGTCGCGCCGACACGGATGCTGGCGTGCATGATTTTGCTTTCCGAACCGGGCGCCAGGCAGCCGGGCTGCGGCGGTTCGGGACTGTCCTTGAAACGCATCATCATTTCCACCTCGGCGCCGACGGCCTGGCGATAAAATTCAACGGCCTCCTCGCAGCGGCCGTTGAAAAACAGATAGGGTTGAACGGAGTTGTTGGTTGTGCTCATTTTTTCAGTTGGTTTTTTTAGTTGTGGTTGGTTATTACGGCTGCAAGTTCGGTTTCAACTGCTTCGATAAATTCCTTCAGCGACGCGCCAATCAGTTGCGTCCAGCCCGTCGCGAAATTTTCGCGGGCGAAACCCGGCAACGGCGGGAACGTGTCCAGGCCGGAGTGCGTCAGCCGCAACCGTGTTTTCGCGCCCTCGGCAAACAGTTCAAACGTGACCAGCGAGTCGCCGGCATGTCCGGCGTAGCGCCAAGTGTAGGCGATTTTCTTTTGCGGAACCACCTCGGTGACTTTGCAGCGATGGTCGTAGATTCCGCCTCCATGTTCAACGATGAACTGAAACTCAAACCCAACTTCCGGCTTGAATTCTTTCAAGTCAAAATACCAGCGGCCCATGCCTTCTTTCGTCGTGATGGCCCGCCAGACGAACGCGGCCGGCGCGTCAAAAACGCGTTCGATGACGAATGTTCCGTCCCGCAAAAGTCCGGCCAGCTTTTCCAGGCTTTGTGTCATGCCCGCTTCAAATCCGCCGATGTATTTGCCCGCCTCGCCGGCCGTCTTGATGACGCGTGAACGCAAGGTGAGCCTGGTGTTGCCGCCCTGCTCCGCAAACGTCGCGGTGTGCAAAAACTCAAACAGCATCTCGCCCGCTTCATCCAGCGCGCCGGTCGTGAACACCAGCTTTTCCGGGACGACGATTTCGCGAAACTCGCCGCCCATCGGATAACGGGTTCCGTCCGGCGCGCGCATCACATCATAAATTTTTCCGCCGGGCCGCACCTCCCATTCGCAGACCGGATTGGCGAATCCGCGCGGCCCCCACCATTGCGCGAGATGCCGGGGATCCGTCCACATCTCGAAAACCAGCCCGCGCGGCGCGGCGAATTCGCGGGTGAGGATGAATTCCCGGCCGGCGAAATCCTCCGCCGTTTTGATTTTCATCGCCATATTTTTATTTTCCGGCGAATTTTGCAAGCGAATCAAGGCAGCGGTTCCAGCCTTCATTGTGACGGTCGCGGCTTTCAACGGATGCAAATTTCTCGTGTGTCAAAACCAATTCAGTCTGTTTTTCACGCGCGCGGAACTCGATCGTCACGAGCATTTCGGGCGGCTCGACCTCGCCAAATTCCTCGCCGCCGCCGTCCTTTTCAAACTGCCACGTGAAGACAAGGCGCTCCGGCGGTTTCACTTCGCGATAAACCCCGACGCTCGTGAAAAATTCGCCGTCGGCTTTCTGCACCTGAAGGCGGTATTTGCCGCCGACGCGCGCGTCCACTTTCACGGAACGCAGCGATCCTCCGTCGCACGCCGCCGCGCCGAACCATTGCTGGAATTGCCCCGCATCCGTCCACGCCTTGAAGACCAGTTCGCGCGGCGCGTCGAAAACGCGGGTGAGTTGAAGTTTGATGTTTTTGTTTTCCATTGTTGCTGATGTGTTCATTTTGTTTCCTTTTTTTGCAGTTGTTTCAAGTATTCGTCCAGACGGTCAAAACTATCTTCCCAAAATTTCCGATATTCCTCGATCCATCGCTGCGCTTCTTTCATGGGCCTGGCCTCCAGTTTCAGCGAATGCAGCCGGCCCCGGCGGCGGCGGCTGACCAGCCCGGCCTTTTCCAAAATGCGCAGGTGCTTGGAAACCGCCGGCAACGACATCGAATGCGGCCGGGCCAGATCGGTGACGCAGCGGTCGCCGGACGCCAGATGCTTCAAGATGCGCCGCCGCGTCGGGTCGGCCAACGCGGCAAAGGTGCGGTTCAACAAGCTGGGCGAACATTTAACCATCTGGTTAAGTATTTCCCCGGGCCGGCGCCCGATGCAAGAAGTTTTTGAGAAAATTTTTAACCGCGCCCGGGGCGGGCAAATTCACGCGCCGGCGGGCGCCGGCCCGAACCAACATGTCAGGCCGCATGGCCTAGCGTTTTTCAAAAGTCAGGTAGAGCGGGCTTTCATCCACTTGAACCGTGACCCGGCCGGCGTGGGTTGGAATCGCGGCCGGCGTGGCGGAATCATTGGCGGCGAGCGGCGTGTGTTCCGCGCTCACCAGCCGGCCCGGAAGGTGGTCGAGCGTGGCGGCAAAACTTCTTCCTTCACCGGTCGGCGACCACACGGCCCAAATAATGTTGGTCGAGTCATTGTCATATTCCTGAACGCGCAGGCGGCCGGGTTCGTTGGTGACGATGCGATGAAAACGATAATCTCCCAACACGCGCTGCAAGTGGGCCAGCGCATAAAAGGAAGGCTTCGGCTGGAAATGCCGCGTGATGCCCGCGCTGGCGTGAACGCTTGGCTGGTCGTCGTCGTTGAAAAAATAAATGTAGGCGCGCCCGACCGGCATCGCCGAGAAAACCAGCAGCGAACGCACGAGCCATTGCGCCTGCTGCGTGTCGGTCACGCCCACCCATTGGGCGAAACCGCCCGTCTTGGCCGGCAATTTCGTGCTGCTGTCGTAGCCCAGTTCCGTGATCCAAACCGGTTTGCCGCGCGCGTGTTCATCCCGCCAATGGCAAAGCGCCGCCACGTCCTGCAGATAGTGCGGCAATTGCGGATCTTCCGGGAAACTGCGCCGCCATGTCGGCCAGCCTTCAAGCTGGGCATACGTGTGGATGTTCAGCACGTCGTAAAGTTCGGGTAAATTCACCACGCACTCCACGCTCTTCTCGTAGTCACCGCTTTTGCCCGTGGTGAGATTGCAGGTGACGATCTTTAATTGCGGATCACCGGCGCGGACACCTTCCGCCATGGCCTGGAACATGCGCGTGTAGTTTGAATCACTCCATTTGCCCGGTTCATTGCCGATCTCCACCGAATCCGCCAGCCTGCGTTTGCCCGATGGCCCAAACTCCCTGGCAAAAGCCTTGCCGTAAGCCTGGGCGTCCGGTTCGAGTTTTTTCCAGTCCGTTTGTTTTACCGATTCAAACATCAGGCAGGCGTCAATGCTCCAGCCTTTCGCCCGCCATGAACCGTAGACCCGGCTCCAATCCACCCGGTTCTTGGCCAATGGCAACGGCGGCAATTCTGAAGTGTCTTCGCCCAAGTCCCATTGCACCGGATGATAATCCCGCACCAGCGCGCACACCGGCCGGTAAAGACCGGGCTTGAACTGCACGGTGTGACCATTGAGGCCGATGAAATCCCGCATCAACGGCGGCTCGTCCGCGCGAACGCCCAACCCGCCCGCCAGCAGAAATGCAAACCACGGAAAAGCGCCGGCCAAAATCCCCAGGCGAACTGTTTTGCAGAGCGGCATCAGCAAATCGTAGTGCGCGTTTTTGCTGTTTGGAAACCTAAAAGTGGATGCCATCGCCGCTGTTGTAATGCGAATGTTTCAAGTCAGCGGCGCAAAACGAAATTCCTGGAGGAAGGCGGCATTCGTCAGCTTGCAGTCGAAGCGCGCGTTTCGTGACCGTCAGCGGGCGCAAAGCATTTTTTACACGGCGGCAATCTTTCCGCAAACGGAGCCGCCCCTGGTTCCGGCGGCGAACCGGTTCCGCAAAGGCCCCGGCAGCGCGGGCGTGGCCCCGGCGCGGGAGCAAACGAAGCGGGCCACTCGCGCGGCAAAAGCGTGAACTTCATCCAGATCCAGCTTGTTCAATAATCCCATGGTCAACGCGGCCGTGAAGGCATCGCCGGCCCCGACCGTGTCCACCACTTGCACCGGTTCAGACACTTGTTCCGACCACCGGCCGTTTTGATAAAGCAAGCTGCTTTGCGGCCCGCGGGTCAGCGCCACGAGCTGCAGTTCAAAAAGGTCGGCCAGACGTTGAATCTGTGGTTGCGGCCGGCTTCCCAATTCAAACATCGCCGCCAGCACCGGCAGTTCCGTGTCGTTCAATTTAAGCACAGTGGTCAGGCGCAATGACTGCTCGATGATTTCGCGCGAGTAAAATTGCTGGCGCAGGTTGATGTCAAAAATGCGAAGCGCCGTGACCGGCGCCGCTGCCATCAATTGTTGAATGGATGCCCGCGTGATTGGATGGCGCTGGGCCAGGCTGCCGAAGCATACGGCGTCCGCCGCGCTGACGGCCTTCTGCGCGGCGCTGGTTGGCGCGAGATAGTCCCACGCCACATCATTGCGGATGTTAAATTGCGGGACGCCATCTTGCTGGAGCAAAACCGCCACGGTTCCAGTGGGTTTGTGATCGTCAATTTGCACCACCCCATCGGCAATGCCCAGCTCGTGAAAGCGCCGCAAAATTTCATGGCCAAAATCGTCCTTGCCCACGCGGGTGATGACAAACGCATCCGCGCCGAGCGAGCGGGCGTGGCAGGCAAAGTTGGCCGGCGCGCCGCCCAGTTGCCGGCCGGCGGGCATCAAATCCCACAAAACTTCGCCGATGCCGATTACCTTAAAACTCATGGTTCACTCAATCCCAAACCGTTTTTGCATTTCTTCCAGTGAAACGCCCTTGGTTTCCACTACCATGAATTTCACCCACAAAAGTTGCAGCACCATCATGCCGCAGAAGAAAATGAAAATGTATCCTGTCCGTTGCGGTTGCTTGTCCGCACCGGACAGTTGCACCATCACTGGAAAAATTGACGTCAACAACGCCGCACAAGACCAATGCGTAAAACATCCCAGCGTCTGACCCATTGCGCGATGCCGGTTCGGAAAAATTTCCGAAATATAAACCCAAATGACCGTGCCCTGGCCCACGGCGTGCGCGGCGATGAACGCAAAAATGCAGGCCGGAATGATGGTGAAATGATGCGTAAAAAACGCCCACGCTGTCAGTGCCAGGGAAAAAATGTAGCCGAACGAACCGATGAAAAGCAGCGTGCGGCGACCCAATCGGTCAATCAACCAAAGGCCGACAAATGTGAACAGCAAGTTGGTTACGCCGATGCCCACGGACTGTAGCATTGCCGATTTTTCACCCAAACCGGTCATCTCGAAAATGCGCGGCGCAAAGTAAAGAATGGCGTTGATGCCGGACATCTGATTAAAAAACGCAATGAGGATTGCCAGTAAAATCGGCCGTCGCAGTTGCCGATTCCAAAAGCCGCTGGCGACAATTTTTTCCTGCCGGCTGGCGGCCAAAATTTCATCCGCGTGTGCCGACAATTCCGCGACAGATTTTTCCGGCTCAATCAATTTCAACACGCCCAATCCGGCGGCGCGGTCGTTTTTGCGGCCAATCAGCCAGCGCGGACTTTCCGGCAGTCCAAAACACATCACCGCATAAATCAGCGACGGAATCGCCGCGACGCCGAGCATCCAGCGCCAGGCATTTTCGCCAAGACCGGCAAGCATCCAATTGGAAGCGTAGGCGACGAGGATGCCGAAAACGATGTTGAATTGAAACATGCCCGTGAGCCGCCCGCGATAAGCCGGCGGCGCAATTTCCGAAATATAAAGCGGCGCGGCCACCGTCGAAACACCGATGCCGATGCCGCCAATCACGCGCGCGATGATAAACATCGTGACGTTGGCGGAAAAAGCGCAGCCCAACGCCGAAATGACGTAAAGGATGCCGATGCCCAGCAATGTTTTTTTGCGACCAAATCGGTCGGCCGGCCAGCCGCCGAATAATGCGCCAAGAACGGTGCCGAAAAGCCCCGAACCAATAACGGCAAACCCGTGAACCAAGTCGTTCAAATGCCAGAGTTTTTGGATCGTTTGTTCCGCGCCGGAAATGACCACCGTGTCAAAGCCGAACAGAAATCCGGCGAGGGCGGAAGTGATGGACCAGAAGAAGATTTGTTTTTTCATTTTGTCAGTGATGATGGTTTCTGCGCATCCGCCAATGTGGGCACGGGCAATTTTGCCGCGGCTGGTTGTGGTTCAATATTCGAGGTTGCGCGGGGAAACGCATACCAATAAGTCGTCATGGCGTAAATCAACTTCGTCGGCTTCCATGAAATCAATTCAAAGTTGAAATTGAGCGATTTGGAAAATGGAATGCCGTCCAGATTGCGCGTGCGGGTCAAAACATTGTTTCCCTGCGTCATCGGCTGATCCACGCGGACTTGATTGGCGAACGGCGTTTGCATCAAACCGCGCGGCGCAAACGAAAAATCATAGTAATCTTCCATGCCCGTGCCGAGAAATGACGGGAGCGATTCATCGTCCACCCGGATTTTTTCGTCGCCTTCGCCATACCACGTCGGCACAAAATTAAACAAGGACAGCGTATCGCCGACATACACGCCGCGACCCGAAATATGAATGGCATTCCAGTCGCACGCCGGCGGCGTGGATAAATTCGCGTCATAATGCCACGCGGAATGGAAATGCAGGCTGCGGGCATCCCATTTCCAGCCGCCGACGTTCGCGTGCAAATTTACCGTCACCGTTGGTTCGCCCAAATTGAGCAGCGTCACGCGCGCTGATTTTGCGTAGGGCATCACCCAGCGGCAAATCATCGAACCATCGGCGTTCACGGTGCGATACCAACTTTGCAGCGGATTGACGCCAACGCCGCTGCCGAAAAAATCGCTTGCCGGACACCAGGCAGTTTGCTCGCCGTCAAAATCCATTTTCAAAATAACGGAACGCAAGGCGCGCTCCATCGCATTGGTGTCAACGCCGGAAATTTTCAATTCCAACCGCCGGATGGCGGCCGGGCCGGCGGGCAAATCAAGCGTGGCGCTTTCGCCCGCAGGAATCATTTTTTCCAGCGACATGTTTTTCCCTGAAATAATTTCCAGCGGCGATAATAATTTTTCCCCAGCCTGTTCGATCAGCGGCCGCGCCGCCGCCAGTTCTTCCAGCGTGAGGGTTTTTACCGTTGTTCCTTGCGAATAAGTGCGATAATCAATTTGATAATAGCGCGGCCCGTCGCCGTTTTCTTCCCAAGTCACCATGCAATGTTTCGCGTAAGGAACCGGCAGCCTCAACGTGTTCCCGCCATTGTCCGTGGGGCTGTATCCGGGATGCGGTTGAGCCAGCGGCGCGGCCAGCTTCAGATCGCCGGCCAGCAAATCGTAGGCTGGAAACGTCAAGGCTGGCGCAGCATTTCCGTCGAGATAAATTCGCAGCGTGCCTTTTTTATTCTTCACCGTCGTCAACCAAAAGCGGACGATGCAACCTGGCCCGTCCGCGTCCATCATCACTTTTTCGATTCGTCCGGCGTGATTTTCTTCACGGATGTATTGCGAAAAATCGTTGTTGGCAAACCAGCCGGGTTTGTCCGGCGACACCTCGGCGCGATCATAACTGCTGGCTTGTTTGCAAGTGAACTCCGGCTGCGGCCAGCGCGCGACTGAACTGAAATCCGTCATCTCCGCCAGCAAGGACTCAAGCGAAACCGCGCCTTGAGCCGGCGGACCGGCCAGCAGAATGACCGCGCCAGCAAGGGCGAGAAATTTTCGAGCGGCCTTCATGCAGATTATTTCCCGGCCGATTTTGCCAGTCACGGTTGCGGCCAAATGGATTTCAGTTTGTTGACGGTCAGCGAATTAAACGCGGCGTTCCCGCCGGTGCAGGTGAGGGAGATGAGCGAATTTCCCGTGGCGTTGTTCGCGGGCAGCGGCATGTAAAGCCGGCCGTGGTTGCCAAAAATTTCGATGGTGTCGCGATCCACGATGATTTCAAGCTGGACGATTCCGTCAACCGGCGGCAACGGCTGCGTATCACCGTTGCAGGAAATTTGCCGGGCGGAAACATTGTAAGTCACCGTCACACTTTGAAAAGCAAAGGTGATCGTCTGCGCCGCGCCGGGTGTGAATTGCGCCTTCACATCGAACAGCGTCCCCCGGATGCCGGCCAGCGGATTGTCGCCCGGACTCAAAGCCAAGTTTGTCCAGGCGTAAATGTTGACGGCGTTGTTGGTGATTTCCGTGATGGGCGTGGAGCAGAGCCGCACGCCGTCCCCGGTTGTCCGCAGCTTCAATTCGGTCGGAAAATACATCAACTGATTGAACGGCATCCCCGGCGTGGCGATCTGCGCCCAGCCGATGCGAACCACGCGTTTGTCGCCGGGCGCCATGCTCGTGAAAGTCTGCGAGGCGTAATAACCGGAGCCGCCATCGCCGGGCAGTTTTTGCGTGCCGGGAGTGAAGATCGCGCCGTCAAAATGTCCAAGCTGGTAGCCGGCGCTGGCGTCGTTCAATTCCCATAACATGTTGTTGGTATCGCCGTCCACGGGCAATTGAAACATGTCGGGGCATTCAAAAAAACCGTTGTGAATTTTGCTGCGAAACGTCCACCGCCGGAAATCGGGCGTGGAGTAGAATTGAACGCCGTTGCCGCCGGCGTCGTCATACACCGCCATCACCCAGTAATTTGACGGCGCATACCAGAACAGGTGCGGATCGCGGCCCGTTCCCGAATGAACCACCACCGGATTGTTCGTGTAGTCGGTGAACGTCAGCCCGCCATCGTTGCTATACGCGAGGCACTCGCCGCGCGCGGTGCTGTAGTAGGCGGCCACGATGACATTGTTGGTGCCGGCCTTGAATCCGCCGGTGTTGGCCGCATCTACCACCGCGCTGCCAGACCAAACGTCGTCTCCATAAGCGTGTGAATAGATGCCTTCCTGAATTTCCACCCAGTTCACCATGTCGGTGCTGACGGCGTGGCCCCACCATTTCTGGCCGCCACCGCCCCAATCAAACGGGTCATGCTGGTAATACAAATGATATTTGCCGTTGTCATAAAACATCGCGTTCGCGTCGTTCAACCAGCCGCGTTTCGTGGAAAAATGAAGCTGCGGACGCAACCTCTCCTGATACAGATTGGTGGCGTCAACGAGGCCGTTCGTCTGAAGAATCGCGTAGAAGCCGTCATTGGTCGAGGACAACGAACTGACGGACAAAGTTGCCGTTTGATTGGTGAATTCCGAAACATCCACGAACGCCCACCAATCCGGCCGGCCGCCGGTGGCCAGACGAATATTGAAATCGCGCACCGGTTGTCCGCCGACCGTCACCGTGACGCGCCGCATGGCCGCGCTGTTTTTGACGGGGAAATTGAGATGCGGTTCTTGGATTTTTATATCGCGTTTCACGTTATGACGAATGATTGCGGCACGGATGCGCTGATCGCTTTGAACAATTTGATCCACGTTGATGTGGCCCCATCCGCCCGTCGCCGCGTCCACAATTTCCAGCGTGACTGTTTTGCCGGAAAGATCGCTGACATCCCACTGCCCGGGCTGCAAGTGTTCGCTGCCGCCGGGCTGAGTGTTCGGCCCCGTGGCGGAGCGCACCACCTTGCCATCCAGCAAAAGATTCAGGCAGGTTTTGTTTTCCCAGCCACCGCCGCCGATGAGAAATTGCAGATACTTCCGTTCGATTATGAACGGCGGTGAAGTCAATGTGCCGGTTGAATCGTCGCCGCCATTGAAAGAATTTGCCAGGCTGCGGCCCTGAAAACCGTCCACCGTCATTTGCCCCGGCAAAGTTCCCCGGGCCGGCCCGGAGCCAAAGGCGGCGCCGGATGTTTTCCAGCCGTCATAATTCGCGCCTTCAAAATCGGCCACGATGATGTCTGGTTTCTGCGCCAAAACCGCAGGGACGCCCAGGCCGAGCAGCAAAATGAGGGAGCAGATAATTTGCCGCGTCTTGTCAGCAAAAAGCAAACGAACGGATGGGCGCGATATTAAGCCTTGGTTCAAGGTCATTTGATCAATTGTGAAATTTGTTTTCTGCATTCTGAAAAATAACTGCCGGAGCCTCCGGAGGCCCCGGCAGTCTGGTTCCACTCTCCTCGCTCTGTCAATCCTTACGGCGTGACTGTCCGGTAAAAGGCGTTGCCCGCCGGAGCCTTCACATCCTCGAATTCGACATGTCCGTTTATCGGAGCCGTGTTGGTGTCAATGTCCGTCCACGGGCCGGTCAAACTGGACGCGCGCTGAATCCGGTAAGAATATCCCGGCGTCGCCGCAAAACCCACTTCCCAGCCGTTCGCCGTTTTGGTCGGCGGCAGCACGTTGGACACCGCCAGGCCGATGGCGTCCGCCCAGGTCGCGCCCAGCCGGATTTCATCGGTCTTCACATCGGGGCCGTTGTAAGCCGCCACGGAAACACCATTGAACGACATGTCCGCCACGTTCGACGCAGTTAAGGTCGGCGTGCCCGGCTCGGTGATGGAAGCCGGGTTTCGATAGACGAACACGTCATCATTGCCGGCCTTGTAATCAATGCGCACGACGTAGAAATTGACGCCCGTGGTGCCCGCTCCCAGCGAACGATTGTTGACTCCGTTGGGCGCGCGCAGATTAACATCTCCAGTCCCGGTGTCATTGCCGATGCCGCCGATCCGGCCCGGGTCGCTCAAGTCGCCCTTGTGAAATTCCAGTTCATAAAACCCGGAAGTGCGGTCCGGCTGCTGGAGGAAACTCAAGTAAATCGTCTTGCCATCGGCTCCCACGTTGCCATTGCCATCCACAAACCCCTGCTTGAACAACTCCGAATTGGTGGAAGTGTCGAAGAAACGCCCGGAACGCGTCTGGGCGTTCGATGGAACTTCGATGTTGTTGCTGATGGAACGGGAATCAAAACCCGCCGGGACGCTGGCTCCGCCGGTCAGGTTGCCGGCGGTGATAATGACTCCGTTTCCATTCACCTGCTGCCACGGGCCGTTCCAACCAAAACTCCCGTCCTGGCTGACGCCGTCAACCGAACCGGCGGGATAGGCAAAACCGTCATAGGCAAACACGTTGTTGTTCACGGCATAAATGGTCAGCGCGACCACGCTGCTCGTCACTGAACCGGAACTGCCGGTGGCCACGACATACAGGTTTCCGCCATTGTTGATCTCAAGATCGGACAAGGTCAAACTGCTGCTCGTCGCACCCGATATTGGGCTGCCATCGAGATACCATTGGTAAGCGGCCGAACCGCCCGTCACTGAACTTGTGAAAGTGGCGGATTGATTTTCATTCAAATAGACCAACTGATTCTGCGGCTGGCTGGAGAACACCAGCCCCGCCACTTGCAAATCACCGGAGCCATAAATAAATCCGGGGAGATTGCCCGCATTATAGACTCCGTTGGCCAACGGCACGCCGTTGGTGTAAAAAGCGGTCACGACGTATTCGCCCATGTAGTTCAAATTCAAATAAGCACCGTCAACCATGTGCAGCGGACTTGGGCTGCTGCCGGCGGCATCCAATTGCAGAGTGGTGCCGGAACCGACCACCGTGTCACCCGTGTAGGTATTGTTCCCGGAAAGTTCCAACGTGCCGTAGTTGGTCAGGATCAGGCCGCCATTGCCAGACAGATTGCCCGAAAGGGCAATGACGCTGCCGGCGGGATCAAATTTGACCGAACCGTTGAGATTCGTCAGGTTCATGTTCAACGATGACGACCAGCTTGAAGAAGCTCCGATAGTTCCGCCGCCGAGGTTGATCTCATGGGTGCCGCTGCTGCTGACGATGCCGCCGATGCCGATATTGATGCTCCCGCCGCTGAGCGTATAAACACCGTGGCCGGATCCCGGCGGCAAAGGCGCCACATAAAAGGCCAGGGCGAACACGTTATCAATCTCCCCGCCAGCTTGATTCACGATGCCGGTAGTGGTGGTGCCGTCCGCAAAACCGACCACCAGGGTTTTGCCCTGCATGTCAAACACGCCGTCGTTCAGGTCATATTCCGCGCGGGTGCCGCTCTGGCTGGTCGCGGCGACGAAGAAATAGTTTTGATTGCCCCCGTAAGTCAGCGTGCCGCCGTTCTGGATGACCGTGCCGCTCCCGCCGTTGCGGCCGATCACGAAGTTGTCGCCGAAGCTGCCATTGAGAGAAAGCGACGCGCCGGGCTGGATAACGAGCGTGCCATTGTAGTTGGTGTTCGCATTGCCCAGGAAAAAATAGGAGGAATT
>Ga0164241_10002166_pt1 | contig 21918 bp, 19 predicted proteins | sample OricomyardsoilBY_FD_108780 | JGI IMG/M metagenome (GOLD analysis project Ga0164241, IMG submission 108780) | Backyard soil microbial communities from Emeryville, California, USA - Original compost - Back yard soil (BY) | ecosystem: Environmental > Terrestrial > Soil > Unclassified | place: USA... | reverse complement strand
GCACGAGCACGAGCACGAGCACGGTGAGTCGCACGATCACGGGCAGTCGCACGGTGAACGGCATCATCATCATGAGTAGTTGGCAGTGGAGAGTTGGCAGTTGACCGTGGCGAGCGAGAGCATGACCGGGATTTCTGGAGCGCCGTTGATGCGGTTGTTTCAGCTTTCGAGCGCCGCCTTGCCGATTGGAGCTTTTGCGTATTCGCAAGGGCTCGAGCAAGCGGTGGCGCTCGGCGACGTGAAGGATCGCGACTCCGCCTTGGCTTGGATTTCGGGCATGCTCGAGCGGTCGGTTTTGAGCTTGGACGTGCCGGTGTTTGCGCGCCTGCATCGCGCTTTCTCGGCCGGCGATGCCGACTGCGTGCGGCGTTGGAACGACTATTTGTTCGCAGCGCGCGGCAGCGCCGAGCTGCGGGCCGAAGAACGCCAGGTCGGGTCCGCGTTGGCGCGGCTGCTATCGCGGGAAGGGGTCGAGGCCGCGACGCCTTGGATCGCGGATCCGCGCGTCACCTTGGCGACCGGTTTTGCGTTGGCCAGCGTCGCCTGGTCGGCGCCGCCCGCTCAGGCGGCGCTTTCGTACGTCTTTGCCTGGGCGGAAGCTCAGGTCGGCGCCGCCACCCGGCTGATCCCGCTCGGTCAAAGCGACGCCCAGCGCGCGCTCGGCCTCTTGATCGAGCGCGCCGCCGCGGGCATCGAAACCGCGCTGGCACGCCCCGACGACGAGCTGAGCTCGAGCACGCCGGGGCAGCTGCTGTTGTCGGCTCTGCACGAGACCCAATATTCGCGGCTATTTCGTTCCTAGGAGCTCTTGATGAATCGCAAAGGTCCGCTTCGCGTTGGTATCGCAGGTCCCGTCGGCTCGGGTAAAACCGCGTTGGTCGATGCGCTGTGCAAGCTGCTGCGCTCGCGCTGCGACATGGCGGTGGTGACGAACGACATCTACACCAAAGAGGACGCGCAGTTCCTGATGCGCAGCGGCGCCTTGCCGATCGAGCGCATCGTCGGCGTCGAAACCGGCGGCTGCCCCCACACCGCCATCCGCGAGGACGCCTCCATCAATCTCGAGGCCATCGATCGCTTGAACGAGCGCTATCCGAGCCTAGATTTGATCATCGTGGAGAGCGGCGGCGACAACCTCGCCGCCACCTTCAGCCCCGAGCTGGTCGATCTCACGCTGTATGTGATCGACGTCGCCGGCGGCGACAAAATCCCGCGTAAAGGGGGCCCCGGCATCACCAAGAGCGACTTGCTCGTCATCAACAAGACCGACCTGGCACCGCACGTCGGCGCGTCACTCGAAGTCATGGACCGCGACGCCAAAAAGATGCGCGGCGAACGCCCGTTCGTTTTCACCAGTATCCGTCAAAACGAAGGCCTGCAGGCCGTCGTCGACTTCGTCATCCGCGAAGGCATGCTGTCCGTCGCGTGAGGCTGAGACGGGCCCGGCGGCGAACGTCGGGAGCACCGGCGACCTACAAAAGCAGGCGATCCCCCACGATGCCCAAAACCCGGAAACGGAGGCGCCGCAGGGGATCATAGTCCACGAAAGAAGAACGCTGCGAGCCCGCGTGGGAAGATCCCGACACCGCGCGGCTCGCAGCGTTGGGTCTTACTGCTGAATCTGGAAGCCTAGCTGGATGAACTGAGCCTTCGAAGGATCGCCACTCTCGGGCTTGGCTTTCGCGTACGTGTAGCTGAGCTGCAGCTTGGCGAAGTAGTCCTTGAACAGGTACGCCACGCTGGGCTCGAAAGCGGTGTGCGTCGTGATCGCGCCACTTTCGCCCGTCTTCGCCATCTGGAAGCGGAACAGGGCGTTCAGCTTGCCTTTGGCGGGTAGGATTTCGCCGGTCGTGAAGGTGGGCATCACGTAGAAAAAATCGTTGAAGCTGCGGGTGTTACCGCTCTCGTGATAATAAGCGGCTTCGATACCGGGCGTGACGTCGCCGAACTTCTTTTCCGCCAAGAGATCGGCATTGAATTCGACCAGGTTGTCCTTGCCGTCGACGCCACCACAGTTCCACGTGCCCGCGTGACACCGGAAGTCCTTCTGGTATTGGAAGGCGGCACCGAGCGCGACGATGTCTTGTCCGCCGTAGTAGGTGCTGCTGCCGTAAAAGCCCGGCTCGCTGCCGACGAAAGCGTACGCAACGCGCGCCGAGAACAACGGATTCTCACCCGCCATGCCACCGCTCGAGATGCCGTAGTTGCTGTCGAGGTCGAGCAGGGCGACGTAGTACTTGAACTTGCCCTTGTTGATGTCACCCCAGACGGTCGCGCCGACTTCACGACCGACCTCTTCCGTTCCGCGAGGACCAAAATAGCCGCTCGGCAGCGCGCCCGAGTAGTTCCACGCCGGCATGAACCAGGCACCGCTGAAGTTCGAGCGATCGGACGGCGTCAACATGCGACCCATCCAAACATGGAGCTCGTCCATGAAATCGAGCTGGCCGATCAAGTCGAGCGCCTGAGCCTGGAAGGCAACCGGCGCGCCGATGCCATGCTCGGCACGCGAGCGGCCGTCGACGGTAAAATTGCCGGTCCAGCCGATGATGTCGGTGACTTTACCGCTGGTACGCAGCTCTAGATTCAGCTCGTCCATGAACTGATCGTTGAGCTTGGTGAGCTCTTTGCCGGCTCCGCCCGCGTCGGAGGTCTTGTTTGGATTCTGAATGCGCAGGCCGCTGCGGAAGCCCGCCCCAATCGTGACCTTGAAGGGATTCTCGGCCGGCGGGTCCACGGCCAGGGGCGTCTCCGGCATCGGAGCTGGATTGGGCAGAGGCGGCGGTTCCGCCGCCATGGGCGGAGGAGGAGGGGCAGGGGCCGGCGGAGGGGCAGCCATCGGCGGCGCCTCCGCGGCTGGTGTTGCTGCGGGTGCCGGCGCCGCAGGTGCGTCCTGGGCTCGCGCCAGCTCCGAAGCAAAGAGGCCCGATAGGACGACCGCGCCGCCCAGGATGTGGCTATGGATTTTCGTCATGTTCACCGCTCGTGCATTGTTTGGAGCGCGCGTCGCCGGAGGGGGTTCGTGTTTCGGCAATAGGTCCACGCGCAAGCTCAATGGGGTGCGCGGACCATCACTTGCCGGGAGTTAATGCAAAGTGTTCCAAAGGTTTCCGATTCGGACATGTGGGTTGCGGTGCGCTTCAACCGTCAGATCGGCGATATTTGAGCCAAAATAGCCGTGACAAATCGCGGCGCGGCGTCCCGCACCGGCGAGTTTGTTTCGACACGATTCGGAAAGCTCGTCGAAACCCACGACTCCTTATACCGAGTCGGCAATGACGATCACTCGTACGTCACTCCGCGCTTCACGCCGCTCCCTTCTAGTGCTGTCAGGCTCGTTGGCTCTCGCTGGCGTCGGCTGCAACAAGCCCTCCGCGCCCGCGCCCGCAGCCTCGTCGTCGGGCGCGGCGCCAGAGGCGGCCAAGGCTCCCTCCGCGTTGACGGTCGGCTTCGTCTACGTCGGTCCCAAGGACGACTACGGCTACAACCAAGCTCACGCCGAGGGCGCCAAGGCGCTCGCGGCCTTGGGCGTGAAAATCCGCGAAGAAGAGAAGGTGCCGGAGACGGTCGACGTGCAGAAGACGATGGAGAGCATGATCAACTTGGACGGCGCCAAGTTGCTGTTCCCGACCTCGTTCGGTTACTTCGACCCCCACATCCTCAAGATGGCCGAGAAGTACCCGGACGTGGTGTTCCTGCACTGCGGCGGCATGTACACCGAAGGCAAGCACCCCAAGAACGTCGGCAGCTATTTCGGCTACATCGACGAAGCGCAGTACGTCTCCGGCATCGTCGCGGGCTTGACCAGCAAGACGAACAAGCTCGGCTTCGTCGCCGCCAAGCCGATTCCGCAAGTCTTGCGCAATATCAACGCATTCACGCTCGGTGCGCTGTCGGTGAATCCGAAGATCACCACCAGCGTCATCTTCACGGGTGACTGGTCGATGCCAGTCAAGGAAGCCGAGGCTACCAACAGCTTGGTCGACCAAGGTGCCGACGTCGTGACCTGTCACGTCGACTCGCCCAAGGTCGTGATCCAAACCGCGGAGAGCCGCGGCATTTTCAGCACCGGTTACCACGCCAACCAGGCCGCGCTGGCGCCCAAAGGGTACCTCACGGGCGCCGAATGGAATTGGGGCGCGGTCTACAAAGACTACGTCGAAAAGATCAAAGCCGGTCAGCCCTGGCAGCACCTCGTCCGCGGCGGCTTCAAAGAAGGCTTCATCAAGATGTCACCGTACGGTGCCGCGGTCTCGGCCGAGACCCGTGCCAAAGCCGACGCGGCCAAGGAAGCGCTGACGGCGGGCAAGCTCGTCATCTTCAAAGGGCCGCTCAAGGACAACGCTGGCAAAGAGATCATCGCCGCCGGCACCGAGCGCGGTCAGACCGACATCGAGCTCGAAAAGATGGGCTACCTAGTCGCGGGCGTGAAGGGCGCGATCAACTGAGGCGCGGAGCATGACCAGCGCCGCTGTGCCGGGAGCAGTCGGAAGTCCCGACGCCGAGCCCGCCAACGCACGGGTCTCGCTCGCGCGCTTGGCGGGGCTGCTCGACGACCTCGTCGTGCCGACGGTTTCGGTCGTGATCTCGGCGCTATTGTTCGGTGGCTTCGTGGGGGTGGCTGGTGCCGACCCCGTCGAGGTCTACGAACAGATGTTCCGCGGCGCGTTCGGGACCTGGTTTTCGTTCCAAAACAGCCTGCAACGCGCCGCCCCGTTGATGTTGACGGGGCTGTGCACCGCACTGCCGGCGCGACTCGGGCGGGTCGTGATCGGGGGCGAGGGTGCGCTGTACGTCGGCGGCGTCGCGGCCGCCGACGTGGCCACGCACCTGGGCGGCTCCAGCCCGTACGTGGTGCTGACGGCCATGGGCCTCGCGTCCATGCTGTTCGGTGCCTTGTGGGTCGGTGCCGCTGGCGCTTTGCGGGCCAAGCGCGGAGTGAACGAGACAATCAGCAGCCTCTTATTGTCGTACATCGGCATCGCCCTTTGCAACCACTTCATCGAAGGGCCGCTGCGCGATCCCCAGAGCTTGAACAAACCATCCACCCTCCATATTGGTGAGCAGAACATGCTCGGTCCGGTGCCGGGGCTCGATGTTCATTACGGGTTGGTCTACGGCATCGTGGCGTGTGTGCTGGCTTGGCTGTTGATGGACCACTCCGTGTTCGGCTTCTCGGCGCGCATCGTCGGCGGTAACCCGCGCGCGGCGCGCTTGAGCGGCCTGGGCGTGCCGAGGCTCATCATCACCGTCTGCGCGTTGGCGGGCGCCGCCGCGGGTCTGGCGGGCATGGTCGAGGTCGCGGCGGTGCACGGCAAGGCCAACGCGTCGTTGGTCGCGGGCTACGGTTATACTGGCATTTTGGTGGCATTTTTGGCACGCCACCGCCCGTTGGGCGTGCTGCCGGTGGCGCTCGTGCTGGGCGGCATCAGCGCTAGTGGCGGCTTGCTTCAACGCACGTGCAACCTGCCCGACGCCACCGTCAACGTGTTGCAGGGCATCTTGTTCGTCGTGATTTTGGCGAGCGAGACTTACCGCGGCAAGGTCGATTGGTTCTCGCGCTTGCTGGTGAAAGGAGCGGCCACGTGACTGACGTCGCAACGCTGGGAGCTTGGGGCGTGCCGTTGGCGGTTTTGGGCGGCGCGCTGCGCGTCAGCGCGCCGTTCCTGTTCGTCAGCCTGGGCGAGTGCTTGACCGAGAAGTCGGGACGCGTGAATTTGGGCCTCGAGGGCACGCTGGTGTTGGGCGCCATGGGTGGCTACGGCGTCTCGTACCTCAGCGGCTCGCCTTGGCTCGGCGTCGCCGCGGCGGGTGCGCTCGGGGCGCTGTTCGGCGCCTTGCACGGCTTTCTATGCGGGCGTCCACGCGTGAACGACATCGCGGTTGGTATCGCCCTCATGCTGCTCGGTGTCGGGCTGGCGTTCTTCTTCGGTAAACCGCTGATTCAGCCGACCGCCCCGCGCCTGCCGTCATTTTCGCTCGGTTTTTGGAGCAGCGTACCCCAGGTCCAGTCCAACCTGCAGATCAACGCGCTCTTGCTCGTGGGCATCGTGTTGGCGCCGGCGCTGCGCTGGGCGCTGAAGAACACGCGCTGGGGCCTGATCGTGCGCACTGTTGGTGAGAGCGCTGAAGCAGCGCGCGCCATGGGCTACGACGTGAACCGCGTGCGGCTGTTGGCGACCATGGCCGGCGGCGTGCTCGCCGGCATTGGCGGCTCGTTCTTGTCGTTGTTCTACCCGGGTAGCTGGAACGAAGGTCTATCCAGCGGTCAGGGCTTGATGGCGGTGGCGCTCGTCATCTTCGCGCGCTGGGATCCGGTGCGTTGCTTGTACGCCTCGCTCTTGTTCGGCGGAGCGAGCGCGCTCGGGCCGGCGCTGCAGTCGGTGGGCGTGACCTCTGGCTACTACTTGTTCAACGCTGCTCCTTACGCGCTCACGCTGCTCATCATGGTGCTCTCGAGCTCCGCCACCAAGCAGTCGGCCGACCTACCCATGGAGCTTACGGTCGCGCGCTGAGGCGCAAGCGACGGAGATACGTTCTCATGACCAAATACGTCCCCGCGCAGCCGTATTCGTGGCCCTACGACGGTGACCTTCGGCCGGAAAATACGGCCCTGATCATCATCGACATGCAGACCGACTTTTGCGGCAAAGGCGGCTACATCGACGGCCTCGGCTACGACCTCACCAACGCGCGCGCCACCATCGCCCCCATTCAGAGCGTGCTCGCCCGCTTTCGTAGCGGCAAGTACCACGTCATTCACACCCGGGAAGGGCACCGGCCAGACCTGTCCGACCTGCCTGCCAACAAGCGTTGGCGTTCGCGGGTACTGCAGAACGGCGGCGCTGGACAGCCCGGCATCGGCGACGCAGGGCCGTGCGGTCGCGTGCTGGTGCGCGGCGAGCCCGGTTGGGAAATCATCCCCGAGCTTACGCCGCTGGCGGGCGAGCCGATCATCGACAAGCCCGGGAAGGGCTCGTTCTGCGCGACCGATCTCGACATGTTGCTACGCCAAAGCGGCATTCGCAACCTCGTGCTGACCGGCCTAACCACGGACGTGTGCGTGCACACCACGATGCGCGAAGCGAACGATCGCGGTTACGAGTGCATGATCTTGGGCGACTGCTGCGCGGCTACGGATCCGGGTAACCATGCCGCCGCGCTCAAGATGGTGACCATGCAAAATGGCGTATTCGGCGCGGTCAGCACGGCGGCGGCGCTGCTCGAGGCGCTACCATGAGCGCGGCCCAGCCAGCGAAGGTGCTCGCCGTCGATCGCTTCGACCCCGTCATCGATCTGAGCGGCATCGCGCCCGCGCGGCACAAGGGCGGCGGCCCGCCACCCTTGCTGGACGCTCAGCACATGTGTAAGCGCTTCGGGGCGCTGAAGGCGATCGACGACGTATCGTTCACGCTGCGGCCCGGCACCTTCCACGCGCTGTTGGGCGAAAACGGCGCCGGCAAGAGCACGCTCGTCAAATGCATCATGGGCTTTTACCAAGCCGACAGCGGCAAGGTGATCGTCGGCGACGCGGACGTCTCGGTCAAGAACCCGAAGGACGCGCAGCGTCGCGGTATCGGCATGGTCTACCAGCACTTCACGCTGGTCGAGAACATGACCGTGGCCGAAAACCTGGTCATGGCGCGGGCCCAGATTCCCGCCTTCATCGACTGGAAGCGCGAAGAACGGGCCATCGAAGACTTCATGGCCGGCATGCCGTTTCGGGTGCCGGTGCGGAAGCTGGCGCGCCAGCTGGCGGCGGGCGAAAAGCAGAAGCTCGAGATTCTGAAGCAGCTGTATTTGGGCAGCAAAATCATCATTCTGGACGAGCCCACCAGCGTCCTGACGCCGCAAGAAGCCGATGACGTGCTCGGCCTCTTGCGCGAGATGACTCGTCGCGGGGAGATCAGCGTCGCCATCATTACCCACAAATTCCGCGAGGTGATGGCGTTCGCGGACGACGTCACGGTGCTGCGGCGTGGGGCGTTCGCCGGTGCGGGCAAGGTCGCCGACCACAGCCCGGAATCGCTCGCCGAGCTCATGGTCGGTTCGGAGCCGCCGAGCGCGTCGCTGGAGCGCAAGCGCATCGCGCATGAGAGCGTTCGGCTCGAGCTCGTGGACGTGTGCGCCGACGACGACATCGGGCTGCCCGTGTTGTCGCGCGTCAGCTTGCAGGTACGGGCCGGAGAAATTTTGGGGATCGCCGGAGTGTCTGGCAACGGTCAAGAAGAGCTGGTCGAGGTGCTGGCGGGTCAGCGCACGCTCGGCTCGGGCAACGTGCACGTCGCGGGCAAGCCCTACTCGCCCACGCGCGAACGGATCCGCGAGAGCCGCGTGCGCGTGTTGCCCGAAACCCCGCTCAAAAACGCGTGCGTCGCCAACATGACCGTCGCCGAAAATATCGGCTTTCGCTGCTTCGACGAGCCTGGTTTCACGCTCGGGCGCTGGGCGGTACGCAAGGGGCCGCTTCGGCGCAAAGCCGTAAAATCGATCGGCGAGTTCAAGATCAAGGCGCCGGGACCCGAGGCCCCGATCGGCGGGCTCTCGGGCGGCAACGTGCAGCGCGCGGTGCTGGCGCGCGAGCTGGACGGCGACGTCGCGGTGCTGATCGCCGCCAATCCATGCTTCGGCCTCGATTTCGCCGCCGTCGCCGAAATCCGGACCCGCATCGTGGCCGCGCGCAACGCTGGCACGGCGGTGCTGCTGGTCAGCGCCGACCTCGACGAAATCTTCGCCCTCTCTGATCGCATCGTGGTCATGAGCGAGGGGTGCATCGTCTACGAAACACCGGCTGAATCCGCCAACGTGGCCGAGATTGGCCGACACATGGCCGGCGATCACGCGTGAGCCCCATCGCATTGTGGTCGCTCAGACCCGACGACATCGCTGGCCTCGCCTTTCAGGAGCTACGCCCGGGCGTGGAGATTCACGTCCTGCACGAAACCCCTGACGGCGCGCGCGCGGCCATCTTGCGTTACGCGGCCGGCGCCGTGGTGCCGGCTCATCGCCACGAAGGCTACGAATACATCTACGTGCTCTCCGGCGAGCAGAGCGACGAACGGGGCGCCTACGCCGCGGGTTCGTTCGTCATCAACGAGCCCGGCATGACTCATCAGGTGACCAGCAAGGCCGGCTGCACGGTGCTCATCCTTTGGCTGCGTCCGGTGGTGTTCGTCTGATGCGAAAAATTACAGGCAATGCGTCAGCGTGTCCGACGGATTTCCAGAGGCGCGACACCGCAAGTTCGCGGTCTGGAGACGTGGCCGAAACTCACGACCGACGATGACAACGTTTGCCGGGTGCGCCCGGCTCCTACCAGGTGTTCCAGGGACTCGCTTCGAATTGGAGAAGGTGATGAAAAGTCGATTTGACCTAATGCTTGCTGGTCTACTAGCCGCCGTTGGCTGCAAGGGGCCGGGCGAAGCTGCTCCGGCAGCCGCCACTAGCGCAGCTGCGGCTGCGGCGTCCGTTGCGGCTGCACCCGCGGCGGCGACTCCCAAGGCGTCGGATACCGGGCCCATCAAGGTCGGCATTCTGCATTCACTCTCTGGCACCATGGCAATCAGCGAGACGTCGCTCAAAGACGTGGCGCTCATGACCATCGATCAAATCAACGCCGCCGGCGGCGTGCAGGGCCGCAAGCTCGAGCCCGTGGTCGTCGACCCTGCGTCCAATTGGCCGCTGTTCGCGGAAAAAGCCCGCGAGCTGCTGCAGAGAGAGGGCGTCGCGGTCACGTTCGGCTGTTGGACCAGCGTGTCGCGCAAGAGCGTGCTGCCCGTGTTCGAAGAGCTGAACGGTTTGCTCTTCTACCCCGTCCAATACGAAGGTGAAGAGTCGTCGTACAACGTGTTTTACACGGGCGCGGCCCCGAATCAGCAGGCGATTCCGGCCGTCGAATACCTGATGAGCAAAGAGGGTGGGGGCGCCAAGAAGTGGGTGCTGTTGGGCACCGACTACGTCTACCCGCGCACCACCAACAAGATTCTGCGTTACTTCTTGAAGCAGAAGGGCGTCGCCGAGTCCGACATCATGGAGCAGTACACTCCGTTCGGTCACTCCGACTACCAGACCATCGTCGCCGACGTGAAGAAGTTCGCCGCCGGTACCCCCACCGCGGTGGTCTCGACCATCAACGGCGACTCCAACGTGCCGTTCTACAAGGAGCTCGCAAATCAGGGGCTCAAGGCGAAGGACATTCCCGTCGTCGCGTTCTCGGTGGGTGAAGAAGAGCTGCGCGGCATCGATGCCAAGCCGCTCGTCGGTCACTTGGCAGCTTGGAACTACTTCATGTCCGTCGACAACCCCGAGAACAAGAAGTTCATCGCGGATTGGAAGGCGTACGTGAAGGCCAAGGGCCTGCCGGACGGCGACAAGCGCGTCACCAACGACCCCATGGAAGCCACCTACGTCGGTATCAAGATGTGGGCGCAAGCCGTCGAGCAGGCCGGCACCACGGACGTGAACGCCGTGCGCCAGGCCGTCGGTGGTCAGACCGTGAAGGCGCCGTCTGGCTTCACCTTGACGATGGATGCCAAGAACCACCACTTGCACAAGCCGGTGTACATCGCTGAAATCAAGGCCGACGGCCAGTTCCAGGTCGTATGGAAGACCGAGGGACCCATCCGCGCCATGCCGTGGAGCCCCTTCGTGCCGGAGAGCGCAAAGAAGGTCGCCGACTGGACCTTCCCCTGGGTGTGCGGCAACTGCACCGAAGGCAAATTCAAAGGCGAAGTCTCTACGGCCGCGCTGTGAAGCGCGCTCTCTCTCGTCCCGCGGGAGCTCGGCTCCCGCCCCAGGAAGTGAGTTCCTGGGGCCCCCTCTCGGGTTTTGGGTCCAAGCCCCAAACACAGCAACCGTTCGGATAGAACATGAACAAGCGCTCGCTGTTATCGCTGTTCGTAGGCTGCGTCCTCGCCTTGGTTTCGGCCACGGCGTGGGCGCAGGATCTGCACCAAACCGCCAAAGAGTTGGCCAGCTCGGACAAGGACAAGGTTCGAGTAGCGGTCGAAGCGATCGCGAAATCCTCGGAGCCGGCCGCGCTGGCTCTGCTCGAGGCCTTGGCCGAAGATTCGCTACGTATCGATGCCGCGGGCGTGCCCTTCGTCGCCGGTGAGAGCCGCTCGCTCTCGCCGGTGTTCGGTGGCTCCGCCAAGCCCTCGGGCGCGCTCAGTGCGCCGACCCTCGACAACAGCTTGCGCCGTCAGCTCGAGCCCGCGCTCGCCTCGCTCAAGCTCGGCTTTCCCGACCCCAAAGTGCGGCTCGCCGCCGCCAAAGACCTCGCCAAGAGTCGCAATGACGACCTTGCCCCCTTGATTCGTGCCGCCGCCGCCAAAGAAAAAGTCGCTGAGATCAAGACCAACATGCTTTTGGCGCTGGCGCAGATCGACCTGCACGGCGACGACAAGGGCTTGAAGCTGGCGGCGCTGGCCGCGATCACGGCCGCCGCGGACGCCTCTTTCAAGCCCGATCTCGAGCGGATGGTCGCCAAGGGTGGCCCCGAGACCGACGCCGCCGTGAAGAAAGCGGCCGTGACCGCGCTCAGCGTCATCGACTCGCGCTTGGCGCTGATCAGCGTCATTGGCAATCTGTTCTACGGCCTCAGTCTGGGCAGCGTGCTGTTGCTGTGCGCGCTCGGCCTGGCCATCACGTTCGGCCTTTTGCGTGTCATCAACATGGCTCACGGTGAGCTGCTGATGATTGGCGCTTATTCGACTTACGCGGTGCAAAAGTTCTTCACCGCTTACTTTCCCGCCCACCAAGACTTGTACCTGCTCGCGGCCGTCCCGGTCGCGTTCATCATCACCGCCGCGATCGGTATGTTGCTCGAACGCAGCGTGATCCGCTTCTTGTATGGTCGCCCGCTGGAAACGCTGTTGGCGACGTGGGGCATCTCGCTGATCCTGATTCAGACGGTGCGTCTGATTTTCGGCGCGCAGAACGTCGCCGTCGCCAACCCCAGCTACTTGGCCGGCGGCATCGAGGTGCTGCCCGGCTTCGTGCTCACCTACAGCCGCCTGGCCGTGATTCTGTTCTCGTCGGCGGTGACCACTTTCGTCTGGTTCGTGTTGCAAAGAACGCCGCTCGGCTTGCACGTGCGGGCCGTGACCCAGAACCGGCAGATGGCGGCCGGCATGGGCATCGCCACGCGACGCGTGGACGTGTGGACGTTCGGCATCGGCTCTGGTGTGGCCGGGCTCGGCGGCGTGGCGTTGTCGCAGCTCGGCAACGTGGGCCCGGAGCTAGGTCAGCAGTACATCGTCGACTCCTTCATGGTCGTGGTGCTGGGCGGTGTCGGCAAGCTGGCGGGCACGCTCGCGGGCGCGTTCGGCCTCGGTATCCTCAACAAGCTGCTCGAGCCGGCGGCCGGCGCCGTGCTCGGCAAGATCGTCATTCTAGCCCTCATCATTCTGTTCATTCAGCGTCGTCCCCAGGGCATTTTCGCGCTCAAGGGTCGCGCCGCGGAGGCGATGTGAACGTCAAAGCGGAGCTGCTCAGGCTCCTCCCTCGCAACGGCTGGATCGGGCTCGGCGCCGCGACCTTCTTGGCTCTGCTCATCCCGATCCTCAACAGCGTGACCGCGGTCGACTCGGCTTTGCACGTGCCCGACTACCTGGTGGCGCTGTTCGGCAAATTCTCGTGCTTCGCCATCGTGGCCGTCGCCGTGGATCTGCTGTGGGGCTACACCGGCGTTTTGAGCCTGGGCCACGGTGTCTTCTTCGCCATCGGTGGCTACTGCATGGGCATGTACCTCATGCTCTCGATCGGTGAAGCCGGCGTCTATCGCAGTAAATTGCCAGATTTCATGGTCTTTTTGGACTGGAAAGAGCTGCCCTGGTTCTGGAAGCCATTCGACAACTTCGGCTTCGCCATGCTGGCCGTGCTCGTCGTCCCGGGCCTTCTGGCTTACGTCTTCGGGTTCCTCGCCTTCCGCTCGCGCATTCGCGGCGTGTACTTCTCGATCATCACGCAAGCCTTCACCTACGCGCTGATGCTGCTGTTCTTTCGCAACGAGACCGGCCTCGGCGGCAACAACGGCCTGACCAACTTCAAGTCGCTGTACGGCTACTCGTTGGCTGATTCGGGCACCAAGCTTGGCCTGTACACGGTGTCGGCGCTCGGGCTCTTGGTGGTGTTTCTGCTGTGTCGCTTCATCGTCGTGTCCAAAGCCGGCCGCGTCTTGTGCGCCATTCGCGACGAAGAGAGCCGCAGCCGCTTCGCTGGCTACAACCCAACCAGCTACAAGCTGTTCGTGTACACGCTGTCGGCGGTCATCTGCGGCTTTGCGGGCGCCTTGTACGTGCCCCAAGTCGGCATCATCAACCCGAGCGAGTTCCAGCCCGCAAGCTCCATCGAGATGGCGATCTGGGTCGCGGTGGGCGGTCGCGCCAGCCTGTTGGGCGGCGTGCTGGGCGCCTTCATCGTCAACGGGGCCAAGAGCTGGTTCACGGTCGCGCTGCCCGAGGCCTGGCTCTACGTCTTGGGCGTGTTGTTCATCGCCGTGACGCTCTTCTTCCCGGGCGGCGTGTCCAGCTTGCTCCTGCGTAAAAAGGCGGCGACGTGACCGACGCTCTCGCACCCGGATCCATGCAAACCGAGACCGAGCCGCCCGCATCGGGCGAGGTCGAGATCGACCCCAAGCCTTCGCCCACCCGTAAGAATCGCCGCGTCAGCCTGCTGCCCCAGCCAAAGCAAATCGAGCAGCATCGCGTCGACGCCCTGACCCGGGGCCGAAAGGCGCTCTTGTGCGTCGACAACGTGAGCGTCGCCTTCGACGGCTTCAAGGCCATTACGGATCTCACGCTGATTCTCGACGAGGGCGAGCTGCGCTGCATCATCGGCCCCAACGGCGCCGGCAAGACCACGTTGCAAGACATCATCACCGGCAAGACCAAGCCCGACTCTGGCTCCGTCTTTCTGGTCGGCGACAACACCGACTTGACGGAGCTCAGTGAGTACGAGATCGCCGAGCGCGGCATCTGTCGCAAATTCCAGCGCCCGACCGTGTTTCAAGGGCACAGCGTGTTCGAAAATCTCGAGCTGGCCCTGCCGGGCAAAAAGGGCGTGTTCGCGAGTCTATTTTCGCGATTGTCCAAGTCCCAGCACGAACGGATCGACGAGGTCCTCGAGACCATCGCGCTCAAAGATCAAAAGCACGCCCCCGCAGGCCTCCTGTCGCATGGCCAGAAACAGTGGCTGGAAATTGGCATGCTGCTCGCCCAAGACCCGCGCGTGCTGTTGGTGGACGAGCCGGTCGCGGGCATGACCCATCAAGAGGCAGAAAGGACGGCCGAGCTGCTCACCAGCCTGGCGGGTAAGCGCACGGTGGTGGTCGTAGAGCACGACATGGAGTTCGTACGCAGCATCGCCCGCACCGTCACCGTGCTGCACGAAGGCAAAATCCTCGCCGAAGGCACGATGGACGCCGTGCAAAGCAACGAAAAGGTCATCGAAGTCTACCTAGGCGGAGGTCATTGATGCTGGAGGTAGCGGGGCTGAATCAGTTTTACGGGCAAAGTCACACACTTTGGGACATGGACCTGAAAGTGCCCGAAGGCTCGTGCGTGTGCTTGATGGGCCGCAACGGCGTCGGCAAAACCACGCTCCTCAAGAGCGTGATGGGAGCTTTGCCGATTCGCTCGGGCAAAATCAATTTCATGGGCAGCGACATCGCGCCCAGCCGCGCCGAAATGCGCGCGCGCAAAGGCATTGGCTGGGTCCCGCAGGGCCGTGAAGTGTTCAGCCAAATGACCGTGCACGAGAACCTGCGCACGGGGCTTGCGGCGCGCGCCGACAAAAAAGCCGAAGTGCCCGAGCGCATCTTCGAGCTGTTCCCGGTGCTAAAAAGCATGCTGCAACGGCGCGGCGGCGACTTGTCGGGCGGGCAACAGCAGCAGCTGGCCATGGGCCGCGCGCTCGCCATCGACCCCAAGCTTCTGATCTTGGATGAGCCAACCGAAGGCATCCAGCCCAACATCGTATCGATGATCGGCGACGTGTTGATCGGTCTCAAACAGCAAGGTCTGACCATCCTGCTCGTCGAACAAAAGCTGCCTTTCGCCCGCCGCGTCGGCGACTACTTTTGCATCATGGACCGCGGTCGCGCCGTAGCGACCGGCAAAATGGATGAGCTCAGCGACGAAATCGTCAACAAGCATCTAAAAGTCTAATCGGCTGCCAACCCACAGCTCCTAACGAGCCCACATCTTGGGCTGCCAAACCGCAGGCTGATCGCAGAAGCTCCCCTAACGAGACGCCGAATCTGCCACCTTTGACGTTCCAAAAGTGACTTCGGTTCCGAAGTCACGTCTCGTTTTCAGAAGGCGCCGCGGCCGCAGTGGCTGAGCGTGGTGCTGCTCGAGCGCACGTCGGGCTCAGGCCGATTCTTCGTCGGCGGGCTTCTGTTCGCCGGAGGGGCGGACGGCCTTGAAGCGGGTGCCGGATTCGGGGCGAGCGTGTTTGGTGAGCGGGCGCTGAATCGGCGTCGGTCGGCGCATGCCCACGACGCTCGGCTGCACCTCGGTAGCGGCGGGGCGCACGCGGCGCTCGCGGAAGGCGTGCAGGCTCAGCATGCTGACGAGCAGCGCAGGGACGAGAGCGCTCGTTGCGCCCCAAGCGCGCGTCAAATAGGCGCCGAGCGCGGCGGCCCCCAAAAACGAGCCCAGCGCTAGGGCAGCGGTTCTCAAGCGCGCTCGGCTCACGCTGCGCTCCACGTCACCCACGATGCCGGGGCGACGTCCGACCGAAAAGCCATGATCGACCAGCTCAATCACCAGCTGGGTCAGGTTGCCGGTCATGAACGTGGTCGGGGCGGAGCCGTTCAAGGCTTCACGCATCAACGCGTTCTGAAAGCCCATCGCTGCGACCGCGCAGCATGCGCTCAGCCGGCCGTCGACGAGCCCCTGCGCGCCGGGCCAAACGCGCTGCGCCACTCCGCTCAGGGTCAACGCCAAGAGCCCCGCGGCCACCAATGACAGCAGCATCGGCGTCGGGGCACGACCCGCGCGACGCTCGAGGCGCGCCACGACCGCCGCCAATGCCACGGCGAGCATGAACGCGGGCAGCATCCAGAGCCGTGACGGGCCGAGCTCGTGATGTCCGCTGGACAGCGCTACCGCTTCGCTGACGAGCTCACCGGTGATGTGAGCGGGGAACAGCGCCGCCAACGACAGCACGCCCGCCGCGTCGACATAGCCTGCGACTCCGCTCAAGACGGCAGCGCGCAGTCGGTCGCGTGCGCCCAGCGACAATCCCGTGGACTCATGCCTCACCACGAGCCGAGGCGGCGCGCTCTGCCGCGAAGGCCTGACACTGGGGGAGCTTGCCACAGCTTACTGAACGGTCGCTGCCCGCCGAACTTTGGTCGGTTCGAACACGAATCTCATGGCGCGCTTCACCGACATGTATCGCGTTGAAACACGAGCTCGCCGTTGCCCCACTGCTTTTCAGAAGCCGGGATCGAGGTCGTCGTCCGAGCGCGCGCGCTTGCCGCCCGCTGCGGCCGGGCGGGCTACCTTCGGCGCTCTGGCGGCTTTGGCGCCGTTCGCGCCCACCGTTCTGCTGCCAGTGCTGGCTTTGGTAGCGGGTGCGCTGGGAGCGGCCGATGTCGGCTCGTCGAGATCCAGAACCGGCGCGGCGGGACGCGCCGGCGCGGACGGCGGGGTCGTCAATTCGACTCCGCGCGCGGGTGCGCTGGCGGCGCTCACTGTCACTGCCGCACCGGGGCGCATGACGATGAATGCACCCGCGGCCGCCGCCACCAACCCCACGGCTACGAACAAGGCCTTTTTTCGGCCACGGCCTGCGTTCAGACGCGGCTCGTCGTCGATGACGATGTCGAGCGCGGCCGGCGTCGTCGTTCGCGCCCCGGTCACCTTGAGCGAGCCGGTCGTCACGCGACTCACCGACGGCATCGACGGCGGGAACGCGCTCGCTAGCATCAGCTCCTCTTGAACGATGCCAGCGTTCTTGAGCATGTGATAGCAGCGCTCGGCGGAGATGCGCGCGCGACGCGGGCCGAACGGGTACAGCGCCGCCGCCAGCTCGGCCACGTTTTGGTAGCGATCGTCCGGGTTCTTGGCCAGACAGCGCAGCACGATGGCTTCGAGCTCTTCACTGGCGTCGGGACGCAAGGTTTGCAGCGGCACCGGCTCGCGCTCCAAAATGGCCGCGCTCAGCTCCAGCAACGACGGCTCGTCGAACGCCGTGACACCGGTCAAGAGCTCGAACAAAACGCAGCCGATGGCCCAAATGTCCGAACGCGCATCGACCTGATCACTGCGTCGAATCTGCTCCGGCGACATGTACACGGGCGAGCCCAGCGCCATTTGCGTGCGCACCAAATCGCGCTTACCGCGCGGCAGCGCGATCTTCGAGATGCCGAAGTCGAGCACCTTGATGGTGTGCATGCCCTGCGCTTGCTGCGTCAGGAACAAATTTTCCGGCTTGATATCGCGGTGAACGATGCCGTGAGCGTGCGCGGCCGCCAAGGCTTCGCAGGCTTGCATGATGTACTCGACCGCGACGCTGACGGGCAGGGCACCTTCCTGATGCAGGTGATCGGCCAGATCCTTGCCGGCCAGATACTCCATCACGATGAACGGCGTGCCGTCGGACAGCGTGCCGACGTCGAACACGTTGGCGACGTGCTCGCTGCGAATCTTGGCGGCGGCGCGCGCTTCCCGCGCGAAGCGTTCGACCAATTCGGCGTGCGCCAACGCCTCCGGGCGCAGGAACTTGAGCGCCATCATCTCGCCCAGCTCGGTGTGGCGCGCGGAGATGACGTAGCCCATGCCGCCCGTACCGAGCAGGCCCACGACCTCGTACTTGTCCGCGATCACGTCGCCGACGGCGAACGGAATCGTCAGCGGCTCTTGCGACAACGGCTGGAGCCCGCTACTCGGAAAAGTTTCGCGCGGTTGGGACTGGGTCAACGCTTCGGCCTCCGCACCGGTACGTCCGCGCCCTGCGAGCATTAAGGAGCCGAGCCGTACACCGACGTGTGGCGTTTTTGCACCGGTGGAGCTCACTGTCCGCACTGTTTGTAGGTGCCGCTCTCCTTCGAAGACATGATGTCGAACAGCAGCCCAGAGCTTTGGTAGGCCGGCTTGGCCGAGGTTCCGCCGATACACCACATCTCTAGTGTGCCTCCCTTCACGGCGCCGTTCGCGTCCCAATCCAAGACGCCAAAGCTACCGACGGCCGTGATGCCGTTACCGGCGGTGAGCTTCTGAAATGCGGACAGCAGATTCGTGCCCAGGGTCGTGATCTTGGTCGGACCGCTCGCCAACTTGCGTAGGCCGGCGGCGATCGACGCGCCCGAGACGGGTTGATCCTTGGTCGCGGCCAGCGCAAGTCCGATGGCGTACGCCGCATCGTGCGCGGGGCCCATGCCCGAAATCGTCGACGTGCCGCCGGCGTAGCGCACGTCGTAATCAATTTTGAACCCGTTGTACGCTTCGGCCGGGGTGTTGGTCCCACTTGGTCCCGGCGTGATGCCGGTGCCGCGGATGCGGAACCGCAGATCGTCGTTGTTGGTGACGGCGGTGATCAACTCCGGAACTTTGGTGGAATCGATCAACACGTAGTGCGGCCGCACATCGCCGGTCCACTGCGCCTCGAGCGGAACCATCACCTTGCTGATCGCCTCGGCGGTGCCGGCCAACACGATGATGTCCGGAGCGAACTCCAGGTATTTGGTCACCAGCCCTTGCAGGTCGACATCGGTCGCGCTGTAGCCGTCAATTTCGACGTGATTACCCAGATTGATCGGATCGGTAAGGCTCTTGCCGTTGAGCTTGAGCTCGTTCAGCGACGTGCGCGTTCCGACGCCGAGCGCGTCGTTGCGAAAGACGATACCGAGCTTGATCTGACTAAGCTCACGCTCCGACTTCAGCTGGGTTTCCAACGCCCCGAGCTGACTTATCATCAAGGGTGCGCGCTGCACGTCCGACGGCACCATCAGCCAGGTTAAATCATTGTCGCCCAGCGCGGGAATGCTGGACGCGACCGCGGTGGGAGTAATGACCACAGTTCCGCCAGGAACGGTGACTTTCGTGGAAACATCGAGTGTGTCTTGACTCGTGTTGGGGCCGACGATCGCGGGCACGTGCAGATCTTTTACCAAGTGCTCGGCCGCGCGCACCAGGTTGGTAGATTCGTCGCACGACACCAACACGAGCGGGCGCGCGTCGGCGGAAGTCTTGCCCGCAGGCACGCCACCCACGGCGTTGATCTGTTCGATGGCCAAGGCGGCCGCTTGCTGACGCGGAATGTTGGTCGCGGCCTGCGCGCCCATCGTCGAGAACAACGTGCCCAAGATGATGGCGCGGTCATTCAAGTAATCGCCGGTCACGGTGTGGCAGTCTGCGCTCAACAGCTGCTCGCAGCGTCCTTCTGGCTGCACACAAACTGCCGCGACGGGGCCGTCGTTGGCGTCGCCGCCGGCCCCTATTTCTACGGGGTTTTCGCTGGCTTTGTCGACACACTGCTGATTCGTCGTGCACTCGCCGACGAACCCGTTGCCGTCACCGCCAGCGCCGCCTTCGGCGACGTTGCTGGTGCCCGCGCTCGCTAGCTCGGCGCCGCTGCCTCCCTTGCCATTGGCGCTACCGCTGCCGCCGTTCGTGGTTTGCGTTCCGCCGTTCGTGGTCGCATCGCGGCCGCCGTTGGCGTCGTCGCTCACCGAAAAATCATTCAAGCCCACGATGCTGTTGCACGCGACCGCGGTCAGCGTGAACAAGCTTGCGAGCAGCGTCGAATTGTTGAGCGTGAGTCTTCTCATCATGTCACCCGAAGCGCGCACCCAGCGCGCCGTCATTCGGGTCAACGGCTTAAGCGACGAGCGCATAAGCCGCTTAGCGAGGCATGACGCGACGAGCTCATCGGCTGCTATCCACGTTGGGACTTTTTTGTACTGTGGCGCAGGTGTATGCGCCGACCGTCAGAGCGGAAGATGCGTCGGCTACCGAAACCGCGGCCGCCCGCGCGCTCGCGGTCGACGGCTTGAAGCTGGCTCAGGCCAATAACTGCCCAGAAGCCCTGCCGAAGCTCGAACGCGCGGAGAAGCTTTATCACTCGTCGGTGGTCGCGAGTCGCTTGGGTGAGTGTTACGTCAGCGTAGGTCGACTGGTCGAGGGCACGGAGATCCTGCGCAAAGTCCTGCGGGAGCCGCAACCCGCCGACGCACCGCCCGCGCTGACGAAAGCGCTCGATCGCGCGCAAAAGACGCTCGATGCCGCGACTCCGCGTATCGCCGCGCTGACGATCAGAATCGCTGCCGTGCAGGACATGCGCGTCAAGCTCGACGGCAATGTCGTGCCGAGCGCGCTGCTCGACAGCGAAGTGCCGGCCGATCCCGGTGAGCACACCATCGAGGTGACCGCGCCCGGCTTCTTGAGATCAGGCTCACGGCTGAGTGTGAGTGAAGGTGAGAAGAAATCGGTCACGCTAACCCTCTCTCGCGATCCGAACGCGCCCGTGGCGCCTTCGCCTGCGGCCGCAACCCCCGTCAGTGGAGCTGGTCCCGTTGCCGCGAGCAGTCCCAGTGATCCCGCACCGTTCGCGGCCCGGCCCGGCCCGACGCCGACGTCGGCTCCCAATCGCACCGCGGCCTATGTCTCGCTCGGGTTCGGTGTTGCGGGGGTAGCCACCGGCGGCGTGCTGGGCCTCCTGACGATGTCGCAGAAAAGGGATCTGGAAGGGCAATGTCCGAGTGGCGTCTGCTCCTCCAGTCAGCAAGAGGATCTCGACTCGGCCAGGCGCACGGGAACGCTATCGACGATCGCGTTCGGCGTCGGCGGAGCGGGCTTGCTGCTCGGCACGGTGCTGTTCTTCACGGCTGCGCCCAGTGACGTCGATCACGCCCACGCTAAGTCCAAGTCGCGCTTTGCCGGGCTTTCACGGCCGCGCGTCGCGGTCGGCCCCACCAACGTGCAGCTCACCGCTGACTTCTAGCTTCGTCGCTGACGCGGCCGCTCAGCCCAGCGCGTCGACCAGCTTCTTCGAGTCGGAGACCCAGCCGAAGATGCCGCCTTGTGCTTTGATCATGCGCAGGCCCATCTCGTGGAACTCCGGAAAGTAAGAGGCGCAGCAGTCGCCCGGCACGATGCACTTGTAGCCGCGGTCGTTGGCTTCACGCACCGTCGTGTGCACGCACACTTCCGTGGTCACGCCGCACACGATCAACGTCTCGATGCCGCGGTGCTGCAAGATGCAGCCTAGATCCGTGGCGTAGAAGGCGCCCTTGCCGGGCTTGTCGATGATGGGCTCGCCTGGCCGCGGGTAAAGCTCTGGAATGATGTCGTGACCGGCCTCGCCCCGGATCAAAATGCGGCCCATGGGGCCGGGGGCTCCGATGCGCATCGACGGGGCACCGCGCTCGACCTTGGCCTTGGGGGCGTCCGACAGATCCGGCCGGTGGCCTTCGCGGGTATGGATGATCAGGATGCCTTTGGCGCGCGCCATGGCCAGCAAGGCCTTGCACGGCTCGATCGCCTTTTTGAGTAGCGAGACGTCGTTGCCGAGCGACTCGCCGAAGCCCCCCGGCTCCAGGAAGTCGCGCTGCATGTCGATGATCAGGACCGCCGTCTTTGGGGGATCGATTCCCAGCGGCTCCGGCTCGGCGTCGACGGTGACTAGGCTTGGCATCCGCGCAAGTCTCCGCGAGACGCGGTTTCGTTGGCTTTTCGAGCTGGTTACGGGTCGCGTCGCTTTTTCAGCTTGCCGTCTTCGAACTCTGCATCGACATCGGGGTCGGCGCTGGGCGACTTCTTGTCGTCCTCGTCCTCGTCCTCGTCCTCGTCCTCGTCTTCGTCCTCGTCCTCGTCTTCGTCGCTCGCTTTGCCGTCGTCTTTGGCCGTCGACGTTTCGTCTTCGTCTTCGTCTTCGTCTTCGTCTTCGTCTTCGTCTTCGTCTTCGTCT
>Ga0164241_10002165_pt1 | contig 21920 bp, 26 predicted proteins | sample OricomyardsoilBY_FD_108780 | JGI IMG/M metagenome (GOLD analysis project Ga0164241, IMG submission 108780) | Backyard soil microbial communities from Emeryville, California, USA - Original compost - Back yard soil (BY) | ecosystem: Environmental > Terrestrial > Soil > Unclassified | place: USA... | reverse complement strand
GCTCGTGCCAGACATTACTGTAGTTGAATATCTACGACGTCTGAAGCAGCGATACAACCTTGCCATATATTTTAACGAAGCAACGCAACGCGTAAGGATGTGTTTACGTGAGCCAATTGCAAAAACCAATTCGTTTACAGACCTAACGGAGATCAGCTCGCCGGTGACTGGCAATGAAGATCAGCGAGTAACAGGCTTCAATTTGGTGGCTGCGAAGGATGCCAATGACTCACTTTCATTTGATGAGAAGATAGTCATAGGCACCCCAGAACAAGACATTAATACCGAGTGTGGACGACTGTATCAGGCTATCGGAGATGTTATTGAAGGTGTGATTGTGACTGCGCCCCGAGTCAAGCAGTTGTGGAACACCAGTGACCGTATCCGCACGATCTATTACAAGGGACTGGTGGACGCGATAGCATTCTCGTATCCGGCCGCAGATATAAACGGTACCGCGATCGTGGAGCAACTTGCCGATTCATTTGTGGGCTACGGCCTCTATAATAATATGTGGAAGTACTGGCTGCACTTTCAGAGACGCCGTCGCCTTGTAAAAGTCAAGGTAGATTTTCCCTTGCGCGAATTGGTTCGCTTTGATTGGGAATTAAAACGCAGGTTCGACAGAAACAACTATTTGGTTAAGAGCATCGCGTTACAGTTTACCAATTCAGGTGTTTCAATATCATCCGTGGAGCTCTTGACAATGATATGATACCGAAGATCACGCAATCCAAACTGGACGATATTGCCGAAAGGTTTGCCAGCAAGCTTGAGTCGGACGTTAAGACATTGTTCAGCAAGCCCGAATATCGAAGTACTAATGAGCTGCTGGACAGCGTTGCTGTTAAGGTCACTAAGGCCTCTGACACTGAAGCGCCGCTAGTCATTCTCACATATGCTGATCAGGGATACTTCATTGGATATAAGAATCCGCAATGGACAAAGCTTCCCAATGTCGACAAGTTGTTAGAATGGATCAGGTCCAAGAAGCTTGACCTTGGGAGGATCCCAGGATATAGCTCCGGAACAGCGCCGAATCTCACCGATGAACAGCGAAACTCGCGAATCGTTTGGGCGATCGCCAAGAATCAACGTAAGGAAGACACATGGCGCCCAAAGCGCTGGAAAAATTCTATCAAGTTGAGCGACTTGTTGAAGTCATTGAATGATGAAACATTGACAGCATATACGAAAGATGTTGAGACATTACTTGCTGGCGCGATCGCTAATGGAACTGTGCTGGCATAAAAGACTAAGAACATGGCAGAAGCAAAAATAGAAGTCGTACTATCCAACGGATCAAAGGCCGGAGATACACTAAAGGAACTTGGCAAGACCGCCAATACTCTAAACAAAGAAATCCGTAACCTCAAGCCAGGAACCGAAGAGTTCGCGAAGAAGGCAGCAGATCTGCAAGCGGTCGAAAAGCAAATGGGTAAGATCAAGACAGAGATCAAAGGCACCTCGGCGGCTAGCGATGCGTTGAAGGCTGGCCTTGGTGGAGTACTTGGCCAGGTGCCTGGATTTGGTGCACTTTCGGGTGTGCTTTCGCAGGCAAAAGGCGGAGTCGGCGGACTTACTTCAGGATTTGGTCAGCTCCGTGGTGCTATTGCTGCTACAGGTATCGGTGCGCTGGTTATAATCGTGGGAGCGCTGATTACCGCCCTTTCAAAGTTTACTCCTTTGATTGATAAGGTTGAACAGATAATGAGTGGTCTTTCAGCGGTGGTATCCGAATTGACTCAACGCCTTCAAAACTTTGCTTCAGGACTGTGGGACATAATAACCGGCGTACCTGGTGGCGTTGACAAAATGGCGTCCTCGTTTGACGGCCTGTCTGAATCCATCACAGGTGCGTATAACGCAGGAGTTGAGCTGAAACAGCTTCAGCAGGACCTGGATGATCAGAATCGGTCGATTGTGCTCACAAATGCTAAACAGGAAGCGCAAATTGACAGGTTGATTCTGCAGTCCAAGAATAGATCTCTATCACTCAAAGAGCAGAATGAACTACTACAACAGGCTACAAAAATCGCTGAGGATAACTATGCAACCAATGCCGAACTTGATAAGAAGAATTTAGATGCACTTCTGCGCGAAGCCGCGCTTGATTCAAAACTTTCCCATGAAGAGATCCTACGTCTAGCCGAAGGTACCCTGGCGACCGAAGATGAATACAAACGCAGGGGCACGCTATCGGATGATTTACTTCAAAAGATCACTGACGCACAGGTGAAGGTTATCGAGGGCGAAGGAAAGAATAACTCACTACTTGAGAAGATTAACAACAGAGAAGCAGCGATTCGTGAAAAGCAAGAAGCTGAACGGGAGAAAGCAGCCCGGGCGGCGGAGAAGCGCGCCGATGACTTGTCTAAGGCCGAGGAAAAGCGTCTCAAGGAAGAGGAAGATGCGCACAAATTGTATAATGACGCAATCCACGATCTGGAAGACAAGCGTCTGGCGATGATGTCGGCCGGCAGAGCGAAAGATATTGCACAGGTAGAATTGAACCTTAAGCGTCAGATTGAGGCGATCGATGCGAACGCTCCGCTCTATGCTGAACGCGTGGCTGCAGCGCAGGATCTTGCGCGTCAACAGAAAGACACTGTCAACGAGAAATGGGACGATAAGGAAGCAGCTGATCAGCTGGCAAAAAACGAGCTCGCACTGGCTACTGATCAAAATGCCCTTAACGAGCAGTTGCTGGCAAGACAGATCACCCAACAACAATACATCGAGCTTTCTGCACAGAATGCTATCAACTACCAAGCTAAGGAGTTGGATCTGCTCAAAGCATCTCATGGCGAGCAGAGCGCCGAGTACCAGCGCGCGTATGCTGAGTACTTGTCGTTGCAGCAGGCTCAAGCAGATGCAGCTGTCGATATCAAGAAGAAAGAGATGGACGACCAGCTTGCCGCAGTGCAAGGGACACTGGGAACCTTCGGAAACTTCTTCGGGCAGCTTGCATCAATGCAAAAGAAAGGAACCGCGCAGGCCAAGGCCTTTACGGTTGCGCAGGCAATAATGTCGACGCTTCAGTCATCCATTGCCGCCTACGAGAGCACTGTTAAGATTCCGTACGTAGGACCAGCTCTGGCACCTATCGCGGCAGCGGGCGCATTTGCCTTCGGTATGTCGAACGTCAGGAAGATTCAGGACACAAAAGAGGAAGCGCCGACTAAGGCTGCGCGCGGCATGGTATTAAGGGGCCCAAGCCACAGACACGGCGGCATTCCTATTGAAGCAGAGGGTGATGAAATTATTCTTACCAAAGGTGTCTATCGTAATCCCCATCTACGGCGCGTAGCAAGCGAATTGAATGTCGCGGGTGGTGGCGTAAAGTTTGCCAATGGAGGTCCAGTCAGCCCATTCAATCAATCACCCGGCGGGACGATAAGCTCACCAGCCAGCGCTGGTGCTTCAGCTGCAATACAGGCCAGACCAGAATGGGTGGACGACATAATCGCTGCACAGGATCGACGTATGGACCGAATTAAAGTGATAAACGTAGTAACCGAAACTGAAGAAGGAATTAAGAAGGTTGAGAATATCCGCTCTCAGGCGGATGTGTGAAGTCATTCATGGCACTTCAATTAGCAATGAATTCAGTTTATTAACGTCTGTTTCGATGACAGTACTATTTGTCTTCATATACTTTTCAAGGGTGTCGCGCTTCCTGATTCCCATCAGCTTCATCAATGAGGTGTGGTTCGCGCCAGCCTGATCCATCAGGCTACCGAAGGTGTATCGTGCGACGTGCATGTGCAAGTTCATTTTGATCCCCACCTTGTCGGCAATTCTCTTGAGATACCGGTTGCTGGACTGATCGACAAATCGTTCAAAGATTCGGAGTAGTCCTCTATTCGGATTCACCTTGCGAACCTGTTCGACGTCTGCAATCTCATCTTCAAGTAACATCTTCGCGATATCATTGATGGGCAATGAATCAATCTTTGTTCCCCAACGCTCCGTCTTGTGAGGTGTGATTGACATTCGGGATTCATTGAACAGATCCTCATCCAGTTTTTGCATATCGCTTATGCGCAGCGCTGTGTTGCAGGCGAAGAGAAACTTTCGAAGGATACAGACTTCAGGATAAGTCAGACCTGGTCGTTGGTCTTTCTGATTAACACCATTCTGGCGAAGGATCTTCAGCGGCTTTCGCTTCCATTCGTTATAAACCTCAATCAACTTCTTCAGGTCCTGGAGCTCCAACGGTCCCCAGCTGCTCTCCACCGTACGATTCACAAATTTGCTATATGGATCGTCGAAGACTATTTTATCCTCACGTGCAAGTGACAAGTATGTCTGAATGATCTTGTGATTTCCCCAGCGGGTATTGTCATCGTTACGGTAGTCCTTGCCCTTGAGAAACTTGTCGAAAGCCGGCGCCCACTTTGAACTCAATGAACTGAACGGTATCACACCGTTCGAATGTTTTATCGCGTAGTTATTCAGTTTACCCAGAATGACCTTCTCTTTTGCATACGTCTCATCGCTGATTTCGCGAATTCGCCAGCGATCAAATGACTTCCCCTCCAGGTACTTCACGAAGTTGCTCTTGTTGAGATCGGAGGTGTACTCGGCAAGGAACGTTTCGAGTGTGAGATGCCATCCGCGAAGCAGGTACTGCTTCCGAATCTCTGCTGCCTTCCTACGGGCATTCTCGATGACGACATTAAACACGTCGCATTCTTCATCCCCTTTGAACCTGGGCCGGCAACCATCAGCCAGGTTGAAACGCTTCGGTGGCCACGAGAAGTCCAGGCCAATCCGCTCCTTCCGACGGTTGATGATCACCTGAAGGAAGACAGCCGCGGTGCCATCCTTTTTGAGGTAGTTATCAATCTTAAGCTTCAGCGAGTAACCCATGCGTGACCGTCCATTTTTTCTGAAACAATTCTGAAACAACTGCAGTAAAACAAAGCCCGAATCCTATCAGAATTCGGGCTTTTTCCTGTAAAAACCACCGTGTGGTGGTTCGGGTGCCCAGGACTGGGGCAATGCGGCACACTGGTGCTCAGCACGTTATAGGCGCGGATCTGAAACATTTCTGAACCTTTCATTTTGTTTACTTCTTCTTGAAGGTATAATCGGCCCCGTATCTCTTCTCCTTCTGGCTCGCCATTTCATACCCGCGCGCGGACATATAATTCAAGAAATCTTCCGGAGAAGTGAAGAATTGCGTGCTATCGTGCTCATCGACGACAGTAGAGAATTTCGTGTGAAACTCACCGCCAGGCTGAGTAGATTCCAGATCCTTAGTTGCTACATACCGTTTTGTTCCGTCTCGATACGAAATGGAACTGATGGCGGTTTCAAAGTATTCTCCATCCACGACCTTGGTTTCGCTATGTCTCTTGTCACCATCCGCGACGGTCGTGCTGACACGGAGGGTTAGATGATCGTTTCCGGACGAGGTACAGGACCAGACCAAGCTGGCAATCGAACTGACGAGAGCGAGGAAATTGAGTAACTTCATAACGTTTTTATTTTTTAATAGGGATTGGTTCCGTGGGCGGTCGATTTAGTTGCTGTTCTCTCGAAGCATCGACAAAATTTTTTAACTGATCGAATTCCTTACGGATTTGCTCCTTTTCCTGCATACAGCTTCGATATGCTCTATTAACCTCATTCAGTTCTCGCTGTAAATCAGAATCGGCGTTGTATTGGCTTTCGGATTCATGGACGGTATTTGGGACCGGTTCCAGCATCAAGTCAATGAGATTCTCATCGAAAGCCTGCTTCCACTTCACAGCAAAATCCAGGGAGGGCATACTCTTTCCATTTGCGTATTTCCCTATCAATTGGCCATTCAATCCACCCAACACCCGGCCTATCTCCGCGTAACTCTGCTTAGTCGCATCTTTTTTTTCTCGCAGAATATCAGACAGTTGGCGCATTTACGATCAAATAGTTTCGATTTTGATTGTTTATCGATCAAATAGTTTCGATCATTACATAACAACAATCATTCACAATATATAACAATGAAGATAACAAACGCTCTTCGGAAGCGCCTTGAAATTCTTTTGCCCCATGAGTACAGGGGAATAGTGGTCGAGCGACTAAAGGCACGCGGAATATCAATACATCCGAATACCGTGTATAATGTTCTGCACGGTTCGGACAACACCGAGGTGGCTGTCGAGCTAATGAAGTTGGCAAGGGAGCAGAAGAGTTCACAGAAACAGTTCAAAGAGTTATCGAAGCAATTATAGCCCGTCCGACGAAAGCGCTCAGTTCTCATTTTTTGCTGAGCCTACACGGGTACCATCAACATCGACCAAAACCTTACATCCCATGGAACAGACAGTCAGGAAGTTTCTCGAATTCAATGGCAAGACGATTTATTTTTTAGCCAAGAATGGCGTGTACTGGATCGCATTGAAGCCGATATGCGAAGCATTAAGCATTTCATTTGAGAAACAACGTGAGCGATTATCCAAAGACAAATTTTGGGACCAACTACCCACCATTCAGGGGGTAGTTGCAGCTGATGGAAAGGTGCGCAAGATGCTCTGCCTGCCTGAGCAGTTCATCTATGGATGGTTATGCGGGCTTCAATCCAAGAACGCTGACCTGATTGCATATAAAAGGAAATGTTATCAACTCCTGTTTGACTACTTCCACGGCTCTATCACGTCCCGCGAGACGTTAATCAAGGCGAAAACCAAAGACCAAGTCGAAGCCGAACGTCTTGAGATCGCGCTTTTAACCAATACCGACTATCAGCAGCTCCAATTGACCCGTGGCCGGATCCGCGCCGCCAATTCACAGCTGCGCGACCTGGATAAGGCCATCATCAAGGATCAACTCGAACTTTTCAACAACTGATCTCATGACACTACAAGAACTACGTGTCGGATCACGCTTCAGGACCACCGGCCGTAGGCGGATCCTGATCAAACGCGCAAACACATCGGTCATTTTCACCAAGGAAGAGTTTCCAGGCAGCGCACAATACGTCCAGCACGACGAACAAGGCAATCCAGTGTTCCTGCCGCGCGTCGAAGTAGTGAATTCCAGTGGCCGCAATTGGAACATGCTGCCCGAAACTGAAGTAACACCCGTCCCATGAAACATACATCACCCCATAATATGGTAAAGGTTAAACAATCTCGCCTGGAGATCTTCGGATCGAAGAACGATCCAGAAGTTCAGGCCTCGATCAAGCGCGCAACCGTGTCGCGCAGAGAGAAAGACATCAAACTGGTACCCGGTCCATCGCATGACACAGGCCTCGGCCCATGCGGAAAGAAGTTGTGCCACTGCCAGCACGGTTGCGCGCTGGCTTATGGTGGTGATCAAGGTGCTACAATGGGAACAGCTTATTAAACATGGCCATGTACATCGTAAGAATCAACTACAACAGCTACGGCTGGCCTGATTACGAGTCCGCGAAAGCATTTGCCGACTTCTGGGGCGTAACGGTCGATGTCAAATAAGCCATTACCATGTCGCTCGATCCACTTCAACACGCCATAGACGAAGTAAACCGCCTTCTCCAGGAGAAAAAGGTTTACATGAGTCCCGCGCAGATTGCCGCGTTACGAAAGCGTCGATCTAAACTGAAGCGAGCGATTGAAATTATTACGTCGAAGTATCGACGTCCGGCGATCAACCCCTAATCATTCAACATATGATCATTAACAAGTTTGTTGTTGTCAATGACAGCATCACAGCAAGCCTTTTTGGCTGCACCGAACACACCTTTAAGCACCTTATCAAGGGCAAGCGCTTGCAAGTTCAGGCCGAGGATGCAGATCACTACATCGTTATGGACGATGATTTCACGATCTGGTATGTACCGAAGGACGCGGCTGCTGTAGCGCAGACTAAACCCGGGCCGTCGCTGGTGCCTCAATCGGTATGAAAGTCAACATCCCGGATCTAAAGCATCTCAGCGACGTCGCTGTATTGCACCTTCATCGCGTGTACTGCGAGGGATATATGAAGTTCGGAGTTCCCACGCTTCACATAAAGCGTGACTACATCTATGACTACCTGCTTCTGCGTGTGCCTGTGGTGTTTGAAGTTGAATGTGAAAGCGTCTTGAACGATCTACAGATCAAACTTCCATGATCATGGCCAGCTTCATCCCGATAAATCATCAGTTCACGCTCTTCCAGTAAAATGCTATGCGGCCAACGAGGAAGGTGCCGATCAGCGCGGACAGGATCCGCGAGGCGAAGGCATTGCTGAATGCGGGTGACAGCAATGGATGCGCGAGGAAGCTGCGCGAAGTGAGAGAGAAACTTGAAGAATACGAGAGAAGAATTACAGATAGAAGCCAGCAATGAACAAAATCGAGGTAGAAGTTCCACGCGAAACAATATTCACAGCCTGCTTTTGTGAACAGGAAATCCAAACGATAGTCAAGAAACTCAGACTAGAATGGCTATCGTTTCTTCAGGGGTTTTACATCACCGACTGCGAGCCACCAGATATGCTATCCACAGCATACAGGATAAAAGCTTCGATTGCTACGATTATGGCATCGAACAACCATTGTCCTTTTTGTGGGAAAAAAAGATATCAAAATAAATGATCAACACAGTCAATGAATAGAATCAACGAACACGGCCTCGAGCCTGGACCTTATACGCAGGACTCAAAGATCTATGTAGTTACTGACATTATTACACATTCGTCTGTCCAGGATTTTAACGAACATCTGGTACATCTGCGTGATCCATTCGTAGTCTTCCGCGATCTAGAAGCACCTATTCGCAATGTGAATGGAAAGGCGACGGCAGTGCACCAGGTCTATTCAATGCCGATAAGCAGTTTTAATGAACAATTTAAAAAATTGTAGATGGCACTACTTGGATTCAAAAACAGATTCGCCTCCAGAATTCTGGATGGCAGCAAACGTCAGACTATCCGGAAGAAGAGGAAGCATCCCATTGTCGCCGGTGAAACACTTCACCTGTACACCGGACTCCGTACGAAGAACGCTAAGAAGCTCGCGACACCCCTTGCCAAAGAAGTTTGGTGGGTGGTAATCGAATACAATCGACCAGTCTCAGCCATCCGTGTCTACACCCACCAAGGTGGTGTTCTTGTGGATAAACTCGAATCTCATAAGGAACTCAATGAGTTTGCCCGGCTTGACGGGTTCGACAGTTGGGACGACATGCGTGACTTCTGGATTCAAGAGCATGGCGGTTCAATATTCAGAGGAACACTAATCGAATGGTAAACCCAAACTCTGTAAAATGAAACGGTATTTCTGGGTAGGTGGAAAGCGAAAGGCGAACTCTATAAAACGGCGGCGTGACTATGCAAAACATCGCCGTAAACAAGGTTCAACTTATGGTCGTTATAAACGCAAATTTTAATACAAGTATGAGAACAATTGCAATCATCATTCTATTGATGCTGTCAGTTTGCGCCTGCCGAAGCAGCCATCCCACGAAGTCAGGTTATTCAATTGACGCAGCAAAATCACAATAGCCAATGCGATCTTGGTCTAAAAAGGATCTCGAGACGCTCAAGCGTCTTTATCCTGATCACTCTTATAAGTTCATTGCAGCGAAACTCAATAGAGAGCCCGGGACTATTAAGGCAAAGGCTTCGGCATTGAAACTGAAGCATGCGCCCGGTTATAACCGAATGGCGCACCTGGCTCTGTCTTCCAAAGAGGTTGATTTTTTGAAGAAGAATTACTTCAAATATCCAACGCCGGTAATCTGCAAAATGATGGGCCGTGGCGAGAGTACTATTCAATCATACAGGAGAAAGCTAGGCCTACCGTTGGGTAAAGAAAATGCCGGGCGATTCAAGAAAGGTTCCGTACCATGGACGAAAGGAAAGAAGATGCCTCCTGGTTGGGGAGGGACGACACGGTTCAAGAAAGGTCACGTTCCTAAGAACGTCAAAACAGACGGACATGTGTCCATACGTCGGAGTAAAGGCCGGCCATACGCATGGACAAGAATCAGCCAGAACTACTGGCGTGAATTACATCGTATTGTTTGGGAACAAACAATGGGGCCCATTCCACGCGGATATAATGTCCAGTTCAAAGATCGAAACAGTTTGAACTGCGAACCATCCAACCTTTATCTGATCAATCGCCACAATCAGATGCAGCAAAATACTATCCACCGGTATGATCCTGAACTAAAAGCACTGATTAGACTTGCCGCTAAACTTAAACGCAAACTCGCCTCTTATGAAGAACAAAATTGAAGACCTGCGTAACCATTTGTTTTCACAGCTGGAACGCCTCGCAGATGATGAAGGAATGAAGAATCCTTTAAAGCTTGAGCGCGAACTGAAACGTGCAAAGGCAATCTCGGAGGTGGCTAATGTGATAGTTAATACCGCCAAGGCAGAAACAGACTATCTGCGTGTCACTGGCAAATCTCCGGAGCAGGCGTTCATTCCGCTCGATATGGCCGCAAAAAATTCTCTCCCTTCGGGCGAAATGAAAGTGGGATAAGGCATGCCGATCGACTACAACGACTATCATCCAAAGTGGACGCTGATCGTTCGTCTCATACGCAGACGAACGATTAAGACGAACGGCGTGGACTGCTGCGAAGGCTCTCCAAAGTTTCCAAGCTGCCGAGCGGATAACTACATGCCGCATCCGGAGACGGGCAGCCACGTGATCCTTACGACCGCTCACGTTGATGGCGATCGCGACAATAACAATTTTTCGAATCTGTCCAGGTGGTGCCAGCGCTGTCACCTAGCGCATGACCTTGGTCATCACATAATGAACCGCCGCTACGGTCGCAAGCATGCTGGCAAACATCAATTGAAACTGGCTTACTGAATTCTTCTCCATCCCTTTTTTAAACACCATGCCCCAATATCTTTTCAACCTGGACAAGACATCGAAGAAGTATCCGTGCCCGTCCTGCGGCCACAAGAACTGCTTCGTTGCCTACATTGATTCGGAGAGTAACCAGCCTGTCGATGTAAATCAATACGGCCGCTGCGATCGCGAGAACAGCTGCGGGTACCATAAGCACCCGAAGGAAGATCCTGAACTGGCCAAGCAGCGCCAGGAGAACTTCGTGCCTACGCCTGAGCCAACCGTTGTGCAGATCTTTCCAGATGAAGCGGTTTACAATCCCATCATTAACCGGACGAAGTCGTGCGTGAGTCCACTCCACGTGTATTGCAGCAAGAAGCTGCTTATACCGAACGATCACCTGCTGAAGTGGGGTGTGTACAGCGACAAGGACGATCTCACTGTATACGTCTTCAGGGACTTTAACAACCAGGTTGTCAACCTAAAGTGGTTCAAGTACAAAGAAGATGGCCACCGGGACAAGGAACACAGTTCTCATTCTCTCAAACAACCCCCCCACACCCCCCCGAAAAAAAACGTGGAAGGCGTGTCAATTGAAAAAACAGGCGCCGGCGAGATCCGGAAGTACGCCCTGTGCTTATTCGGCGAACATCTTCTTCCGAGAACAGACGATGGCATTCCCGTTTGCGTGGTTGAGAGTGAAAAGACTGCCGTTTTGGCAAGTTTCTTTTACAAGCAGTTTAACTGGGTCGCTTGTGGATCTGCGAACGGACTTACCGTCGAGAAAGCGGAAGTATTGAAAGGCCGTACGGTGTATTGGCTATCCGATTCCGACGTGGCTGGAAGAATGAAGGTAGACGAGGGCGGTGTGATCAGGCCGAGCAGCGTACGACACCTGCATGAAGCGATCGAAAACTTTCACGTTGCCGATCTCTTTCCGGAGCGACACGACGGATATGATCTGGGTGATGCGATCGCAGACGGCACCAGGCCGGAGATCATTCCTACCTGGACGAAAGGAAAGGACGAGCTCGGCGCAAAGGCCAAGAAGGATTACGACGCAGCGCTCGACTACGATCTTCCGACCGGTGTGGAATTTTCTGCAGTGAAGGATGATCTATTCAAGTATATGCACTTCGAACATGCCGGGAGGATTTACATCGCACGTAAGCGCAAAGCCAATGGCAATGGTGACTGGAGTGAACGTGGTGCCGGCAATTACTACTGTACACCGATCAGCAACTTCACAATTAAATCACTGGGATTAATCGCCAGCGAGCTTGAGCCAACCCGTCTTGTTGAAATCAAGAACATCCACAGTCACCAGCAAGTAGTGAAGGTACCGACGAAAGCGTTCGCCTCTCCTACTGAGTTCACGGTGTTTATGGAAAGCGTGGGCAACTTTCAATACGACGGGGTGGGTACCGACCTGAAGAAGATCCGCGCGAAGCTATACGACACCATGCTCGCGTTCGAAGAGATTGAGAATCTTGGATGGCATTATACCGGATACTTTCTTTTCGCGAACGGCGCCTACAATGGCAAGTTTAATCCGATCGATAAGTATGGATTCGTGAAGCTTGGAGAAAGGAACTTCTTTATCCAGCCGCTCAGTTGTATTGTGCGCGATGACTCTGAGGAATGGGAAGACGAAAAGAAATTTGTGTACAAGGAGAAGAAGGATGTCGGCCTGAAAGAGTGGGCAGATCTGTTCTGCAGGGTCCACAAAGACAACGGTCGCATCGCCCTGGCCTGGTACATCTCATCACTGTATCGAGATTTCATTTATCAGCGCTTCAAGTTCTTTCCTCACCTTTTTCTCTTTGGCCCTCCAGGTACAGGAAAGAGCCAGGTGGGTTGGTCGGTGCGATCGCTCGGGTTCGCTGGGCTTGTCAAGCCTTTCAACCTGAACACTGGTACCGCGGTCGCTTTTCACCGGGAGTTTGCCCACTTCCGGAATTTTCCGGCATGGTGCGACGAGTATAGCAATAGCATGCCGTTCGAACGGATCCAGGCATTGAAAGCAGCGTACGATGGCGTCGGCCATAAGAAGTCGGTAAAAGATTCGGACAAGCGCACCAAGTCCACCCAGGTAAACCGTGCAATCATGATCAGTGGCCAAGAACTTCCGATCGCTGACAACGCGCTTTTCAAACGGGTAGTCCTCTTGCAATTCCATCAGACCGAATATTCCCAGGACGAAAAGAAGATGTTCGCAGATCTGCAGAACCTGGAGGAAGGCGGGCTGAGCTTTATCACAGCTGGCTTTATGCACTTCCGGAAAATTATCGAGTCAAAATACTATGAAGCCTTCGATGGCGTCTTGGAGGACCTGGTTAAAGCGCTAGGTACGCAGGGAGTGGAAGTCGAAGACCGAATTGTTCGCAACGCTTGCATTACCCTTACCACCATCAAGGTCCTCGAAGATAAGTTGGCCGCCCTCCTGCCCTTCGGGTATCTGGAGTTGAAACAGATCCTGCTCAAGAACATCAAGGAGCAGATGAGTCTGATCAGCAATAGCAACGAGACAAACACCTTCTGGGACACCGTCGGGTTCCTGGCACGCAAGGGAGAAATACGTGAGGGCGAAGATTACATGATCGAGGAAAGGAAGCGGCAGAAAATTATCGTGAACCGACTGGAAGAGACTCGCGACTTCCCGAAGACGACCGAAATGCTGTACATCCGCTTCAGCAAGATAGTGCCGCTTTATCGCGAGGCCTTTAAGCGCCAGAATAGTTCTACCGCGTCGCCAATGGATAAGGGCTCGCTGATGCATTACCTGCAGCACAGTAAGCCGTTCGTCGGATTGCTTGACAATCACACCTTTCACTGGAAGACTCACCAGGGAGGCTCCCAGGTGACGCACAGCAGCCGTACGTCGTGCTACGTGTTCAACTACGAGCTCTTAAAGGCAATGGGTGTGTACCTGGTGGACGAATCCGTCGGCGGTGACCAGGGCAATGCGGGAACATCCACGGAGACGCGTCAGGAACCGATCACTCCAAAGGTTTCGGACTCAGCAGTCGATACTCAGGGTGACTTGCCTTTTTGAAACGACGAAATGCGTTCCCCTTGTTCCCCTTGTTCCCGCTCTAACATAACTATCTAATAATCAATAAAATAAATAGTAATGAAGGGCGGGAACGGGCGGGAACAAAGGGAACGGTGAGCAGCGGGAAAAATTAGTCCCGCAAAGAGGGAACGGTAAACTACCTGATTATCAGCGAGTGGGAACGAGGGGAACAAACGGAGCGAAAACACATATGCTACTTGAGCAAAACTGAAATGGCAAAAGCAGAATACCCCAAATTTTACCGGAAAGAGGGTTTGTGCCTCCGGCGCGACTCGGACACCGTCACTATTGAAATCAAGGTTCCCCTTGAGGGCAATCTGATACCCCTCTCTCATCTGCCCGTCACCTATCCATCGAAGGAGCGCCTGGACGCTGCTGTAGCCGCCATGGAGCCCGTTGACCAAGGGGTTTATGAAAGCTACCTGGGCGCTTGGTTCGCGCAGTCCAGGGAGAACGAGAAACGCTTCAATGACTCGAGGCAGGTCCGGTATGAGGCAGGAACCCTGAAACTTTAAACAATCCTTTTAACCAATTCAATAATTTCTATGAAACAACTCAAAATCAACGTTCCCGAAACGCTTGACATTGCCTACGACGAAGGCACCGCGACGATCAGTATCAACGAGCGTCCGAAGGCACAACAGAAAATAACCGATCGCTTCAAGACCATTGAAGGTGTGCTGAAGGTTTACGGCTGGGACTCTGAGTCTGACTTCAACGATGCTCATGATTCTATGGAAGTAGACGAACGAGCTTATTTGAAATTGAAGTTCATCGTGAAGGCACTCAACGAAGGTTGGAAACCCAACTGGGATGATAGCAACGAAGGCAAGTATAGCCCATGGTTCTATCTCGATGGGGGTTCGTCCGGCTTTCGGTTCGGCGACTTCGATGGTTGGGATTCGCATTCGTATGTCGGCTCTCGCCTTTGCTTTAAATCTCGCGAGCTAGCCGAGTACGCCGCCAAACAATTCCTTTCCACCTACAAAGAATTCATGGTATGAAAGCACTCGAAAAAATTAAGACGTTCGAAGATGCGTGTAAATATTTGCGCCTCGATCCAAAAAAAGTCATGCCGGATTTCTCGTGCTATCCGAAAGAAGATCATGCGGCAATGATCGCGCACGCTAAACTTGTTATCATCGCCCGGGCGGTAAACAAGATCGCCAACAAGGGAAAACTGTGGAAACCTGATTGGAGCAATTACAATCAATTGAAGTACTATCCATGGTTCGAGATGCGGGGTTCGTCCGGCTTTCGGTTCGGCGGCTGCGCTTATTGGCTTTCGCGTTCGATTGTCGGCTCTCGCCTTTGCTTCATCTCACGGGAGGTAGCGGAGTACATCGGCAAGACGTTCGAGGATTTATATAAGCACTATTTCACCATTTAAAAAACAACAGGCTGTGCGGGAGTGGAGCGGGGTTCGTCCGGCTTTCAGTTCAACGACTACGATAATTGGAATTCGAATTCGAATGTCAGCTCTCACCTATGCTGAATACATCAACACTGCCGCAGGCCTTGCCACCTGGCAAAAAATCACGGAAGTAAATCTAAGGCGCTGGTACCAAAAGGGAAGGCGACTTACGAAAGCAAAGGAACAATGAAACGGATAGGAAATATATACGAGCAAATCACAAGCCTGAAGAACATTCAGGAAGCAGATGCTAAGGCGCAGAAAGGTAAAGCCAATCAGTATGGAGTTGTTCTGCACAAAAAGAATGAGGAAGGAAACCTTCTTATCCTGCAAGATCTGCTTATCAGCAAAACCTACCGCACATCGACCTACGATATATTCAAAATCTATGAACCGAAAGAACGGCTAGTCTATCGGTTGCCGTTCTTTCCCGATCGCATTACGCATCATGCGATCATGAATGTGCTCGAACCAATCCTGGTCGACACCTTTACCGCAGACACGTACAGCTGTATCAAAGAGCGCGGCATTCATCAGCTGCTGCGCAACCTCAAACGAGATTTAAGAGATACTCCAGGCACGGAATACTGCCTGAAGTTCGACATAAAGAAATTTTACCCGAGCATCGACCACGATGTTCTGAAAGGACTGCTGCGCCGGAAATTCAAAGATCCACATCTGTTGTGGCTGCTCGATGAAATTATAGACAGCGCGCCCGGGCTTCCGATCGGAAACTACCTGAGCCAGTACCTGGCCAACTTCTACCTGGCATACTTCGATCATTGGATAAAAGAGACAAAGCGAGCGAAGTATTACTACCGATACGCTGACGACATCGTAATCCTTTCATCAGACAAGGCGCATCTTCACCAGCTGCTGGAGGAAATTAAAGAGTACCTGTGCGGTCTGAAACTTGAGGTAAAGGATAACCATCAGGTCTTTCCGGTAGCTGCTCGCGGCATTGACTTTGTAGGCTACGTGTTCTATCACACCCACATCAGGATCAGGAAGCAGATCAAAAAGAACTTTGCACGTAAGATCGCCAGGAATCCAGATCACCCTTCCCGTGCATCCTATCTCGGTTGGCTCAGCCACTGTGATGCAAAACACCTGACCAAAAAACTCACCCTCTCATGAACAACTTCAAAGACTTCAACATCAAACCAAGGATCAACGCCTTCGTCGGCGATAAGATCTCGGTGCAGAAGCTCTTCAACCTCGAAATAAAAGTTCTTGCCTTCAAGTTGGAACCATCGAAGCAGAAGAAAGGCACCGACTTGCTTACGCTCCAGATTGAGAAGTCGGGAGAAAAGCGAATTGTATTCACGGGATCTACCGTCCTGATCGATCAGATCAAGCGCGTCTCCGATGACAAGTTTCCATTTAAGACAACCATTAAAGGCGACAACGACTATTACGAGTTCACTTAGAAACCAGACCCACTGGAAAAAAGTGTTCAACCAAAAGACGTAAAATGAAACAGAAAATGATGTCAAAGCGATCAATGGACTATCTATTCAATCACATCCTTGACGGTTTTAGATCGAGCCACGAGGGTATCATCAACCTGCAACAAAAAAAGATTGTCAGCGACGACGAGATAAACGAACTCGTTAAGAAAAACAGTGAACGGCTGATTGATCGCATTAAGGAATTCAAAGTTCTTGAGAAGGTGGCCGGCGAAGAAGTTAAAAGCTTCGAAAGGTACTCACGCTATAAAAAACACAATCAACTTTTTAACCTATGACCGTAGACATCCCGATTAAACCACACCTTAAAAAGTTCGTTCTGTTCCAACTTGATCGGTCGGAACCACTTGAGTTATCCGAAAAGGATTTACTGGGATCCGCCGTTATGAAGATCCTCCTGGAGAAGCGACAACACCGGTTCGAAAACATTGTCGAAAGCTATACCTCCAGGATAAAAGTGAAACTCAACAGTGACATGAGGAAGCGTTCGCCTCGGCTATATCGGCTAATCTATGCTAATACCGAACTGGAACGCGAGTTCAAGGAAGCGCTGATGCTGTGGATCCGCGCCCAGCGCCAGCTTGGATATACCGCAAAAGATGCCTGCATAAATTTTTTGGAAACGATGAAGATCGACGAGCGAGAATATAGCTGGGACGCGGCTTACAAGGCCTGGCAGCGCTTTAACGTGAATACCAGAAAAGGCCGCAAAGATATGTCCTAATGTTTGCCGGAATCTGTCCGGCGGCTTTGAGGTATGGTGTCCTAAGACTTACGATGTGATGAAAACACCTTTGCATCGTGAGTTATCTCGGCAACATCGCACGCTTTTCCAGATCCGGCAACCTTGGAGGTATTGTTACGCTTAAAGTTGCCAGGGCGGAAGATGTTCTAAGCATCCCGGAACCTGTCGGTGGCGTCATCCCGGGCGACATTACATTTCTGGCAGGCCGCGGCTTCGCTACCTGGTCGGCAACGCTCGAAACGAAATCGCTTCGCTCAACGGCGCGATCAAGTCGGGAAGGAACCATCAAGTCGAACCAGCTTTCATTTCTCCTTCCAAAGGATCGATCGTCAATAAAAACGCAGCTTGACAATTGTGAGAGCGACGAGTTCATTGTCTTATATAGGGATGGCAATGGAAATCAAATTCTTTTCGGCAGGAAAGAAAGTCCAGTTCGATTCCAGTACGACTATAATTCCGGCGACGCATTTGCCAGCTTTAATAATTACTCGTGCACGTTCTTTTATGACGGTCCAGACAATCGGTTCTTCTACGCCGGCTCGGCAGATGCTCAGCCACCTGGTACCGCGCCATCGATCGTCCAATACACCACAGGTGACATAATCGCTACGTTGAGTCCCAGCGACGAGCTGGTCGTCACTTCTGACTTTGAACATAGTTTCACACTAATCCCAGGCGCGAGCACCCCTGGCGTTCCCGCTATCGTACGGTGGAGCGACGGTTCATTGATCGCGGCACTTCAGCCCGGCGACATTCTAGTCGTAGACACTGATTTCACATTTGACTTTGAATTAATCGCCGACATATGACACTTGAACAGCTATCCACTTTAATCATCACTCTGCTCACACGGTCGGGTGAAAATCGCGTGTCAGCAACTGACATACTCCAGGCTTGCCAGAACATTGTAAGTTATTTCTCGACGCAGGTTGCGTCAATAATGCCCGACTGGACTACAGAATTGACATTCAACATCGATGGCTCAGGCGACGGCAAGTATTGTAAATACCCGGACACAACAGGAAAGAAGAGAATCTTCGAAAGCAAGACTGCAGGAAACGTCAATCACACGCCCCCTTCCGATCCAGGTATCACAGAAAATACATATTGGAAGGAAGTCAGTGCCAGCGGATCGGCTGCTATACCAGAATGGACGGCTGGTGTCTTCGGCCCAGGATTGATTATAGTATTCCACAATCATAGCACGGACGGACGAGGTTTGTATGTTCTACTCGAGGCCGTGCGGCCATACAACAGCAGCAATATTGAAACCGAAATAACCGCTGGTAAATGGCAGCGTATGGGTGGTGATGGGACGGCTTTGTGGGGAGAACTGACGGGTACGTTAACTGCACAGTCAGACCTTGTGGCTTACATAGCCGCGCAGATAAGTGCTGCTACAATTGCATGGGGCGGTCTCACCGGAACGCTGACATCTCAAACCGATCTGGTAACATATATAGCGGTTCAGATAAACGCAGCGCTTGAGGGACTAAAATGGAAATCTCCAGGAGTACGGGCCAGAACGACCGCTGCACTACCTGCGAACACTGCCTCAGGTGGAAATACTGTTCTTACGGCCAACTCTAACGGAGCGTTAGCTGCCCAGGACGGAGCTACTCTGTCTGTTAATCAGGATCTGCTGGTAGCCAATGAGGCAACCCAATCCAAAAATGGTATCTACAAAGTCACTCAGGTGGGTGACGGATCAACTCCCTGGATCCTTACTCGAAGGAGCGATACTAATACTGCGGGTGAATTGGAAGGAGCCGTTGTCAGTGTAGAAGAGGGTACATTAAACGCAAACACAACCTGGCGACAAACAACTGACTCAGTAACGCTGGGCTCCTCGAATATTGTTTGGATATCATTTGGCGTATCCGCTCCTCCGGCTGACGAGTCAACCCCTGGTTTAGCTGAGATACTTACGCAGGGTGAGTCTGACACAGGCACAGACGACTCTCGCATATTAACAATAAAAAAGTTGAGGGAAAGAGATGGCGCTGTTGCTGCCCTAACCGACTCATCGACAACAAACATAACCTCAGATAAATGGACCTGGTCGACGTCTGCAGCGTCTCGAACTGTTACGTTCGGTTTCACTGGCGATTTCTCTGAAGGGGTGATAACGTTGTCGAACACTGCTTTGTCATTGACTTTACCGGCTGCGTGTCTGTGCGTGACGCAGGGTATTGCGTCTGGAGATAATACCTCTGTCGTTTCTCCTGCCATATCTGGCGACAAAATTTATGTTGGAATTAAAAAGTACGGTAGCCTATACCTTGTTGTAATATTTAACCTTGGTCAGTAATGGGAAGCAAGAGACAGAGGAGTCTGTTCGACGCGCTGCTCAATTTGGGAGCCGGTTTAGTTCCAGTCCCTGACGCTGTGTATGAGTTTGCGAGTGTTGACGTTGTAGGATCACAAGCCTCCTGGAAAAACAGACTCGTTGCTGCCGCAGTGTCGAAGAACATTATTTATAACTCTAGTGGATTTATACCGTCCGAGGGAACGTTTTCAGGCGGGAGCATTACGCAACATTTTGCCGATGGCCCCAACTATACCAAGGGCGCCGCAAAAGTGAATATTAATGCGCAAGTCGGAGGGGAAACAAGTGGTGCTTTTTACAAGCCGTTCTTTAATAGGAATTTTCCCGTAGGGACTTACACGTTTAAGTGTAAAATAAAAACGGCTGTGCCTGGGGTGACCCAAAAAATTCGCTATGGTTTTACAACTACGTCACCGGCCAATCTTATGGACGCTGACGATACCTGGCAGGATCTGACGATGAATTTTACATCGTCCAACGCGGGTAGTAATTACTACATGACTATTGGTGCTCAAATCAGTTTAGGAGCGCAGTCTGTATTGATAGATGAGTTACAGTTGTACTCAACAGCTGACACAATACCAGCGTACACGGACGACGGTAACGACGGGCATATTAACAAACCTTACGGGGCGAGGTTTCCTATAACCAAAAATGGCGACTTTGTTACCAGCAACTCGCTGGCAATATTGTCACCAGCGTATCCAGTACCAAAAAACTGGACTGAGATGACGATAGTAATGGTGTTTAGAGTCACATCATCAGCAACTCAGGTTTTATTTAGCGCGACAACAGACTCATTTTACGGGACAACTGAGGCAGGTCTATCTATTGTTGTTTCCAGCGGGGAGCTTGCCCCTACGATAGCCAATAAGTTGGGCACTGGAAATCTCAATGGCCAGGGTTTTGTGATGGCAGGTTTTACTTACAAGGCCACACCGGACAGTAGTGATTTTTTCATTAACGATTTAATGATTGAGACATCCACAGATGTCGCCTTTACTGCACTCAACGCACAAATTTTAACTATACTAGGTCGTTTTCCTGCTAACAGTGTGTTCGTTGGCGATGTAGCCTACTGTAAAATATGGGACGCCAGGCTATCGCGCGCGCAATGTAAGACGGCTGCACATCAGGCGCGTCAATACATGGCAACTATCGGCGCACCGTTGACCAGGCGTAACTGGTACATTGGTGAGGGCGACTCAATTACCGCCTCGTATTCACCGCCGCAGGGTCAGTCATTTGCCTACAAGATGACCGCTGAGACGTTTACTGGATCTCAGACAACTATTAGTCATTTGAATCTCGCCACGGGTGGTCACAATCTCGCCACTGTCGAGGGCGACCTGGCCTATATGTTGCAGCGTATCCGTGAGGTTAGCGCTGGGGGAGGTAAATGTATAGTGTCGTTGTTGATTGGAAGAAACGACAATGCGACTCTGATATCAAACGCTGCGTGTAATGCATACTGGGTAAGGCTTAAAGCCTATTACGCTGCATGTCGAAATGCTGGCGCCTACGTCATCGCTATCACCTGCCTGCCATCAGGAACCATTGCAACCAATGGAGGTCCGTCCGGATCCTGGGAAACTTATCGCCTGTACTTACGTGGTCTAATGCTGGCCGATTCGACTGCTTACGATGCGATAGCAGACTTTGGGGATCCCGCTACGACGATGGGTAACGTTACTAATGCCAACAATGCAACGTATTATGATTCGTCAGACATGGTTCACCCGTATCCTGCAGGTCACACGCTACTCGCAGCCCTCATTAAACCGATTATACAAGGCTTGCTAGATCTCTGAAAACCGGGTTAGAGCAAACAATACAAATCCCATAAGTCGCTATCTGTCAATAAATCAGATCGCGTACTATGCTGCTGTCCTATACTAATGCTGATCGCCACGCCAATTTTGAGCTTTCCCCATTATGCTCGGAATTCTATCGTACAAGACCTGGCTTATTGAACCGATGTTCGCGGCGCGAATGTCGCCGATCGTTCAGCGTCATCTCGATCAGGGATCTTTACAAAAGTTCTTCTAGCAAAATCCACAGGCCAATGAAAAGGTAACATCAGCCTTTTATCAAGGCGTTGACGCAGATCTAG
>Ga0164241_10002164_pt1 | contig 21938 bp, 18 predicted proteins | sample OricomyardsoilBY_FD_108780 | JGI IMG/M metagenome (GOLD analysis project Ga0164241, IMG submission 108780) | Backyard soil microbial communities from Emeryville, California, USA - Original compost - Back yard soil (BY) | ecosystem: Environmental > Terrestrial > Soil > Unclassified | place: USA... | reverse complement strand
GCCGCCGCGAAGAGAGGCATCGAAGGGGCCGGTGCGGAGGAAGGTTTCCCGCCACAGGAGCATGGTGCCGAGGAGGGGTGAATTGGGTTCGTCGATCTCGGGCGGAAGGGCGGCGCCGGGCGGGAGCGCGTCGGGGCTGAGGAAGCGGCGCTGGCCACCGTAGACGAGGTCGGGGCGATCGGGCGCGAGGAGGCGTTCGCCGAGAACGCGGATGCGGTCGGGCTGGGCGAGGTCGTCGGCGTCGAGGAAAGCGATGACGGGATTGCGGGCCTCGGCGACGCCGCGATTGCGGGCGGCGGCGGCTCCGGCGTTGGGGCCGCGGAAGAGGCGGACGGGGCCGGACCAGGCGGCGGCGATGGCGGCGGAGTCGTCGGTCGAACCATCGTCCACGATGACGATTTCGTCTTCGGGGCGGAGTTCGGCGCGAAGGCTTTCGAGCGCGGCGGTGACGTAGCGGGCCGCGTTGTAGAGCGGGATGATGTGGCTTACGGGCGGAAGCGCCGGGATGGCGGGCGTGGGGTTCATGCGCGGGTGCGGACGGTGACGGGGATTTTCAACGTGTCGGGCAGCGGACGAAGTTTTCCATCGGGACCGCGGCGGCGTTTGATGGAGGTGAGGAGGAGGCCGGCGAAACCGCGTTTGGTGTCGTCGGGGTTCTGCGTGAGGCTGCCGGCACGGCGTCGGTAGAAAATGGATACGTCCTCGAGGATTTCCATGCGACGGGCATTTTCCCAAGCGCGAAGGAACCAGTCGGTGTCCTCGCCTTGAAACGGGAAGCGGGCCTCGTCGAAGCCGCCGAGCTGGTCGGACGAAAAAAGTTCGCGGCGACAGACCATGCCGCCGAGGAGGAAGAGGAAGAACGGCTGGCCCCATTCGCGGGTGGCGGGCAGGGGCGAACCGTCGGCGGAGAGCTGGTCGGTGAACAGTTGAATGAGGCCGAGGACGGCTTCGAGGGCGGGATCGGCTTCGAGGCGGGCGACTTGGCGGGCGAGTTTGCCGGCGGGCCAGAGGTCGTCGGCGTCGAGGAACGCGAGGTAGCGGCCGGTGGCGCGGGCGATGGCGGCGTTGCGGGCGGCGGAGGGACCGCGATTCGATTGACGGATGAGCGTGGCGCGCGGGCAGAGTTTCGCGAAGAGCTCGGGGGAGCCGTCGGAGGACCCGTCGTCGACGGCGATGAGTTCGAGGTCGGGCCAGTTTTGGGCTTCGAGGGAGGCGATGGTTTCCGCGAGGAAAGGACGCGCGTTGAAAAGCGGCATGATCACGCTGACGCGTGGGGCGGGAGCGGCAGGATCAAGCGCGGGAAGCATGGGCGAGGATGGCGTCGAGCGCGGGCGGGATTTGCGCGAGGTCATGGCCGAGCGTGAGCTGATACACGGGGGCGCAGCGGGCGACTTCGCCGAGGAGAGGGAAGAGTTCTTTGCCGGCGCCGGCCATGCCCTGGAGGGTGACCTGCATGAGGGCGTGAAAGGCGTGGGCGGCGGAAACTTTGGCGAAGGATGTGTCGGCCGTGCCGCCGACGCGGGGGATGACGAGCGCGCGGAGGCGGCCGGAGGATTTTAACTGCGAAGGAAAATAGCGATGGAGGAAGAACGTGGCCTTTTCCTCGTCGAGGCGGTCGTGGTTATGGATGCGATCGGCGAGGCCGGGGAAGCGGTGGAGATTATCGGGGCGGAGTTTGGCGGAGCTGAAGAGGCTGTAAGCGGCGGGGACGCGTGGAGCGATGAGGCACCAGTCGTCGGCGAGGTATTCGAAGCCGGCCTGGAGCGCGAGGAGGGCTGTCGTGCTTTTTCCATTACCGCCGGGCGCGGTCAGGAGGAGAACGTCGTCGCCGCGTCCGACGCAGGCTCCGTGAAGAGGGAGCGCGGCGTGACGCGAGAACCAGGCGTACCAGAGAGCGCGCATCGGCGCGGCGGTTTCGTAATAAGGAAGCGTGACGCCGTCGTGGGTGTAGTAGATGCCGCGGCCGGAAGCGCCGTCGAGGAGGGTGAGCGCGCCGAAGTGGCGTTCGAGGACGGCCGTGAAGCGGTCGTCGGAGAGGCGGGAGACGCGATCGTGGGCGAGCTTGTCGCCGGGTAGCGCGGGGAGCGGCGGCGGGTCGACGCGTCCGTGGATGGAATCCCACGTGCGGACGATGAGTCGGGGGGCGCCGACGTGCACATCGGTGACGGCAAGATGGGCGAGGGCGGGCGTGAGCGCTTCGGCGAGGGCTTCGCCTTTGCCTTCGAGGGTGACGTGGGTGCCGCCGACGAGAAAATCACGGCGCCAAGTCGAGCCTTGGGCGACGAGGAAGCGGGACCAGGCGGCTTCGAAGTAACCGGCGGGCGTGGCGAGGTCGCCCTCGGGTGCGCACGTGGCCCAGACCGGAAGCGGGTCAGGCAGGTGAACCGGGTTGTTTGGGCCAGGCTTGATCTCCGACATCGTGGATGGGGTCTGCAAGGAGGAGCTGCTGCATGTTGGTGTAACTTTCAAAGCTGGGCTCGACCCAGGCGACGGGAGAGGGTGCGGGTGGTGGGGCGACAGCGGGAGAATCGGCGACCATGAGAAGACCTTCGTCCACGCAGCGCTGGCAAAACGCGGCGAGTTTGCTGGAGGCGTCGGCGGGGGCGCCGGTGAAAAGGGTCGCGAGTTGTTCTGAAGGGATGCCGGAAATGAGGGCGTCGAAAGCCGGGCCGGCGGCGCCGCAGAAGTTGAAGTAAATGCCTTTGTCGAAATCGATGGCGACGACTTCTCCGTCGAGCGCCTGATGAGTGATGTTGGGGGTAGCGGGCTTGAAGACGGGCACGGGCGGTAGATACGAGAAACGCGGGCCCAATTCTATATTTTTTCTAGTGGCGGGCGGGGTTTACACCGGTTTTGGGTGGGCCGTCGCGGGCGAGAACCGCGAGATGGGCGCGATCTTGAAAACAAAAAAAGCCCGGCGGATCGGCCGGGCTTTTGGTTGAGGGACGCGGTGCGCGTCGAAGTTCTCGGGAATTTCTTAATGTTCGCGGTAGCTGGTTTCGCGGCCGTCGAGCGGGACGTAGTGATAGGTGCGGAGCTTGTAATCGATGCGGAGCTTCGGGTTGTTGATGAGTTTGATCATCTCGGTGCCCGCGAGGAGGACGGGGCCGTAGCCGTGGAGCGCGTTGGCGCTGGCGGGGCGGTGGTAATAATAGACTTCGTCGCTCGCGAATGTAGTGCCCACGCAAGTACCTTCGACCTGGCCCTTGGCGTTGATGCGGGTGGTGAGGCCGTTCCAGCCGGCTTGGGCGATGGAGCCATAGGTGGTGGGGCTGATCCAGCCCTGGTTGATGGCGTGGGCGAGGCCGTACACGAACATGGCGGAGGCGGAGGTCTCGAGATAGGAGTCGTTGCGGTCGAGCATCTGGTGCCAGAGGCCGGTGGTGCCGGACTGGTACTGGCAGACGCCGCGAAGGATGGCGACGAGGCGGGCTTTCACGGGCTCGTATCCAGAATGTTCTTTCGGGAGGACATCGAGAAGATCGCACAAGGCGACGACGACCCAGCCATTGGCGCGGCCCCAGTAGAACTGCGGCGCGTCGGGGTTGTGTGTGTTGTAGCCGTGGGTGAGCAGACCTTTATCCTTGTTGAAAAGGTAGCCGGTCATCTGGAGCGCGTTTTTCACGGCGTCGTCGAACCACTTGTTATCGCCGGTGAGGTGGCCCATTTCGGCGAGTGCGGGGATGCCCATGTAGGCGTCGTCGGCCCAGAGCGATTCGGCCTGAGGGCGCTGGCGGGCGAGGGTGCCGTCGGGGAAGCGGAATTGTTTATGGGCGATGTAGTCGCTCCAGACGTCGATCACCGGCATGAGATCGGGGCCGACTTTTTCGAGGCGGGCGCGGATCATCGAGGCGCAGACGGCGCCGCAGTCATCGAGGGCGCGGGGATCGAGCGGGCCGCGAAAGCTGTTGGCGCGCTCGAGGTGGAATTGTTCTTCCTGCGCGCGAAAATAGGGGAGGCGGTCGTGGATGAACTGAAGGCGTTTGGCGGTGAATTCGTCGAAGCGTTTATCGCCGGTGACGTCGGCGGCGTAGAGCATTCCTGAATACACGACGCCCATTTCGTAGGCGAAGAGGCTGAAGTGCGCTTCGCCCGAATCCATGCGGGCGGTGGCAACGGGCTTGGAGAAGTCGGTGATTTCCTTGCCGGTTTTACGATCGATGACGCGGGTCGGCGCGGCGACTTCCAAGTAACCGCGGACGCGGTTGAGCACCTCGGTGATCTCGGCGGTGGTCGGCAGCTGGTAGGGGACGGTGTAGGCGCCATCGCCGGAGTCGCGAGGGTTGGAGTTGTCGCGATTTTTATGCGGGCCGTGGGCTTCGAGCGGCGGGGAGTCGGCGCGAAGGCTGGCAAGCGAAAGCACGGAGGTGAGGGCGCAGGCGAATAGATGGCGTGGTTTCATGAAGAGAGGGATGCGATGCGATGCGGGGCGGGCCGCCGGGCGGGCGGAGTCGCGGGGGATGGTGGCACTAATCCCACATCGATGCGAAGGAGAAGAGCGAAAGAGCCGGACCGTGCGGATGGCTCAGACTTTCACGTCGAGTGCTTCACGGACCTTGCGGGCGAGGATGTCGCGCGTGAACGGTTTCTCCAGGAAAGGAACGGCGGATTCTTGAACAGCCTGAAGGATGATCGGGTCGTCCACGTAGCCGGACATGAAGAGAACTTTCAGGCCCGGGCGCATGGCGAGGAGGCGTTCGGCGAGTTCGCGGCCGCCGATATTGGGCATGACGATATCGCTCAGGAGGAGATCGAAAGCCGGGGTGTTTTCACCCGAGCAAAATTCGAGGGCTTCGGCACCGCCGGGGAAGGGGAAAATCTGGTAGCCGAGCGACCGGAGGATGGCGGACGTGACGTTGCGAATGGCTTCGTCGTCTTCGACCAGAAGGATGGTTTCGGTGCCGGTGCCGGGCTCGTCGTCGAAGTTGAAATCGAGGTTGAAGGCGGGGGCCTCGGTGTGGGGGACCAGAACGTGGAAAGTCGTGCCCTGGCCGACGATGCTGTCGAAGCTGATGGCACCGGCGTAGTGCTTGATCACGACAGCGCAGGTGGCGAGTCCGAGGCCGGTGCCGCGGCCCTTGGGTTTGGTCGTGAAGAAGGGCTGGAAGATTTTTTTCTGCACGTCCGCGGTCATGCCGGAGCCGGTGTCGGTCACGGAAATGACGGAGTAGCGGCCGGGCATGAGGTCGGGGATTTCGCCGGCGGCGATCTCGCGCCAGCCGGTGCGCAAGGTGAGCGCGCCGCCCTGGGTCATGGCATCGCGGGCGTTGATCGCGAGGTTGATGATGACCTGTTCGATCTGGCTGCGGTCGGCCTCGATGGTGACGGGGAGATCGGGGAGGAGGACGCGCAGGTCGATGTTTTCGCTGAGCAGCGAACGGATGAGGTCCTTGAGGTCGGTGAGGACGAGGTTGAGGTCGAGGAACTCGGGCTGGAGAACTTGTTTGCGGCTGAAGGCGAGGAGCTGGCGGACGAGGGCGCTGGCGCGGGAGGTGGCCTTGAGGATTTCGCCGGCCTTGCTGCGGAGTTCGGGTGAGATCTCGGCGAGATCGTCGTGGAGAATATCGCCGTAGCAGCGGATGGCGGTGAGGAGATTGTTGAAGTCGTGGGCGACGCCGCCGGCGAGGAGGCCGACGGCTTCCATCTTTTGCGATTGAAGGAGTTTTTGTTCGCTTTCGACGAGGGCGAGTTCGGCGACCTCGCGTTGGTGCACAGTGCTCAGGATGTTCGCGATGCCGTGCATGAAGTCGATGGCTTCGCGGCTGAAGAGGCGGTCCTCGCGGGCGAGGGCGGTGAGGAAGCCGTACGCGTGTTTGCCGGCGCCGACCGGCAGGGCGATGCCGGATTGCACGCCGAGCGTGGCGAAGGCACCGGCGCCGGGGAAGTTTTCGGGTGTATCCGAGAAATGGATCGGGTGGTTGTCCTCCATGGCGGCGGCGGTGGCGTTGCCGTAGGGAACGGCGGGCTCGTCGAGCGCGGGGCCGGTGGAAGCGGTGAGGGCGAGCGCGAGCGTGCCGGGCTCGACGGCGAGGACCTGGCTGCGTTCGACGCGGAGCGTGTCGGCGACGAGGCGGGTGGCTTCCTGGGTCAGCTCGGCGAAACTGTGGTGGGCGAGGGCGAAGCGGCCGAAGGAGGCGAGGGCGGATTGTTTGATGGCCCGGTAGGCGAGGTGCGCCTCGACCTCGTGCTGGTCGGTGACATCGAAGCACGAGCCGATGTAGCCGGAGAAGGTGCCTTCATCGTCGTGTCGCGGTGTGCCGTGCGTGACCACCCAGCGATAGTTTCCGTCGTAGCGCAGGAGGCGGAATTCGGAGCGGAAGGAGGTGCGCTCGGCGAAGCTTTGTTCGTAGCGCTGGACGGTGTGTTCCCGGTCTTCGGGGTGAATGGCGTCGGCCCAGCCAAAGCCGGTTTCCTCGGCGAGGCGGCGGCCGGTGAAATCGAGCCAGGGTTGGTTGAAGTAGGAGAACTCGCGGGATGTATCCGACATCCAAATAAGCACGGGCGCGGAGTCGGCCATGCGACGGAAGCGGGCTTCGCTTTCGCGGAGGGCATTTTCGGCCTGTTTATGTTCGGTGACGTCGTGGCCGTAGGCGTAGATTTTATTTTCGCCGGGAAACGGTTTCGCGCTCCATTGGATGACGCGGAAGCCCTTTTCCTTATGAACGAGGCGGCACTCGAAATCGGTGGGTGCGATGGAGTGAACGGTGGCGAAAGGCGCGGCGGTCTGGCCGGTGGAAACGAGGGTGGACCACCAGGCGTCGAGCGAATGGCGGTCGTCCGGGTGGACGAGGGTGAAGAGGGGGCGGCCGATGAGTTCGTGCTGGGCGTAGCCGGTGCGGAGAGGCCAGGCGGGGTTGACGACCTGGAGCGTGCCGTCGAGGGACGTCATGCAGAAGAGATCGGGCGTGAGGCGGAAAAGTTGTTCGTGCTCGCGCTGGATGCGGATGTTTTCGAGGACGAGGCGGCGGCGTTCGAGGACGGCCTTCAGGATCGAGACGAGGCGTGGTAGTTTGTTTTTGAGTACGTAGTCGGTCGCGCCGCGTTTCATGCACTCGACGGCGGTCTCCTCGTTGAGTGCGTTGGTGAGGATGACGAAGGGCGTGTCGGGCTGGAGGCGTTTGACGATCTCGAGGGCGTCGAGGCCGTTGAAGCCGATCAGGTAATAGTCCGAGATGACGAGGTCGGGGAGGAACTCGGGCAGGACACGGATGAACTCCTCGCGGGTGCCGACCTGGCGGAGCTGGCAGTCGAACTGGGAGCGTTTGAACTCAGCCTGGAGCAGCCTGAAATCGATGTCGGAGTCTTCGTTGACGAGGATGCGGGGAGGCATGGGTGAGGAAATGATCAGTGACCAGTGACCAATGACCAGTGGGGAAACCGTAAAGAGAGCGTAAACGCTGCGGGCGTGTCAGCGATGGCGGTCGTAGAGACGCTGGAGCTGATTGGGTGCGGCGGCGGGGGTGGACGCGGCGGGTGGGGGAAATGTCGCGCGCGGTGGGCGCACACCGAGGCTGAAGCGGAGCAGGAGCTGTTCGTTTTCGCGATCGAGGTGGAGAATCTGGAGAAGTTTCGCGCGGGATTTCTCGATGATTTCGGAGCGATCGGGATCGGCGCGGGTGGCGCGGGGATCGGAGGCGGGCGAAGCGGCGGCGTTGCCGGCTTTCAGCGCGGAGAGGCTTTCGTCGAGGCGCGCGAGCAGGGCGCGTTTTTTTTCGAGAAGCGGGGCGTCGGGGACGCGCTGATTTTGTTTCAGGAAGCGGTTTTCTTCGAGGGCGAGCTGATGGAGCTCGTCACAGAGGGCTTGGTGATGGCGGAGGGCTTCCGTTGGCGTCATGAGCGGTTGGAGCGGCGGGCGCTTGAGCGGAGAGGGAGGACAGCGGCTGACCGTTATTGAAAAACTGGGAGAGCTGTTTGTCGGTGTCTTGAAGCCAGCCAAGTTGGTCGAGGCGCCAGGCCGCCATGTCCGCGAGGTCGGCAAGTTCGGGCCGCGCAGCTCCATCAGCTGACCCGGGTTTCACGTTGTCAACGATGGTCTGATAACACTCCTTCGCGCGGTCGAAACGTTGCAGGCGTTCGAGGCAAAGACCGATCTGATAAGTGACGGGAAGTTTCCACGACGCATCGGTGGAGAGGTTGCCGAGCGTCTGGTAAATGAGGAGGGCGGAGCCGAAGTCGCCGCGTTCGTAAAATTCGTTGGCGAGCTGGTTGCCGGTCTTGCGCTGCCAGTAGGCCCAGCGCTGCGGATCCTTGTCGGTGTAGGCGTGTTCGGCCTTCAGAAGATCGAGTGCGACGAGGAGGGATTCGTTGATCTGGCCCTGACGGCGAAGTGAGTCGGAGAGAAGGAAGCGCGCCTCGGGGACGTTTTCATCCTGGGGGTTTTGATCGAGGTAGCTGCGCAGGGCGGCGGCCGCTTTTTTGTCTTCGCCGGCGAGGATCAGCGCGTAGGCGGATTTGAAATGGGCGCGGGCGCGATCTTCGGGGGCGAGATCGAGGAGCTTGAGGCGGGAGAAGTAGCGGTTGGCCTGGGCGTAGTCTCCCGATTGGAAATACGTCTCGGCGATTTCGAACTGCGCGGTGCGGGCGAGCTGGCGGTAGAGGTCGGGGCCGCTTTCGGGAAGTTTGAGCGTGGAGTTGATGACGCTGTAGAAGCGGCCGATGGCCTGCTTGTAGGCGCCGAGGGCGCGGAGCGAGCGGCCGAGTTCGAGGTAGATGGTGGGGAGATTGGGATCCTCAGGAAACTCCTTGAGGAATTTTTCGTACACGGCGGAGGCCTTGGTGTAGTCTCCTTTTTTTCGATACGTGCGGCCGAGGCCGAGGAGCGCCTGCGAATCCTGGGCGCGGGTGGCTTTTTCGGCGAGGACCTGGCGGAAGGCGATTTCGGCGGAGGTGAAATCTCCCTGGTCGAGTTTGGACTCGCCGATGCGCAAGAGGCTGAGGATCTCGGCGGCGAGGGTTGACTGCACCGTGGGTTCCGCAGCGGGAGCGGCGTGATCTTCCGCCGGCGAGTGGACTTCGGCTGGCGCGGCGTGTTCGGGTGCAGTGGCGGTGGGAACGCCGGCGGCGGATGCGGGCGCCTCGATATGTTGGGGATCGCGAACGGGCGCGGTTTCCGAGGCAAAAAGTCCGGCCGTGGCGAGCGAGAGGAGTGCGGTCAGGCGCAGTTTCATTTGATTTCGTAAGTGGCCGAGCTGGCGGGTGGGGGCGCGGACTGCGACTGGTCGGATGAGGAAAGGGGAACGGAGATGCGAACGCCGTCCTTGCGCACGGAGGCGGAGGGATAGCGGAAGAAGGGGAGGACATCTTCGGGGCGGAGCTCGCGCGCGGTGTCGTCGGGAAGGATGGGCAACGGCGGCTGAGTCATCGGCTCGGGAGTGATTGGCGTTTCTTCCACGGGCAATTGCTCGGGCTGCTTTTCAACGACGGGAGCTGAAACGGGCTCGGGGGTTTTCGCGGGGCCGGTGGAGGGCGTCGTTTCGACGACCTTGGGTTCGGGTGATGCGGGCGCTTCGGCGGTGGGTTCGGGGCCGGGGCGTGCGAAGCGGATGGGCAACGGGCCGAGGGCGGCGAGATAGGGCAACGACGACGGGCCGTGTGAGGAGTGTCGAGGCACGGCGGCGGCGACCGGCTGGCGGCGTTGAGGCGCGGTGATCGCGCGGGCTTCCGAGGCCAGTGCGGGCAGCAGGGCCAGCGAAAGGAGGCGGAAGAGTTTCGCGGTGAAGCGAACCAGAGTTGTGGTTGAAAGAGGCATGTCGCAATCCGTGCGGTCCACGCGCTGAATGCGCATGGATAGTCCTGCTGTGAATATCGGCTGTGTCGTGGGTTTCTGGAGACGTTTTTGAGAGGAGAAATTTGTGAAAAAATAAACCGCGCTCCAGTGAAGGAGCGCGGTTTTCGCAGGGAGGCGCCGGGTCGGGAAGGACCTGACGCCAGAAGTGAACGGGCCGTGGCTTAAGCGGCGCCCGCGGGTTGCGCGGAGCGGCTGAAGCTGGCTTTGGCATCGGCGATGGACTCGTGGAAAGTCCAGTTGCGGGTGTCTTCAAAGCCTTTGCACTCGGAGACGATCTGGGGGTTGCCCACGAGCGTGTATTGGAGTGCGAGGTCTTTGCAGGTCTGCATCGCCTGGATGAGAAGTTTGATGACGGCCATGTTGAGGCTCTTGAGCTCGTGAAGGTCGATGACGGCCTTGACGATGCCGCTGTCCACCGCGCCGGAAACTTTTGGTTTCAGGTAGTTGGTGACCTCGCCGACGACGGTCTGGGAGCAATTTTCGGGGAGGCGCATGACGAAGACATCGCCGTCCACCGCGAAGTAGCGCTGGGACGTGTCGAGGTTCATGGCCTTGGCGATCTTGGATTCCATTTCCGCGATCTCGATCGGCTTGGTGACGATGTAGGAGAACCCGACCTGCTGGGCCTGCTGCTGGGCGGCGGCCTCGGTCTTCACGACGAGCGCGAAGATCGGCGTGTATTTGGTTTTCACATTCTGGCGGATGAGGCGGAAGAGCGTGAAGGCGGCCTCCTCGGGCAGCGAGAGACTGATGATGATCAGGTCAGGCGTGTTCTTGGAGCAGTAGTCGATGCCCTCGCCGGTTGTATTCACGCCGTGGATCTTCCAGGGCGTGTGCTTCAATCCTTCCTGGATCTGCTGGATGATGGCGGGCTTGTCCTCGACGACGAGGAGGGTGGCGGGATCGAAAATGGATTTGGCCTTTTGCGGGCCCTCGGTGAGAGGTTTGAGGTCGATGATGCGACCGCATTTTTCGACGAGGACTTCTTCCTTGAAGGGCTTCACGATGTAGTCACGGACGCCGATCTTGGCGATCTTGAGGACGTTGTCGCGGCCGCCTTCGGCGGTGAGCATGATGACCGGGATGGCCTTGAGAGCGGGATCGGACTTCAGCTTGGTGAGCATCTCGACGCCGTCCATGACGGGCATGGTGATGTCGAGGAGGATGAGGTCGGGAGTTTCCTTGGAAGCGGCGGCGAGACCTTCGACGCCGTTGGCGGCTTCGATGATTTCGCAGTCATAGCCTTTGAAGGCTTTTTTGACGATGATGCGGACGGTCTTGGAGTCGTCGACGGTGAGAACTTTGTAGCGCATGGCGGAGAGCGTGAGCGATGAGGAGGGCTGCGGTTGTTTTTAAAATCAGTCGCCGGATTTCATCAGGAGGTCGGCCACGATGGCGTGTTCGCCGACGTGGAAACGGTAGATGCGGCGGGTCGCGGAGCTGACGGGCTCGATGGAGAAATTACTGCCGCGGAGGATCGACGGGATCGTCAATTTGCAAGGGAAGCCTTTGTCCGCGAGTTGGTTTTTGAAAGTGCCCACCGTCATGTTGGTGAGTTCGCCGACGGCGTCGTTGACGACCTCGTGGCCGGCTTCGTCGATTTCAGCGAGCGTCATGCCGAGCATGTGGCTGGCGACGTCGTTCGCGAATTTGTCTTCGAGATAAAGATAGATCAGGCCGCTGATGTCGCCGATGAAGCCGACGGTGCCGACGACGTGCTGGCCGCTGATGTGGACGGGATGTTCCCAAGGGGAACCGTCCGCGTTGGCGACGGCGGAGGCGTTTTCAAGCGTGGCGGTTTTGCCAAGCATCGTTTTGAAAACATCCTGCACCGCGCGGTTGATGGTCTCCCGGAAGACTGACTCGCTGATTTGATCGATGGTTGGCATGAGGGGAAATGGCTGGGTAAAGGAGGTATGATTACTCCTGCACTATTATCGGCCGAATCGCGGGAGCTTTAGGGAATTCTCCGGGAATGTATCCAAACCGGCCTGCTACTCAGCGTTTCGCGAGGGCGGCCCGGCCATCGAGCGGGGCGCCTTCGGCGGTGTAGAAAATGGCGCAAACGCGGCCGAGAAGATTGGCGGCGGTGACGCTTTCGCGGTCGATGGTGGCGTTGTTGTCGCCGAGGACGAACCAGTTGTCGCCAGTTTTCTGATACAAGCGGTGGATCACCGGCGCGCCCGCCGCGCTGCGGTAGATGACGATGTCGCCGCGGCGCAGGAGGGCGAGGGGGACTTTTTCCACGGCGACGACGCTGCTCTCATCAAGCGTGGGTTTCATGCTGCCGGTGGGCGCGATGGTGTATACCTGGCCACCGACGGCGTTGGCGGTCAACTGTGCGAGGGCGAGCGCGTGTTCGCGGGAAACGCTGGAGCGCGGGGCGATCGTGGCGGTCTGGCCGCTCGTCGCGCAACCGAGCTGAAACGACGCGGCCGCGATCAACGCGCACGCGAGAAAGGTGCGAATCCGAAGCAGCGACGTGAACCGACCGATGAAAGACATTTGCTGTAATCATCGGTTTGCAAATTGTCTGCTTTAGCCCTTCCGGCATTTCGTGCGCAGGAGTGTGCCTCAGACGGGATGGGGATTTTTCCTCAACGGGAAATGCAGCGGCTCGTGCACAGCGCGGGAGAGGATGTGGGAGCGGATGCGACTGGACGGCCTTTATCGCGCCGACTCTCGAGCCGTGGCCCGCGGGACGCCGGCCCATCACATGCGAGACGCGTGTGCTCCCCGGACCGACGAGCCGTGCTTCCCGGACGATCGAGCCGTGCCAGCGGACGGGCACGGACGGGTCTCGGCGCGAGCAGGCGGAGTATCGCGTCGGATATGTATCCGTTTTCCTCAGACGAGGGCGCGGACGGTTCTTTTTTCCTGCCAGAGGAGGAGGCGGCCGTGGAGATCTTCGGCGCGGATGGGCTTGGGTAGAAAGTCATCCATGCCGGATGCGAGGCAGGCTTCGCGATCCTGGGTCGTGGTGCTCGCGGTGAGCGCGATGATCACGGGCTGTTGCGCGGGCGGGACGAGGCGGCGGATTTCGCGGGTCGCGTCGAGACCGTTCATCTCGGGCATGTGAAGATCCATGAAGATGAAATCGTAGGGCTGGCGGAGAACGGATTCGAGGGCTTCGCGGCCGTTGGCGGCGATGTCGGGTGTGACGCCGAGGCGTTCGAGCAAGGCGCGGGCGACGCGTTGGTTGACGGGGTTGTCCTCCACGATGAGCACCTGCGACGCGGCGAGCGTGCGCGGTGTCGTCGGTGCCGGGGCAGGACGGATTTCGAGATGAGGATCGAGGGCGCGGACGACGGCGTAAAGGAGCTGCGCGGATTTGACGGGCTTCGCGAGGACGGCGGCGAAAAGTCCGTCGGCGGCGGCGGCGGATTTCCGGCCGAGGGCGGTGAGCAGGACGGCGGGGAGATCGGCTCCGGCACCGGTGTTGCGTAGTTGCCGGGTGAATTCAATGCCATCGGTCCCGGGCATGAGATGGTCGATGACCACGGCGTCGAATTTTTCACCCCGCCGCAAGAGGGCGAGCGCGGCCATGGCGGAGGAAACGCATTCCACTTCGCCGCCCCACGATTCGAGGTGGAGCCGGAGAATTTCGCGGCTCGTGGCATGATCGTCCACCACGAGTATCCGTTTTTCATGGACGCGGGAGAGGCCGGCTGGCGGCGGCTCGTCGGTGCGTTCGACGGGCGGCATAGGAATCTCGAAATGGAAACGCGATCCGCGGCCGGCTTCGCTTTCGACCCAGATCGTGCCGTGCATGAGCTCGACGATCCGGCGGCTGATCGCGAGGCCGAGGCCGGTGCCGCCGTACACGCGGGTGGTCGAGGAATCGACCTGGCTGAAGGAGAGGAAAAGACGGTCGAGGCGATCGGCCGGAATGCCGATGCCGGTGTCGCGCACGGTGACGCGGAGACGTGGCGCCTCACCCGGTTTTGCGTGGGTCGTGGCGGAGATAAAAACTTCACCGGCGGCGGTGAACTTGACCGCGTTCGTGAGGAGATTGACCACGACCTGACGGATGCGGGTGACATCACCGACGAGGATCGCCGGGACGGAGCGGTCGATCCATGAGGCGAGTTCGAGATTTTTTTCGACGGCTCGCGGAGCCACTAGATCGAGGGCGGACTCGATGCATTCGTGGAGGCTGAAAGGCTGGTGTTCGAGATCGAGTTTACCGGATTCGATTTTTGAGAAATCGAGGATGTCGGTGATGAGGCTGAGGAGATTGTCGCTGGCCGTGCGGACGGTGCCGACGTACTCGCGTTGTTCGGGATCGAGCGGGGTGCCAAGGAGGAGGCCGGTCATGCCGATGACGGCGTTGAGCGGTGTGCGGATCTCGTGGGACATGTTGGCGAGGAACTCGGCTTTGGCGCGGGCGGCGCCGAGGGCTTCGTCTTTCGCGCGGGTGAGCGCGGCTTCGCTGGCCTTGCGTTCGGTGATGTCCTGGAAGGCGCCGCGGATGCGCACGGGCAGGCCGTCGCGAAGTTCGGGCTGGCCGATGGAGCGGCCCCAGAGCGGACGGCCCGAGGCGGATTCCAACTGGAGTTCGAGGTCCCACGGCGCGCCGGTTTTTGAAGCGCGCTCGAGCGCGCAGTCGAGAAGGCGGCGGTGCGCGGGTTTATAAAACGAGAGCGCCTGTTCGACGGTGATCGGGATGCCCGGAGGCAGATCGTGGATGCGATAGGTTTCGGCGGACCAGGAAAGTGCCTGGGTCGTGATATCCAGTTCCCAACTACCGACGTGGGCGAGGGCTTGGGCGGCGCGGAGGCGGGCTTCGCTTTCGAGCAGTTTTTTCTCGGCGAGGCGCTGCTCGGTGAGGACTTCGGAGAAAATGGCGATACCGCCGATGGTGCCATCGGCCTCGTGCCACGGATGGCATTCCCAGCGGACGGTTTGCTCGGAGCCGTCGGCGAGGACGACGATGTCTTCCTCGCTGCGCTCGCTCGCACCGGCGAGACAGCGGCGATAGGTGTCACGCCAATGGCGGGGAGTGCCCGGGAAAACGTCGAGATGCGGGCGGCCGATGAGGCCGGATTCTTTCAGGCGATAATCGGAGACCCAACGTTCGCTGAGAGCGAGGTAGCGGAGATCGCGATCGAGCAGGGCGATCGCGGCGGGAGCATGACGGAAAAATTCCTCGAGCTGGGTTTTGCGGGCCTGGGCTGCGCGCGTCGCGGCGCGTTGGGCGGAGATGTCGCGCGCGGCGAGCAGGAAACCGTCGAGCGTGCCCGAGGTGTCGCGTAGTGCCGAAATCATGACGTGGGCGGGCAGCCGGGATCCGTCGGCGCGTCTGAGCGTCCACTCGCGTTCACAGGGAAGACCGCCGGGGGCGAGGCGCAGGAGGGCAACTTCGGGCGGGCCGACAAAGGGCTCGTGGGTGTCGCGCCGCAGGGTAGCGAATTCAGCCTGGAGTTCTTCCGCGTAGAAAATGGAGGTGTTGGCGCGATCGACGATCTCGGCCGCGTGGTGGCCGAGGAGTTGTTCGGCGGCGGGATTGAAGAGGCGGATCGTGCCGTCGGTATCCGCAGCGATGAGAGCGAGGCCGGGATTGGCCAGCATCGCCTGGCTGAGACAGGCGTGGCGCCGGGCATCGGCCAGCTCGCGGTTTGAGCGCGCGTGCGCGCCTGCCTGTCGCCGCCAGGCGACAAGAAGAGCGAGAGAGCATCCCGCAAGGCCGATGGACAAGGCCAGGAGCTGGTCGAAAGACATCCTGAGGGGGCATCGGCACTTGTTGTTAAAACCCGAAGCTTAAACGTGTATTAAAAATTTGTGAGTACGCGGAGCGCGTCGGATTTTAAGAGAAATGTAGCACGCGGGGCTTTGACCGCCCCTGAGCGGTGTGCTTGGGTGCGCGGCGTTTTCGTCATGCCCGTTTTCCCCAATTTATTCCTCAACCGCGCAAACCTGCGCAGTCGTCCCGCCCGCAGTGTAGTGCTTTGCTTGTTACTGGCGGGGGTCACCGCGCGCGGAGTGTCTCAAGATGCGCCGGTGAATCCGCCGCAAAAATTGGACGGTTATTTGCAAGTGGATTTTGCACGGCTGGCGGACTTCAAGATTGATGTGCCGGGGTTCGATCCCGAGGTGAAGCCAGCGGCGGCGCTGGCCGCAGTGGAAAAACAACTACCGGAGTCGGTCCGCGCGCTTGATGGGCAGCCGGCGCAGATTTCGGGTTTCATGCTGCCGGTGAAAATGGACGGCATGCGGGTGAAGGAATTTCTCCTGATGCGCAGTCAGATGATGTGTTGTTACGGCGTGGTGCCGCGGATGAACGAGTGGGTGATCGTGCGCGCGGCGAGCACGGTGAAGTTCACGCCGGACGTGCCGACGGCTTTTCGCGGGAAGCTGCGCGTGAAGCCGATGGAGGATCAGGGATTTCTCACCGGCGTGTATCTATTAGAGGACGCCGGTCCGGGGAAGTGAGCGGCGCGTGGCGTTGGCCGACGGTGGCGGATTTGCGCCGAAGGCGAGCCGGGCGCGCGGGTGCGCTCGCGAAAACGGGTGCAAATTTTAGCGCGAGATGTCGCGCTGGGTGAGCACCTTGAAGCCGTGGCAGCCGAGGGATTGAGCGGCGACGTCAGCATCTTCGATATTCAGCGCGAGGGCGGATTTGCCCTCGGGGCGTTTGATGAAGCTGTAGACGTAGTGGATGTTGATCTCGGCTTCGAAGAGGGCGGCGAGGACGCGTTGGAGATCGCCTTCGTCGATGATTTCCACGGCGAGCACGTCGCATTCGGTGTAGGGAAAATCGTTGTTTACCATGAGCTCGCGGGCTTTGTCGGGATCGTCGACGATCATGCGCACGATGGTGCTGTCGGTCGTGTCGAGCGTGGTGAGCGCCATGATGTGGACGTTCTGGGCCTTGAGCAGACCGGTGAGATCGTAGAGGCGTCCGACGCGGTTTTCGGCGAAGACCGAAAATTGTTTCACGGGGTCGGTGGCAAGAGAAGTGATCGGAACGGCCATGGAAGCGTGTGGGGCGGGCACGGTGGACCGCGCTCCGAAACCGGTCAACTGCGGGGAGGCATGGGGCGCGGGGCGAAGGGCGGCGGAGGGGAGTTTGGAGCGTTACCCGGGTGGGCGTGAAAAATTCCTCACGCGGCAATCGATGCTTTAGTGGCGGCGGGGTTCGCCGATAGGAGGGAAAGCGTTTCTTTTAATCCATGGCAGACACCTCCGCAGGCACATCGACGATTCGGGATAACATTCTGCGGCTCGCGCGGAAGCTTCCCGCAGCGCCCCACATCTTCGGGCGGCTGGGTTTGTTGCTGGGCAACATGAACGCGGATCTGGACAACATCGTGCGGCTGGTCGCAGTCGATTCCGGCCTCACCGGTCGCGTGATCCGCATGAGCAACAGCGTTTTTTATCGCGGTGACGAACCGGTGCGTTCGCTCGACGAAGCGGTGAACCGCGTCGGCTTTCGCGAGATGCACAAGATGGTCGGTGTGGCCATGAGCGAACAACTTTTTCAAGGCGGTCTGCCGGTCTATAATCTCACCGCCGAAGAGATGTGGGAAAACTCCGTCGTCACCGCGCTCGCGATGGAAACCGTGGCCCGCGTGGTGGGCGAAGACGAAGGCGAAGCTTATACGCTCGGCCTGCTGCGGCCGGTGGGAAAGCTCGTGCTCGATATGCTCCTTCAAATGGAACATCCCGGTGTGAATTGTCCGGATTCGGATACGCTCGATCTTCCGAAATGGGAGCGCGCGTGGGCCGACATCACCAGCAACGAGACTGGCGCGATGATTCTCGAAGAGTGGAAAATGCCGGAGCCGATGTTCAGCGGCGTGCTCCATCATTACGCGCACGACGAAGCGGGCAGCCGCATGTCGGCGTTGCTTCACATCGCGTGCTGGATCACGCATCAGCTCGGCAAAGGATTGCGGGCCGAGGCGCGTCAATGGGAGCTGACGGAAAATCTTTTGAAACGCGCCGGCCTCACTGAAGAAGCCGTGCAGACTTGCCTGAAAGAAACGCAGGAAGCGCTGGAAACGTTGAAGGACCGCCTGAAGGCGGCCTGAGCGACGCGCGTTTTTTGGCTGCGAAGCGGCCGCACGAGACACCTCGCGGAACGCCGCGGCGGCACTGAACTTTGTGCGCGAGTTGCACGGTTTGTGTGTGAATATTCCCGCGCGCGCGCCGATTAGCTGGGGAGCATTCCCCATGATACCTCCGACCTCGGATACGTTGCTGAAAGAGCACATTCTGCGTCTCGCGCAAAAGCTGCCGGCCGCGCCACAAATTTTCACCCGACTCAGCCTGCTGCTCGACGACGTGAACGCCGATCTGGATAAGATCGTCAATCTGATCAGTATCGACACCGGCCTTACCGCGCGGGTTTTGCGGCTGAGCAACAGTGTGTTTTTTCGCGGCTCGAGCGCGGTGCAATCGCTCGACGAAGCCATCAACCGCGTGGGGTTTCGCGAGGTTCACAAGATGGTCGGGATGGCGATGACCGAGCAGCTCTTCAAAGACGGATTGCCGGCCTATCGCATGAATGCGAGCCAGGTCTGGGAAAACTCCGTCACGACCGCGCTCGCGATGGAGTCGATCGCCCGCGAGGGCGGGCACGACGAGCAGTCGGCCTACACCGTGGGCATTCTGCGTCAGATTGGAAAACTCGTGCTCGGCAAGATCATCGAAAAAGAACAGCCGGGCGCGACCTGTCCCGACGATCTGGATATCCTTTCCTGGGAGCGCGCGCGCTTGAATATCACGAGTCACGAAGCGGCCGCGTACATTCTTGAATCGTGGAAACTGCCGCGGCCAGTGTGTCTCGGGATGCGTTTCCATCACGAGCCCGAAGCGCATGCGAACGACGGTCCGACGGGCGCGCAGCTGCATCTCGCGGGCTGGGTCGCGGGTATGCTCGAAGTGAGTACGAAGTCGGAGAGCGTGCTCTGGGAGCTCAATCAAGACCGCCTCGACCTCGCGGGAGTGTCGGAAAGTTTCATGCAGGATTGCGCCGACAGCGCGCGAAACGAACTCGACGCCTTGCGGCTGCAAGTGGCGTGAAACGCGCGGCCGCAAGGCCCGCGTTTTTTTGCCTGAAACCCGCAGTCGGCGTCGTGTAGCCTGCGGAACTTGAACGAAAAACCCCACAGCCCGGGCAGTGCGACGGACCCGCTTCAACTCGTGCGGGCGGGCACCGGCCTCGTTGTGCGCGGCATCGCGCTCAACGCGGGACTCGCCGCTGCGAAGATTGCCGGCGGCATTTTGGGCCATACGTATGTGCTGATCGCGGACGGCGTGGAATCGTTGATGGATATTTTTTCGTCGGCGTTGGTGTGGGCCGGGCTGCGCGTCGCGGCGCGTCCACCGGACGACAACCATCCCTACGGTCACGGCAAAGCGGAGCCGCTCGCGGGACTGGCGGTGGCGTTAATGGTGTTCATCGCGGCGGGCTGGATCGGGTGGCATGCGGTGCAGGAAATCCGCACGCCGCATCGCGGACCGCATTGGGGCACGTTGCCGTTGCTGGCGGGCGTGGTGATTTTGAAATTCGCTTTTTCGCGAAAGCTCGTGCGGGCGAGCCGCGACGCGGGAAGCACGGCGTTGGTGATCGAGGCGTGGCATCATTACGCGGACGCGCTGACCTCGGCCGCGGGGTTCACCGGCATCTCGATCGCGGTCATCGGGGGGAAAGGCTACGAGAGCGCGGACGATTGGGCGGCGCTGGCGGCCTGTGTGGTGATCGCGTTCAACGGCATCGCGCTGGCGCGACGCGCGCTCGACGACGTGATGGATGTCGCGGTGCCGCGTGAATTCGAAGATCGAATACGCGCGACGGCGGCGGCGGTGCCCGGCGTGCGGGGATTGGAAAAGTGCCGCATTCGCAAGAGCGGTCTGGTGCACCTCGTGGACATTCATGTCGAAGTGGACGGCGCGCTCAGTGTGCGCGAAGGCCATGACATCGCGGGAGCGGTGAAACGCGCGCTGCTGGAATCGCCGCATCGCGTGAGCGACGTGTTGGTGCACATCGAGCCGGCGGCGGAGTGAGCGACCTGCGGCCGGGTAGAATTTCGCGGAAGCGGGGCGGGAGATGACGCGGCGGCTGGCGCTGGTCCGTGTTTTGCGATAGCGGTCATTTCATGACCAAGCGCGCCCCCGCCAAACCGCTCAGCCAAAACAAGCATCTGCTCAAGTGGGTGGAGAAAATCGCCCAGCTGACCAAGCCCGCCGCGATTCATTGGGTGGACGGCTCGAAGGCGGAGTACGACGGACTTTGCCGGCAGCTCGTGGACGCGGGGACGTTCACGAAGTTGAACCAAAAACTGTGGCCGGGATGTTTTTATGCGCGCTCGGATCCGAGCGATGTCGCGCGCGTGGAAGACCGCACGTTCATCTGTTCGCTGTCGAAAGATGGCGCGGGGCCGACCAACAACTGGGTCGAGCCTTTCGAGATGCGGCGGACGTTGAAAAAACTTTTCGCGGGCTGCATGGCGGGACGCACGATGTACGTGCTGCCGTTCAGCATGGGGCCGGTCGGTTCGCCGATGGCGCAGATCGGCGTGGAGCTGACGGATTCACCGTACGTGGTCGTCAACATGCGCATCATGGCGCGCATCGGGATGCCGGTTTTCAAGGAGATCGATAAAGGCGAGAAACGCGTCGTGCCGTGCGTCCACTCGGTCGGCGCGCCGCTGGCGGGGAAGGCGAAGGATGTGCCGTGGCCGTGCAATCCCGAGAAGTACATCGTGCATTTCCCGGAGACGCGCGAGATCTGGTCATTTGGTTCTGGATACGGCGGCAACGCGCTGCTCGGGAAGAAATGTTTCGCGCTCCGCATCGCGTCGAATCTAGCGCGCGACGAAGGCTGGATGGCTGAGCACATGTTGATCCTGGGCGTCGAAGATCCGAAGGGGGAGAAGACGTATGTCGCGGCGGCGTTTCCGAGCGCGTGCGGGAAGACGAACTTCGCGATGTTGATTCCGCCGGCGCACTTTCAAAAACAAGGCTGGAAAGTATGGACCGTCGGCGACGACATCGCGTGGATCAAACCGGACGCCAACGGCCGGCTGCGCGCGTTGAATCCCGAGGCGGGATTTTTCGGCGTCGCTCCCGGCACGTCGACGAAAACGAATCCCAACGCGATGGCTTCGCTGGCGAAGAACACGCTGTTCACAAACGTGGCGCTCACGCCTGAAGGCGGCGTGTGGTGGGAAGGGATGACGGATTCGCCACCGGAGAAATGCACGGACTGGCGGGGCAATCCGTGGACGCCGGAGATCGGGAAGGAAAAAGGCGTGAAGGCGGCGCATCCAAATTCTCGATTCACCGCACCCGCGTCGCAGTGCCCGACGATCGATCCCGATTGGGAAAATCCCGAAGGCGTGCCGTTGAGCGCGATCATCTTTGGCGGCCGGCGGGCGACGACGATGCCGCTGGTTTACCAGGCGTTCAACTGGTCGGGCGGGGTTTACACCGGCGCGACGATGGGCTCGGAGATGACGGCGGCGGCCGCGGGGACGGTGGGGAAAGTGCGGCGCGATCCAATGGCGATGTTGCCATTTTGCGGATACCACATGGCGGATTATTTCCGGCACTGGATCAAGATGCAGCGCAGCCTGGCGGAAACGCCGCGGGTGTTTCACGTGAACTGGTTTCGGAAGGATGCGGACGGGCAGTTTGTGTGGCCGGGATTCGGAGAAAACATGCGCATCTTAAAATGGATTGTGGATCGCGCGCGCGGGCGGACGATCGGTCGGGAGACGCCGCTTGGCTGGATGCCGCGTTATGAAGACATCGATTGGAGCGGGCTGAGTTTTTCGCGGGAGAAATTCGAATCGATCATGGCGGTGGATCGCGTCGCGTGGCGGAAGGAAATCATGGAGCACGAGGAGTTGTTTCTCGATCTCCACGCGCATCTGCCGAAGGAGATGGTTTATGAGCGCGAGCTGCTGATCTGCCGGCTGTAGCAAGCGCGAGCGCAGGTATGCTTCGTGTGACCATGCTTGAAAAAAATGCCGTGAGGCGTGTTGGACGGCCGTCGCGCTTGCGGCCGGGATTTTCGCGGGCACGGTGACGGCCATGCTTGAAATCCACGCGCTCAAAAGATCATTCGTGACGCCGGAAGGCGCGCGCGGCGTGGTGGTCGATGTGGCGGCGTTCGCGCTCGGCGCGGACGAGCAGCGGGCGT
>Ga0164241_10002163_pt1 | contig 21950 bp, 18 predicted proteins | sample OricomyardsoilBY_FD_108780 | JGI IMG/M metagenome (GOLD analysis project Ga0164241, IMG submission 108780) | Backyard soil microbial communities from Emeryville, California, USA - Original compost - Back yard soil (BY) | ecosystem: Environmental > Terrestrial > Soil > Unclassified | place: USA... | reverse complement strand
ACATTTTTATTTATTAAGATCATCGAGGTTTAAAATGGCTAGAAGCACTGGCACAGTAAAATGGTTCAACGAGTCAAAAGGTTTTGGTTTTATCGCTAGCGAAGCTGGCCAAGACGTTTTTGTTCACTACAGCGCAATCAGCGGTTCAGGTTTCAAAACCTTGGCTGAAGGTCAACGTGTAGAGTTTGACGTAAAGCCAGGCCAAAAAGGCCCACAAGCTGAAAACGTAACTGGTCTGTAATTCTTTACGGATTCAGCTAGAAAAAAGCCGCACTTGTTGCGGCTTTTTTTATGTTAAAAACCTTTAAAACAAATCTTCAATGGATAAGTATCTTTCGCCCGTATCGTAACTAAAAATAATGACGCGGCTGCCTGCGGGCATTTCAGCTTGTTTTTGTGCAACGGCGGCAAGTGTAGCGCCAGAAGAAATTCCTACAAAAATCCCTTCTTTTAATGCGCATTGGCGCGCCATTTCAAAAGAATCCTCTTCACTCACTAAAACCGTACCGTCGAGCGTGGCTCTATTGAGCACTTGCGGGATAAAACCGGCACCTATCCCTTGGATTCTGTGCGGGCCTTTTTCACCACCGCTGATAACAGGTGATTTTGTGGGTTCAACGGCAAGGGTTTTCAAGTTGGGAAATTGGCGTTTTAACACTTCGCTACAGCCAGAAATATGGCCGCCAGTGCCCACGCCGGTAATCAAGTAATCAATACCTTCGGGGAAATCCGCCAGAATTTCTTGAGCAGTAGTATTGCGGTGCGCTTCCACGTTTGCAGGGTTGGTGAATTGCTGGGGTATCCATGAGTTGGCGTGTTCTGCTGCAATTTCGTTAGCTTTGGCGATAGCGCCATTCATACCTAATTCTTTTGCGGTTAAGACTAGCTCTGCGCCATAAGCTTTCATGGCTTTGCGGCGTTCAATCGACATGGACTCCGGCATAGTTAAAATTAGGCGATAACCTTTAACTGCGCATACCAGCGCCAAACCAATGCCCGTGTTGCCAGATGTTGGCTCAATAATGACGGTATCTTTATTAATCAGGTTTTTGGCTTCAGCATCTTCAATCATCGCCAGTGCGATACGGTCTTTAATACTGCTGCCTGGATTAAAACGCTCTACTTTCATCCAGACCTCAATATCGCTGCGGAATAAGTTGTTGATTCGTACATGTGGGGTATTGCCAATGGTTTGTAAAATATTATCAACTTTCATAATGTCTCCTTTGAGCGGTTATTGATGGGGCTAATGCTAGCAGATTAACTCATGCTGGCGGTTAAGGTTCTGTTGCGCCCAGCAGGGTTTATTGGGTTTAAAGGCAATCTTAGGGCTATAATAATCCCAATTCTTGCTCAATTGATGGGCGACTCTAATAATCAACAACTTGTGAGAAATGATGACATTCTTCTCTGTAATTGGCCTTATTGGCCACCTTCACAATGAGCGTGCAACTTATTCGCTGAAGCGGCTCATCAGTTTTTTACAAAAACGCGGCGTGGACTTTGTGTTAGAACAAGAAACCGCTGGTTTATTAATAGATGACCCCATGTTTCAGGCTGCGCACAAAATTGTCGGTGTCGATGAAATGGGTGAATTATGTGATTTGGTCATCGTGGTTGGCGGCGATGGCAGCTTGTTGCGCGGTGCACGTGCGCTGGCAAAGCATAATGTTCCCTTGCTTGGCGTTAATCGTGGGCGCTTAGGTTTTTTAACCGATATTATGCCAGAAGAAATTGAGATCAAAGTGGGTGAAGTTTTATCCGGCAATTACACCTTGGAAGAACGTTTTTTATTGGATATGTCCATTAAACATTTGGGTGAAATCATTGCAACGGGTGAAGCGCTCAATGAAGTTGTATTGCACCCCGGCCAATTTGTTCACATGTTGCAATATGAAATTTATGTCGATGGTTATTTTGTTACGACGCAATCGTCCGATGGCATTATTGTTTCCACGCCCACAGGTTCAACGGCTTATTCTTTAAGTGGTGGTGGGCCTTTGTTACATCCTAAATTAGATGCAATTGCGCTGGTTCCTATGAACCCGCATACACTCAGCAGCCGCCCTATAGTTGTAGCGGGTGATAGCCATATTATGATTCGTGTGGGCGAGCACAGCCGCGCAATCCCCATGATCTCTTGCGATGGTCATAATCATTTTGATATGAGCATGGGCGATGAAATTCATATTCGTAAAAAACCAGATCTATTACAACTTTTACACCCAGCTGAATATAATTTTTATGAACGCTGCCGCACGAAACTAGGCTGGGGCGGGCATCTGTTAGATGATTAATTTGTTATGGTAAATTTTTTATCGCCTGATTCTGAATTGCCACCCGTTGATGGTTACGACCTCATTGGCGATGTGCATGGCTGCTCAATTACCTTAGAGCGATTGTTACAAAAATTAGGTTACAGTAAATTACAAGGCGTTTATCAGCACCCCACGCGACGCATTATTTTTTTAGGCGATATAGTTGACCGCGGCCCACATATTCGCGAAGCCCTGTTGTTAGTGCATAGCATGGTGCAAAAGGGCAGTGCGCATATGGTGTTGGGCAATCATGAGCACAACGCATTAACTTACTGCACGCAATTTAAAAATCCGCTGACGAATTCATTTGAGTATTTACGCCCGCATACAACCGCAAATTCGGTTCTGATTGCAGAAACACTTGAACAATTTGCGCGCTACCCCGATGAGTGGAAAGAAATGTTGCGGTGGTTTAGAAAATTGCCGCTGTTTATAGAATTTGGCTCAGAGAAAAATGGCAATGCTTTTCGAGTCGTACATGCCTGTTGGGATCACTCTGTAGTGGCACAACATAAAGCTGTGTTTGGCAATGGTCATTTTGATGAAGATTTTTTGCATCAAAGTACGCGCAGTCACACCGTGGCTGCTGACACTATTCAGTTGCTAACGCGCGGTGTTGTATTTCCCTTGCCCGATGGTCTAAAAGTTGTTACGCAAGAAGGTCATGTGCGCAGCACCTTCCGCACAAAATTTTGGGCGCAACATGCACAGACGTATGGGGATTTATTATTTCAGCCAGATCCTATTCCTGCGGAAATTGCAGCCTTACCTATTTCAAAAGATCATCGCGCACAAATGGTGCGTTATGGTTTAGATCAGCCACCATTATTTGTGGGGCATTATTGGTTAAAAGGCCAACCTCAACCCATTACCCACAATATCGCCTGTTTGGATTATAGTGCAGTAAAATATGGTCGGTTAGTTGCTTATAGAATGGATGGTGAACAGCAGTTAGACCCTAAAAAATTTGTATGGGAATACGTTGATCCTTAATGCCCAACAGTTATTGATTGCGAGAACATTGTGAATTGGATTGTTGTTAAAAAATTTCCACTCTCTACTGATTTAACCCACATTACTGGCTTTTTGCATGAACGTGCTATTCAGCACCATATTTATGAAGAGGCGGGTGAACAAGTTGTTGCGGTTGTAGACCCCAGAATGGTTGCGCCTATTGCTCAGTTTCTGGCAGATGTTGAGTCGGGTAAATGGATTATTTCCCAAGATGAAACTCCGCATGAGGTTGTAGAAACCTCTCATATGCCTTCACTGCTAGATCAATTAAAAGCGGCCCCCGTTTCAGTTGCGTTAATTTTTTTAAGTGCCTTAGGTGCGCTACTCGTGGCAGTAGATTCTGAACTGGGCCTTGTGCGCTTGTTTAGTTTTCAAGATATTCATCAATACATGTTCGTACCCTTAAACGAGTCATTAGCTTTCGGTCAAATTTGGCGGTTGGTTACACCAGCATTCTTACACTTTGGGCTCTTACACGTTCTGTTTAATAGTTTATGGGTGTGGGATTTAGGCCGGCGGTTAGAATTATTATTAGGCAGAAAAACTTATATTCTATTTTTTGTTGTGACTGCTGCCTTATCCAATATCGCTCAATATTTCTGGGCTGCGAATACTTTATTCGGCGGTATGTCAGGCGTTGTTTATGGTTTAGTTGGATTTATTATTGTGAGCCATAGATTGGCACCTAATAGACTAACGGCGGTTTCACCCGCGCTATTGGGTTTTATGTTGTTTTGGTTGGTGCTGTGTATGACTGGTGTCGTTGACTATTTTATTGGTGGTAAAGTTGCAAATGCTGCGCATGTTGGTGGCCTTTTAGCGGGCTGTGTTTTTGCAGCGATTATTGTGAAAAAAAAATCCGCACAAAACTAAAATTTTTAAGAGATTCCACAATGGATTTACAGAAGTTATTAAACAGTATTACGCCTGATATTTATCAGAATTTAAAAACGGCTGTGGAGCTTGGTAAATGGCCAGATGGTAATAAATTGTCTGCGGAGCAGCGTCAGTTGTGTATGCAGGCCATTATTGCGTATGAGCACAAGCATCTACCACCAGAAGAACACACGGGTTATATACCGCCAGAACCACATACATTTTGCGGCGATGAAGATGGCCACGAACATAACCACCCTGAAGCAGAAAAGCCTATTAAGTGGGTTGAGTAATTAATTTTTTAAGGAGTATCTATGTCGAATCTTGAACAGCAACCAAAAGCAATTTATTTAAAAGACTATACAGTTCCCGATTATTTAATTACCAAAACTGAATTGCATGTCGATATTTACGATGGCTACACATTGGTTACGTCTAATTTATCTTTACGTGCCAATCCTGCGGCTAAAAACGTATCTCAGCTTAAATTGCATGGTACTGATCTGGAATTGGTCTCCATTGCAATTAACGGCAATGGTCTATCTGCTGAGGCTTACGAGTTTGGCGAAGAGACGTTAACCATTAAAAGTACACCAGCACAGTTTTTGCTGACGAGTGTTACTAAAATTTACCCTGAAAAAAATACCTCGCTGGAAGGTCTGTATAAATCGCGCACTATGTACTGCACCCAGTGTGAGGCAGAAGGTTTTCGCAAGATTACTTATTATCTTGACCGGCCAGATGTAATGAGTGAATTCACCACCACAGTGGCTGCGGACAAAAAATTCCCCGTGCTCTTGTCTAATGGTAATTTAATCGGGCAGGGTGATTTGGATAATAATCGCCACTTTGCGACGTGGCATGATCCCTTCAAAAAGCCAGCTTATTTATTTGCATTAGTGGCAGGCGATCTTGCGCATATAGAAGATCAATTCACCACTTGCTCAAAACGCGATGTCACTTTAAAAATCTATGTAGAACCAAAAGATTTAGATAAGTGCGAGCACGCTATGACATCGCTTAAAAACTCCATGCGTTGGGATGAAGAAGTGTATGGGCGCGAATATGATTTAGATATTTTTATGATAGTCGCAGTTGATGATTTCAATATGGGCGCTATGGAAAATAAAGGTTTAAATATCTTTAATACCTCATGTGTCTTGGCCAAACCTGAAACAACAACGGATGCAGGCTTTCAGCGTGTTGAAGGCGTTGTTGCACATGAATATTTCCACAACTGGACAGGCAACCGTGTGACTTGTCGCGATTGGTTTCAACTGAGTTTAAAAGAAGGTTTCACAGTTTATCGCGATTCAGAATTCTCTGCCGATATGGGTTCGCGTACCGTTAAACGCGTTGAAGATGTAAGCTTATTACGCACGTTACAATTTGCGGAAGATGCCGGGCCTATGGCTCACCCCATTCGCCCTGAATCCTATATTGAAATCTCTAACTTCTATACCATGACCATTTATGAGAAAGGTGCAGAGATTGTACGGATGCTGGCGAATTTACTCGGCAAAGAAAATTTTCGTAAAGGCACAGATTTGTATTTTGAGCGTCACGATGGTCAAGCGGTCACTACAGAAGATTTTGTGGCGGCATTAGCCGATGCATCGGGTAAAGATTTAACGCAATTTAAACGCTGGTATTCACAAGCGGGTACACCGCGTTTGCAAGTGACAGATGAATACAATGAAGATACCCAAGAGTACTCATTGCATATCAAACAAACTTGTCCACCTACGCCGGAATGCCCGCAAAAATTACCGTTTCATATTCCTATTGCAGTAGGCTTGCTGGGCAGTGCAGGTGATTTGCCACTTATTTTAAAAGGTGCAGAGCCTGACTTTGAAACCGATGATAATACTCACAATGTTATTGAATTAACCCAAGCTGAGCAGATTTTTGTATTCGAACGTGTGCAAGAAAAACCAGTCCCATCGTTATTGCGCGGCTTTTCTGCGCCTGTAAAACTGCATTACGATTATTCGCGTGAAGATTTAATGCTGTTAATGAGCCGCGATAGTGACGGCTTTAATCGTTGGGATGCCAGCCAGCAATTATCCTTGCAAGTCATCAATGATGTGATTGCGGCATATCAACGTGGCGATGATATTAAAAATATCGCTGTAGATTCGCGTTTGATTGATGCACTCCGCAGCGTCCTGCAAGATGAAAGCCTAGATGAAGCCATGGTCGCTTATATGCTGAGCCTACCCTCAGAAGCTTATATAAGTGAGCTTGCAGATGTGGTAGACGTAGAAGCGATTCATTACAGTCGCGCCACTGTACGCAAAATTATCGCTGCTGAATTGCGCACAGAGTTTGAGCGCATTTATAACGCTTATGATCACCAACAAACTTATGCTGCCACTGCAGATGCTATTGCAGCGCGCAGCCTGAAAAATGTCGCTCTTGCGTATTTAATGTTATTGGGTGAGGAAAAGTATGTACGTGCTTGTGAACAACAATATTTAACCGCCAACAATATGACCGATGTAATGGCCGCCTTAACGCAATTAACTAATACAGAAGCACCGCTAGCACAAGAATTATCAGGCAACGCCTTGGCTGATTTCTATGAGCGTTGGCAGCATGAATCTTTAGTGGTTAATCAATGGCTAACAGTACAAGCAACTTGCAGCTTGCCTAATACTTTAGCGCGTGTAAAAGCACTTGAGGTTCACAACGCGTATGACAGCAAAAACCCCAACAAAATTCGCGCCTTGGTTTCTAGCTTCTGCAACAACAACGCAATTAACTTCCATGATGCAGCAGGGGAGGGTTACAAATTCCTTGCGGATAAAATTATTGTGTTGAATGTACAAAACCCACAAATAGCATCGCGCTTGTTAACACCACTCACCAAATGGAAAAAATATGGCGCAGCACGTCAAACGTTAATGAAAGCACAGCTTGAACGAATTATGGCTGAACCTAATTTATCGAAGGATGTGTTTGAAGTGGTGAGTAAGAGCTTGGCGTAGCACCGGACACGTTTTTTACCCTCAGAAAAATATTTGTGGGCGTTATTAGATAAGGGGCTGTTAGAGCTGAATATCGCTCTAACTCTATTTGTGTCCCTTGATTATTAAAAACTGATGAAGCTAAACCTATTTATCAAGTGCTTACGGGCTAGAGTGATTGAGGATCTATCCACAATTCTTGGCGATCAAGCGGGGTTTCTTTTGAGAGAGTGGGGTTTTCTAGGTTGATAACCCTTCTATTTCGTAGATTTGCTTTTTGAATGACATCTTGAACTGTTTTTGCAGAATAGAATACTTTGTTAAAACTTCCGTCTGCTAAAGCTCGATTAAGGCCTAGTTCAATATCGCTTGCAAGTTGAGTGTTATCTTTGGCAACAAATAGATAAAACGGCATTTTGTAAACGATTAACAGATTTTTTTCTACTTCCAAGTTCAGGTCGGGATGCTTTTCAATTTCAACAAAAGGCTCATTTGCACCACGTGGGAATGCGTCAAAACGACCGCCATCCAGCATATAAAATAGCCCCGGATATTTTGTTGTTTTTACGACATTTAAACCGTTAGCTTCCAGGATTTTTGAATCTGCCCAAGTACGACCTTGACCGAATTTAAATTTGCGAAGATCTTCAAGCGTTCGCACATTATCAAATTTAGATTGATCTCCTTTTTTTATAATCAGAAGTCTAAATCCCAGTAGACCCTTGTCTAAAGGGATGCGTATTGCGCGAAAATCAGATTCCTTGCTAGCGTTTCCTGGTGTCCACATCATATCAACCGAGCCGCGTGTCCTCACCTCCTCATCAATGCGTGCTTGAGTATCGTCATTATTTATAATCTCAAGCTTATATTTATTATCGATATGCTCCAATGCTAAGCGCAAAATGCTTATCACGTATTGGCTATTCGGATCGCCGTTATTTGGGCGTTCAACAATACGTATAGACTTTGTTTCACTAACAGACTCTAATGAAAACAATATGCCAAAAAGAAGTATAGCTATCGATGTGAGCTTCATTTTTTTATGCCCGTATTAAAATAACTTATAAGTTTATGAAAGGTTAAATTAGACCAGTGTGATTTTATCCTTAGTGATTAAAATCTTCCGTTCTTTATAAAGCTTGCTCAGCGCATTTTTATAAATGCCTTTGCTGACTCTATATTGGAAATAAATTTCTTCGGGCTCACTTTTATCGGTAAGTGCTGATTCGCCGCCGTTGGCTTTTAAGTGATCCAAAATAATATCGGTGAGCTGATCGCGCACCACACTATTTACGGGTTGTAGGCTTAAACCAATTTTACGGTCGGGGCGAATTTCTTTAATAAAGCCTTTTAATTTTTCGCCGTAGAGTAGGGTGCGCGGTGCGTTGTCGCGGAATACTAAACCTAAATGGGTGTGGTTTATCACGGCTTTAAAACCTAAATCGGTACGGCCGCAAATTAGTAAATCCACTTCTTGTTGTACTTTTAAATCGCTCGCGCGTTCTTCTAAGTGATGGCTTAAGCGAGAGGATGCGGTAATACGTGAGGTGTGAGGGTCTAAATACACGCACACCACATAACTATTTCCCGCTTCCATCGGCTTAAGTTGTTCGTTGTAGGGTACGAGCAAGTCTTTCGGCAAACCCCAATCTAAAAAGGCGCCCACAGCGTTAACTTCTTTCACTTCTAAATGCGCGCACTGGCCGACCATTACTTTTGGGGTGAGAGTGGTGGCGATAATACAGTCGTCAGAATCCAAATAAATAAACACGCCGAGTTCATCGCCAATGCTAACGCCAGTGGGAACGTAGCGTTTTGGGAGCAAAATATTGCCGTATTTGTCACCATCCAGAAATAGACCGAAATCGACTTGTTTAATCACGCGCAGGCGATTCATTTGACCAATGTTAATCATGTTTAACCTTTTGTTTACAGGGCATAATGGGCGCTATTGTAAGGCCTGAGCCGGATTAATGTTGATTAAAATAGAGTAGATGTTTTATGGAATTGTTTTCGTTTGATGTACGCGGGCGTCATTTTGCGGTGGTGCTGGATTTTGACTTGCAGTTAGAGCGTTTGATTATTGATCAAACGGTTATGTCGGTAAAACCCTTGGGTGAAGCCACCAGCGTGCATGTTTTTGAGGACGGGGAGTTTGGCCGCTCTCAGCTGAGTTTTAGCGTCAACCCACAAGCGCAATCAGCACATTATCAATTACAGCCCGGCAATGCCGAACTTATTGTCGATGTAGCTGAGTTGAGTGAACCGGCCAAACTTATGGTGTCTAGCGCCCATGAGGGCAAAGCTCCCGTTCGCGGTGCCCCTAAAGCAAATTGGCTGATTCTGGGTAGTATTGCGATCAAGTTATTTAAAACGGTCAAAGTCTTAAAAGTAGCTTTAGTCGCCGCTTCCGTAGCCGTTTATAGCGTGATCTTTACCGTGGAGTTTGCGCTGGCCTTAGTCGCAGTGTTGATGTTTCACGAGTATGGCCACGTGCGCGCCATGAAAAAATTTGGTATCCCCACCAAAGGTTTTTATTTAATTCCTTTTTTAGGGGGTATTGCGATAGGCGATAAGGCTAAAACCCAGTGGGAGTCGCTATATATCTCCATGATGGGACCGGTATATGGGCTGATCATGACAGCCCTTTTTTACGCAATCTACTTAGTGACCGATAGCCACTTTTGCGGATTGGTCGCAGCCACCAGCGCATTGCTCAATTTATTTAACCTCTTGCCCATTCACCCCTTGGATGGTGGCCAAGTGGTGAAAGCCTTAGTGTTTTCGCGTCGTAATCAACTGGCACTAATCCTATTTCTTGGGGTATCAGCGATTTGCCTCTATGCCGCTTGGGCATTCGGCTTCTACTTCCTGTGTTTCTTCATTGTAATTGGCGTAGTGGATATCATCACCAACTGGTCTATGCCCATTTCGGTGGATATGACGCCGCTCAAAACCTATGGGATTTGGTTTTCGTTGGTGTGGTATTTGGCAGTCACTCTGGCGTTTATCGCAATGATTGTATTGTTAGTTGCCGCGCAAGTACCTGGCGCAGAGATTGTGACCAAAATATTGAGTTCGTAGTTTAGGTCAATTCAAATGTATTTATATGGACATAATTGTTAAATATGTACTATTATGGATTTGCGAGTTTCAGAAGGCTCCGTGTTGTAGGTTGTTAACCTAGCGTTTGGTGCCTCAAGCTCACTATCTGGAGAGTACATATGATTGCAATGGCTCAAACTTTACCTGCCCATGCAGCCCAAGCTGCCGTGGGCACGGCATTAAATATTATGGATAAGTGGAACTGCTCTGAAAAAGAGAAAATGGCGCTTTTGGGCGTTGGGCGTTCTACTTTACATAAATATCAAACGGCTCCGGCTAGCGCACGTTTATCACCCGATTTACTTGAGCGCATTAGCTATCTGCTAAATATTCATGCGGTATTACGCGTCCTGTTTGAAAACCCAGAAAACCAATACGGTTTTTTGCGCATGCCCAATAAAAATGCTTTCTTCAATGGCAAAGCGCCCATGGAGATTTTAAGTTCTGGCTTAATGAGTGCGCTCTATGAAGTGCATCGCCATTTAGATGCTATTCGCGATGGACAATTTGCCTGAGGCAACCCTAGGATTAATAATAAATGGATATTAAATCTATTCCTCAAGTAACATTTTTTAATCAAACGGCCTATCGTTTAATTCCCAGTAAGTATCCTCCCAAATCACTTTTTGATGATGTTGCTAATCACGAAGAATTTGAAATCCTTTTTACTATTCAAGAGCTAACCAATCCACGCATTCGCAACGAGGTTGGGAATTTAAATCGTGTGCCTGCGCAAGAGCGACCTTATGGTATTCGCGGCTGCAACTATGCCTTAGGGCCTTTTGTGCACTTGAATCCAGCCGGGTCTCGTTTTTCCAATGGAGACTTTGGTGTTTATTACGCTGCTGAAGATGTACAAGCTGCAATTGCAGAAACGCGTCATCATCAACAACATTATTTTTCTAGTGTTGTGGGATTAAAATTTGATCGTTTAAGTATGCGCTGTTTAAAAACACAATTCAGCGCAACTTTGCGCGACATTCGCGGCGAAAGTTTTAAAGGGCATGAATGTTATAACAAGGATAATTATTCAGTCTCACAACAGTTGGGCGCAGCTCTAAAAACAAATAATGACTCAGGCCTTGTCTATAACTCGGTGCGTTTGGCGGCTAAAACCTGCTATGCATTATTCTCTCCTAGTATAATCAAAGATATTATTCAAACGACTCATTATGAGTATATTTGGGATGGTGAAAAAATTGTGGTCGCGCTGGAAACAACGGAAGTGATTATATAAATTTTACTTATGGGCGATAACTTTATTGCGCTGCTACTCCTCGCTTAACTTTAATGATGAATATAGTGTCATTTTTAATTTCTATACATCAAAAATCTGCCGTTTAATTGTTACCAAAAGTAAGCTATCTATTAAAAAGTTCGCATCTCACATCTAATCCGCTAGAATCAAAAGTGATTATCGGACTTTTGGCAGCTATTTAAAGGGAAAAGCTATGAACCGCAAAATACCTCAAATTCTTCCTTCCAAAAAAATTCTTACCTCATTTATTGGTGCGATTGGTTTATCTTTACTCGCACAAACAGTCTCCGCACAAATTGGTAGCGCAAGTGTTCAGGGGATTATCGCCGCTCAGCTACAGCCGCAACCCGGAATCGCCGTTATCGCAAAAAATGTAGATAACGGTTATACCTTTCGAGCAGTCACTCAAAAAGATGGTTCTTACACTTTCAAAGGTTTAGCGCCGGGCAATTATCAAATATATCTGCAAGATACCTTAGGTAAATCTCCTGAGGCGCTGGTGTTAAAAGTTGGTCAGTCAGTTTCTTTGGATTTTAATATTGCCAAGCCCATAACGAATATAGATAAGGTTGATGAGATCACTATTATTGGCTCGCAATTAAAAATAAAAAGTAGTGGCGGTGAAATTGGAACTAACGTATCACTCGAACAAATTAATAAGCTCCCACAGAGTACGCGTAATTTTTTAGCCTTTGCCGATTTGGCTCCAGGCGTACAGTTCAACCAAGGTACAGATGGCAGCACCAGTATTAAAGGCGGTGCGCAAAGCCCAGATGCTATTAATGTATTTATTGATGGTGTTGGCCAAAAAAATTATGTGCTTCGCGGTGGTGTTACGGGGCAAGATTCAAGCCGTGGTAATCCCTTCCCTCAATCGGCAATTGGTGAATACAAAGTTATTACCCAAAACTATTCTGCTGAATATGATCAGTTAAGCAGCGCTGCAATTGTTGCAGTTACCAAATCGGGCACTAATGACTTCCATGGCGGTATGTTCTTTGACTACAGCAATGAAGGTATGCGCAAGCCTCGCCCTAGTGAAGAAAAAAATAACAATAAAAAAGTAGAAAGTACTCAAAAACAATTCGGTTTTAATGTGGGCGGGCCAATCATTCAGGACACAATGCATTTCTTCTTTTCCTACGAGGGGAAAAACAATGCAGATCCTAAAGATATTATTCCTGAAGGTGGGGTTAGTGTCGCTGATCTTCCCGCTGATCTTCAGGCATTAACTGGCGGGCGCTCTGCAGATTTTAAAGAGGATTTATATTTTGGTAAGTTAAGTTATTTAATTTCAAATGAACAAAAGCTGGAGTTAACCGCAAAAATTCGCAAAGAAACTGAATTAACTGGAATTGGTGGCGTTAATACACTTTCTTATGGTACGGACAAAAAGAATGATGAGACCAGGATAGATTTAAGCCATAACTGGCGCACCGATAATTGGATTAATGATGCGCACTTACTCTATGAAGACAATAGCTGGAGTCCGCGCCCACATTCTATTGGGAATGGGTTTAAATATTCGAATGGCGGTGGAGCAGCCATATTGAATGTTGGCGGCGGCCCTGACTTTCAGGATAAGGGGCAATCGGGTTGGGGGATACAAGAAGATTTTACTTATCTTGCCATTCAAAATCACACCATCAAAACAGGTATAAAATATAAAACAATTCGTTTGCATGCAAAAGAGCAGCAACCTTATAACGCACAATATGAATACAATGTTCAAGATGAGTCTAGTGTTGTACATCCCTTTAAAGTGAAATGGGGCGCTCCGTTAGTGGGGATTGGTAATGGCACGGCTGAAGCAGACAATAAACAATTCGGTATCTATGTGCAGGACGAGTGGGCTGCAACCGAAAATTTAACCATCAACGCAGGCTTGCGTTGGGATTATGAAGAGTCCGATAGTTTCCTTACTTACAAAACACCCGCAGATGTATTGGCGGGCATTGCCAATTGGGAGGGGATTAAAAATTCAGATATTAATATCAATGATTACATCAGCACGGGCAATAATCGTGATTCATTCAAGGATGCTTGGCAGCCGCGCGTTGGGTTTAGTTATAAATTTAATGATGAACATGACATAACCTTGTTTGGTGGTGCAGGGCGCGCGTACGACAGAAACCTGTTTGATAACTTGCAATTAGAAGTTACCAAGGCAACTTTCCCAACTTATGAGGCGGTTTTTCAAACTACAGATCCTTCTCATCCATGCACAGGGCCGGAATGCATTTTATGGGATTCCAAATATTTGACACCTGAAGGCTTGGCGCAATTAAAAGCGGGAGATAAAGGCGCTGGCCGTGAAGTATTTATGGTTAATAATAATTTAAAAACACCTTACTCAGATCAGTTCAGTTTTGGTGTTCGAGGTAATCTTAATGAAACATGGAAAGGCGAAGTCAGCCTTTCACGCATTGTCAGTAAAGATGGTTTTGCATGGCGCTTGGGTAACCGTCGTGCTGATGGTAGCTTTTTTGCACCAGGAGCAAGTTGGGGGTCGCCAGACAAAAGTTTTAGTATTCCTGGCTTTGGATCAACTCTTATTGGAGATAATGGGATAGAGACAAAAGCAAACTCTTTGTATGTAAAACTGGAAAAACCTAAAGAAGATTCAGATTGGGGTTTAACCCTTGCTTATACCTATACAAATCCAAAAACGAATCGAGAAGCGGGTGAGGTTTTTGCGCTGGATTATCCAACGTTAGATGATTATGGAATGCATCCCGCTAATAAGGTTCCCAATCATCGTTTGGTGGTAACTTCCATAGTAGCCTTGCCGATGGGTGTAGATTTTTCTGCAAAATTAAATTTGCAAACCGATCGCTATTTCTACGGCCAAGATTGCCGCGCGGGTTGGAACGCGTGTAAATTTGATACTTTTACACCTAACGGAACATTCACCTACAAGCAGGTTGATATTGCGTTTAGTAAAGATATTCAAACCGGTGGCTGGGTGACTGACAGTAGCTTAACTTTGCGGTTGGATGTGTTGAATTTATTTAATACGTTTAACTACGATGGTTATGAAAACTGGTTCGGTGGTGCGGGTGAAGGTTTGCCTGCTAACTTTGGTAAACCCAATAACAGTATTGCAGGCCCAACTCGCACAGTGAAGTTAGGTTTGGGTTGGAACTGGTAATGAACTGTTTTGTTCAATGAATAAAATCCCAGCAATAAAAAAGGCGATACAGAAATGTATCGCCTTTTTTAATACTCAGAATTATCCAGCTTAGCTTTTAGGTTTCAAATAGCCGTGCATGTCGAGCCAGCGAACAAAGCTATCGAACCAACCCGTACTCGTCGTGGTTTTTGGATACATACCAAAGCCGTGTCCACCTTGTTCAAATAAGTGGAATTCCACTGGGCGTTTAGCTTCGCGCCAACTATCAATTAGTCCATATCCGGCATTAGCAAAGAATGGATCGTCTGCCGCCAAGCCGATAAACAGTGGTGGAGCATCAGCAGGAACATCCACTTTGGTTAATGGGCCATAGATATCGCCGATAAAGGCAGGTTTTGCGTCCTTACCGTAAAGGGTGGTCGAAATCGTAAGCATTGCGCCTGCAGAGAAACCGATCATACCGACGCGATCAGCATCAACTTGCCACTCTTTGGCGCGTTTGCGCACCAATGCAAAAGCCGCGCGTGCATCCGCAATTTGAGCTGCGAATTCTACCGCTGGGTCTTGCTGAGCAAGAGGACGATTTGCGCGTGCCGCACCCGAAAACATCTCGGCCATTGAGCGCTCAAAATCGGCCATAGTGGCTGGTGTTTGTTTAAGGCGATATTTAAGGACGAACGCGGTGACACCTTTGTCGGCGAGTGCTTTTGCAACATCCCAGCCTTCGTTGCCCATTGACAGTGTACGAAAACCACCGCCGGGCGCGACTATGACAGCTGCACCTGTCGCTTTACCTGTCGCAGGGAAAAAGGGTGTTAAAGTTGCTACGGTAACGTTGCGAGCAAAAGTGCTGCCGTATTGCGTATGCCACGATTCCTTGACTGTCGCACCTGGTAGTTCACCCGTGCCGAGCTCAATAGCAGTTGGCTGCGCTGGAACTGCAATCGGGGTCATAACATCATTTTGTGCGAAAACGGATGTTGCCAAGCTACAGCTGAATGCCGCTACGCCCAGAACCAAGGCGCTGGCCAAGCGGTTAAAATGGGTTTTACGAAGAGTTGTGATCATCATTATTGGTCTCCTGTTATTCCATCTCACTGCATTACCGGTGAGACAGTGTGTTTGCCGATTTTTTAAGCTGGCGCTGTGTGTTTTAGCATTCGCGCTCTAGCCGAGCAGGATAATTACACAGAATGATGATCATTAATACTTTTATACTATAAAAATATTAAATTGAATTAGATGATAAAAATTGGCAAGCAAAAGGCCCGTGAGGAACAGGCGCTTGAGATAAATTCCACAATGCGCTTACCCCTCACGGGCCTTAGATGTTTAGCAAAAATGTTGAATATAGTTACTTAGCTTGCTCGCGCGCAATTGCACGGTAAGCAATATCATTGCGATAAAACATTCCGTTCCAACTGATTTTTTTCGCAAGTTCGTAAGCTGTTTTCTGGGCATCTAATACAGTATTGCCCAAAGCGGTTGCGCAAAGTACGCGACCTCCATTAGTTACTGTGCTGCCGTCTTTTGATGCTGTACCTGCGTGAAATACCTTTTGGCCTGCAACTTCGGTAGTCGGTAAGCCAGAAATCACATCGCCTTTATTGTAGGCTTCTGGGTAGCCGCCAGCAGCGAGTACAACGCCAATGGATGCACGGGAGTCCCACTCTGCGGTGACTTTATCTAAATCGCCTTTAAGCGCCGCTAAGCAAAGTTCTACCAAATCAGATTGCAAACGTAACATAATTGGTTGAGTTTCCGGGTCACCAAAGCGGCAATTGTATTCAATGATTTTGGGTACACCTGCGTCACTAATCATCAAGCCTGCATACAGAAAACCGGTATAGGTATTTCCTTCTGCGGCCATCCCGTTAACTGTAGGGCGAATGATTTCTTTAATAACGCGGTCGTGAATTTCTTGCGTTACAACAGGGGCAGGTGAGTAAGCACCCATACCGCCAGTGTTGGGGCCAGTGTCGCCATCGCCAACACGTTTGTGATCTTGGCTGGTCGCCATCGGTAGAATATTTTTTCCATCTACCATCACAATAAAGCTGGCTTCTTCACCCGCTAAAAACTCTTCAATCACTACACGGCAGCCAGCATCGCCAAAGGCATTGCCAGAAAGCATATCGCGCACAGCGTCTTCTGCTTGCTGTACAGTTTCCGCAACGATTACGCCTTTGCCTGCAGCAAGACCATCGGCCTTAATAACAATGGGAGCGCCTTTCTCGCGAAGGTACGCAAGTGCAGGTTCAACTTCAGTGAAGTTTTGGTAATCCCCAGTAGGGATTTTGTGGCGCGCTAAAAAATCTTTAGTAAAGGCTTTGGAGCCTTCTAATTGCGCAGCACCTTTAGTGGGGCCGAAGCAGGGCAGTTTGCGCTCGTTAAAATAATCAACCACGCCTGCGACTAATGGAACCTCTGGGCCAACGATGGTTAAACCCACACCGTTGTTTTGTACAAACTCGGCGAGCTTGGCGAAATCCAAAATATCAATCGCGACATTTTCAACATTAGCTTCGAGTGCAGTACCTGCATTGCCGGGCGCAACAAATACTTTTTCAACTTGTTTGCTTTGTGCAGCTTTCCACGCGAGCGCGTGTTCGCGGCCGCCGCTGCCGATGATTAATATGTTCATAAGGCTTTACACCGTAGGTTGGGCAGCAATGCCCAACATATGTTTAACAAAGAATTTAAATATTGGGCATGCTCGACAATTGCTCCTACATTGTTCTACTACTTCACATCCATGTGAATATGCCCAACCTACATTAGTGACGCGATTTATTAATGTCTAAAGTGACGCATACCCGTAAACACCATTGCCATGCCGTGTTCGTCGGCTGCGGCGATAACTTCTTCATCGCGCATTGAGCCGCCTGGTTGAATTACCGCAGCAATGCCAACTTTGGCTGCGTTATCAATACCGTCGCGGAAGGGGAAGAATGCATCAGAAGCCATCACCGAACCGGCAACTTGTAAGCCTGCATGTTCCGCTTTAATCGCTGCGATGCGCGCAGAATTTACGCGGCTCATTTGGCCCGCGCCAACACCAATGGTGTGTTTGTTTTTTGCGTAAATAATGGCATTGGATTTTACAAACTTGGCGACTTTCCAGGCGAACAACAAATCTTGAATTTCTGCTGGCGTGGGCGCGCGTTTGGTTACGATTTTTAAATCGCTCTCAGTGATAATGCCATCATCGCGATCTTGCACTAACAACCCGCCATTGACTCGTTTGTAATCTAAACCTTTAACTTTTACTGTGTTCCATTCACCAGTTGTCAATAAGCGAACATTTTGTTTTGCTTTTACAATTTCAATCGCTTCAGCAGAAACACTTGGAGCAATAATCACTTCAACAAATTGACGATCAACAATGGCTTTTGCAGTTTCAGCATCTAATTCGCGGTTGAAGGCGATAATGCCGCCGAAAGCGGATTCGCTATCAGTTGAGTAGGCTAAGTCATAAGCGTGTTTGATAGACTCTGCTACTGCAACACCGCAAGGGTTCGCGTGTTTAACAATTACGCAAGCTGGCTCGCTAAAGGATTTTACAGTTTCCAAGGCGGCATCTGTATCGGCAACGTTGTTGTAAGAAAGCTCTTTACCTTGCAATTGTTTTGCAGAGGCGATGCCTACTTCTTGTGGATTCTTTTCAACATAGAACGCGGCTTTCTGGTGAGGGTTTTCACCATAACGCATTTCTTGGGCTTTAATAAATTGGGTATTGAATGTGCGCGGAAAATTCTCGCTGCCACCATCAACTAAACGGCCAAAATAATTTGCAATAGCGCCGTCGTAAGCTGCGGTGTGCTCGTAGGCTTTAATGGCTAAATCAAAACGGGTTTTTAATGAGGTTGCGCCATTGTTAGTTTTTAGTTCAGCTAAAATTTTTGCATAGTCAGAAGCGTTAACAACGATATTCACATGAGCGTGATTTTTTGCTGCAGCGCGAACCATGGTTGGGCCGCCGATGTCGATATTTTCTACCGCGTCTTCTAACGAACAATCTTTATTGGCGACAGTTTTTTCGAAGGGGTAGAGGTTTACGACGACCATATCGATATTGTTGATGCCGTGTTCTTGCATCACTGCATTATCAACACCGCGACGCGCGAGAATGCCGCCGTGAATTTTGGGGTGCAATGTTTTTACACGGCCGTCCATCATTTCGGGGAAGCCGGTATAGTCAGAGACTTCAATCGCAGGGATCTTGTTTTCAGTCAGTAATTTAAAAGTGCCGCCGGTGGATAAAATTTCTACGCCTTGCGCATTAAGCGCCTGTGCGAATTCAACAATACCGGTTTTATCTGAAACGCTAATCAGCGCGCGTTTTACCGCTACAAGATCAGTTGCGTTGCTCATGCGAGAGTCTCCCTAACGAAGAGGTGAAATAAAAATCTAAAAAAGAAAAAGGGGTGGAAACGAATTTGCCACCCCTTTTTTATATGTGGCGAAAATACCGCCTGCTAATACTTACAGTAAGCCGTATTGCTTTAACTTTTTACGCAAAGTGCCACGGTTCAAACCCAATACTTGCGCAGCGCGAGTTTGGTTATGACGCGTGTACTTCAACACGATTTCAAGCATAGGGGCTTCAACCTCAGCCATTACCATTTCGTAAACATCGCTAACCGATTGGCCATCTAAATGCTTGAAATAATTTTCCATGGCTTGCTCAACACAGGCGCGCAATGATTGCTGTTGGGCAACTTGGTTAAAGTTTTGGCCATTATTGGCGGTGGTGTTAGTGTTGATTGGTTGGGTCATAAAGGTTGCAGTGTTCATGCGGCTAGTTCCTCTTTCTTTATCAGCTGCTCAAAAAAATCTTGTACGCTATCGTCTTGCGCTTGAGCCGTTTCCAGTTTGTTGAATTCTTTGCGAAATACTTCGCTGTTTGGGACTGTTTGCAAATACCAACTCGCATGTTTACGAGCGATTCGCGGCCCCATAAATTCTCCGTAGAAACGGTACAGTTCGCGCAGATGGCTGCTTAAAATTTCTCTCACTTCATGGAGAGAAGGTTCGGGTAATTCTTCACCCGTACGCAGGTAGTGCTCAATCTCGCGGAATATCCACGGGCGTCCTTGGGCGGCACGACCAATCATCACCGCTGCTGCTTGGGTGTGATCTAACACCGCTTTTGCTTTGCGTGCTGAATCTATATCGCCGTTGCAAAACACGGGGATAGTAACAGCCTGCACTACGGCGGCGATGGTGTCGTATTCCGCCTCACCGGTGAACGCGCATGCACGAGTTCGGCCATGTAAGGCGAGGGCACGTATGCCAGCGTCTTCTGCAATTCGCGCTATGCGTAAGGCATTGCGTTCTTCGGTGCTCCAGCCGGTGCGGAACTTGAGGGTTACCGGCACATCGACCGCAGCGACTACGGATTGCAGAATATCAGCTACCAACTGTTCATCTTTTAACAAAGCTGAGCCAGCGGCTTTTTTGCACACTTTTTTGGCGGGGCAACCCATATTGATATCAATAATTTGGGCGCCATTAGCAACATTTAAACGCGCTGCTTCCGCCATCATCTCTGGGTCGCTACCGGCAATTTGAACCGCAATGGGTTCAGTTTCGCCGGTGTGATCCAAGCGCAGACTGCTTTTACGCGTTCCCCATAACTCTGAGTTGGATGTCACCATTTCCGACACTACCAGTCCTGCACCTAGCCGCCGACAAAGTTGGCGAAAAGGTCGATCCGTTACGCCTGCCATGGGGGCAAGAATAACTTTACTTTCAATATGATAGGGGCCGATGTGGAACACTAAATGCTCCTGTTATGAGCCTGCGCATGTGTAAAAAGGCGATTCTTCACCTGCGTAAAAGGGGCGCCATGATAACCGTTCGGGGCCAGATTGAAAACGAAAAAACGCCAAATGTTGGCGTTTTTTTGAGCTAAAAAGGCATTTTAAGGGGTTGCAATTTGGGGCGCTAAATGCGTTCCCTCTCAGTGTGCGGAAAGAGTGTAATTCACCGCCTCTGGGCCTGGGTCGGCAATCTCCAGTGCGATATGTACTGGTTGGCGCTCAGGAATATATTTCATGCCAGCCAGTTCTCCGCCTAAATACTCTTTAGGGGTAAAGCGACGGCTGGCAACAGGGGTTTCATCAAGTTTGCTGAAGGATAAAATTAAGTCTGGAAATGGCTGCTCAAAAGGTGCTTTGTTGATCAATATTGCATCTACCAAGAGCGCCTCAGCAACCTTAGGATGATTACGTACAATTAAATTGGTTGTTTCAATCTCTAGGATATCCACCATGGGTGGCACTTCGCAGCCAAAGAGCGGGCAGGTAAACAAATAGGCTGTGCGAAACGGCTCTACGCGACTGAAATAATCAAATTTAAAATAAGCCACTTGAAAGAACAGCAGTAAACTCATGATTATGGTCAAGGTTGACCAAAGCTTTTGCTGATACCAGCGGCGCATGCGTCTAGCTGTGAATTCAACCGGAGCAGGCATAATGTTCATCAGTAATGCAGCACGCGAGGTGTCAAAGGCGCGCATTTTAGATGATTTAACGGGGCGCTTGCTGGTGGTCTTTTCTTCCGGATCTTCTTCTGCTTTTGCGTCAAAGAGCGCTGCTGCGAATGCCGATGCTTCTACCGTGGGCGTGCTTTCAGGAGGGCGAGTGGCGCTCAAGAAGGCTTCGCTGAAACCATTCTGGTCTTCTTTGGATCCTTCGTTTGCTTCGGTAGCGTTTTCGCTGACTAAGCTGAAAATAGGGCCTGAGTAACCGGATTCTGATGTGTGAGCCATTTCATTGGCCACATCTGCTGAAATACCGGAGCCGCTCTGCGCTGTTGGAGCCAAAGGTGGCGGAGCTTTTTTAAGTTGATGAAGGGTTTCTTCATCGTCATCTAATAACTCTTCAGCCCAAGATTCGTCTGTTTCTTCTTTATCATTATCGTCTTTGAGTTCGTCATAACGGATTTCGCGCTCAAATAAAGAAACGGTTTGTTTGGGTTGGAGATCGACATCTAAAAAACCATCGAATTCGTAAGTTGAGGCTCTTTCATCGGCCTTATCCATGTCATCACTGATCAGTACATCTTCATCCTCATCTTCCAGCGCCTTGGCTTTGTTGATGATAGGTTTGAGTATTGCTGGTTCTGACTCAGGTGCGGCTGGCGCTGCAGGCTTGGAATGAATATCGGGTGCTTTGACAATACTTTGTGGGGTTTCCTGTACGGCTATGGGTGGAGTTGCTTCGACTCTAGTTGTTTCAGTTTTTTCAGCTTTAGGTGCAGTGACTAGCGTT
>Ga0164241_10002162_pt1 | contig 21950 bp, 22 predicted proteins | sample OricomyardsoilBY_FD_108780 | JGI IMG/M metagenome (GOLD analysis project Ga0164241, IMG submission 108780) | Backyard soil microbial communities from Emeryville, California, USA - Original compost - Back yard soil (BY) | ecosystem: Environmental > Terrestrial > Soil > Unclassified | place: USA... | reverse complement strand
TTGTCGTCGCAGAGCTCGCCGGGCTCGAGTTTGCCGTTGCCGCAAACGGCCTTGTCCATGCCGCCGTCACCGCCTGAGCTGCTATTGCCACTGCCGCCACTGCTGCCGCTGATGTCATCGCTAAAGTCGTCACTCGGGTCTCCGCCGTGTCCACCGACTCCGTCACTGTCGCTATCGCTATCGCTATCGCTCGGAGGGAGCTCGGCTGCGAGGTCGCAAGCCTGAATGGTGAGCACTACGCTGGCGGCGAGTAAGCAGGTGCGAAAGCTGGCAATCCAGGGGGAAGTGGGCGGCTTGTGAGTCATGGGGAAGGGGCGACGAGGGACAGACGGCAGTACGACCATTTTAGGATGCGCGGAAAGGTTATGGCCAGGCAGAAGTGCGTCGAAAGTTTCGCGACTTCGATTTCAGTGGGGGGCTGTGGGTGAAAGGAAACGACCACTACGCCTGGCGCACACGCGCCCCCGCGCGCGCTGTACAGCTTGTTCGGAGCACCAACCCGCTTACAGAAGAACACAGACAGACGAAAAGCTCTCACCGGCTGCTTCGGCGCATTCTCCTGGGCACCGTCTTCTATAGTCAGGAGCGCCCTTGGACCGTCGCTAGGCAGAAGTACGATCGCTGTTCCAGATGAACGAGAGCACGAGATCTTGCCCGACCAAGACGACACCAACGCGGCCCATATCGAGTGTCTTATGCTGAACTTGGCAATCGAACACTCGGGCCCGATGGGGTGCCTGTCGCTCTTGGTAGGCGAAGCTCACCTCGCGAAAACCGATAAAGCGTCGGTGCTCAGGATAGACGCACTTGTAAAAAGCTTCTTTCGCCGAGAACGCCACTAAGACACCGAGATCCAGCTCAAGCGGACTCGAGCCGAGGACTCGGAGTTCGTCGTCATCAACGATGTGCGAGTGGAGCGCCATGCCTAGGGTTCGGACCTCTTCCGCGTCGAGTCCGATGGGCCTTGCGCCTTCCGTCACCGCGGCAAACGCGCGCGTCCGCCGCGAACCGGTGTGGGTGATTGAGCCGCTGAAGCCGTACGGAAAGACGGGCACCCCCTCCGCATCCCGTTGGATCTCACACGGGCGCGCGCTCCAGGCGCCCAGGGCACTCTCGGCGGCCTTTCGGCCTGCCAGGAACTCGCGGCAGCGTTTCTCGCCCCAAGTAGCTGGGATTGAGTAGCTATGGTCCATGAAGGCTTGCCCCGCCTCCGCAGCGTGCCCTCGGGCTCGAACAGGAAAAGGCAACACTTCCTCGAGTAGGAGTGCTAGCTCCATTTCGGCAGTGTTGGCTTCAAGACTCATGCGGGCAGGGGCCATCCACTAGCACGGCGGCTTCTCCGTCGCGATGAGACCTGGGCACGGGCAGCGTCTAGGATGCGGCCCAACGTCGCAATACGGCCGACAGTCACGCCCCTTCGGACGGTTCGTCCTGAGGGGCGTTTTCGACATCGAGGTATTCCGGGGCGGCTAGGGGCCGACCTACTACTTCTTTTTTGCGTAGCGCTGCTTGAAGCGCTCAACACGGCCTGCCGTGTCGATGATGCGCTGCTTGCCCGTGTAGAACGGGTGCGTGAACGCCGAGATGTCAACGTGAACCACGTTGTGCTCGACGCCGCCAATGACGCGCTTTTCAGCCGAGCTCAAAGTGGAACGGGTGATCACCTCGTGAGTGCCGTCCACGAAAACGACCGGATTGTACTTGGGATGAATCTCTGCCTTCATGGACGTTTCCTTCTTTAGGGACGCGGCTCTTAGCAGGCTCCGCTGGCGCTCGCCAGATGGAAGTCTCTTCGAAGTTGGTCCTTCAGTCGCGACGGTCGATCGTCGACCTATTACGGTGTGGGTAAAAAATGACCCAGAACAGGTTCGAGGTGCACTCGGGTGGCACGAGCCTGAGGGGTGGAGAGTCCGGTCAGCGCAGCGAGGTGAGGCTAACCGCTTCCCACCGCCCCGCGACTAGATCGATCGTTTGGGTCTTCTTGGCGCCCTGAGCCTCGATTTCGACCACGTGCTTTCCGGCGGGCAGGCGGGCGCGGACGAGTCCGATCCGGGCCGGCAGGGTGCTCCAGGAACGCGTATCGGGCGTATCGAGGCTCGTGAGGGTGATCTGCGTGCCGAGGTTTAGGAGTAGCCCCACAGTGCTATCGCTCGAAGCCGCCTGGACGGCTTCGCCCGCTAGAGCGCGGGCGATGAGGCGCGTGATGGCCGAGGCCATGATGCGGCCTCGCTCTTGGTCGTAGGCCTTGCGCGTCGCGTCCTCGACGTCGAGGGCTTGTTCGATGACGTGATACTGGCCGTCGATCTTTACGCTCGGTGGACGGGTGATGGGCCTCGTAGGTTCGAGCTCGGGGTAGTTCACCCACATCACGAGCCCCTTGGCGGCGAGCTGGTTGGCTTGCGACACCTGAGCGGCGCTGAGCCACAAGGACGCATAGGTCAAAGCTAGACCAATCGGAACGCGCTTGGCCACCTTAGCCGGGGCGCGACCATAGTTGATGATGACGAGAAGCTCGCCATCGCTGCTCTCGGTGCTGGTCGCCGACTCGGCCGGCGCTTCCGCGCTGAGCTCCTCGGATGTGACGCCGGGCGCGAGCTCGCCCTCTTTGGGAGCCTCCACGGCGACCTCGCTCTTGAGTTCATCGCCACTCGCGCCAGAAAGCTGCAAAAAACGCGACGTATATTTGCCACTGTAGCCTGTTTCGTCCACGAGCCTGCGCACGGGTTCGAGCAGAGAGGGCAAGGCACCAAATTGGAGCGCCTCGTCGTAGTAGCGGATCGCAATGTCGCCTCGTCCCGACTTTTCGAAGGCGAAACCGGCCATATAGCTGCCGGGAGCGAGCATCGCCGCAGCGTCGTTTCGCCTCGTCCGGAAGTACTCTTGCATGATGGCCAAGCGACGGGCCTCAACTTTCGCGCCAGATAGATCATGGCGCGAGAGGTAGTTCACCATGTTCATGGTGTTGACGAGAAGCTTCTCGTAGGGCGGTGCGCGGTACTCGCCCGTGTCGTCCGAGAAAAGGTACTTGCCGACGTCTTCTAGGGCGGACTTGGAGAAGTCGAGCATCTCGAGCTTCTTGTCGGCGATCTCTAGGTCCCGCGAGGCCCATTTGTATTCGCTCAGCGCCTGCTGGATCTGTGAGCGATCCAAGACGAAAAGGACCTTGTTGCCCTTGAGGTCTTTGGGGAGCTCCTCGCCGGACTTAACCTTGAGTTCTTTGTTATAGAGAGCGAGCGCCGTCTTGGGGTCGCCCCTGTCGAGCGCGGCCCTGGCTTCCACCGTATGCGCAGAATGCCCAGCGCAACCCAAACTGGGCAGAGCCAGAAGAGAGGTGGCAAAGAGCGTGGCGCGCCGGACGGCGCGCCACGCGCTAGGCGGACTCAATAACTTGGCTTTACCCAGCTTGACCGGCATTTTCCCCTTTTTACTTACGCTAGCGAGAGAATTAGATGAGCGCCTTGGTCAGGGCTGACTTGTTCTGGAACAGAATTTGGCCGGTTTCGACGTCCAGTACCTGCATGAACAAGAAGTATTGAACGCGGCGTTCGTTGTCTGAGTTCATCTCGTCGCTGGTGTAAACCTTGCCCGTGATGATGTACTTGGCGCCGAGCTGTTTGCCCCAAAGCGCGTTCTGCCCTTGATCGAAGCCATCGCCTTGCTGCTTCTTGATCTCGGCCATCATGCCCGCTTGTTGCTCGATGCTGATGACGCGTACGTGACCTGCATTGATGAGCGTCGTCTCTACGTCGCTGATCAGGGCGTCGAGGGAGCCCTCGATGTGTTCACTCGTTTCGTTGCGGAAGGGCAACACGCTGAGCGTGGGCTGGTTCTCGTTTTCCCAACGCTTGACCACAGACGAGGTCTCAAGCGCAGACATGTTCTCTGACAGAAGCTTCTGCAGGTCGCGGCGATCGAGGCCCGTGCTCATGGCTTGGTCATCGAGGCCCTGCACGTCATCGCCTCGGACTGCCTTGGGGTGGCTGCAGGCCAGGCTTTGCAACGAGGCCGCCAAAAGGATTGAGGTCATCAAAATACGCTTGTTCATGCTTTCCCTCCGATACTGCTCTGATCTGACTAGCCGCGAAAGGTAACGAAATTTTTGCGGCAAATGAAGTACGTCCATAAAGTCTTCCGGCTCGAGCGGGCCTCGGGCGAGGCCTCCTCTCGGCTGGAGTTGAACTCCGGGGATATGGTGGAGCGCTGCTTGAGCTTCCCCGCTTAGCTTCCCCGGAGCTTTCTTTTCTGAGCCTGGCCCCCCAACGCTAGCCTCTCTGGCTAGTTCCCTGCGCTAGCCTCTCTCGCTAGCTCCCTGTGCAGGGGCCTGTGCGGGGCCTACTAGCCCGGCTCACTGAACCGGGCGTTGACCCCAGCTATTATGTGCGTCGGACGGGAATGATCTGCACTCGACGATCGTCGCCTTCCCCGCTGCTCTTGGTGACGACCCCTTCGAACTTGGCTAGCGCCATGTGAACGACGCGGCGGTCCCGCGGATTCATCGGTTCGAAAGTGATGACCTTGCCAAGCTCGAGGGCCTGCTTGCCGAGCTTCTGGGCCATCGACGCGAGGTTGTCGTCGCGACGCGAGCGGTAACCTTCGGCGTCGACCAAGACGTGTCGCTTTTCTTCGCCGGGCCGATTGATGACGCGGTGCGCGAGGTATTGCAGCGCGCCGAGCACCTGGCCCTTTTTGCCGATGATCCGCCCAGAGTCTGGGCCCGCGATCTCGATGTAGATCTCGTCGGGGCTGCTCTCGCGCGGCCTTTTCAGAAGGACGGTGCAGTCCATCTCCATGTCTTCGACCACGTTCTCGATGAATTCGAGCACCATAGCCGCCTTATCGTCAGCGCCTGCGTCTTGCCCTTGTTCGTTTGCTTCTCCGCTCGAGGTGACGGAGTTCTCATTTTCGCTCATTTTCTGTTTCCCTCTTGGGTACGAGGCCTCTTGGCCCCGGTGGATCTGGTTAAGTGCGCTGGGAGATTCGTTCCTGCGCCTCAGGTGGAAGCCTTGGCGAGCCGGCGCTGAGCCAGACTCTTTTTGGCGTGGTGTTCGACGATACGCTGTTGGGCGATGCCGAGCAGAGAGTTAGTGAACATGTAAACGCCGAGGCCCGCTGGCAAGAACAACATGAACAGCGTGAACATGGCTGGCATCATGTAGAGCATCATCTTTTGCTGGGCCGGATCGCCCTGCATCGGCATCATCTTCTGTTGGGCGAAATTCACCCCGCCGATCACGAACGGCAGAATATACAAGGGATCGGGCGCCGAAAGATCGGGGAACCAAAGAAACGGAATGTTGTAGAGTTCAACCGCCGTTTGCAAAGTGGTGTAGAGCGCAAACCACACGGGCATCGAAGCGAGTTGGGGCAAGCAGCCCTTCATCGGGTTGACGCCGTGCTTCTTCCACAGCTCCATCTGAGCCAGGCCCTTGGCCTGCGCATCGTCTTTGAAGCGCGCGTTGATGGCATCCATCTCGGGCTTGAGCTCCCGCATGTGGATCATGTTGCGGACCGAGGGGACGGACAGCGGAAACAGCAAGATGCGAGCCGTGATCGTCAAAAGAACGATCGCGATGCCCCAGTTGGGGACGAGGGAGCGCAAGAAGAGCAGGTACTGAACCAAGACCTTGGCGATGATCGAAAAGAAGCCGAGGTCGATCAGCGGATCGAAGGTTTCTCCTGCGGCGGCTAGCGCCTTACGCTCTTTTGGTCCGACGTAGGCCTTGAATTGGTAAACGTCGCTCGCGCCGGGTTCGAGGACGCGAGGCTGGTAGGCCAAGCGGGCCTTGTAGATGGCGGCCGCGCTGGGGTCCTTCTTGCGGCTGCCATAGGCGCTCGCGTTGAAACGATCTTCGATTTGGAGCTGACAACTGGGTCGTGTTGGACCAGCGACGTGTGAAATGGCGGAGGTGAAGTAGGCGCTCGAGACAGCCGCGACTTCGGCGCGTGCGGCAGCCTCAGACCAGTCGCCGTCGTTCGTGAGCGATTTAGCAAAGCGCGCTTTGTCTTCGAACTCTTTTGGTTCGAACTGCTCGCGTCGCTCGCGCTTGACCGAGCCATCCTGCGTGACGCACTCGACGTGGGTCGAGAGCGGGTTCATGCGGAACATCTTGTTCTCGACGTCTGCATCCTTCAGGTAGGACATCGTCGAAACCAAGAGCGAGTAGGAAGCCTTGCTCGAACCGAGGTTTTCGACTTTGAGCTCGGTGTCGACGCTGTAGGGAGCGGCGCCCACCTTGAACGTCTTGGTCAAGCGCGCGCTGGGCGTCTTGTACTCGAGAACACACTCAGTGGCGCTCGAGCGCTCGACGTTAAAATCAACGACGTCTTGGTTCAGCAGTTCGTCGGGTCGCGCTCCAGAAGCAGAATTTCGCAGCGAAGTGAAGAGCGGCGAGAGCTGGGGGTGGTCGGGAGTGGTTGCGAGTTGAATCGGCTTCTTGTCGTGCCGATACTTCGCGGTGAGGGTTTCAAAGGCTCGAATCGAGCCGCCGCGCGCACTGATGGTCGCGTGATATTCGGGCGTCCACAGTTCACACTCAGCCGGGCTCGGTAGAGCACCCGTCGGCATTTGCACGGCATGCTCGGCGATGGGCTGGATATCGTCTTGTTTTCCGCTCAAGCCGTTGAAGCCGCCGAAGTAGAAATAAGAACCGCCAAGTAAGAGGACGATCAGGAAAATTCGGGAAACACGTTCCATCGGAAGAATAGGATGTGGCCTCGCAGTCTAGGTGCGGGCACGAGCAGTTTCAGAAGTAGGTAATGCGAGAGCGCGTTGATGTCTTCCGAGCGGGGGAGGATCATACCCACCCGCGCAAAAGGGGTGGCAACGGCTGATGCGGCGGAGCGTAAGCCAAGAGCCCCGAAGAGGGCCGTGACTTTTGATGCAGGCGATACCGTAGTGTGAGCAGGTCGGTTCGAAACGACACTGCCCACCCAGGATCGGGGAGAGCGTCCATTGGTAGACGCGGATCGCGAGGATCAGCAGGCCCTCGAAAAGGACCCCGATTTCTCGAGTCATCGCCGCGATCATGCCCGCCGATCTAGCTAGACTCGGCGATGGGGTCTACTTGGACCGTGCTTGGCGCGAGTTTTTTTATTCGCGGTATCGTTTTGGTGAGCGAGCCCGCCACGTCCTCTAAGGTGAGGAAGGGCAGGTCAGAACGACAAATCACCACGATATCCAGGCGCTCAGGCAAAAGGGAGCTGATGCGGCGAAACCATTCACGAACCAGGCGGCGCACGCGGTTTCGAAGCACAGCATTGCCCGCCTTGCGCGAAGCCGTGATACCGAGCCGGGTCGGCCCCCTGGCCGCCTCAGCTTGGCGCACCACGACCACCACGAACCATTCGGTTTGGAGGCGCGTCCCGTTTTTTTGGATCGCCTGAAAATCCTTATGGTCGAGGATATGCCTCGATTTAGGAAACGATCCGGTCGTGGGCAGGCCTAGAAAGGCGGCTCCTCGCCGCGAGCTTCGAAGCCCGGGCTTGGCCGCCTCACCTGGGCTCACTTCTGGTAGGCCGTGACCGCGAGGCGCCAACGCCCACGCGTGCGACGGTTCTTCAGAACCTTGCGGCCGCCCTTGGTGCTGTTGCGCTTGCGGAAGCCGTGGGTGCGGAGGCGGCTGGTGTTGCTGGGTTGAAAAGTGCGTTTGCTCATGGCTCCGTCTCCGGGGAAAGGGGTTCCGGACTGGCTGGGCTTCTAGAGCCTGCTGCGCGGGGGCGAAAGTGAGCCATAGGGGCAAGGTCCCGTCAAGGGGCTCGGCCCGGGTATTTAGTGGGAAACCGCAGGGTAGGGTTTGCAGGGGCTCAGCGCTCGTGATAGTGACGGCGCCCCATGCGCGACAACATTCGTCTTGTGTCCTCCGCGGGCACCGGCTTTACCTACTACACAACCAAGAACAAGCGCACCCAGCAGGGCAAGCTTGAACTAAAGAAGTACGATCCCGTCGTGCGTCAGCACGTTGTGTTCAAAGAGGTCAAGATGCCTCCTCACTCCAAGTGAGTTGAGTCGAGGCGACTTGATTCGACGAAGCTCGGCCCTAGGTCGAGCTTTTCGATTTTGTAGTTCGGAATCCTTGCGGCAGGCTGCGAGCCGCCATGAGTGAATCGGAACAACCGAGAGTCCATCGAAAGCGGAGTCTACCGGAGCGCTTGCTGAGAGGGCTCTACGCGCTCGGGTTTCATTCGCCCCTGCTCCGCGGTCCTCTGCTGCTCCGAGTATTTTCGACTCCGATTCGCGCTACTGGGAAGGTCGCGTCTCTTCCGCCGGAGGCCCAAGAAGCTTGGCTCGAGGCAGGGAGTCGTTTTCGTACCGTTCGCTTTGGGCAAGGCCCGCGGATTTTCTTCGTGCATGGTTGGGGGGGGGATCTGGGTCAGATGCTGTCGTTGGCGAACGCCGCGGTCGCTCTGGGCAATGAAGCCGTTTTGCTCGATCTACCAGCGCACGGGAGCTCTCCGGGGAAGCGCACGAACGGTTGGGAAGCGGCTCGTGCCATAGAGCGAGTCGCAAGCGAGTATGGGCAGCCGGACGCGATCGTTGCGCATTCGTTTGGGGCACTGGCGGCGGGCATCGCAATCGGTCTTGGGGTTACTCCGCAGCGGTTGGCTCTCATCGCACCGTTACCTTCCCTTGCTTGGGCGGCCGAGGATTTCGCGTTGAAGGTGAAGGTGCCGACGGGATTCATGGCCAAGGTCGCTCGTGCGTTCGCGCGGCGCCTGGGCCTCGAGCCCGAAAGGTTAGATTTGGGAGCCGAGGGGCCGCATCGCGCGCTGCCAACGTTAGTTATCCATGATCGAGGCGATCGAATCATTCCCGTCAGGCAGTCCGAGCGTCTCGTTCAAAATTGGCCTCTCGGCTCGCTCATCGTCACTGAAGGTTTGGGGCACGCTCGCATCCTGGGCGATCAGGACGTGCGCGAGCGCGTGCTGGCATTCCTTTCGGACAAGGCCTCATCTCCAAAAATCGCTAGCGTTTGAGAGGCCACGCTCAAAACGAGCGCACTGGCTACAAGCGTGGCCAGCGCCCATTCAATCCGCCTCGGTGAGCTTTGGCGGCTCCTGGCTAGGAAATGTGTCCAAGACCCGCGATGTCGCGCACGGCGCCACGATCAGCGCTGGTGGTCATCAGAGCGTAAGCATGCAGCGCAGCGCTCACCTTTCGCTCACGGGGAACCGGTTTAAACGCTTTCTCGCCGCGTCCGACCATTTCTTCGCGGCGATGAGCGAGCTCGGCGGGGCCAACAGCAAGGTCGATACGGCGCTCAGGGATGCTGATGTTGATGGTATCGCCCTCGCGAACGAGCGCGATGGCCCCCCCAGAGGCGGCTTCGGGTGAAGCGTGGCCGATGGAGAGCCCGCTCGTGCCACCCGAGAAACGGCCATCGGTCAAGAGCGCGCAAGCCTTGCCGAGTCCTCGACTCTTTAAATACGAGGTGGGGTAGAGCATCTCTTGCATGCCTGGACCGCCTTTGGGGCCTTCATAAATGATGACGACTACGTCGCCAGCTTGGATGCTGTCATTGAGGATGGCTTCGCAAGCGGAGTCTTGCGACTCGAACACTCGCGCACGCCCTTTGAAGTTCCAGATCGACTCATCTACGCCGGCCGTTTTTACGATACAGCCGTTTTCAGCGATATTGCCGTAGAGGACGGCCAGGCCACCCTCTTTGGAATAAGCGGATTCAACGTCGCGAATACAACCCGCGTTCGCGTCGAGGTCGAGCTTTTCGAAGTACTTGTCTTGGCTGAAGGCGACTGTGGTGCGCACGCCCCCCGGCGCGGCCAATGCCCGCTTTTGGGCTACTTCGCTGACCGTATCGCGTCGCACGTCCCAGGCGTCGATCGCTTCGCCCAAGGACTTGGCGTGGACGGTGCCCACATTGCGGTGAATGAGTCCGCCTCGGTCCAGCGAACCGAGGATAGTAAAGACGCCGCCAGCGCGGTGCACATCCTCGATGTGATATTTCTCCGTTGCCGGGGCTACCTTGCACACGCACGGTACTTTGCGACTGAGCCGATCGATATCGCTCATGGTGAAGTTGACGCCAGCCTCGTGAGCGATGGCCAAGAGGTGCAAGATGGTGTTGGTTGAGCCACCCATGGCGATATCGAGCGTCATGGCGTTCTCGAAAGCCTCAAATGTGGCGATATTTCTGGGTAGAACGCTGGCGTCGCCCTCAATATAGAAACGCTTGGCGAGCTCGACGATGCGATTACCCGCGTTCTCGAACAGCTCGAAGCGCATTTTGTGCGTGGCTAAGATCGTGCCGTTTCCAGGTAGGCCCAGGCCGAGTGCTTCGTTCAAGCAGTTCATGCTGTTAGCCGTAAACATGCCCGAACAACTACCGCAGGTGGGGCAGGCACTGCGCTCGAGTTCGTCCACTTCTTGGTCGGAGATTTTGCTATCACCGGCCGCTACCATCGCGTCGACTAAGTCGAGCTTGCGACGGATCAATTTGCCGTCCCGGTCGTGTGTGCCGGCCGTCACACCAGCCTCCATGGGCCCGCCCGAAACAAAGATGGTAGGGATGTTGAGGCGCATGGCCGCGATCAGCATGCCGGGCGTGATCTTGTCGCAATTGGAGATGCATACGAGCGCGTCGGCGCAATGAGCGTTCACCATGTACTCGACGCTGTCGGCGATGAGTTCCCGGCTCGGCAGCGAATACAGCATGCCGTCGTGGCCCATTGCGATGCCGTCGTCGACGGCGATGGTGTTGAACTCGACGCCCCAGCCGCCCGCTTGGTCGATGATCTTCTTCACCTGTTGGCCAACGTCGTGCAGGTGCACATGACCAGGCACGAACTGCGTAAAGCTATTGGCGATGGCTACGATGGGCTTGCCGAAGTCCTCGGTCTGCATTCCCGTCGCTCGCCACAGCGCGCGTGCGCCCGCCATGTTGCGGCCTGCGGTTGAGGTTCGGCTTCGGTATCCCTGGCTGGTGGTCATCGCGCGCTACCTATAGCAGAGCTGAGGCCGCGCGCGTCGCGTTGAATTTTTGAGTGGATTTACGTGTTTGCCTGTGAGGACGGCCCGCCTGCGACCCAAGAGCCGGCAGTTTTTCGCGCAGCCCGCCTCGAGGTTTGGTAGGGGCCAGGAGTGAAAAGTCCCCCGGAAAAGCCGACGCTCGAGGTCCTCGTCGAGAGGTATGGCGCCGCGTTGCTCGAACGCAGCCGAAGCCAGGGTGGCTCGGTCTCGCTCGATGAAGTCGCGACTGTGCTGGGCGATCACGCCGGCAATACTGAGCTTGTGTCGCGAGTTCTCGAGGTCTTCGAAACGGAGGGTCAAGCAGTCGAGGCCGAGTCGAGCCCAGAGCTGGGAGGGCTCTTGGGGCAAGTTCTAACTCTGGCTCGGCAGGAACGTGCGGCTGGCCGCTCCGTCGGGATCTCCGCATTGGCGGGAGCCCTCCAGGTGGAACCTCGACTCGTGCGCGTAGCACTGCTCTACGCCGAGGTCTTGATGCGGGGTAAGAGGGTCACCTAGGGCGCCGCCTCAGGTGCGCGCTGGTTTCGCCGAAGGCGTCGAGATGCAAACGCGACAACAGGACGGAACTATTTCGAGGGCATCGCCCTGGAGGAGTAGCTTGGGCGCCGGCCCCTATTCCTTCCCTAGCCAGTTGAGCCGTTTTGGTTCAGAACCCTCGGAAGGTTTAACTTAGGCTAGCCCTTTCCCGACCTCAGCTTCCCCTTCCTAGTCGCCCTATGAGCTCTTCCTTGCTGAAATTTTTACCTTCTCACACGAAAAACTGGCTCTTTCCCGGCAGCGTCGCTTCACTTCTAGCGCTGTCTGCGGCGTGCGGAGAGACACCGTCGTCCGTTCCAGGCACGGGTGGGGCGCCCGCATTGGGGGGCGGGGCCACGGTGGGTGGCACCGGGCCCACGGTGGGCGGTACCACGCCGGCAGGGGGCACTCCGACGAGCGGCGGAGCCAGCGGCGGTTTCCCCACCTCGGGAGGCGGGCCCACAGGAGGCTTCACAGGAGAAGTCGAAACGGTCGAGTGCCAGGGGACTTTGCCGCTCGAGGAGCCAAGCTCTCCGGACCATACCGTGAGCGTGCAATCGGCCAACTGGGGAGCGCTCCCGCACTTTTGGGGCACCTACGGCGTTGGACGTTACGGGCTCTACATCCAGGAAGAAAACGGATGGGGGCAGACACTCCGCGATCACACGCTCGACGCGGTTCAAAATCTCGGTCTGAAGAGCGTGCGTATGCATGGTCTCTTCCATGACGATGTGGGGATCTACCAAGAAGACGAAACTGGTCAGGTCAAGGCTGACTTTACCAAGTCCGATCAGATCTTCGATTTCTTCGTCGACAACGGCATCGAGCAGATTATCGAGCTCGCGCCCATGCCGTCGGCCTTGGCCTCTGATCCGAGCAAGACTGTCTTCGATTGGGGACTCGGTATCTCGCCGCCCAAAGATTATGCCAAATGGCAGGAGCTGGTCCGCCAGTTCGTGCAACACAGCATCGACAAGTACGGCATGGAGGTTGTCTCCAAATGGTACTTCGAAGTGTGGAACGAACCAGAGTGCTGTAGCGGCAAGTTTTGGGCAGGTCCGCCTGGCGCGGATACCACGGCGCGGCTCAACGAATACTTCAAGCTCTATGACTATTCCGCGGCGGGCGTGCGTGCGGCGTTGCCGAATGGTCGAGTGGGGGGGCCTGTTTCAAGCCAACCGCTTGAGCTCACCCAGAACTCCATGGCGGGTCAGCGCTTTCTCGATCACATCAAGAGCGGTGAGAATTACGCAACGCCCGGTGCAGCGCGAGTTCTCGATCTCTTCACCTACCATAGCTGGAGCTTCGTAGATGGAGCGGTGAATGGCTATTTCCAGGGACTCGAGCTTCTCGACTCGAACGGCTTCAACACCATCCCAATTGCCATTACTGAGTTTGGCCCGACCTGGAAGTTTGGCAACTACGATGAACCCCAAGAGATGAGCCAGGGCGCGGCGTTCGTCGCGCAGACCTACGGTGACATCTCGCGGCGCGCAGCGCAGGAGAGCAAACGCTTTCCAGCGGCCTACGCCTGGTGGGTCATCTCCGATATCTTTGACGAAGAAGAGGCCGTGCTCCGCCCCGAGGAGCCCTTCATTGGTTGCATGGGGCTCATCAGCCGCGAGGGCATCCACAAGCCCGCGTACAACACCTATAAGTTCTTGGCTCAAATGGGCGAAACGCAGATGGTGCTCAACGTCGAAGGGCTCGGCGATGTGGGCGGCCTCGCGGCGCGGGATGAGTCAGGTGGCGTCCAGGTCTTGATCTATAACGGGCAGAATCCGGGCAAGGGCCCGGCGGACGACACGTATTACGAAGTGAGCGGGCCGCAGAACATCGCGGTTTCGCTGAGCGGTTTGAACCCTGAAACGGCTTACGACATCACCGAGTATCGCGTCGATGAAACGCACGGAAACGCCTACGCCGTTTGGGAAGGCCAAGGCCGACCCACCATGGCGGAAATGGAGCAAGAGGGGACGCAGTGGCAAGCCTTGCGCGACAATATGGATTCGACGGGAACCTCTCTCGGCAGCGCGCTCTGCGGTGACACCTTCAAGAAGACTTTCAGCTTGTCTTCTCCCGGCGTGCTCTTTCTCAAGTTGACGCCAGCAGTAGCTCAGCCAGCACCCTAGCGATCGCGGCCCAGCGCCCGACGCGGCCCGCAAAAGCGAAAATAGCGTGGACGCGCCCGAACTGGGGCGTTCGCGCGCGCTGGTAGACGAACGGACTCCCCGTGCGCTAACAGCTCCGGTATGGAGGCGGATAGGGGCCGAGCGGCTCACCCCCGAAGCACTGCCGTCGATCGACGGAGACTTCGGGCACCCACATTTGAGATCGTGTTCGCGGGTCTCGCCGCAACGTTCATTCCGATGGCCGCCTTGGCCCAGGATGCGAGCGGGGCGGGAGCGAGCGCGAAGCCCGACTCGTCTGCCCCGACCGGCAAGCCCGAACGGGCGCCTGCTTCCAGTCAGGATGGGCCGAGTCCCGATAAAGACGAATCGAAGCCGGGCGACGCTGCTTCGAATGGGAGTGACGAAGAAGCGAATTCGCCCGGAGAGAACTCCGAAGCAGCTTCGGATGATCCAGACCCAAGCGAGAACGACAAGGAAGCGCGCCTCAAGGAGCTCGAAGCCAAGCTCGAAGCCCAAACGAGAAGGATCGAAGGACTCGAGGCCGAGCTGGTGCGTCAGGCTGACGAAAGCGGGACCAAACCCAAGATCGTGCAGCAAGAAGAGAAAAAGAAGGACAAGGAAGAGGCCACCAGCATTGAGTCGACGTTGCGGGACAACCCACTCGAGATCGCTGAAGATAAGGATTTTCCTAAGTCCGTCCCTCTGTTTGGTTCGAAATTCCGCTTTGGTATTGGTGGTTACGTCAAGCTCGACGCCATAGTGGATGCGGGCAACAACACAAATCGCTACGCATTCTCTTCGGGCGGAATATCCATGTCGGGTACGCCGGACGCTGAGCAAGGCGCCTATTTTTCGATGCACCCGTTTGAATCACGTTTGAACGTCGACGTGCGTTACACAGAGAAAGACGCGCCACCGAACCAGGCCTTCATCGAGTTCGATTTCTTTACCACTGCCCCGGACCGCCTCGGGGCGCCCCGTTTGCGGCACGCCTATTTCAGGTGGGGCGACTTCCTCGCCGGCCAAACCACGGCACTTTTGTCTGATCCGCGAATTTTACCTTTCATCATCGACTTCGCCTTCGCGGACTCGGTCAACGCCATTCGCATCCCTCAGATACGCTATCAGACCAAGTTGAAGGACTGGCTCGTTCTTCGAGCAGGGCTAGAGATGCCCGAGCGAGGAGGCATAGACAACCCTAGCGAACTCTCGGGAGCGGCGAGCTCGCTCTTGCCTCGGGTTGCCGTCGGTTTTTCCTTCGAGGCACCGCGCTACTCCGTTTCGTTTGGGGTGAGCTTGAATGAAATCCGCTGGGATGCGGGCGCTCAGGGGAGTTCGAGCGCGTTAGCATGGGCGATGGTCGTGAATTCGCGCATCTTCCTCGATAAAGAGAAGAAGTCCTTCCTGGGTCTACACGGCATGCTGGGCGACGGCACAGCCGAAACCGTGGGCGCGTTCGTCGGGCAGAATGCCAATGCGCTTCTCCTCTCCAATCAGACGCTACTGGCCATTCCGGCCTACCACCTGCTCGTTGGGTACGGGCATCGGTGGCACGAGCTTTTCTCGACAAACTTGGCCTTTGCTCTCGATGTGCTGGAACGCGATCAGGTTTCCGATGAAGCCGCTTTGAGCGAAGCCGCCATGGCGGCGACTTGGAACTTTCACGGCAACGTGCTCTTGCATATTCACACCGCATTCCAGATCGGGCTCGAATATATGTTCGCCGAGCGAACCAACGAAAATGGAGATCGGGGTCAGGATCAACGCGTACAGAGCATGGCCATGTACCGGTTCTGAGCCCGCACTCTAGCTGCGGCGCAGGAGGGCTTGGCTGAGCTCGGCTTCGGACACGCCCAGATTCGAGAGGCGGTCGACTTCTTCGAGGAGACTCTGCTGCGAATGGCTTTCGGGACGAGTCTCGAGGCAGGCGAGCACGATGTGAGCGGCGGAACTGTCGGACTGGGTCACGCCGCAGGCGAGGCCCGTCACATGAGCCCAGATATCTTGGCGGGCTTCCCGGAGCTCAGCTTCTTGGGCATTTCCTTCGAGAAATCGGGCAGCGAGCCCGAGCGCGGAGCCGAGTAAGGTCGAGAGCCCGGGCTGAAGGAGCTGGGCTAGCTCGACTTTTAGCCGGTGACGCTGTTCGGGCCCGAAGCTGGGGCGTTCGATGAGGTTCCGGACGGCAGACGACGGCATCAGGTTAGCCCAAGGCGGGTTTGCGCTCGGCGCTCACAAACTCAGCCAGGGCGCGAACGCTCTGAAAGGCGGCCTTATTTTGCTCGTTATCTGGATCAAGTACGACCCCATACTTTTTGGAGAGCACCATCGCGAGCTCGAGGGCATCGATCGAGGTGAGCCCTAGCGCTCCGCCGAACAGCGTGGCCTGGGAGTCGATGTCTTGGGCCTGGATATCCTCAAGGCGAAGCGATTCGACGATAAGTTTTTTGAGCTCCTGCTCTAGCTCATCCATAACGGTGACTCTAGGTGCTATGCGGGGCCCGTGCCAGGAGTAGTTTTGCCCGAAATTGTCCTCCGAGCCGGGCATGTGCAGCCCGTCTGGGCTGGTCATCCGTGGATTTATGCTCAGGGTATTGAACGTACTGTCGGCAAGCCCGCGCCTGGGGACGAAGTGGCGGTGCTCGATGCAAAGGGCAACCGACTCGGCCGCGGTCTCTATTCGCCGAGCTCGGCGATCGCGGTTCGCATCTTCACCAGGAACGCCGAGCAATCGTTCGATGAAGCTCTCTTACTGGAGCGATTTCGTCGCGCTGAACGGGCGCGAACTGCACTGCTCCGGGCCGAAGGCGGTGAGCCGACCTCTGCCTATCGGCTCGTGTACGGTGAAGGAGATGAGCTGCCCGGATTGATCGTGGATCGATTTGAGGACGTGCTGGTGGTGCAGCTTGGTACCGTTGGTTTGGCCCAACGACGAGAGCTTATCTTCGACGCTCTGGTTCAAGCCTTTCAACCCCGAGCAATCCTCGATCGCACTTCGGCGCGGCAGGCCCAAATGGAGGGCTTTTCCCTGGGCCTTTGGCTGGCCCGTGGCGAGGCTCCGAGCGAATTGCGCGTCGTGGAACGGGGGCTCCCCTTGGCGCTTCCTGCTTCCCTCACGCAAAAAACGGGCTTCTATTTCGACCAAAGGCCGCTTCGAGCTCGCATCGAACACTGGGCAGGAGGTCGTGATGTGCTCGACGCTTATAGCTATGTGGGCGCCGTGGGCCTCTTCGCCCAACGGGGTGGAGCCAAGTCTGTGCTTTCTGTCGATTCAAGTGGAGCCGCTGTTCGCGCGGGTCAGGCCTTGGCCCAAGCGCTCCGGCTCGACGTGCAGTTCGAGGAGACGGACGCAGAGAAATTGCTTGCGGCTCGGTCGCGGAGTTTCGATCTAGTCGTCGCGGACCCGCCCAAGTTTGCCTTCTCTCGTTCTATGCAGCAGAAAGGCATGCGCGCGTTTCGGCGCGTGGCGGGGCTCTCTGTAGGAGCGGTTCGTGAGGGGGGCATCGTGGTCTTGAGCTCGTGCTCGGCGGCACTCGGCATCCACGAAGTGGAGCGCTCGCTCGCACTTGGCGCCGCCGATGTGGGAAGGCGGGCCCGCATTTTTGAGCGGGTTTTCCAGGGCGGAGATCACCCCGTCCCTGCGGCCTTCCCCGAGGGCCTCTATCTGAGCTCGGTTCTAGCTTGGGTCGACTAACGAGTTTGCATTTCCGTCGCTGGGTTCGACCAGGTGCTGACTCATTTCCCTACGAGGTCACGCTCGGCCAAGTACTTCTCTGTAAACACCGCGCCGATATCGTAAGATTTTACAAGATCGTGGACGATGCGTTTTTCGATCAGCGAGCCGACGGCAAAGATCTTCACCTCGACGTTGGCCTGAAAAATGCGCCGGCATTTGTCGGGGCCTAGCTCTTCGACGCTCTGTACGCCGCTGACGAAAATCTTGTCGGCCAGTCGGTTGGGCACGACGCTCACGTGATACTTGCCTGTGGCGCGATCAAAATAGGCTTCTTCGCGGTAGCGTAGGTTATCGCCTACGACCTTTTGAATCACACCCGGCAGATCGGGAACATAGGGTTCGACCTCGATGGTGCGATAGGTTCGAGAGCCGTCCTCACGTTCACTCGTGACCTTCCAAATTGGAAAGCGCAGGTGCCCTTGAAAGAGGGCCTGATTGTAGGCTTCGCCCAAGAATAGGTCTTGGAACGTTTTCGCGCTGCAATGAAACGTATGCTCGATTCTCGCTTTTTCGGTCACAGTCCGGGCTCGCGTAGATCACTTTTGGCTTCCTTGCTAGGGTCCCCTAGAACGAGCGGGCGTGACTCAACTTCCTCACAAAGGACTTCTTGACCAAGGCCCCCTTCACCAGGGTCCGCTTCTCAAGGGCCCGCTTCACCAGGGTCCGCTTCACCAGGGGTCCACCCACGAAGGCTTTGCGTCTCCCCGAGCGCCCCTTCCGAGGCGGCCTGTATCGTGGCTGCGACAGGTTTTGATCGTCTTGAAGAAGGACTTTCAGATCGAGATGTCGAGCGGCGAAGTCGTGGTGACGAGTGGCTTCTTTGCGCTCTTGGTGGTGGTGCTCTCATCGATGGCCTACTTCGGCGGGCCACGCAGCGGTCAAGTGGTGGCGGCCGGTGCGATTTGGCTGTCGGTTGCGTTTGCTGCCGTGCTCTCCTTGGGCCGAAGTTGGGCGCGAGAGCGGCAGGGCGCAGCGCTGGAGGGTTTGCTTCTGACTCCACTCATGCCGAGCGCACTCTTTGCTGGTAAGGCGCTGGGGCTGCTGCTGTTTCTTTGGATCGTAGAAGGCGTGGTGATGCCCGTCGCGGTTCTGTTTTTTTCGATCGACATTCTGAAGGTGGCGCTCGACCTCTTCCTCGTCGCTCTGCTTTTGACGCCCGGTCTCGCAGCGCTAGGGACCCTGTTCGGGGCCCTTACGGTCAAGACGCGGGCTCGGGATCTGGCCCTCGCCATCGTGGTTTTCCCGCTGATGGGACCGGCTATTTTGACGGCCATTGCCGCGACGAGGAACTTGCTCGACGCAACGGCGCCGAATGGTCAGGCCGCCTACCTAGCTATCCTAGCGATTTTCGATGGGATTTTCTGGGCCTCGGGCCTGGCGCTCTTTGGCACGCTGGTCGAGGACTAAGCTCTCTGAGTAGGCTGAGGCAGCATGAGGATAGGACTCTTGGGGCCAGGGTGCTCCGACCCAAAGAGCTTTGACCGAGCGGCGCGCGGTTTGCGCGATGAACTCGGAGCGGAGCGCGTCGTCTATTTGGGGGAGGACCGTACCCTCGAGCAGTCCGTCATGGGCTGGGCGGTCGACCTAGTTGGCCAACCTGCCGATGACGCCTCGTTCTTCTTACGCGCCACAGATTCGTGTTTGAACGCGAACGCCGATGCCATCTTGGATTTCCTCTCGCAGGAGCGTGAGCGGGAGAAGCTCAGGATGTTTGAATCCTTGGCGCGCGGGAGTCGCTCCGTGGAGATCATCGCTGGGCGTGTTGCCATTTTGGTCACCGACAAAAGATTGTTATCCGAAGAGGATATCCTGCCTGCACACATCCTCGTTTATGGGCGAAGTGTGGAAGCGGTGATGAAGCCGATTGGCAAGCGCTGGTTCCTTTCGCCAGGCTCGTTCCCCGATGCGGGTGTTATGCTATTGTGTGAGGAAGACGAATCGCTGTGGGCGCGGGCCTATTCGCCTACGCTCGAACTGCGAAATGAGGCCAAAATTTCGCTGGAGGCCGCGCTGAAGATGCGCGCCCAAGGTGGGTAGAGAGCGTCAGCCCGAACATGCCGATTGGGATTTTGGGAGGAACCTTCGACCCGCCTCATAGGGCGCACGTCGCCGCGGTAGAGTTCGTCCTCAATCAAGCGCTGGTCGAGCAGGTGTTCGTGATACCTGTGTTTGCTCATGCGTTCGCCAAGCGTCCCACGCTTAGCTTCGACGAGCGTTTACGACTATGCGAGTTGGCCTTCTCGGGCACGCGAGCGACGCGCATCTTGGATATCGAGCGAGCACTTCAGGTACCGAACTACACCGTATCCACGGTGCGAGCCCTCACCGCCTTATATCCGAACGACAGCTTTCGGCTCCTGATGGGGACGGACGTGGGGAGAGAGTTCTCTCGCTGGCGTGAGGCCGAGTCCCTTCGGGCCCTCGCTCCGCCGCTCTTGCTCGAACGACAGGGCTACCCGGAGGGCGACGCTTTGCCCGCCAATCTGCCCCAAGTTTCTTCGACGGAGCTGCGCGCGCTTTTACGAAATTTTCACGAAAGGCCAGGGGAACTTGGGCTCCGAACGGAGCTCGAGAGGCTCTTACCGGTGGCCGTGCTCACCGAGGTCCTCGATCGCGGCTGGTATCGGGAGTAGACGAGGAGAACGATGGATCTTCGAACGCGCACCTCTCTCTTCTGTGGCGCGCTGGCGATCGCTATCGCCGTGTCGATCTTGCTGCGCAAGCGGCCTCGGGCTCCTCAGCTTTGGTTCGCTGGCTTCGCCATGAACACGGGTCTTTGGTACCTGGCGCAATGGCTCTACCTCTTCGTGCGTGCTGACGTGTGGGCACGGTCGACCGCCATCTTGGCCGTTTTTCTCCCGCAGTTCGCGCTGCGCTTGTTTGAAGCGCTCATGCCTGAGAAAGAGCGGCGCGCCACTTTGCCGCGATTTGCGGCAATTCTGCTGGGGCCGGTGGCGCTCTTGGTCGTCTTGGGCCCGCTCGAACGCTGGTGGGCACGCTGGATCGTATTCGTCTACGTGTTCGGCCTATTGATAGCCGGCTTGAGCTCGCTCTGGACGCGGAGTCAGAGTCTGCGTTCGAGGGGCACTCAAAGGCGGGTGCGCTTCATGGTTTTGGTGGGTGCGCTGGCCGTAACGGCGAGCCTGGCGGACTTCTTGTGGTTCATCGACGTCAAGTTGCCGCCGATCGGAGCTGCGTTTTCGATTTTGTTCCTGTTTGTCATTAGTGAATCGTTGATTCGACAGCGCTTCGTCGACATCTACGATGTACTCGGTCAGGTTATGTTGTCGGCCGCGCTGGCGAGCTGTCTGGCGGCAATTTTCTACGTGTTTGTCGGGCTCTTTGGTGGCTTCGACACCATGTATCTCGCTGCCTTTTTGGCTACGATCGTGATCTTGGTCGTATTCGAACCCTTGCGCGAGAAGGCCACGCTGGCCATCCATCGCATGGTTTTTCGAGAACGCGTGGATCTCGAGCGGGCGCTCTCGAAGTTGCGCGGACAACTAGTGCACGTGCTGGACGTGGGCGAGCTCGGGACCCTGATCATGGGCGCACTCGAGACTTCGCGTCGCGCCACCTCGGCGGCGCTCTACGTGCGAGATCCGTTCGAAGCCCACTTTCGTCGGCTAGCTGATTTTGGCACACACGTTCCCGACAAGATCTCGAGCGTCAAGGTGCAGCCCATCTTGGAGCGACTCGAGACTCAACCATTCATCTCGCTCGATGAGGTCACGCATCAGGTAGAAGAAGCTAGGCGAGCCGAACAGCAGCGCGAGGTGGAGCAGGAGAGCGGTATCTTGGCTGCGGCCGAGGTGCTCGGTGCGTTTCGGCGGGGCGTAATTCTGGGTGTGCGCACCAGGACACTTGGCTTGACCGGACTTTTGCTTTTGGCCGACGACCGCGTCGCCGATGCTTTCTCACCCGAAGAAGTGCCCCTTCTGCAAGAACTCGCGCTTCAAATCGGCGTGGTCCTCGAGAACTCGCGCCAGTTCCGCCAGATGCAGATGCGAGATCGGCTGATGGTTTTAGGACAAATGGCCGCCGGCCTCGCGCACGAGGTGCGAAATCCACTCGGGGCCATCAAAGGTGCGGCCCAGCTCCTGGAAGACCACGGAGACGATGGCTTGAGTGATCCGGATCGCGAGTTCGTCTCTATCATTTTGGAAGAGGTCGACAGACTCGATCGGGTCGTAAGTTCTGTGCTCGACTATGCCCGACCGGCTCAGGTCATGTTGCGTGAATTCGGCGTGCGAGATCTCCTGGAACGAACCGCGAAGATCCTTGCTGCCGAAGAACGGGACGCCGTACTCTCAGTCCAGGTCGATGACGACCTGCCCCCGCTTCGCGCGGACGCGGAGCAATTGCGGCAGGTGCTCATCAATCTGGTTCGCAACGCCGTCCAGGCTATGGGCGGGCGGGGTAGCGTACAGATCACGGCTCGTAGAACGGTTCGTGCTGCCCGGGGCGGGGACGCCGATTGGGTTGAAATCAGCGTGAAAGACGAAGGCCCAGGTATAGCCGAAGAAGTCATGCGCAATCTCTTTGTGCCGTTTGTCACGACCAAGGAGCGGGGCACGGGGCTCGGCCT
>Ga0164241_10002161_pt1 | contig 21976 bp, 23 predicted proteins | sample OricomyardsoilBY_FD_108780 | JGI IMG/M metagenome (GOLD analysis project Ga0164241, IMG submission 108780) | Backyard soil microbial communities from Emeryville, California, USA - Original compost - Back yard soil (BY) | ecosystem: Environmental > Terrestrial > Soil > Unclassified | place: USA... | reverse complement strand
TCGAAATCACTTCGACCACCAACCGTGGCGTGCTGGCGATGGTGGGCCGGTAGCGCGCGTGCGTGCGCTCTCAACCGGTCGGCTGGGTGACCCCCGCTGCACGTCAAACCCGTCGCCTGAGATGACCAAAGTCGTGGGATGCCTCCCGTTCGCCCCCGGCTGGTCACACGGCCGGCAGACGGCCGATGAACCGGCGGACGCCGTCATCGCCGCCGAGCGCGGGGAATGCACCGAGGACGGCGTCGCACAGCGCGGTGAGCTGGTCCTTCTTGGGCGACTCGTGGTGGAAGCGGCGCCGCACGGATCGCGGGCTGTGGCGTCCCCGAGCTGTGGCACCTGGTCCGCGACTGGGCCGGCCACGGTTTTCCTGCAGGCGATCGACCCGCCGGCCGGGCGGGCGGTCCATCCAATGTCCAACGGTGAGGTGCCTGCCTCGGGCTCGCGCAGCTGCCGTTGGCGTTGCAGGACTGATCGCCCGGCTTCATCTGCTCGACCTCGCTACCCGCATATCCGCAGCCACCCTGGCCGCGGCAGGCGTTGTCTCCGTGACAGGCGTGGAAGAGCCCGTGGGGTGCCTACGTCGAGACCAACGCCCCGCCGGGAATCGACGCTGGTGAGCGTAGTGAGCCACGCCGGGCTCGTCAACGACAACGAACCGGTGACCGGCGTCGCAGACCCACACGGGTCGCCGGACCTGAACACCCGGTACACGGTGCCCGAACGGGCGCGACAGAATTGCCGACATGAACGAGACCCTGGCCGGGCAACTGGTGGTGGTGATCGGCGGCAGCGCCGGCATCGGCCTGGAGACGGCCCGACTGGCCCGGGCCGAGGGCGCCGACGTCGTCATCACCGGCCGCGACGCCGATCGGCTGGCGCTGGCCGCGCAGGAAATCGGGGCGAGCGGCACGGCCGCGTTCGACGCCGATGACGCGGCCCGGCTGGCCGACTTCTTCACCGACCTGACAGGCCCGATCGACCACGTGCTGATCACCGCCGGCGGCCCGCACTACGGTCCGATCCTTCAGATGTCGTCGGCCGACCTGCGCGCGGCGGTGAGCGGCCACATGGTCCGGGCGACCCAGGTGGCTCGCCACGCGGCCGGCCGGATGAGACCTGGCGGCACACTGCTGCTGGTCGGTGGCACCGGGGGCCGACGGGTCCGTCCGGGACTGGGGATCATCTCCGCCGTCACCGCCGCGCTGCCGCCGTTCACCGCGGCGCTCGCCCTGGAACTGGCCCCGGTCCGGGTCAACCTGATCGCGGCCGGTTTCGTCGACACACCCCTGTCAGCAAGGCTTCTCGGTGACGGGCTGGATGCCCGCAGGGAGGAACTGCGGTCCACCCTGCCGATCGGGCGGGTGGTCGGCCCGGCCGACGTGGCGGCGCTTGCCGTGCACATCATGGGCAACACCGCGTTGACCGGAGCGACCTACGACATCGATGGCGGACAGCAGTTCGTCTCCTGACAGCCCGAAGGACCATCGCCGTCATGCCCGAACCGACCGACGAGGAAACGATCTTCGCCACCATCGAGGCGACCTATCGCCTCGCGCCCGAGGCCGAACTGCAGGCGATGGTGCAGGAACTCCGGCACCGCCTGCCGACCATCCCACTCGACCGGCGCACGCCTCTGATCGAAGCCATCGAACGATCGATCGGCGAGAACCTGGAATGGCCGGGACCGGATTTCTGATGCCGTCCTACAGATCCAGGACGAGGTCGGATCCGGTCTGCTGCAACAGATCAGCGTGTCGCCGGGGTCGGCGGCTCGAGCGGGTCGGGCCGGTAGCCGACCTCCCGTATAGACCGTCCGGCCGTTCCGGTCGACCTTGCGGGGCATACGCACTGCGGCGGCCGGTAGTCATCCGGTTCGGATGAGCGGCCCCGAACGTGAGGATGCTTCACTTCGGTCCACAGGACTATCGACGACCGGTTGGGCGTCGAAATTCGGTCGGTCCCGTGTCGGAGGGTGGTGGTCGCAATCGAGTTCGAGATTCGGGTGGCCGGTGAGGTTCCGGCGCATGTGATGGCAGATCTGCAGGATGCGCAGTTCGTCCACCGGGGCGTGGAGACGGTGCTGCACGGCCCGGTGGAGGACCAGGCGGCGTTGGTCGGGATCATCAACTGGCTGCAGATGTTGGGGGTGGAACTCCGGGAGGTCCGGCAGGTCGCGGCGACGAGCCGGGACACAGAAGCCGGTCGGGTCGTCGGGCATAAGTGATGTTCGAGGTGGAGATCCGGGTGGCGGGCGCGTTGGATACGTCGCGAGTCAGCGGCGCGATGCCCGGGTTCACCGCCGACCCGGCCCCAGCGGTCACGATCATCCGGGGCGTGCTGGCTCCGGGTGAGGATCTGTTGGCGATCCTGAACGTGCTGACCCGACACGGCGTGGTGCCGTTCGACGTATGGGTGAACACGTTCGGGAAGGGCTGACCGGCGAGGGGAATCTTAACGTAACCAGCGACGCGCTGGGGGCGGGTTCGGGATTCGGCGATAAGGGGCATACCGTGCATCCGATTCTGTATCTGCGATGAGGTTGGCGGTGAGTGGTCCTGGCCGATCAGATGCGCACGGGCCTGGGGTTCCGGACATCTCCCCCGGTGGTCCCACGAGGATTCGTGGGACGATCAAGGGTCGCCGCACTGTTGGATCAGGCGGTCACCGGCCCGGTGACCCTGGTCAGCGCGGGCCCGGGCAGCGGCAAGACCCTGGCGCTGGCCGACTGGGCGCAGTCGGCCACGCAGCGCGCGGCCTGGCTCGGCATCGAACCGTCGGATGACAGCATCCCCGCGTTCTGGGCGGCCCTGGTCACCGCGTTGCGGGTGTCCGGTGCGGTGGGGCCGGACAGCGGACTGAGCGATCTGTCCCCGGCCGCGAGTTTCGGGTTCGACGACGCACTGCGGGTGGTGGACGCCCTGGCGCAGCCGGCGGCGCCCCTGGTGATCGTGCTCGATGACATGCACCACCTGCGCGACCCGGAGGTCCTTCGGTCGATCGAGATGCTGTTGGACCGGCTGGCGCCGACCGTGCACGTGATCGTCAGCGCCCGCTTCGACCCGCCGTTGCGGTGGCGGCGGTTGGCGATCGCCGGTCGTCTGTTCGAGATCCGTGCCGAGCAGTTGTCTTTCGATGAGGCCGAAGCCCTTCGGCTGCTGACGGCGGTAGGCCTGCGGTTGCCGCCGGGCCCGCTGGCCCGGTTGCTCGAACGGACTCGCGGGTGGGCGGCGGGGTTGCGTCTGGCCGCGTCCGGCCTTGACCGGGCCGCTCCCGAGGAGGCGGTGTCCAAGTTGCGGGGTAGTGAGCGGCCGGTCGCCGACTACCTGATGCAGGAGGTGCTGGATCAGCTGTCCGCCCCGGACCGCCGCTTCGTCCTCCGGTCGAGCGTGGCCGACCCGGTCACCGCCGAGCTGGCCGAGGCGCTGACCGGTGCCGCGGACGCCCAGGCCCGGCTGGAAAGCCTGGAGGCCGGCAACGGGTTCGTCGTCGGCCTGGCCGGGGGCCGAGCCTGGTTCACCTGGCACCCGCTGTTCCGGGACCTGCTGTTGCATCGACTGGCGGTCGAGCATCCGGGCGTCCTGGGCGAATTGCACCGGCGGGCGGCCGACTGGCTGGTCGAGCACGGCGATTACCTGGCTGCGATCCGGCATCTCACCGCGGCGGCCGACTGGCCCGCGGTGGGACGGGTGTTGACCGAACGGGTCGCCCCGGACGTGGTCACCGCGGCGGCGCCGGCCCTGGTGGAAGCGTTGGCGCCGGTGGCCGCGCGCGTGGAGGTCGATCCGAGCGCGACGACGCTGCTGGCATCGGCAGTCTGCAATTTCCACCGGTTGGACTACGAGGCGATGATCCGTGACGTCCTGGCGGCCGAAGCCGCGGCCCGGCGAGAGCCGAACGCCATCGCCGGCGACGTATTGACGGCCAGCCTGCGCATGGGATACGCCCGAGCCCTGGACCCGGCGATGCTCACCCGGGCGGCCCGGCGCGTCCTGGAGATCGCGGATCCGACCTCCCGGCAGGATGTACCGGCTTTGGAACGGTACCGGGCGATCGCGACCACGAATCTGGGCACCGGGCTGCTCTGGGACGGCGACTTCGCCGCAGCCCGAACCGCGCTTCTCGACGGGCAAAGGTCCTGTCGCCGATGGGGTCTTGGCCTGTCCGAGCTCACCGCGCAGGGCGGTCTGGCGCTCCTGGCGGCACTGCACGGGCAGTTGGGACCAGCTCTCCAGCAGGCCGAGGTCGCCCGGTCGACCGCCGACGAGCACGGCTGGGCGCCCGAACCGCAGGCCGCGGCGCACATGATCGCTTTGGCGATCGTCGCCCTGGACAGAGGCCGCCCACAGGAGGCCGAGCAACTGATCGGGCTGGGAACCCGGGGTACGAATCTGGCCCTGGCCGGCCGGATCGTGTTCGCCGTGCTGGCGGTGCAGGCAGCAGTTGCCCGCAACGATCTGTCGCCGGCGGATCGGCGGGCCGCCACGCTGTCCGCGCTGACCACCCGGTGCGCCAGGTTGCCGCCGATGCTGGTCGGCTGGGCCGGGATCGTGCAGGCCGAACACCTCCTCGCCCGTGGCCAGGCCGAGGTCGCCCGGAGGATACTGGGCCGGGTCCCCGACGTCGGGTACCCGGGCGCCCGACGTGATGTCGCCCTGGCCCGGTGTCTGATGGCACAGGATGAACCGGTGCAGGCGCTCCGCCTGTTGACCGGGTCGCTCCCGGGAATCTCGGCCTACCGGACCGTCGCGGTCGACGCCCGCGTCGTCGCCGCACTCGCCGCGGTCCGGCTGCGCAAGGACGCGCAGGCGCTCGATCTGCTGACCGGCGCGGTCGACCTGGCCGCCGACCCAGCCATTCTCGGGCCGTTCCTGGCTGCCGGCGAACCGCTGCGCCCGTTGCTGGACCGCTACCGCACCTTGGTGAGCGGGCATGCCGAATTCGCCGCCGCGCTGCGAGAGGCGATGCCGCACCGAGAGTCGGCCGCGTCGACGGCCGCCGACGGCCAGGTGTTGACCGACCGGGAGCGAGCGGTCCTGCCTTTCCTGGCCACGCATCTGAAGGCCACCGAGATCGCCGAGGAGTTGTACCTGTCGGTCAACACCGTCAAGTCCCATCAACAAGCGATCTATCGCAAGCTCGGCGTGACCTCGCGGCGTGCTGCGGTGGACCGCGGCCGCGAGGTCGGTCTGCTCTGATCCGAACCGGTCGGTCGCGTTTCATCCGGTTCGGATGAGTGCCACCGAATCCGGTTCAGACAGGGTGGCATTTGAGTCTGCAGGCCCGTCATCAGTTCGTATCCAGAGCAAGGGAGACGCACATGTCTTCGACCAGTGAGAAGCCGCGCGGCGCAGCCGTCGCCACCGGGTTCATCGTGTTCGCCGGCGTCGCCATGGTGATGATCGGCGCGTTCCACGCCCTCCAGGGACTGGTGGCGCTGTTCAACGACGATTTCTACGTGGTGGGGCAGAAGTGGATCTTCGAGTTCGACCTGACGACCTGGGGCTGGATCCACCTGATCATCGGCATCGGTGTCGCCGTCGCCGGGTTCTTCGTGTTCAGCGGCGCCGCCTGGGCCCGCTTCGTCGGGATCGGCGTCGCCGGGATCAGTGCGGTGTTGAACTTCATGTGGCTGCCCTACTACCCGATCTGGAGCCTGGTCATCATCGCGCTGGACATAGTCGTCATCTGGGCACTGGCCGTACATGGCAAGGACTTCGTGGACCGACCGACGTGAGCGACAAGGATCGTGCCCGGCGACGAGTGGGTGGACGCTTCGGCCCGCCGGGTGACGTCGCCATGGCTGACTCTGCCGGCGTGGCCGGCCCTGATCGCGCAACGGCCCGCCCCAGCTGACATCCCGTCCCAGCGGCTCACGACCGGGCCAGGAACCGGCCCGGCAACCCAGCCGGGTGGGCGTTCACCGCCGTCCGCGCCATCCTGCGTGCCGTGCGCATGTCGAGCACGGCCGATGACCGCCCCGGGGTAGGTTGCAGCAGGCGGCCGGCCACTTGGCCCTCGGCGGGCGTCACCGGCCCGAGGCCGTTCCCGGCGAAGGAGAAATCGATGGAGCCGAACCGGACGCCGGTCCTCGATGACGTTTTCGCGGCCACCGACACGTTGACGGTCTCTGCGCGGCTCCGGTTGACGGCGCTGTTGGCTCGGCCCGGGTACCCCCCGGCGATCCTGCCGAGGCAGCTCGCATCGGCCCCGTTGCCGGCCGATGCGGGGGCCCGAGAAGCCGTCCGTGCTGCGATCGAGGCCGGGCTTGCGCGGCAGGCTCTGGCAACCTTGGCGCCGTGTCGCCTCGATGCGATCGTCCCGGCGCTGGCGCACTGCGAAACCGGCGCTCCGGCCCGCCGCGCGCCGACCCGGTTGCGTGGTCAGCTCGCGAAACACCTGAGCGGACCACCAATCGGTGAATTCACGATCGGTGAGATCTCGAGCTGGTCCGGGTTCGGCCCGAGGCGGGTCGCGCTACTGGTCGGGGCTGCGGTGGGGGCCGCCATGGATGTCGCCGGCTCCGGCCGCCCGATCCCGGTCGGCCCCGGGGGCCGGACTACGTCCACCGACGATGTGCACGAATGCCTCCCCTTCCTCAATGGTGCGCTGGCCGCCGGCGGGGACGATCGAGACCGGGGTGTTTTCGAGAACGCGGTGCTGCCGCTGGGCCCATCGGTGACGCGACCGGAGCTGGCCCTCGCGCTCGGGATCGGCCCTGAGCAGGTCCGGCGGCTGGGCGCTCGGGCGGCGCAGCGGGTGGACGCCGTGCTGGACGGAGCCCAGACCGCCGTCCGTGAGTTGGCCGCGTCGGTGTCCGATCGGCTCGGCGCGGCAGCACCGAGGGCCGCCATCGACGAGTTGGTCGCCTCTTTGGGGCTTCCGGAGTTGCCCGACAGCAGGTCGCGGCTGTTGTTGTGGATGGCCGGGCCGTATCGGGAGCTCGACGGGCACCCGGACTGGGTCGCCCTCGACAGGTCGTGGCTGGTCGCCGAGACCAGGCGGCTGATCCACGAGGACGGCGGGGTGCGCCCGGTCGAGCATGTCGTCAGGGAGTTGCACATGGTGGGGATCGATGCCGAACATGCGCAGGATTGGCTTTCCCGGCAATCGGTTCGGATCAGCGACGGCCTCGTCGTGGCGACCACCGGGTCGCCCGGTGATGTCGCGGAGCGAGCCCTGCACGCACACGGCCGGCCGATGTCGGTCGATGAGATTGCCGGGTGGGTCCCCGACGGCAAGGTCGGAACCGAGGCGCTGTGGTCGGCTCGCGACCGACGTTTCCTGCTCACCGATGGCGGTGCGCTTGCGTTGGTCGAGTGGGGAGAATACCCGGCCGCGGCCTCGGCCTGATGGGCCCTGCGTCCCACCTTGCGCCGGATCGTTCACTACCCTGGTTGCGGATCGGGGCCAGCCTCGTCCACCCTCCGGTCGCTACTGGCCGCGAGATGACTCTCGGGAGAATCACGGTGAGCAACCGGAGCATGGAAGATGCGCTCGACGATCTGGAGCGCGCCGCCGATGGAGCGGTGCGTCACGCGGCCGCGGTCCTCACGGAGGCCAAACGGGTCAAGGCGGCAGCCGCCTCCGGTCAGTTGCGGGCGCTGCGTCAATCGTTGGAGTCCATCACGCGATTGGCCGACCTGGCCACCGACTCGGCCCGCGACCTGAAGGCACGCTGGACCTTCGACGAGCAGGCGTACTTCGCGTCCGGCGCGTACACCGCGGAGGTCCTGGGGATCGCCGCAGAGGAGGGTCTGTCCGCCTTCGAGTCCGACGATCGGATCTTGAGCTACCCGGCGATCGTGTCGTTGTCGGCGTCGGATACCGCCGTCCTGATCGACAAGAAGAAGGACCGCAGGGTTCGTCCGTCGGTGCTGGTCCGGACCTTGAAGGCGCTCCAGGCCAAGCCGCCAAAGTTCAAGCCCGAGGCCTTCCTCGAGGCGCTGGCCGCCTCGTACGACCTGGTGATCGCGCTGCGTGGGATCAAGCCGGGTGCCGCGGTCAAGCTCGCAGACATCTATTCCGTACTCACCGTCCTACCCGGGTCGTCGAGGGACTACACCCGCCAGGAGCTGGCGCGCGATCTGTACCTGCTCGATCAGAGCGGTGTCACCATCGCCCGGGACGGACGAACACTCGAGCTCCCCGCCAGCGCGCTCACCCGTGGCTCCGGCGTGCTGCGGACGGTGACCCGCTCCGGTCAGGAGAAGCTCTACGCCGGCCTGAGTTTCACTGGTGGTACGCCGTGATCGACGCCGGCGACTACGCCGAGTTCTTGGCCGCCGAGTACCTCGATTCGTACATCGCGGATGGCGGCGCCGCGGTGAAGTTCGTCGTCGTCGCGAACGTCGAGGAGGCTGAGCGGTTCAGCCGAACCGTGCGCGACCGGGCGGCGGCCGGCGGATATGTTGCGGCGGGCGTGGACGCCGTGGATGTGCGGGTGCACATGATGGATCAGGTGTTCTTCGCCGTGGCCCGGCAGGTCGACTGGGACGCGCTGGCCGCCCGACGGGTGCGGGCCGCCTTCGCGGCAGTCGACCACCCCGTCGCCGATGCGGGCGACGACATCTCGGTCGAGGCGGTGGCCGCCCAGCACCGCGTCGACCCGGGCGAACTCAGCCGCGACGTCAACCGCCACCTGCAACAAGCGGTGTTCCGCGACTACGCCATGGTGCAGGAGTTCCGGGTGGCGATGCTCCGGCTGTGCCAGTCCCAGTTGCGAACCGGCCAGGTGACCGAGGCCGAGCACAACGCCGTCCTGGAGTGGTTGCGCGGTGAGCTCCGGCAGATCTCGCTGCTGCGCAGCGCGATGATCTTCCGCCGCATCGGACGCCACAACGCTCGGCAGTTGCTGTTCTCCCTCACCCACTGGCTGGCGGTCGACGGGGGCGCGGGTCTGCTCCTGGAAGTTGACCTGCGCCGCTTCGGCTTCGCCAGGCGCCCCGCGCCCGAGGAACGTCACGGGCTCTATTACACGAAGGCGGCCCTGCTGGATGGGTACGAGATGCTGCGCCAGCTGATCGACAACACCGATGAGCTCTCGCATTGCTGCGTGGTGGTCGTGGCCGCTCCCGAGTTCATTTCCGACGTCCACCGGGGTGTGGACGCGTATCAGGCACTGAAGCTGCGCATCTACGACGAGGTTCGCGACCGCAAGCGGGACAACCCCTATTCGTCGTTGGTCCGGTTGGGGTCGGCATGAACGGGCCGGCCGTGCAGGGTGTGTCGCTGCCGAACCGGCGGGCGTTGGAAGCACTGCGCGCAGGGGTGCCGAACCGCGACGCGGTTGCCGTGCTCGGCTCGCACCAAACGGCGGTGCAGGACCGTTTCTCGCAGCTGCTCGATGCCGTCGGCTCCGAGCCCGACGGCGAACCGGCTGGGGGAATGTTGATCAGCGGCGGGTTCGGCGCCGGCAAGAGCCACATCCTCGAGCACCTGACTCACCTCGCGCTGGAGGCCGGGTTCGTCGTCTCCAAGGTGGTCATCTCCAAGGAGACCGCACTGCACGACCCGGGCAAGGTGTTCGCCGCGGCGATCGCCGACGCCCGGGTCCCCGGCAAGGCGGGGTCGGCGATCGACGAGATCGCGACCGGTCTGCGCCCGGATTCGGCGGAGTACCTTGCGTTGTACCGCTGGGTGCACGGCGACCATGCTCCGGTCGACAGTCGCTTCGCGGCAAGCCTTTTCCTGTACGAACACGCACGGGGAGACGCCGAGTTCGCCGACCGGATCGTACGGTTCTGGGCGGGTGATCCGCTGCCGGTGGCGGACCTGCGCCGCCGGCTCAAGGAGGCGGGTGCGGCCGCGACCTACCGGCTCGCCGCGGCCAAGGAACGCGATCTTGCCCTGCAGCGTTTCCGGTTCGTCCCCCGGTTGATCACCGCCGCCGGCTACCGCGGCTGGGTCGTCCTGCTCGACGAGGTCGAGCTGATCGGCCGCTATTCGCTGTTGCAGCGGGCCAAGTCCTACGCCGAGGTGGCCCGTTGGGTTCGCGGCGACCGCGACGACCCGGATGCGCCGATCGGGGCGGTGCTGACCACTGTCGACGACTTCGAAGCCCAGGTGCTCATCGGCAAGAACGATCTCGAGCTCATCGGAAAGCGGCTGAGGCTGAAGGGGACCACCGAACACGAGCTACTGGCCGGGTTCGCCGAGGCGGGGATGAGGGTGATCGAACGCGACCAGATCCGCTTGCAACCGCCCGACCGGGACGAGCTCGACGCCACCTACACCAAGCTCAAGCAGGTGCACGCGGCAGCCTTCGACTGGGATCCGCCGGATGTCGAAGGATTGGAACGCCTTCCGTCCAACCGCATGCGTCAGTACGTTCGGGCATGGATCAACGAATGGGACCTCCGACGCCTCGACCCGTTCTACGTTCCGGACATTTCTGCCGGCGACCTGGTCGTCGACTACTCCGAACCCCTCGACATCGTCGACTCCGATGACGGTTCCGACGTCGACGGCGGTTCAGGTGTCACCGTCGGTTCGGACGCCGCCGGCGGTGCGCATCCCTCCAGCGAGGGCGGCGCCCGACCGGGCCCGCCGTGACCGAGCTGGACGAGGTGACCGCCGCGGTCGGCACCGGACGACGCACCGTCGCCCAGGTTCGTGACGCGCTGCGAGCCTCCGGTCGGGTGTCGATCACCACGGCCGACGTGCTGCGGGTGCTCGGCACCTACCCGCACCGGTTCCGAGCCGACAACGGCGATCCGCCCCGGTGGTGGCCTGCTGCCGACGCACGGGCGTCGTCGGCGCCGCGGCCGGCGGCGCAGCCGGTTTCGGGACCCGCCCTGCGTGACCGTGGCCCGGCGGGCGAGCTCTACGCCTGGCAGATCGAGGCGCTGGACGCGTGGCGACGGCGCGCCGGCCGAGGTGTGATCGAGGCGGTCACCGGGACCGGCAAGACGATGGTCGGGATCTGCGCCGTCGCCGAAGAGATCGCGCGGGGTGGCCAGGCGTTGGTGCTCGTGCCGACCTGCGAACTGCTGGAGCAGTGGGCGAAGGTGCTTGCGCGGCATGGGCCGAATCACCTCCGGATCGGCCGTCTCGGTGGCGGTCACCGTGACGATCTCGGCCGGTGCGACGTCCTCGTCGCAGTCGTCAACTCCGCCCGTGACGCCGACCTTCGACCCCGCCGCCCTGGGGGACTGCTCGTTGCTGACGAGTGCCACCGCTACGGTTCCGACGGCAACAGAGTCGCGCTGCAGGCCGACTTTGCCCGCCGGCTCGGCCTGAGCGCCACCTACGCCCGGACCGACGAGGGGCACCGCACCTGGCTCGACCCCTACTTCGGCGGCACCTGCTTTCGGATGGGTTACCGCCGCGCCATCGGCGACGACGTGATCGCACCTTTCACCGTCGCGCTGCTGGGCGTCGAGCTCAACTCCGCGGAGCGGGCCGCCTACGTCGAGCTGACCGCCACCATGACGGCCGCCCGGGCGAAACTCGTTGCGTCCGACCTCGTCCCCGCCGAACCCGTCGGCGCCTTCTTCGCCGCCATCGCACGCCTGGCGCGAGGTGGCGATCCAAGCGACGGCGCGGGATTCGCCCGCCGGTATCTCTACGCGCTGTCGGAGCGGCGCCGGCTGTTGGCCGAAACACCGGCCAAGTCCGATGCGCTCAACAGTCTGGTCCCGGCCCTACAGTCCTGCGAACGGGCGATCGCGTTCACCCAGAGCATCGTCGCAGCCGAGCGGGCCGCCGCCCTTCTGCGGCGCAACGGTCTGCAGGCGGCCGCCATTCACTCGCACCTCGACGCACACGAGCGCCGCACCGTGCTGGCGCGCTTCGGGGCGGGGGCACTCCGGGTCGTCACCGCACCGCAGGTCCTCGACGAGGGCATCGACGTGCCCGCCGCCGACCTGGCCGTGATCCTCGCGGCGAGCCGCAGCCGTCGACAGATGATTCAACGGATGGGTCGTGTGCTGCGCCGCAAGTCCGACGGGCGGGCCGCTCGTTTCGTCATCGTCTTCGTGATCGGCACCGTCGAGGACCCCGCGTTCGGTGCCCACGAAGGATTCCTCGACGAGATCACGTCGGTCGCCAATGCTGTGCAGGCGTTTCCGGCCGGCTCGCCGATGGAGTTGAGCGCCTTCCTCATGCCGGCCACCGGTGCGGCCTGCAGACCCGATGGCTGGCAAGTATCCTCGGAAGGACTCCCCAGCAACGTCAGCCGGGGAATGCCGGTGCACTGAAGTACCTCGCTGGGTGCGTCCAGCCGGCGCATCGGAGGGCCGTGCTGAAGCGACGATGGCTGAGTCAGGTCCATACGGCAGCCGCTTGCGAGTTCAGAACTAGTTCTGCATACTGGCGGAGTGAGTACGACCGCCACCCTGTCGGACCTGCTGCGCAACCCCAGCGAGGTCATCGAGCGCCTTGAGCAGGGCGACGTTGTCCTGACCCGTCGCGGCGGGGAGTCGCTGCGCCTGTCCAAGGAGAGCAGCGCCGCGCAGGAACACGAGATGGTCGCGGCTCTTGCGCGTCTGATCGCCGCCACGATCAGTGACGACTCGGTGACCGCCAAGGTCGCCGATGCACTGGGCGAGTCGTTCCCCTGGGTCGAATTCCTGGGCGACGCCGACACCGCTCGATTCGTTCGTGACTTCCTCCGGACTGCGCGGGCGTGCGCGTCGGTCGGCCGGTTCGAGCGTCTCGGTGTCGAGGTCGCCAATTGGCGCGAAACCGCGATCGCCTACTCGCTCGGGCTCCGGAGCCGGCCCGCTGAACTCGACTACCTGCCCAACACGGTCGAGGCTGACGACCCCCGGGCCTCATGAGTCGCGGCAAGTCCCGACGCGAAGACGACCTCGTACGACGCCCGTTGAAGCGGGCGGAGTTCGGGGTCGTCTTCATCACCAGGCAGGCGGAGACCGGCTGGCGCGACGGCCTCGCCACTTACCGCAACGCCATCGTTGACGCGTGGGACCGGCTATGTGCCGAACCAACCCGCGAGGACGGGCAACGTGTCTACCGACTGAAGGGTGATCTCGGGATCGGCACTTACCAGGGCAGGACCCACAACCGCTACCAGTACAAGTTCCCGGGTGGCGGTCGCATCTGGTACTTCGTGCAGCACAGCACGGACAAGAATGCCAAGGTAGCAGGGTATGTCCTGATCGAGGACGTGCACACCCACCATCCGAACGAGACGAAGTAGCAGCGAAGTCGCTCGCCCGGGATTGCCTCGCGCGACCCGGCTGCCATCGCGACGGCGCTGCATGACCTGTTCCGGGTCCGCCCGGTACCGATCATCACCCGGGATGGGGAGGCGGCGACCGTGCACGCTTGGGCGACCGGTCGAGCCACCCTTGCACATCCAAAGATATCGCCGTCGACGGCGACGATCCCCGTGACAGCCCGGCAGATGACTACTTGACGTAGTGGTATCGCGCCTGGAGAACGACGATCTGATCGTCGAGCACGTGGTGGACGAGGCGGTGCTCCTCGGTGATCCTTCTCGACCACGCACCCGCGATTCCGTACTTCAGCGGCTCGGGCTTCCCGATGCCCGCCGTCGGATCACGCAGCACGTCGTCGATGAGCCGATTGATCCGCTTCAAGACGGAGCGGTCGGCGCCCTGCCAGTGGACGTAGTCATCCCATCCCTGGGGAGTGAAGACGAGCCTCACCGACAATCGAGCGGGCGCTCGAGCACCTCGCCACGTTCCGCCGCCTCCGCCGCGTCCAGCAATCGACGCGCGTTCGCCGGCGAGCGGAACAGGTAGGCCGTCTCCTGCCATGCCGCATACTCGTCCGCCGCCATCAAAACCGCGTTGCCTCGCTTGGACGTGATCTCGACCGGCATCCGGTCGTCGTTGACCTGTTCGATCAGCGGAAACAACGAGCGCCGTGCCTCACTGGCAGTGATGGCCATGCGTCCTCCTCCGACTGGTACAAGAAATGGTACCGTCCTCCGCGCTGGGTCGGGCGTGGGTGGAATGCTCACCAGCCGGGATGTCAGTGACGGCTGGTCGGGGTGAGCAGGAAGACATGCTGGTCGCCGTTCGGGAGTAGTCCCAGGGAGGCGATCTCGCCCCGGTCGGTGATGTAGGACGCCTCGGTGAGGTGGACGTCGGTGGGGCCGACGAGGGAGTTCAGCTCGTACTGTCGGCCCTGGCTCCAGAACAGCGCCGAGTGCGCACAGGTTTCGCCGACGATCTGACCGCGGTTGTTGATTCCGTAGGCGGCCCCGCATTGCGGGCTTCCTGCGCCGAACAGGTCGACCAGCGCGCCGCGCCGCCACAGGAACGGATGGATTGCCGTGTCACCGGTGGTGGTGGCCCAGCCCACGGCGTCGCCGGAGTCGTTGACGTGCCAGGCGATTCCGTACGTGCCGCCGAACGTGCCCAGATCATGCAGGCTGCGGCCGTCCCACAGGTACGGATGCTGGGCTTGGTCGCCGGCCAGGCTGCTCAGCCCGACCACGTCGCCCCGGTCGTTCATCCACATGGTCTGGCTTTGCGTGCCGCCCAGGCTGCCGAGATCCTGCATCCTCCCGTTGCTCCACAGGAACGGGTGGCTGGTCGGCACGCCGGTCCCGGGGTTGGGGGAGTTGGTGGTGTATGAGTCGCCGGAGATCTGTCCGCGTTCGTTGATCCTGGTCATGACGGCATCCGGTCCACCGAGGGTGCCCAGGTCCGTCATGACACCGTCTCGCCAGATGAAGGATCGACTCTGAGTAGCAAACCCGAGCATCGAAAAAGGATCGGGGAGACCATTGTTGCCGAACCCTGCGATCTCACCGCGATTGTTGATCGATATCGCTGAGCTTTGCGTCCCACCCGGCAGCGTTCCGAGATCGCGCACCATGCCGTCCTGGAACATGACGGCGTGGCTGATGGGCGAGTCGTCCAGCGCATCACGGGACCCGGTCTCAGACCCGCCGACCCCGACCCCGCGGCTATTGATCTCGAACGCGGTACTGCACGTGTTGCCCGGCAGCGCGCCCAGATCGATGAGGCGCCCGTCCTGCCAGACGAACGCATGCATCAAGACAGGATGGGGTTCTCCACAGCCAGTCGGCTTCGGATAATCCTCGTCGGGGATTGTGGTGTCGGCTGCGCCCAGGATCGCGCCGCGGCTGGTGATCTGTTCGGCGGGCCCGTCGAGTTCGGCGTGCGGTCCACCAAATGTCCCGACGTCGATCAAGGTGAATCGCGGGACCGGCGCGGGGTCGGACCCGGGTTGGCCCGCCGCGCCGATCGCCGACGGCGTCACCGCCGTCAGGATGGCGGTCGAACAGGCAATCGCAACAAGCCTGGAGCGCAGCAGCTTGGGCCGATCGATGGGTCGTTTCATTGCTTTCTCTTTCCGTTTTCCGGCGGTGGCCAGGCGGTGGCCTCCGTCGGCGAGGTCACTGACGTTGGAGGGCGGGTCGTGGTTCGCCCGGGGCCATCGGTTCTCGGCTGGTCGCGGTCTGCGCCGAGGTGCGATCGGGTTGGTTGAGGAAGGTCCACCCCTCGCGGACCTTGCCGTGCGGGCCGACCCGCAAGATGCCCAGGACGTTGATCGTCGTCGACGTTCCGGTCGCGGGCGTGCCCATGAATGCCCGGCCCTGATGGGTGCCGGAGATGGTGACGCGCTGGACGAGTTTGTCGCCCTCGGCGATCTGGTCAACGATCCGGGAATGCAGGTCGGGGAACGCGCGCCGCAGGTGGGTGACGAGTTGCTTGACACCCTCCCGCCCGGTTCCGCAGTCCGGCCAGGCGCAGATGTGCTCGCTGTAGTGGGGATCGAACAGCTCGTCTGCGACGGTGAGGTCTCCCTGGTTGAATAGTTCGTCCGTGATACGCCGTCCTAGCGTCTTGAGTTCCTCTGGTGACATCGCATCCCCGCCGTCCTGGTGACGTTCGTCGGGCCCGTGGCCTTCCTGGTCAGGGTGGCCGCTCGAGACCGCCCGTCCCAGGACGAGCACCCACCGAACACCCACCGTTTGCGGCTGGCACCCGATGAACGCGACGGGGCGGAATGGTTTCGGGTCGACGTTGAAGCGGCTGCGGCTGGCCGCCGGGTTGACCCAGGAGGAGCTGGCCGCGCGCGCCGGTATGAGTTCCAGGGCGGTCAGCGATCTGGAACGCAGCCCCCGGCGGACGCCCCGCTTGGACACCGTGACCCTGTTGGCCGACGCCCTTGGGGTGAACCGGGACCAACGCACGGAGATGCTGACCGCCGCCCGACCACCCGCACCTCGACCACCCGCCCGCTGGGACCGGGCCACGCTGCCTCGACCGCTGACCCCGCTGATCGGGCGGGCCGGGGTGACCGCGGCCATCGTCGAATTGCTCCGGGACGACGGGGTTCGACTGCTCACCCTGACCGGACCCGGCGGGGTCGGCAAGACACGGCTCGCGATCGAGGTCGCGGCCCGGCTTGAGGCCGGATTCACCGAGGGGGTGATCTTCGCGGACCTGTCCGCCCTGCGGGACCCGGACCTGGTGGTGGCGTCGGTGGCCCGGCAGTTGGACCTGGACGAACGTGGCTCGACCCCGATCGCTGAGCGACTCGAGGCGGTGTTGCGTGACCGGCAGACGCTGCTGCTGATGGACAATTTCGAGCACCTGCTGCCCGCCGCCGAGGGGCTGCTCGCACTGCTGGAAGCGTGCCCGGATCTGACTGCCCTGGTGACGAGCCGGGTCCCGCTGCGGGTCCGGGGCGAACGGGAACTACGGATCGCGCCGCTGGAGGTGCCACAGCCCGGCGAGTCCGCCGACGACCTCGCCGCCACGCCGGCCATCCAGCTCTTCTCCGACCGGGCCCGGGCATCCGGTGTCGACATCTCCGGGCACGACCCGGCCGCCATTGCCGAGATCTGTCGTCGACTCGACGGCCTCCCACTGGCATTGGAACTGGCCGCCGCCAGACTGCGGGTGCTCCCGCCCGCAGCCTTGGCGAGCAGGCTGACCCGACGGCTGCCGCTGCTCACCGACGGGCCACACGACCTGCCGGACCGGCAGAGAACAATGCGGGACGCCATCGCCTGGAGCTATCAACTACTCACCCACGAACAACAACGCCTGTTCCGCGCGCTGTGCGTGTTCGCCGGTGGCTGCCCAATCACCGCCATCGAGGAGATCAGCGGCGACCCATCCGTCCTGGACACGCTGGGCAACCTCGTGGATTCCAGCCTTGTTCACGTCCGGGAATCCGAATCCGCCAGGATCACCCTGTTGGAAACCATCCGCGAATACGGGCTCGAACAACTCCGGACCGCGGGCGAGACGACCACCGCATCTCGTGCCCATGCCGAGTACTTCATGAGGCTTGTCGAACATGTCGGCCCGGTGGACCTGGAACTGGATAACATCCGGGCCGCTCTGCAGTGGAGTCACGAAGCCGGCGATGCGCATGTGGCGTTACGGCTCGGCGCCGCGATGTCGGGCTATTGGCTGGAACGCGGGCACCTCGACGAGGGACTGCGTTGGACCAGGAGCCTGCTCGGCCTTTCCACAGACGAGCCGGAACCGATGGGTTGGCGCTGCACCGTTCTCGTCGGCGGTGCGAATCTGGCGATCGACCAATCCGCGTTCGACGAAGCCGCCCGATGGTGTGAGGAAGCGGTCCTCCTGGCGCTGCAACTTGGCGATGACCGTGGACTGGTCGCTGCATTGAATGAACGGGGCCATCTGTCCCGGGTGCGCGCCGAGTACCAGGAAGCCTTGCGTGACTACGAGCGCGCCAGTGAGGTAGCACAGGCCTGCGGCGACGTCGCGGGGGCCGCCGTCGCCATGGTCGGGCTGGGGTACAACCTGTTCTTGACCGGCGACACCAGGCACGCCCAAGCGGTCGCCGAGAGGGGCTTGGCAACCGCGCGGTCAATAGGGAGCCCACAGGATCTCGCGGATGCAGTGCAACTGGTCGCCTGGCTCGCGGTCTCGGCCGGAGACCTCGCAAAGGCGAAGACGCTTGAAATTGAGTGCCTGCAGCACCTGGAACTGCTTGGCGACTCGGGAAAGGTGGCTGGTGCGCTACGCCACCTGGGCTACATCGCGCATATGTCCGGTGACTGGCCTCAGGCCATCGCGACCTACGAAGACTCCCTTGCCCTCTACCTTGCGCGCGGCGACGAGCGAATCGCATCCCAGCTGCTCGCCCACATCAGCCTTGCCGAACTCATGACCGGGAACCTCGAACGAGCCCTCGCGCTTGCTGAGGAGTCGCTCATGAGCGCCCGCCGATTCAACGACCGGTGGGCGATCGCGATGTCCCTTGTCGGGCTCGGGCACGTCGAGATCGCGCAACACCGCATCGAAGAAGCCTACGAGCATCTCATCGAAAGCGCGTCCGAGTTCGACGCCATCGGCAACCTGATCTACGTGTCCTGTGCCCTCGAAGGCCTCGCCGCCATCCTGGCCGCCCGCGGCGCGTACCAGCAGTCCAGCATCCTGTGCGCCGGCCGCGACGCATTCCTCGAAAGGCAACAGTCTGGCCTGCCACCGTTGAATCCACCAATGCACGAACGAACCCTCTCAACGCTCGAAAGAAACCTGGGCACCGCTCATCTTGCTCGCTCTCACGCTACTGCCGACGGCCTACCCCTGAAGACATTCATTGCTATTGCTCAGGATGGGATGTCCGTCGGGAACGGCGTCGGCTGCTGAGCCGTTTACGACGAGTTACGGCAGCCATTCCAGCTGGCTCTTGAAGTCTGGGCTGGCAAGCACCATATGCGGGTGGGTGCCGTCAGCGTTGATGACGTACAACGCGTTGTCCGGATGGGTGAATCGGTCGTTGGTCGGGTCCAACGCGAACATGACCTGGGATCCGTTCGGCGACCAGACCGGGTCGATGGGAAACCCCCCAGCGCGGTCTTTGAACAATGTGTGCAGATTCGAGCCGTCGGGGTTCACCGTCCACAATACGCCGGATGTCGCGAGGCGTTGATTGGCGAACAGAATCTTCCGACCGTCTTTGGACCATCGCGCCCACGGGGCCGGGCCCACCGCCGCACTCGCGATTTCGCGGACGTTCGATCCGTCTACGGAGACGGTCCACAGCGATCCGTCAAGGTTAGGTTCGGGATCGACGAAGGAAGATTGGTAGAAGACCAGGCGGCGGCCATCCGGGGAGAAGTCGAGGGGTATGTCGTGCATCAGGCCCGGGCGGCTGGTCACTCGGACGAGATCCCCTCCATCGGAAGCTCGGGCCGTGTAGACGCCGGTTCGCGAGGGGTCCGAATCGTCCCATCCCTCGAATGCGATTCTCCTGCCGTCGGGTGACCATGCTTGAGGGATCAAGTTGAGCGTGGGATCGGTCAACGGCAATCGCTTGAAGTTCTCCCCGGTGAAATCGATCGTTCCGCCGGTCAACGGCGGCTGGATGTCGCCGCCGGGCATCACGAGGATGCGCCGCCGGTCGGGCGACACACGGACCAAGCAGCAGTAGGAGCCCGGTTCGGTCACGCGACGCTCGGTTCGACCCGCCGCCATGAAAATTGTTTGGACGTCGTTGCCGGTGGTTCTGGTGAACAGCAGCCGTCCGGGTACTCCGAGGGACGGATGGCGGATGGTGGCCATGGCCGCCGTCGTTGTTGCACCGACCGCAGCATCGTCCAACACGATCGATGCGACGGATGACCACGCCCGCGCATCCGCTGTGGCGGTCTGGGCGGCCTCGAGCTCGCCGGCGCCGGCCGCGGGGACTACCAACGCGGCGAGAGCGACCGCTGCGACGCTGCCGAACGAAGCGCTGAGTACTCTGTTTCGCGCGCACCCCAATTTCCCGGACATCAGTACTCCAATCATCAGATCCCCAGCGGATGTCACCGACGGACGATGGACCAGAAAGTAGGTAGAGACACCCCTTCGGCGACGGCCCAAGCTTCTTGAGCTCCTCCTGGTGACATCGCCTCTCAGCTTCCCGGTGACCTTCATCGGCCCGTGGGCCACGTCGTAAGGGTGGCTGCTCGCAGGAGGCTGTCCCAGGACGAGCAGTCACCGAGTACTCACCGTTTGGCGGTGGACCCGATGACCATCCCGCGGCCGGGCGGTCTAGCTAGTGCCGGATCCGGCGTCGGGTCGGCGCCCCCGACTGCCTCCCGGGCCAGCTCGATCGCCGCGTCGAGGGTGTCGGGATTGCCTGTGCGCCGGTACGCCTCGCGGATCGCCCAGGTCAGGTTGCCCTGGCTGCGGGCCCAGCTCGTTGCTCCCGGCGGGCTGAGTGCGACCGCGTCGTTGAACAACTCGATCGCCGTGCCGAGGTCGTCCGGATCGCCCAGCTCCCGGTACCGGTTCAGCAGCGTGGCGCCCGCATCGTTGTCCAGTGCGGCCCGCAGGCAGGCCCGGATAGGCGGCCCGCAGCTCGGGTGCCCGCACCACCCGCAGCCAGGCCTCGCCGGCCGTGTGCAGGTCAGCGGGCTCGCCGGTGCCGGCATAGGCCTCCTCGGCGGCATTGCCGGCATCCATGTCCGCCCGGATCACGTCCACCATCGTCGGGTCGATCTCAGCATGCCCGCCCGGAAACACGGCCGGCAGACCGTCCCGACCGCAGCGGTGCAGAAACGCCCGCAGCTGGTCGATGGCGGCTGGTGGGCGGCGATCCAGGAGCGGGTGGCGCGGGAGGTGTGCGAGGAGCCGTTGTCCATCACCAGGTGGATGGTCAGGCTCGGGTCGATGCATTGGTTCAGGCTGTCGAGGAAACCGATGAAGGCGGCCGAGTCGTTGCGGGTGATCGGTTGCACGACAACGTTTCCGGTGGCCACTTGCAGCGCGGCGATGATGGACACGGTGCCGTTGCGGACGTATTCGAACTCGCGGCGCGCCGGCCGCCCCGGCGCCGGCGGATGCTCAAGGTATTTGCGGTGCTTGGCCTGGATTCCGGTTTTCTCATCAATACAGATCACGATCGTGTCGGGTTCGGGATGCAGGTAGGCCTCACACACGGCGGCGGCCTGTTCCCAGAATGTTTCGTCGTCGCGGCGGTTCAGCCGGCCGCGGACCCGGTGCGGGGCCAGTTCCAGGTCGGACAGGATCCGCCCGATCTGGGAGGCCGAGATGCCGGTGTCGATCAGTTCGGCGGCGATCAACCGATGAGTCCATCTGGATACTCCCGGCGGCGGCGTCGAGGTCGCCGCGGCCACGATCGCCAGGCGCACATCCGGCCCGTAGATCTCCGGCCGGCCACTGCGCGGCCGATCGAACAGGGCCGGCATGCCACCACGGACGAACCGGCCACGCCAGGTGCACACCGTGCCCGGTGTACAGCCCAACTCGGCCGCGATCGCCGAGTTCGACCAGCGTCGGTGCGCCAACAGTACGATCCGGGCGCGGCGTACCAGCCCCTGCGGTGATGACGGGCGGGCGACGATCGCCTCCAGCCTGGCCTTGCGCCGCTGTCCCAGAACGACGAGGTCGCTGCTTGCAGCACGTGCCATGACCGCCTCCCGATGATCAATGTCAATCGCGGGAAGCGTGGCCGGGAAATGATCACCAGCGGCGGTGCCACGCCGAGGGCAGTCAGCGACAATCAAGCCATGCCCGTGCCGTCCAAGCAGCTCAAGGAATTCACCGCCGGCACCGTGGACCACTACGCGTCCAAACGGTGGCCCGCCCTGGAGGAGGTCACCATCTCCTGGCGCGGCTCCTACGGCTACCTGACCGGATTCCTGAGCGTCAACGACGAAGACCAGATCAAGCTGTGCCGCATCCAGTACTTTGGCGACCCCGACCACTGGGCCTTCGCGATCTGGCAGGACAGCACCGACAGCTACACCCATGCCGTCCTCCTGGACGGACGGCCCACCGGCCACCCCACCCTGGCCCTCGACACCGCCTGCACCCTCTACCTCAGCGACACCAACACCGCCCCGCAGTAACCAGTCAAGGACTTACGCGGCACTGCACTAGTGTCCATCTCGGCTAGCCCCGTAATTCGCACATGGGGTGCGGTGGGTCTGTGGCGTGCTGGGGGGCAGCGACTACCGCCGGTCGTGCCAGTCTTCGGCATCTTCGATGGCCTGAATGGAAATGGCGTGTAGTTC
>Ga0164241_10002160_pt1 | contig 21980 bp, 22 predicted proteins | sample OricomyardsoilBY_FD_108780 | JGI IMG/M metagenome (GOLD analysis project Ga0164241, IMG submission 108780) | Backyard soil microbial communities from Emeryville, California, USA - Original compost - Back yard soil (BY) | ecosystem: Environmental > Terrestrial > Soil > Unclassified | place: USA... | reverse complement strand
TAATTTAGGTGCAGTGTAATATTGATAAGCCGCGGGTAATTCAACCTCGCTTACGTTCACCAAATATTGCTTACCATCGCCAGGGATAGTGTAAGGGTCATCAATATTAAACTCAACATTGGTTTGGTTTTCTGTTTGTTTTACGGCGATGGGGGTGGTTGCCATGCCTCTTATTCTTACAGATTTATCTGAACCCGGAGCAAAATTGATTCCTGCTATGCGGCCTGCTAATTGCGAAGTAGTCTCCGAGCCTGATATGCCATAAGCCGTTACAACTACCTCATCTAATTGGCTGCTCCGGAGGTTCAGTCCTACATTGATGGTCGCAGAATTAACGGGCTGCTCAACGTCTTCATAACCAATATAACGAAACTCCAAAATTTGATTCGGCGCTCCCGGCATTTGAAGCGTGTATTTGCCACCGGCATCGGTAACGGTGGCAATAGAGGTGCCTTTAACCTTCACAGTGGCTCCGGGCAGCGCTTCGCGACCTCTATTATCATAAACAGTACCGCTAACCTTTGTAATAGCGCCTCCGGCAGGTTGGTAAAACATCCCAAAATTCAAATAATAGGGATCCAACTGTGGTTTGCTACCGCTTACAGTTGGGTTGCCTGTTGATAGGGTAAGTTTGATATTCTTCCAATCCTCGCCGCTTTGCTGGCTTACATTGGCTTTATATGCAATAGCTATAGGGCTGTTCACATTTTTTGCGCGGATATCATAAGTTGGATACCAGGCGGCATTTTTCACTACGTAGCTTAATGTAAACGTGGTTAAGGTAGCCGCTTTTGATGATATGGTAACCAATATATTACCTGTAGCTTTGCTACTGCCTTTTAAGGCATCGGCAATTTGTTTATCATACTTCTTTAGTTCGGTGGTTAGCCGGCTAATTTCGTCGTTTATTTCGGCCCCTCTCTTTTTAATTTCCGTTAAGCGTGCTCTTTGAAAATCAAGTGCCGCTTTTAACTTTATCAGATCCAGCCCGGTATTGTCGCCGCTTACTACCTGATTTTTTGAAAGCATTTCTTCTTCCTGCTTGTCAATTGCCAGCAGGGTATTCTGAAAGGCTATCTTGTCCCTTATCGCCTTTTGCTGCGCCTGCAAAGCCAGCACGCTGTTTTGCCGGGTTTGCTCATCAATGTAGTTAAGTTCGTTTTTTACTGACATGATGGTAAAATCGCCTGCGGCCCTAACCTGTAAACTCTGTACATCAATATCAGGAGAAATGTTGCCGAATATTAAAGTTGACGTACCCGCTGCAATTTGAGCGGTGGCAGTGCGCGTAACCTGCGCTCCATTTAAAAATACGGTAACTTTCTGAACTTTTGATTCCACCTTTTGGCCATCGTCTGCTTTAACTTTGGTTGCAAAAATCGCAAGGCAAATTATCAGGGTTAATTTTTTGAGCATGATCTTTTTGTTTAAGTAAATAATCCGGTTTGTTGGTGCCCTGCAACAGGGTTCACAACAACAGGATGTATTCGCATGCCTTTTTCCATAATCACGCAAAAATTATTTGCCTATCTGTAAAAACTGAACCAACGCCAGTACAGAATCATTTATCTTATCAAAAACCAACGATGGCATTATGCCCAATATCAGCGTGGCGGCAGCCAGGGGTATCAGCGCTACCAGTTCGCGGCGGTTAAGATCAACAAGGGCAGTCTTCCAAATTTCGCCGCCCTTTAAGGATAGTGACCCGAAAAATACTCGTTGCAGTGTCCACAAAAAGTAAGCAGCGCTAAACAATATGCCCACCGCACCGCAAACAGCCATCCAGTAAGGTAACAAACCGTTAACCGATGGCGATTTGAATGCACCTGCCAATGAAAAAGCCTCGGCGATAAACGCTGAGAAACCCGGAAGCCCCAACGAAGCGAAGAAGGCTATCATGATGAATACGGTATACTTGGGCATTAGACTGCTAAGGCCTCTGAAATTATAAATATCCCTATCGTGCACGCGGTTGTAAACCACCCCTACAAGGTAGAACAACATAGCCGATAAAAAGCCGTGGCTTACCATTTGTATCACCGCGCCGCTTAAACCCTCAGCGGTTTGTGAGGCAATGCCTAACAATACAAACCCCATTTGCGATACGGATGAGTAGGCAACCACTTTTTTCAGGTCGCGTTGCGCCAATGCATTGAAAGCTCCATATAGTATAGAGATAACACCTAAAAGGCCCAACCAAAAGGCACCTGAAACGGCAACATCAGGGAATATGCCCAAACAGAACCTTATAATGCCGTACCCTCCTATCTTAAGCAAAATAGCCGCAAGAATTATGGATACAGGCGTAGGCGCCTCAACGTGTGCATCGGGTAGCCAGGTATGCAGCGGCACTACAGGTACTTTAATAGCAAAGGCAACAAATAGCACAATAAAACCAACTACCCGCGCCGAAACGCCAAACAGCGTTTGCTGCGTCATTACAGAAAATATCGAATCTGGCCCATAGTTATTAGGGTTCATCATCTGCACCATATTAAAAGTATGGTTGCCTGTGGCCGGGTCGGTAACGGATAGGTAAAGGCCTATCATTACCAGCAACATAAACACTGATCCGAATAAAGTATACAGAAAGAATTTTATAGCGGCATATTCGCGGCGCACACCGCCCCACATCCCAATAAGGAAGTAAAGCGGCAGTAACATCAACTCGTAGAAAATATAGAAAAGGAAGAAATCTAACGCGCAGAACACGCCTATTACTGCCATGTCCAATATCAGAAACAGGATAAAAAACCCTTTGATATTGCTTTTTATTTCCCAGGACGCCAAAGCCGCTATAACCAATACCAGCGATGTCATCACCAGCATTGGCAATGAAATGCCATCTATCCCAACAAAATAATCTATCTGCATTACGCCAAGCGAACCCAGGTTAAGGTTTATCCAGGGCAGTTTTTGCACAAACTGGTATTGCGCCTCGTTGGCAACCCCGGCAAAATCATGCCCGGTTTTAAAGTTGAAATAAATATAAATGCTGATAGCTAGCTGAACAAGCGTTGCCAATAAGGTGATATATCTGAAACTGCGGCGCCAATCAGACGGTATAGTAGCTATAACTGCGCCAAACAGCAAAGGAATAAATATCAGCAGGGTTAATATATTCATTTGTTAAATATCCAATAATAAATAAATAAAAAGCACCAACACAACCGCCATCATACTAAAAAGATAGTACTGTATTTTGCCGCTTTGAAAGTAGCGTATAAAGTTACTTGTTATCCGTACAATAAAGGTGAGCAGGCGCGACACGCCATCAATAACATAGTAATCAAACCAGGCAGCAATTTTTGATAACCCGATGATTAAATTTGACAGAAGATGTATAAAGCCATCAATTATTTTATGATCAAACCAGGACGATGCGCGACTTAGCATTAACACCCCACCAACAATAACCTTGTTGTAAAAGGCATCAAAATACCATTGGTTGTAACTCAACTTGTATAAAAACGAATTTTGTGGCGCCGACCACGAATTACGCTTTACATAAACCGAGTAGGCAAAATAAATTACAAACACGCTTAGAATATTGACACCCACCGGAATTATGGTATGAAAAATATTAATTCTATCCAAACCGGTCTCGGTAGAAAAGCCGCTGAACACCCAGGCGTCCTCATAAACAAAAGGGTTAAAAGAGAATATCGGGAACAAACTGCAAACTGCCAGCATAAATAACGGCACAGTATACTGCCAGCCGCCATCGCTGATGTGATATTTAATATGAGGATGAAATTGCTCCAGTTTAAACTTACCGAAAAACACCTTAACAATCAGTCTGGTTACATAAAATGCAGTTAAACCGGTAGTAATTATAACACCAACGGGGATAAGCATGTGCCAGAAACTACGCTGCTCCGCCCAACTAACCGACTGTATCAAAATACCGTCTTTTGAAAGGAAACCCGATGTAAGGGGCAAACCTATTAACGCTGCAGCACCGATTAAGGCTGTCATGAAAGTGAATGGCAGCTTTTTACGCAGGCCGCCCATGTTCAAAATATTTTGGGGGTCTATATCAAGGTTGTTATCCTCTTTAATATGCGCCATTTGGTGAATAACGATACCAGTAACCAAAAACAACAAACACTTAAAAAAAGCGTGAGTAACCAGGTGAAAAAGTGATGATGCATACGCGCCTATGCCCATCCCCGTTACCATGAAGCCTAACTGCGATATGGTGGAATAAGCCAATATACGTTTCAAATCGTTTTGTGTTAAGGCTATTGTTGCTGCCATAAACGCGGTAAAGCAACCTATTGCAGCTAACACATCTAACTCTGTAGGCGTGAATAAGGGATACAGCCTGCCTAATAAAAAAACCCCTGCGGCAACCATTGTTGCGGCATGTATCAAAGCCGAAACAGAGGTGGGGCCCTCCATAGCGTCGGGCAGCCAGGCGTGTAACGGGAACTGCGCTGTTTTTGCCGCTACGGCCAAGAAGACGCCTCCGCAGGCTACATACTGCCAAAATACCGGCACGGTTGCGCTTGCTCCTACCCAAAGCCCATTTACAGTTTGGGATTGTGCTATTAACCCATAGCTACCAAACAACTGGTTAAGATCAAAACTACCCGACTGGACAAAAATTATCATTATAGCTATCAGCAAACCAACATCGCCAATGCGGTTAACTATAAAGGCTTTTTTATTGGCCATAACCGCCTTTTCGCGTGTGAACCAAAAACCAATGAGCAGGTACGACGAAAAGCCCACCAACTCCCAGAACACGTAAAACGTTATCATGCTATCGGCAACTACCAAAGCCAGCATACTGAAGCAGAATAAGCTTAAGTATGCAAAATAACGTTTGTAACGCTCATCATGCTTCATGTAAGCGGTTGAGTAAATATGCACAGGTAAAGCGATGGCCGGTACCAGCAGCAGCATAATTACCGAGTGGTTATTGAGCCACATACCCGCATATAAATTGGTGCTGCCAATAGTGAACCATTTAAACTGCCAATGCAGCTGCGGCTGGTTCCACAATTTGCTAAAGATTATAATGGCGCTAACAAAGCTTAACAGAATAGCCAATGTTGACACCCAACCCGCCGCTTTGTTTGTTCTACCCGGTAAACAAGCATTAATTATAAAGGCAAGCAATGGCAACAATACCGCCGCTAATGCCAGGCAGATTGTTAACGCTTGCTGATATGGTTGAAAGGTGCCCAATTATTAATCCTTCAAACTATTAACCCTACCCGGATCAATGGTTTTATATTTTCTATAAACAGTTAAAATTATAGCCAACGCAACGGCTGTTGTAGCTGCGGCCAGCACTATGGCAAACAAAGCGAAGATCTGTCCGCTGTTATTTATCTTATCAAACTTGCCAAAAGCTACCAAATTTAAAATACCTGCGTTCAGCATCAACTCAATGCCTATAAGTAGCTGTATGGCGTTGCGCTTGGTTAGCAGCATATACAAGCCTATGCAAAACAAGGCGGCGCCTACTACCAGGAAATCGTTTAATGATATCATGCGTCGGGCTCCTTTCTTGATATATGCGCCGCGCCAATCAGCGCCATCATCAATAAAATAGATATGGCTTCGAATGGCAGCAAGTAGGTGGTCATTAAGTTGATGCCGATATTGTTTATACTGTTATCAGTAGGTTTTATAACATTATCAGCGGTAACTGCCTGTTTTATCCAGCCCAAATTATCCGCATCTACTCTTAAAATCATAGCCACCATTGCCGCAAAAAACAAAACCGCTAATACCAAGCCCGGTATTTTGCCGCTGCTTATCAGTTTATCTTTCTGTTCACCCAAACTGTTCAGAGTTTCTCTGCCCGATAGCATGAACGCGAACAATATCAACACTAAAATGCCGCCCACATATATTACAATTTGCGTAACGGCCACAAAATCTGCCAATGCCAACACATACAAACCTGCCAGCGCAAAAAGCGTTACAAAGAACATAAAAATGCCGCGCACTAAGTTTTTTGTAGCTGCTACGTATAATGCAGAAGCTACCGCAATAAATGCCATTGCGTAAAAAAGTATCTGCGCTAAATTCATGCGCCTCCCTCCATTTTGTTCATGGCTGCCAGTTTAGCGGCCTGCTTTTCTGCCAACTTGTTTTCAAGCAAAGTTTTTTTCTCCGCAACCTCTTCGGGCGTCATATTAGCGAACTCGTAGTTCAGGTCCTTCAGCTCAAATACGCTCTTGTCGTACTGATCTGTCATTATAATACACTCCGTAGGGCAAACTATAGTGCACAAACCACAATACATGCACTTGGCCATGTCAATATCAAACTGAGCAGCATAGATACGCTTTGGTGAACCGTCTGATGTATGCCCTATCAGTTCGGTAGCTTTTACCTGCTCAATTGTTATGCAATCAACCGGGCAAATTTTGGCGCAAAGGTCGCACACAATACAGTCATCTATCTCCACATCCAACTGATAGCGCCCCACCTCGGGACTTGGCAGTACCTGCATTGGGTATTGAATAGTATTGGTGCCTTCCAGCTGTTTAAAGTAATTATCGTTACTAACAGGAATTACCTTTCGTTTCGCGTTTGAAGCAAAAAGGTGACTGATGGTAAGAGATAATCCCTTCCATGCCGTTTTAAATCCGTTTAGTGCTTTATTGCTCATTATTTATTGTGATTTCACTGATTGTTTACTGTGATTTCACTGATTATTATTTAACATTAATAATTCCGACATCGAACATCCGATATCCGAAATTCAAAAACTACATTAGCCACAACCGCCACACGCCCGATGCCAGCATACAGGCAAATGCAAGCGGCGTAAGTACTTTCCAGCACAGGTTCATTAACTGGTCAACCCGCAAACGTGGCAAGGTCCACCTGATCCACATTTGTACGCCTACCAGCCCCAGGCTTTTTATAGCTATCCAAAATATCCCCCAGAATGTTCCCGTTGTCCAGTCGGCCAAATGTACAGTGCCGATATTTGGCAGCGGCGTGTTCCATGCGCCCAAAAATAGCACCACGCCAATCATCGATACCAGAAACATCATGGAATATTCAGCTAAAAATACCAAACCAAAACGCAAGCCGGTGTATTCTGTATGAAAACCCGATACTAATTCCGATTCTGCTTCGGGGATGTCAAAAGGTGCCCGGTTGCTCTCTGCCAGTGATGCGATAAAATAGATGACAAATGCGATGATAAGGTGCGGTGCCCTGAAAATATTCCAGGCTAAAATACCGCCGGTGTGTGATACATCCCAAAAGCCTAAAAATTTTACGCCCTCTGGCGATAATGTACCCTGCTGCATGGCTATATCCTGCAGGTTAAGAGTCTGCGCTATCATTACTACTGATATAATTGCAAAACCGGCGGGTATCTCATATGAAATGATCTGCGCTGCAGATCGCATGGCACCTAAAATAGAGTATTTATTGTTTGATCCCCAACCGGCCATCAAAATACCCAAGGTTTCTACCGAGATAATAGCGAAAATGTAGTATAGGCCCAGATTTATTTTAGAAGGAACAAGGCCTGGTGCCCAGGGTAATGCGGCAAAGCCCAGATAGACGGCGATAAATATAATAGCCGGAGCAGCTACAAACAGCACCTTATCAGCTGCCGAAGGAACGATCATTTCTTTTTGGAGCAGCTTTAAAATATCAGCTACTGTTTGCAACAGGCCGAATTTACCTACTTCTGTGGGCCCAAGCCTGTCTTGTATAAAAGCAGAAACTTTACGCTCGGCATATACCGCAAAGAGCGCGAATACTGCAGAAAATGCAAATAGGCCCGCCGCTACTAAAATATATGTTAGGTAAAAATTCAACCCTTGGTTTGCTTTGGGTGCAAACTTAACAAATGCTAAATAAAATAAGGCAGCTTAGCTAAATAAGTTGACTAATTTAGTAGTATTTATTATCCACTTACTTACAAGCCAGCTGGCTGACGGAAACATGTGATGATGTTACAGGAGCTGAAAAGAACCGAGAAGCATGGCGGTCGAACTCGGCTGTATCATCGGTGGTGTAAAACAATTTGGTTTGGCCCTTGCTTAGGTTTTGTTCCATTTCGGGATGACGGTGCAGGTAATCCACCAAACTATTGGCAACAATATCGCCCTGGGCCAACACCTGAATATTTGGCGGCAGGTAAGCCTTTATCTTATCCTGAATAAGGGGATAATGCGTACAGGCCAGTAGCAGTGTATCAATATTGGCTGACTGCGCCATTATGCCGTCAAGGTATTCCTTTACAAAATAATCGGCACCCGGCTTTTCATATTCTCCACTCTCAATTAAAGGCACCCATAGGGGGCAGGCCTGTTGATATACTTTTAATTCGGGAAAGAATTTTTCTATTTCCAGAAGATAGGAACCTGATTGCACGGTACCGTTAGTGCCTAACACCCCTATCTCGCCTGTTTTTGAATAATTGCCCACTACCTCAGCTGTTGGACGAATGACACCTAATACCCTTTTAGCAGGGTCAAGCGCCTGCATATCCTTTTGTTGAATGGTGCGTAGGGCTTTTGCTGATGCCGTGTTACAAGCGAGTATAATGAGCGGACAGCCCTGCGCAAAGAGCCATTGTACGCACTCCCAGGTGTATTGGTGAATGGTATTGAATGAGCGGTTACCGTATGGTGCCCGACTGTTATCGCCCAGATAGATATAATCATAATCAGGCAAAGCAGCGGCTATGGATTTAAAAACCGTAAGCCCGCCAATGCCCGAATCAAAAATACCTATAGGATTGTTCATGAAAGATTGGTTATTGAAGATTAAAGATTTATTAAGCCTTATTTATCAGGGTAATCGTTTAATCAAAAAAATCAGCTATCAAAAATAAAAAAAGCGTCCCAATAATTGGAACGCTTTATAATGCTCTTTGGCTAATGAATTATTTTATACCTAATTTAAGCTTTACAGGTGCTAACAGGTTATCAGCATCAGGTGCAACCAATAGTTCGGTTTGGCTTGAGTTTAACACATAACTGTATCCTTTTTCTTTTGCTACAGCGGTAATTGCAACTTTAACCTTATCAAAAAGTGGTTTCATTAATTCTTCACTTTTAGCTCCAACTTGTTTATTGGCTAGTTCCTGTTGCTCCTGATACCTTCTTTGCATATCCTGTATTTCAGCAACCTTTGCAGATTTAACAGCATCACTCATTGTCTTTTCCCCATCCTGGTACTCTTTTATCGACTTGTTAGCTGTTTCATTCATCGTTTGTAATTGAGTAGTCCAGTCTTTTTGGTAAGCCGCCATTTGGGTTTGAACTGTTTTATATTCAGGAAGCGCCAATATCACATCTTCTTGTGATATGTATCCAATTTTAGATTGTGCTTTGGCAAAGTTGCCTACCAACGTCATGCATATTGCAACTAAAGCAACTTTAAATACTTTTTTCATTGTTCTTTTGTCTCGTGTTTTAATTAATAGTGCGATTATATATATAATAAATTTATTTAGCAAATACTCCTGGTTTTAAACCTAAGCGTGTTATCACCTCGGCGCTTTTGTCATAACGCGGATTAGCGTATAACATTATCACCTCACTGTTTTTATCAAATATCACTTCCAGATTTTCAGCCTCGGCCACAGCTTGCACGGCTTTGGCAACCTTATCCTGTATTGGTTTTATAATGGAGTTGCTGCGCTGCGAAAGCTCACCCTCGGGTCCAAATTTTTGTCGCTGAAAATCTTTAGCTTCCTTTTCTTTTGTCACAATTTCCTCTTCACGTCTTTTCTTAACTTCGGCCGTCATTAGAGGCTGGTCTGCCTGATAGGCCTTAAATAAGCGGTCTATTTCCTGAAAACGGGCGTCAACCTCTTTTTGCCATTGATCAGACAATGCTCCCAATTGCTTCTGTGCCGAAATATAATCAGGTATATGTTTTAAAATATACTCTGAATCAACATAAGCAAAACGCTGCGCGAATGTCGCAGTTACCGATAGAAACGTTAATGCAACTACTAAAATTATCTTTTTCTTCATTTTTTTCCAATTAATTAAATCCACCACTTAAGCTCTGCGAGATAGAAAAGCTAAATTGACCTTTGTTGGCTTGGGCTTGCCCCGGTATAGCATCAAAACCATATCCGTAGTCAAGACCCAGTAAACCAAAAATAGGCAAAAATATTCTCGTTCCAATACCTACAGAGCGCCTTATGTTAAACGGATTATATTGTGAAAAAGTGTTCCAGGTATTACCACCCTCTGCAAACGCCAGCATAAAGATGGTTGCCGACGGGCTGGCAATAACAGGGTGACGAACCTCCATAGTAAACTTGTTGTAAATAGTACTACCGGGATTATTACTAGCGGTATAATTGCTACCTAAGGGCACTATAGAGAAGTTTGTATAACCACGCAAACCAATGATCTCGCTACCTTGTAAAAACTGGTAGCTCTGCATACCGTCGCCACCTAATTTAAAGCGTTCAAATGGCGAAGGGCCTACTTTTGAATTATACATGCCCAGGAAGCCTGACCGTATTTGCGACATCAGTACCAATTTTCCGGTTAATTTGGTAAACCACTGCGCATCAAACTTAAACTTGTAGTACTCCACAAAATGATACCTCTGGGCCGGGGTAGCTATATTATAGTTAACCTTATTAAATAATGAATATGGAGGCGTTGCCTGCACCGTAAACTTGATGTTTGAACCGGATGTTGGATAAATTGGCGCATCAAGAGAGGTGCGGCTCAGGTCCTGCGTAAGTTTAATGTTATACGACGTACCATTAGAAAACAGGTAACCATTGTAGTTATCCAGATAGTAATGGTCAAGGTTTAGCGAGTAGTTAAGCTGGAAATGGTTATCCGGCCATCTTAAACGTTTACCCAAGGTAACGCCCACGCCATTTATTCTAAGATAATTGTAATTAGGGTTGTCTTTGGCATAAAACTGTCCTGTAGAACTCAATTGGGTGTATGCTGTTAAGGCAAAATAAATTGGTTTTTTGCCGCCAAGCCACGGTTCAGAAAAAGTGAACGAAAAGTTCTGATAAATTCTACCGCTTGATTGCCCGCGAATGCTCAACTTCTGGCCATCGCCTTTTGGCAAAGGCCTGTAAGCTTTTAGATTAAACAGATTTCGTAACGCGAAGTTGTTGAAAGTTAAGCCCAGGGTACCCACTAACTGGCCACCCCCAAAACCGCCTGAAAGTTCAACCTGATCGGATGGTTTTTCAACTACATTATAAAGCAGGTCAACGGTACCATCTGCAGGATTTAGGTTTTCGGGACGCGGATCAGTTTTTGTATCGTCAAAATTGCCTAATTGCCCAATAATACGTGTACTTTCAATTAGCAGCGCTTTGTTAAATTTCTGTCCAGGGATAGTTTGCAATTCGCGGCGTATAACCTTATCATTTGTTACATCATTTCCCTTTATGGTTACCCGGTTAATTGTGTATTGCGGGCCCTCGTAAATCCTTATATCCAGGTCAATGGTATCGTTATACAACCTGGTTTGTACCGGGTCTGAGTTGAACGTAAGGTAACCGTCATTCATATATAGTGATGACACATCGTCTCCGCTCGGTCCGCCGCCGCTTAACCTTTTGTTAAGTAATTCTTCGCTAAAAACATCGCCTTTTTCGATGCGGAGCACACGCGTTAATATATCGTTAGGATAACGTGCGTTTCCGGACCATTTTACGTCGCCAAAATAGTACTTCCGCCCTTCAAATATCTTTATCTTAACATCAACTGTGCGGTCATCATACTTAGTTACAGTGTCACTTAAAATAGCAGCATCTCTATAACCCTTTTCCTGCATTTTAGCAATCAGGTTCTCTTTATCTTCCTGATACTTATCTTCCTTGAATTTTTTTGAACCGAATATATTGTAGAATCTGCGTTCGCGTGTTTTACTTAAAAACTTTTTAAGCTTTCCTTTTGAAAAGTCCTTGTTACCTTCAAATGTAACCTTGTGTATCATCACCTTTTTCTTCCTGTCGATATTTACATCTAATATCACGCTGGTAGTATCGCTTGGATCGGGACGTTGTTTTATTACAACTTCAGTATTATAATAGCCCTTTTCTTTAAAGTGCCTTTTAATAATAGCCGTAGTTGTATTCAGCAGGTTTTCGTTAACAATTTTGCCGGTTTTATCGTTTAGCTTTTTTTGTACATCGTCTGCCTTACCCTTGCTTATCCCCAATAAACGCATCCTTGAAAGACGCGGATGCTCACTCACCTGTATCTCCAGATAAACAGTATCAAGATTGATCTTTGTGATATTAAGCGCCACATCATCAAAAAGCTGTTGCGCGTAAAGGTCCTTTATAACGTTTGAATTGGCTTCGCCCGGCAATACTATCTTATCCCCTACATTCAGTTTTGATATCTGTATCAATATATCTTTATCAAGGTGAGTGGTACCTGTAACGGTTATCCCGCCTATAATAAACTCCTTAGGGCTGTTATAATTTAATATTAACGTATCTGATGTAGATGAAGGACGGGAAATACTTCGACCCGGTACCTGGGCCAGGGCAGCAACACTTATTATTGAAAAAAGAATAGCAAACAGAAATTTGTTCATTCGAATATTTTAGTGGGCTAAAAATAATTTATACAGTTGTTAAAATTTGTTAAACGAGAAAATTTAGTTGATCTGCTCGCTTGTTAAGCCAAAACGGCGCTCGCGTTTTTGGTAGTCAAGTATCGCTTCAAAGAGATCCTCCCTCCTGAAATCGGGCCACAATTTTGGTGTAAAATACAGTTCTGCGTAAGCTATCTGCCAAAGTAAATAATTGCTTATTCTGTACTCGCCGCTGGTTCTTATCAGCAATTCCGGATCAGGCATATCGCGGGTATACAAATTATCCGCAAATACGCTCTCATCTATGTCAGCTTCGTTCAAACTACCATCTTTCACCTTTGCTGCGATATTTTTTGCAGCTTGTAAAATTTCATTTCGCGAACTATAGCTCAATGCCAGTGTAAGCACCAAGCCAGTATTTTCCGCTGTGGTGTTCATAGCATTGGTAAGTTCTTTATGGCATTTTGCCGGAAGCATTTGGAGATCGCCAATGGCATTTAGTCGTATGTTGTTATCCATAAAGGTTTTTATCTCTTTGTGGATAGTGTTAACCATTAGCTCCATTATAGCGGCAACCTCAAGTTTGGGCCTGTTCCAGTTCTCGGTAGAGAAAGTATATAAAGTAAGGTATTTAACGCCAACCTCAACCGCTCCTTCTACAACATCGCGCACAGAAACCACCCCATTGTGATGGCCAAAAACCCTTAATTTGCCTTTTTCTTTAGCCCATCGGCCGTTACCATCCATTATAATAGCAATGTGCCTGGGTAGTTTCAACAAATCAATCTGGTCTTTATATCTCATCTCTATTCGGTCGTCCGATCACTTTATCGCGATAACACTTTTCAATTTTTTCAGGTGACAAAGGTAAAACTTCCTTTGTACTTTTTTAGTATACAGCCTTAAAAGAAAAGTTAATTGCATTTACTGTTATAAATGGTGCCAAATTTTAGGTTTTTGAACGTAAAATAATGGCTTACATGTAAATGCTAATAATAGCACTTTGGCGTGATAAAGGTATATGACAGTGAAAGCCCCACAAAAAAGTAAGTATCAAAGCGTCTGTTATCACCCCTTTGGGTATCCGGAGCGCCCAGATAAACGCCGGTTCTCTCGCCTGAACGATCAGACAACGCGTACGACAAGGGATTATTGGGCAGATTACCGGGATTAGGATAGTTGCCGCTAACATCATCCAAATAATCAGTACGCACATGGCGGTAGCCTATATCTGCTATCAAATTTAATCTGCCCGAAAAATTGTATTTAATACCGGCTCCGTATGGCACCGCTATTGCGGTTTTTCCGTAAGGAGTACCCTGGCCCTCCGTCATAAGCGGACGAAGGCTGTACCTTGCATCTGCGTAAATAGCCGTAGGGTTATACTGTACTAAAGCTGCTCCGGCAAAAACAAATGGTGTAAAAACATTTTTGCTAACAGAAGGTACATAATCTAAAAAATTAAACTCGCCGGTAAGGCTCAGTTCATGCAGGTTGGTTGAAAAACTCAGGTTGCGGTCGCGGAATTGCTGGTTAGATGAAAGACTATCAGCAGCATTGATATTACCGTAGGTATACCCCAACTTTGCCGACAAGTACGGGTTGAAATTATACTTAACAAAGCCCCCTGCAGAAACCCCCGATACTTTTAAAGGATTGTTGGTATTCAGATCGCCCATATAACCTGCCCCGCCCAGGCGTGCGCCAACTTCCCAGCTTTGTGCAAAAGCATTGCCACAGATGAAAGTTAAAAATATACCGGCTAAAATTTTGGGCATCCAACAAATTTAGTAATTGCGGGTGTCCAGTCCCCACAATAATTTGTTTCTTAACGTTGATAAATAGCTTTCATTGCTTAAGCGGATAAGGTTAAGCTCAAAATCTGCTTTATGCACTTCAAACCGAATAGTACTATCGATCACGGCGGTGCGCGAATCGCACGAAAGCAGGTAATTTGAGCTGCGGCACTCCACCTCAAATGATAATCTGCTATTATCGGGCAGTACAATGGGCCGCACATTTAAGTTGTGTGGCGACACCGGCGTTACTATTATTGTATTTGATGCCGGGAACATAACGGGCCCGCCGCAGCTTAATGAGTATGCAGTTGAGCCGGTTGGTGTAGCTATAATAATACCATCGCCCCAATATGAATTTAAAAACTCGCCGTTTAAAAACATGTGAGTGGTTATCATGGCCGAATCATCGCGTTTGTGAATGGTAACATCGTTAAGCGCGAAATTGCTGTCGCCAAAAATATGCTGCTCAGAATCAATGCTTAAAAGAGCGCGGCTATCCAGGGTAAAATTCTTATTTACCACAGCCTGAATTGCGGAAGCGATTTCGTTTTTGTTAACGCTGGCCAAAAAACCAAGCCGACCGAAATTTATACCCATTACCGGCACACCTGTATTGCCTATCAGGTTAACCATATCAAGCAATGTACCATCGCCACCCAGGGTTAAAAAAACATCAATAAAACCTTTTATCTGGTCATTTTCCTTAAGTATATTATAGGCAACAGTACTTATTTTGCCTTCCAGATGTTTGTTAAGCTGATGATGAACATATATGTCAACATTGTGTTGCAGCAAATTGTCAAACACCTGCTGAACGTAAGGAAATACTGCCGCATCATTAAACTGTCGGCCGTATATGGCTATTTTCATGTTAGTTTTTTGTTCATGGTTCATAGTTCATGGTTCATGGTTCAAGTTTTTAATACTATGAACTATCAACCATGAACCATGAACTAACTACAAATTAAGATAATTCATTAACGCGTCATACCGATCCATCGCGCTGTCGCGGTGCTCATTATGATTAAAGGTGGCTTTTATTTCATAACCGTACCTTAAAAAGGTAGCTATAATACTTGAAATATCCTGCTTATTTACTTTAAGCGTAACTTCCAGCTTTGTTGAATCAGGAAAAGAACGCACATACGAACTTAATATCTGCGCGTTGTCCGACTCTACTATCTGCGACATGTGCGCCAACGAGTTATTCTTATTGCTTATTTCCAGTACAATAATGCCGCCCGGATCGGTAACCGAAGTTATACGGGCAAACCACGTATTCATGGCATTAATTGATATGCAACCCAGGTAATTTTTTTTGATATCAAGCACCGGCACAATGGTTAACTGCTGCTCATAAAACAAGCGTATAACATCGTATATGTGCTGATCTTCGCGCACGTAAGGATTAACCAGCGAAAGCGCAATGGCCCCAATAGCTGTTTGCTGGTCGGGTTCGGCTATCAGGTCCGCTTCTGCTACAAGGCCCAAAAACTGCTGCTCATTTACAACAGGCAGGTGCCTGACGTGAAATTCCATCATGCGCTCCGTTGCCCGCTGAACAGTGTCAGAAGTATGAAGCGGAATTATATCGTCGTTGATCAGTTCGGCTGCAAACATAATCTTAGTTTAAATATCCCGTCCGTCTAAAAAATTCTTTAGCAGGCGGTTAAATTCGTGCGGATGCTCCATCATAGGTGCATGTCCGCACTTGTCTATCCATTGTAATTCCGAATCGGGTAATAGCTGATGAAATTCTTCGGCTACCTCCGGCGGAGTAATTTTATCGTTTCGGCCCCATATAAGCGATACCGGCATACGTATTTTATGCAGATCTGCTTTCATATTGTGCCTTATGGCCGACTTAGCCATCGCCAATAACCTAATTACGGCATGACGGTCGTTTACGGTTTTATAAACTTCGGCAATTAATTCGGGGGTAGCAACAGCAGGGTCGTAAAAAGTGTACTCGCATTTCTCTTTTACAAAGTCATAACTCTCTCTGCGCGGAAACGTGCCACCAAAAGCATTCTCATACAAACCAGAGCTACCTGTAAGTACCAGCGCCTTTAACTTAGCCGGATGCGCCAATGCATACACAAGGCCCACATGGCCACCCAATGAGTTACCCAGCAGTACTACATCATCCAATTTTTTGAACTTGATGAATTTATGAACGAACTTAGAAAGTGTTCTGACACCGGTTGTTAAAACCGGGAAATCATAAATAGGCAGTATGGGTAATATAACCCGGTATTTTTTGCTGAACTCTGCTATAACAATTTCCCAATTGCTTAAACCACCCATTAAACCGTGCAGTAACAACAGTACTTGTCCCTCGCCCTCGTCAATGTAAGTAAAACCATGGCCTTCTTTAAGCACGAATTTCATAAATGTATTTTGTGAGCGTTATAAATTATCAAAACAAATATTGTTGTTGAACGAAGCAAGTATAAGCAATTATTTATACTGGTATATTACCTGTTTAACCTTTTAAGTTAAATAATAGCCCTATCCCAATAATTGCTTTACTACCTCTGATATGGTTCTGCCATCAGCCTGTCCGGCAAGTTCTTTGTTGGCCATGCCCATTACCCTGCCCATATCCTGTATTGATGTGGCCCCTATCCTGCCTATTAATTCCTGCAGATAACCTTCAATCTCAAAGCGGCTCATTTGTTGAGGCAGGTATTCTTCAATCACTTTCAGTTCGCCTGCTTCTATCTGGTAAAGGTCATCGCGGTTTTGTGTTTTATATATCTCTGCCGATTCTTTACGTTGCTTGGCCAATTTTTGCAATACTTTAACTTCGGCCTCTTCAGTAATTTCTTCGGCAGCACCTTTTTCTGTTCTGGCCAAAAGCAGGGCCGATTTTATGGCCCTTAGCGCCTGCAGGCGGTCTGCTTGTTTAGCCAGCATAGCCAGCTTTATATCCTGATCAATTTTTGTTGTTAATGACATGTGTTTGTTTTTAGTCCGGAAGTCGGGAAGTCCGAATGTCCGGAAGATTGTTTGTTTTAGTCCGAAAGTCCGCAAGTCGGGAAGTCCGGAAGATGTTTGTACGCTTTTTTATATTTTTTTATTATTAATCTATTACTCTTTCCCCTTAAAAACTTTCGGACTTCCGGACTCCCGGACTTCCCGACTTAAAATTCTTTCGGACTTTCCGACTTCCGGACTTTCCGACTTAAAATTACTTTCTAACTATCGTTGTTGCGCTGGCCTGTGCGGTGGGCATAACAATCATATCGTTTATATTTACGTTTTTAGGGCGCGATGCGATAAACCATATCGTTTCGGCTATATCATCCGCGTTAAGCGGTTCAAAACCGTCGTACGTTTTCTTCGCACGTTCTTTATCTCCCTTAAAACGCACTTCAGAGAATTCTGTTTCAACTGCTCCAGGCTGAACGGTGCTAACCTTTATACCATGCTGCACCAAATCAATTCGCATACCTTTGGTTAAAGCATCAACCGCAAACTTACTTGCGCAATAAACATTACCATTAGGGTAAACTTCTTTGCCGGCAATAGAACCCAGGTTGATGATATGCCCCGAACCATTTTTTATCATCCAGTTAGATACTACCTTGCTAACATACAATAAACCTTTAACATTGGTATCAATCATGGTGTCCCAATCGTCAAAGCTACCGTTTTGTATAGGGTCAAGGCCCTGACTAAGGCCGGCATTATTGATCAGCACATTAACTTTTTTCCATTTAGCGGGCAATTTCTCCAGGTTTTCTACCACCTGGTCGCGGTCGCGAACGTCAAAGTTTCCTATGGCAACTTCAATATTGTGTTTTTTATGGAGTTTGGCGGCCAGCTTTTCAAGGCGGTCAAGCCTGCGGCCGGTTAATATCAGGTCATATTTTTCGCGGGCAAACAAATTAGCACAAGCCTCGCCTATGCCCGCGGTTGCGCCTGTAATTAATGCGATTTTTGCCATAAAGTAATCAATAATTGCACTACGAAATTATGCTTTTTAAGTAAGAATAAATATTAAAAAGTGCCAAAACATGGCAATCCTACTCAAAATGCAAACTAAACATCACAGTATGCAAACCCAAACTGTTAATAGGCGCGGCAAATGCATTATTCTCGCGTAGCAGCAAATTGCCAAAGGAGTTAGAGATCTTTATTTCGGGCGACAGCTTGAAAAATTCAAAGTAAATATCAAGCCCCAACCCTACCTCGTAGGATGGGTATCCATTGATGGTTTTTAGTAGTTTCTTGGAAGGTGCGGCGTTAACATCTGAGTTTTCTTTGTTGCCCAATGCTCTTGAATACTTTAATCCGGCTATTAAATAGGCTCTATAATCGCCCAGCCGGTCTGATTTTAGTTTTAGCTGCAAGGGCAGGTCAATCAGTGTGGCACGGATGGATTTGGTTTGATCCTGGGCTCCGTCAACATACTGGTATCTTACTGCCCTGTCGGCAAAAATAAGGCCGGGCATTAATCGCACTTCCAGGTGGTTAGTAATGCTATAGCGGCCTAAAAAACCCACCGCAAACCCGGGTGCATTGTCTGAGCTAATGTTAGTAAGTTCATCAGTGATCTTAATGCCCGATGCGTCAAAATATGGCTGACGCCATTCGGGCTTTTTGTCAATTTTATAATAGCTGCTCACGTAGCTAAAGCTAAAACCCGCGCTAAAATCTTTCTGATCGGCTCCTCCCCCCCATACAGGTACAGATTGCGCCAATAAACCCTGGCAGCACATCAGTAAACCTGTAAGGATAAGGTACCTGTTTATCATTTAACGCCTGAATAAATTGAACAGATACCAAACGCTAAAGGCCTGCTTTTGGTATTTTTAAATCCTGCCGCTTTCATAATCGCGGTAAACTTTTCGCCATCCGGAAAAGCGGCTACAGACTCGGGCAGATACGTATAAGCTCTTGAGTCTTTTGAAAACAGCTTGCCAATACCCGGCGTTATATAATTAAAGTAGAAATGATACAGTTGTTTTACAGGGAAGACCTTAGGTTTTGAAAACTCAAGCACCACGGCTTTGCCCCCGGGTTTAAGCACACGGTTAATGTCTGATAAACCCTGTTTTAGGTCCTCAAAATTACGAACACCGTACGCCACGGTAACGGCATCAAATTCATTATCGCCAAAAGGTAATTTTTCAGAATCGCCTAATTTCACTTCAAACTTACCGCCCAAACCGCGTTTTTCTATTTTTTGCTTCGCGATGTCGAGCATCCCCTGCGAAATATCAACACCTATTATTTTTTGCGGGTCTAGGATGGATAGCGCCTCAAACGCAAAATCGCCTGTGCCTGTGGCTACATCTAAAATCAGTTGTGGTTTATCATTTTTAAGCTCGTTGATAGCTTTTTTCCGCCAGATGATATCTATTCCCAGCGACATGAAATGGTTCAGAAAATCGTAAGTTTTTGATATATTATTAAACATATCGGCCACCTGCTCTTTCTTGGTGCCCTGCTGATCCTGGTACGGGGTAACGGTTTTGCTCATTGTGGCAAAGATAGTGATTTGTTAATGGTTCATAGTTGATGGTTCATAGTTCATGGTTCATGGTACCTATCAGGTTTTATTAGTCCAAGCTCAGCTTATAAAACATGGTATCAATTGCAACGCGGGGGAAATAAGTCGGAAACTCGTTAATATCAGTTAAAATAAAACCATTACGCTCGTAAAAGCGATGCGCCGCTTTTAAAACGGCAGATGTTCCCAGATAAATATCTGTCATTTGTTTTTTAGCCGCATCTTGCACCAATGTTTCTAACAGTTGCAGAGCAAGGCCCGTGCCTCTGTGGCCGTCTTTTACAAACATTTTACTGATGGTACCTGCATGGTGGCCAATATTAATGAGCGCTATTGTACCAACAAGTTCATCGCCGCTAAATGCTCCCCAAAAGTTGCCGCCGCCCGCATGGTAATTTGCTTCAATATCTAACAGGTCGGGCTGATCGTGTACAGTAATAGGTATATTAAATTCTTTCTGCTGAATATGGGTTATCAGCTCAATTATTTCGTCTGTATAACTGTTGTAGATGGGTTTTATAGTGTAATTGTTAATCATAAATATAATTTTGTTCCTCTATTCGGCACCAGCCGTAATTACTCAAAATGTTTACCGGTTAATGACGTGAATTTGTGTTTCACATTGAAACGCAAAAAGCGAATTTTACAACAGTTTGATAATCAATCAATTAATACAATTCCACAGCTAATTTTCCTGACGAATAAGTAGTTTCATTTTGTTTCACATTAAAAATTAAAGTATTTATTGTCAACCACTTACAAAAAAAAGTGTTTCACGCGTTTCATATTGTTTCATATACTCATGAAACGAAACACATCAAATTTTAAACCGCCAAGGCCAGCAAACCATGCATATCCAGCTGTCGGGTGTACATATCCAGCTCGCCATCCTCGTTACGCGGCCATTCGGTTTTGGGGCGGTCCCAGTAAAGTTCAACACCGTTCTTATCAGGATCATCAAGGTATACAGCTTCTGATACGCCGTGATCAGCCGCGCCTGTAAGCGTGTACCCGGCCTCCGTTAAACGTTTTACTATCTGCGCCAGGTCCTTGCGTTCAGGGTACAAAATAGCAGTGTGAAACAATCCCGGCGCATGGAGCGGTGCGGGCCCAGCCCCCTTGCTTTGCCAGGTATTTAACCCAATATGATGATGATATCCACCTGCTGATATAAAAGCAGCATCTGTGCCATAGGTCTGCATTAACTCAAAACCAAGCAATCCACAATAAAAATCAAGCGCGCGCTGCAGGTTGCTTACTTTTAGGTGTACGTGGCCTATGCGTGTGGCGGCGGGGATCTTGTAATCGTTCATGGGTCAGTGATTAGTTGATTAGTAATCAGTGATTAGTTGTTACAATAATAACTATTAGATGGCTGAACAGGTTATGTAAGCCTACAAACTTACATTTGCGTTATAAATGCTAAGTAGTCCTGATAAGACTAATCTCCACTCACTAATCAACTAATCGCTATCTTTGCCGCATGTTAATTAAAACTGCCGAATTTATTTGCAGCAACACGCAGATCTCAAAATTGCCCCCACCTGTGATGCCGGAGTACGCTTTTATAGGGCGCTCCAACGTGGGCAAGTCATCGCTTATCAATATGCTTGCGGCAAAGAAGGGAATGGCAAAAACCTCGCAAACGCCCGGTAAAACACAGCTCATTAACCATTTTCTGATAAACGACAACTGGTATATTGTCGATCTTCCAGGCTATGGTTACGCCCGTGTATCAAAAAACAAAAAGGAGGACTGGAACAAGTTTATCCGTACCTATCTTGACAAACGCGAAAGCCTGCAGTGTGTAATGGTATTAATTGATAGCCGCCTGGAGCCTCAAAAGATAGATATTGAGTTCTGCAACTGGCTGGGCGAAAAAGGCCTGTCGTTTGTATTAGTATTTACCAAAGCCGATAAACAGTCTGCTGTTAAAACTGATCAGAATATTGCCAAATTTAAAAAGGCGTTGATGACTACTTTTGAAGAGGTGCCGCCATACTTTGTAACATCATCAGAAACACATGATGGACGCGACGAGGTGCTTGCGTTTATTGCTGATACCAACAGGCATTTTGTTGTGCCGTCACAGCCTACATTGTAAAGAAAAACCGCATTAC
>Ga0164241_10002159_pt1 | contig 21981 bp, 15 predicted proteins | sample OricomyardsoilBY_FD_108780 | JGI IMG/M metagenome (GOLD analysis project Ga0164241, IMG submission 108780) | Backyard soil microbial communities from Emeryville, California, USA - Original compost - Back yard soil (BY) | ecosystem: Environmental > Terrestrial > Soil > Unclassified | place: USA... | reverse complement strand
TGAGCGCGGTCCGCCATCTGATCGAGCACGGCCACCAACGCATCGCGTTCGCGGGGTTTCTCGGGCAGTTCGATCTACGCGAGCGCTACAACGGCTACGTCGCCGCCCACCGCGAGGCTGGCCTCGAGGTCGACGCCGCCTTGTTGTTCAAGACGGGCGGGAACCTCGAGCTCGACGGCCAAAAGCTCGGCGAGCAAATGATCGCGGCCGGCTTGCCTTGCAGCGCGGTCGCGGCCGGCACCGATCGGGTGGCGCTCGGGTTGATGAAGGCCCTCGCGGCGGCCGGGCTGTCGGTGCCCAAAGATCTGGCGCTCGTCGGCTTCGACGACTTCGAGAAGGCGCAGGAAGCCGATCCGCCGCTGACGACGGTGCGCCAGAGCTTCGGCCTGGTGGCGGCGACCGCGACGCGCACCCTGCTCGAGCACCTCGCGACCGGCGCCGCGTTACCCGCCACCGTTCGCGTGCCGACCGCCTTCGTTCCGCGCCAATCGTGCGGCTGCAGCGTGAGCTACAGCCTTCCCCCGCCCGCGCGCGGCGCCCCCGACGTGCCCTCCGAGCACCAACTGGCGCGAGCCTTGCTCAAGGTGGCGGCGCGCGGACGGACCGGTGAAGGGTCGGCAGCCTGGCCCGGCGCGCAGCAGATCGCGGCGCTGCTCGGCGCCATCTCCCGCGGCCGCCCCAACCTCGACGGCCACGATCTGAACGCGCTGTGGGGCGAGTTCTTGGAGGGCAATCGCGATGCGACGACGGTCGACGACGTGCTCAGCATCCTCGAGGACACGGTGCGGGGCTGGCACTGCGACGCGAGCGCGGAGCAGGCGCTGAGCCGCGCCTTGCGCCAGCTGCGAATCACGTTGATCCGCAACTGGCGGCGGCTCGAGATCGAGCGCAATCGGTATTACGAGCTCTCCGCGGAAGCCAACTCCAAGATCAATCACGCGCTCGCGGTTTGGCGCCCGAAAGACGGCGTCGATTTATCGTGGCTGAGCTGGACGCGCGTCCAATACGCCTGCCTCGGGCTGTGGTCGGAGCCGGGGGACGGGCAGCCTCGCACGCTGAAGATCGTCGGCGAGTACGCGGCCACCGCGCTCGAGCGCCACTTCACCGGCAAGAGCTACCCGCCGGCGAGCTTTCCGCCGCCGGGGCTCGCGACCTTGAGCCGCGATCTCGGTGACGGCAACGTGCTGACGGTGGTGCCGGTCGTGAGCAGCCGCCACAATCGAGGGCTGCTCGCCGTGGCGGCGCCGGTCGAGGTCGAGCTGCTCGATCACGTCGGCAACGCCGCCGACTGGGCCGCCCAGATCGGCGCCGCCCTGGAGCGCGCGGAGGTCGATCAACAACTTCGAAAGAACGCCTTCCACGACGCGCTGACCGGCTTGCCCAATCGCACCTACCTGATGGAGCGGCTCGAGCAGCTGATCGAGGAGCGACGCGCCCGCGAGCTCGCCGTCTTGTTCCTGGACCTCGACGACTTCAAGAACATCAACGACAGCAAGGGCCACGAAGCGGGCGACCAGCTGCTGATCGACATCGGGGCCCGGCTCGAGAGCGCGGTCGGGGCGGCGGGGCTGGTCACGCGCCTCGGCGGCGATGAATTCGCGATCGTCGTGGCCGACGTGCAGCACGAACGCGACGTGCTCAAGCAGGTCAACGACGTGCAGGAGGCCTTGCGCGCGCCGTTCGTTTTGGATGGCGATGCCGTGTTCACGTCTTGCAGCATCGGCGTCGCCTTTCGCGGCCAAGACGACTGCTCCGCCGCCACCTTACTGCGCGCCGCCGACACCGCCATGTATCGGGCCAAGCTACGCGGGCGCGGCCGTTACGAGGTCTTCGATCACGGCATGCACACCCAAGCCGTCGAGCGGCTGCGGCTCGACTCGCGCCTGCGTCAAGCCCTCGAGAACGACGAGTTCACGCTGGCGTATCAGCCGATCGTATCGCTCGGGAGCGGCCAGCCGATCGGCGCCGAAGCGCTGATCCGGTGGCTGCACCCCGAGCAGGGCGTGCTCTCGCCGGCTCGATTTTTGGCCGTCGCGGAGGACGTGGGCCTCGGAATTCCAATCGGCCAGTGGGTGCTCGAGACGGCGTGTCGCCAGGCCAAGACCTGGCAGCGCGGCGACGCGGGCGCCCCCGTCTACGTCAACGTCAACGTCTCGGCCGAGCACCTCCAGTCGATCGGCTTCGTCGACTTCATCGAGCGACTGCTGGTCAAGACCGGACTGTCACCGCAAGCGCTGGGACTCGAGCTCGTGGAGAGCAGCCTCGCCGACCGGCGCGACGTGACCACGCGAGTGCTGGCCCGCCTGCTCGACTTGGGCGTGCGGGTCGCGATCGACGACTTTGGCACCGGCTACTCCTCGCTCAGCTATCTCAAAGATTTCCCGGTGAGCGCGCTGAAAATCGACCGCAGCTTCGTGCTCGGGCTGCCGAACGACTCGCGCGACGCGGCGATCGCCACCGCCATCGTCACGATGGGCCACGGCCTCGGGCTGAGCGTGATCGCGGAGGGCGTCGAGACTCAAGAGCAGCTCGCGGCCCTGCAAGCCCTCGGCTGCGACGCGGTGCAGGGCTACCTGCTCAGCCGGCCACTCGAGCTAGACGACTGCCGGCAGTACTTTCGGAGCGCGCAGCCGCCCCTGTCGCGCCGCCCGTCGAGCGGCAACCTCGCCGTAACGAGCCTGCGCCGCATCGTCTGATTCGTGTGCGGGGCTTGGTTTCGGCCCGGCCGCGTCCGAGGCCGCCTCAGCCTTCGAGCGCTTTGCTCGACAGCGTGAGCGCTCCGTCTTGGACGGAGCCGAGGATCTGCTTCGCGTCCGCGTCGGAAATCTCGAGCAGGCCGATCAGCTTGGCGAGGAGCGCTTGCTCGGTGTCGCTCTGCTGCCCGTCGGCGTGGGTTAGCAGCGCGGCGTTGGCGAGCAGCAGCTCGCGATCTTCGCGGCCAAGCTCCTTGATCGGCGCGTCGTCGGCCAAGGTGCGCTTCTGCTTGGCGTACTGCAGAATCTCGCGCTCCTCTTCCTCGGAGGCGTCGAAGCCGCACAACATGCCTTCGATGACGCCCGCTTCGGGCGCGGCCAGCTTGCCGTCGGCCCAAGCCACTGCCACCAGGGATTTGACGATGTTCTTCTCGCTTGGCGTCATCGGAGCCGCACGATAACCCGAACCCCGTCGTCGAATCGAGGGTAGCCATCTTTCGGGCATTTTCCCGCGATTCATGCGAAACCAGGGTTTGTGCGGCGCCGCTGGCCTGGCGGCAGATCCGGCACTACATTCGCGCGCTCCGTTCCCGAGCCGCCATGTCCGACGCCACGAAATCTACGTTTCGAAAGCCCGCCCCCGAGTTTCACCTGCCGAAGCTCGAGCACGAGATTTTGGCGCTCTGGCAGCAGCACGGCACCGAGAAGGCGAGCCTGACCGGCCGCGGCCGCAAGGCGTTCGTGTTTTACGACGGTCCGCCGTTCGCGACCGGCCTGCCCCACTACGGGCACCTGCTCGCGGGCACGATCAAGGACATCGTCCCGCGCTATTTCACCATGCAAGGCTTCGACGTCGAGCGGCGCTTTGGCTGGGACTGCCACGGCCTACCGATCGAGAGCCTGATCGAGAAGGAGCTCGGCCTCGGCGGCAAGGCCGACATCGAAGCTTACGGGGTGCCGAAGTTCAACGCCGCGTGCCGCGCCAGCGTGCAACGCTACACCCGCGAGTGGGAAGCGACGGTGCGACGCATGGGGCGCTGGGTCGACTTCGAGCACGAGTACAAGACCATGGACCCGGAGTTCATGGAGACGGTGTGGTGGGTCTTCCAGCAGCTCTGGCAGCAAGGGCTGATCTACGAGGGCTTCCGGATCCAGCCCGTATCGCCGGCGCTCGGCACGCCGCTGTCCAACTTCGAGGTCGCGCAGGGCCCGCAGGAGCGCGACCCCGTCACCAAGAAAGAAGGCCACAAGCGCCGTCAAGATCCGAGCGTGACCCTGCGCTTCAAGCTCGAAGACGAGGACGCCTACCTGTGGGCGTGGACCACGACGCCGTGGACGCTGCCGAGCAACCTCGCCCTCGCCGTGCACCCCGACGTCGAATACGCCAAGGTGCGACTCGACGACACGGGGGAGGTTGCGTACATCGAGCCGGGGCGGCTCGCGGACTACCAGGCGCGCGGCCGCGTCGGCAACACGACCGAGCTTGAACGGCGGCGCGGCGTGGAGCTAGTGGGGCGCGCCTACGAGCCGCTATTTCCGTACTTCGCCGACAAAAAGACGAGGGGCGACGGCTCGCGCTGGTGCTTCCGTGTCGTCGCCGCCGACTACGTGACGACCGACTCCGGCACCGGAATCGTTCATCAAGCGCCCGCGTTCGGAGAAGACGACTACCAGGTCGGACAACGCGAAGGCTTGCCGGTGATCCGCCCGATGGATCTCACGGGCGTCTTCGACGAGCGCGTGCCGGACTTCGCGGGTCAATTCGCGAAAGACGCCGATCGCGGCATCATTCAGAAGCTGAAGAGCGACGGCAAGCTCGTCGATCAAGACACTATCGTCCACCCCTACCCTCACTGCTACCGCACCGATCAGCCGCTGCTGTACATGGCGCTGTCGACCTGGTTCATGAAGGTCGAGCAGATCAAGGAGCAGCTGGTCAAAAATAACCTGCCGATCCACTGGGTGCCGGAGCACGTCGGCTCGGGCCGCTTCGGCAACTGGCTCGAGAACGCCCGCGACTGGAACCTCAGCCGCAACCGCTTCTGGGGCACGCCGATCCCGGTCTGGCGCTGTGACAAAGATCCGAGCGAGCTCGAGTGCATCGGCTCCGTCGCCGAGCTCGAAGAGCGGGCGGGGCTGCCGCCGGGCAGCGTGAAGGACCTGCACCGAGAATCCGTGGACTTCATCGAATTCCCGTCGCGAAAGACGCCGGGCGGCACGATGCGGCGCATCCTCGAGGTGTTCGATTGCTGGTTCGAGTCGGGCTCGATGCCCTACGCCCAGAACCACTACCCGTTCGACCAGTCGAAGGTCGAGTACGTCGAGCAGAACCTGCCCGCCGACTTCATCGCCGAGGGCCTCGATCAGACGCGCGGCTGGTTTTACACGCTGCACGTCCTCGCCACCGCCCTGTTCAAGCGCCCGGCGTTCAAGAACGTGATCGTCAATGGGATGATCTTGGCCGCCGACGGCAAGAAGATGTCGAAGCGCCTCAAGAACTACCCCGACCCGAACGACGTCATGGAAAACTACGGCGCCGACGCGTTGCGCGCCTACCTGATCGACAGCGCCGTGGTCCGGGCGGAGCCGATGAAATTCGGCAAAGACGCCAGCGACATGACGGGCGAGGCGGTGAAAGACACAGTGCGCCTGGTCGTGCTGCCGCTCTGGAACGCGTACGTATTCCTCGCGACCTACGCCGTGGCCGACGGTTGGTCACCCAAGCCCGAAGACCTGGAGCTCAGGCCGAGCGGCGATCTCGACCGTTACATCCTGAGCCGCGTCGAGCGGTTCGTCGAAGAGCTGACGCTCGAATACGAGCGCTACGAGCTCTCGAATCTGATCCCGGCCTTCACCCGGTTGTGCGACGACTTGAACAACTGGTACATCCGTCGCGGCCGTCGTCGTTACTGGCGCGCGAAGAGCGAGAGCGCGGCGGCGGACACCGACAAGCAGCAAGCGTACGCCACGCTGCTACGTGTGCTGACCACGTTGACGCGAGCGATGGCGCCCGTCATGCCGTTTTTTACGGAGTATTTACACCAGCGCCTGATGGTCGATACCGGGCTTGCGCCGGCGGGCGCCAGCGTGCACGCCTTTCCCTTCCCGAAGGCCGACAAATCGCTGATCGACCTCGACCTCGAGCAGCGCATCGAGACCGTGCGCGCCGCGATCGCGCTCGGCTTGGTGATCCGCGAGCGCGAGAAGCTGGGCGTGCGGCGGCCGCTGGCCTGCGTCACCGTGGCCAGCCCCGACCCCGCCGTACGCCTCGCGATCGAGCAATCGTCGGACGCTCTGCGCGGCGAGCTCAACGTCAAAGAGGTGCGGGCGATCGCCGATGACTCGGCGCTGTGCTCGCTTTCTGCCAAGGCCAACTTCAAACGTCTGGGCAAGCGGCTCGGTCCGAAGATGAAGCTCGTGGCCGCCGGCGTCGAGAAGCTCGACGCGGCCGCCATTGCGCGGCTCGAGCGCGGCGAGAGCGTCGAGGTGGAGGGCGAGAGCTTGAGCGGTGAGGACATCAGCCTTTCGCGGCAGGCTTTGCCGGGAAACGCCTCTGAGACGCAGGGCGGCGTCACCGTCGTGCTCGACACCAACGTCACGCCCGAGCTGGCCGCCGAAGGTCTGGCCCGCGAGCTCATCAGCCGCATTCAGAACCTGCGCAAAGACGGCGGCCTGAGCGTGAGCCAGCGCATCCGCGTGCTCGTGGCCGCCGACGGGCCGGTGGCGGCGATGCTGGCGAACGCGGACCTCAAAGCCTTGATCCAGCGGGAAACGTTGGCGGTCGAGCTCACCACGCCTAGCTCACTCGGCGCTTTGCCGCCCGGTAGTACGACCGGCCAAGAGAGCATCGACGGCGAGGCGGTGAGCATCGGCCTCACAACAGCCAGCTGACCTCCAGACACGCGCTAGAGCGCTCAAAGCATTGTTCCATCAGGGGAACAGAGAGTTGCGCTTTCAGCGACTGGTCGGCCTGCGTCTTCGGCAATAGACACCACGCCACCGCGCGCAACACGCGCGCGGCCAACGAGGTAATTATCGATGAAACGCCTGCTCGCCGCTCTGCCCTTGCTCATCGCCGGAATCGCCCACGCGGACTCGGTCGAATGGAAGCTCGACGCTTCGCACACCACCGTCGGCTTCTCGGTGCCGCATCTAGTCGTCAGCTCGGTGGATGGAAAGTTCACCAAAGCGACGGCGGCGATCAAGCTCGACGACGCCGATCTCACCAAGAGCCAGGTGTCGGTCGACATCGACGCGACCTCGATCGACACCGGCGACGCCAAGCGGGACGATCATTTGAAGAGCCCCGACTTCTTCGACACCAAGAAGTTCCCGAACCTCACCTTCAAGTCGACCAAGATCGCGAAGGCTGGCGCCGGCTACAAGCTCACCGGTGATCTGACGATTCGTGACGTGACCAGGTCCGTCACCCTCGACGCGACGCTGAGCGCGCCCGTCAAGACGCCGTGGGGCAATCAAGCGCGCGCCGCCAAGCTGAACGGCAAGATCAGCCGCGGCGCCTTTGGCCTGAAGTGGAACAAGGCGCTCGAGGCGGGCGGCGTCGTCGTCGGTGACGAGGTGACGATCACGGTGAAGGCGGAGGTCACCAAGTAGCGTTCGCCTCAGCTCGCGTAGACGCGCCGGCCTGCCCCGTGCCGGCGCCGAAGGCGCACGCGGTCGGCGCGACACCACCTAGCCGCGGCGCGCGGCGAGGCGCGCGGCGGCGGCACTCCAGCCAGCGTCGAACGGCCGCCCCTCGGTGTCGAGGTCGATCAGCAGCGGCGCGTGATCGGAGGGGATCGGCTTTCCTTTGCGGGCCTCGCGGTCGATCTCGGCGAGCAAGACGCGTTCGGCCACCGGTTCGGTGACGAGCAGGTGATCGATGCGCATGCCGAAGTTCTTTTGGAAGGCGCCAGCGCGATAGTCCCACCACGTATAGCGATGCAGCTCGGGGCGGCGCAGCCGGTACGCATCGCGTAGGCCCCAGCGCCCGAGCTCGGCAAAGGCGGCTCGTTCTTGCGCCGAGACGTGCGTGCCGCCGTGGCACGCCGCCGCATCCCAAACGTCGTCGTCGGTCGGGGCGACGTTGAAGTCGCCGCCGAGCACCAGCGCCTGCTGCGGATGTTGCGTCTCGCGCAGCCACCGGCTCAGCCGCTCGAACCACGCCAGCTTCGCGGCATAGAACGGCGAATCCAAGCTGCGACCGTTCGGCGCATAAAGGCTCACCAGTCTCACGCCACCGCACACCGCCGAGATCATGCGCGCCTCCGCCGCCGGCTCATCGTCGCCGACGTCGGGCGTCTTTGCCGGTACGAGCGCGTCTCCGAAGTTGTTGATCACCCCCGTGAGACCGACCCGGCTCGCGATCGCGACGCCATTCCAGCGCCCCTCACCGTGGTGCGCGAGCTCGTAGCCCTGGCGCGCCAGCTCCTCGTGCGGCGCATTGGCGTCGGTGAGCTTCGTCTCCTGCAACAGCAGCACGTCGGGCTCGGTTCGCGACAGCCACCACAGCAGCTTCTCGAGCCGGGCCTTCAGTGAGTTGACGTTCCAGGTAGCGATGCGCACGGCGTCTTTTAGCGCGCTATCGCCGAGTCAACTCCGCCAAAATCGCGGCTCGGGGGAACGCCACCCACGTCAACCGCATGGTAGCGCGCCCGGGTAGCGTGAGCTGCTTTAGTGCGGGCTCAGCGCGGCGCTACCGGGCGCCTTTGCCCAGGGGTTTGGCCTTGGGTTTTGGCTTCGGTTTGGTCTTGGCGGCCGCGGTCAGCTCCTCGAGCGCGGTCCTGATCGCCTGCGAGACGGCGAGCTCCGCCAGGTCGTTCCAAGTGCCCTGCCGCTCCGCATCCGACGGTTTGGTCGCCACCTCTTGCTTGGATGCCGCCTTGCCGTTGCCGGTGAAGCCCAACGTATCGTCGGGAATGCGCGCCCCCAGCATCCGCAGCCCGAGTCGAGTCTCCAGCCGCCGCGCACCGGGCTTGTCGTCGATCGGCGTCAGCAGCTCCGCCGCTTCGGTGATCTCGACGGTAACGTTGAAGGCTCCGGTGATGTGGGCCTTACTCAGGTAGGCGCGATAAGCATCGGGATCGCTCCTGGGATCGGGCGCGCCGTCGAGCTGAGCGACGAGTTGCGGATGCTGCTGAAACGCCTTCTTGAGCTCAGCGAGCACGCGGCCGGCCGCGAGCTTGACGACGTCGGCGTTTAGCTCGGCTTTCGGCGTGACCGCTTTCAGCTCGAAGTAGTACTTTTCCTTCGACGGACCAGCAGCCAGCGCGCTCTTCATCAACCCGAAGGGCGCGAGCGCGAAGGCGACCGAAGCGAGCCGGCGTGAGAATTTCGAGGCCATGGCCGAGAGCTTAGCAGCGGCCGGCACCTCTCGGTGCGCCGGCAGTGCCGCGCTTGGTCATTCGTTCGACGCTGCATTGTGCGATTCCCTGGGCCGCGGCCGCGCTCTATCGTTTGCGGCATGACCATCGGGGCCCTCTACGCCAAGCTCGAAAGCTCGCTCGAAAACCTGGTAACGCTCGAGATCGTGACCGCAGTGGGGCCGGTGCAGCCCACGACCCGGGGCACCAACGGCGTGAAGATCCAGGCCACGACCGACGCCGGCGCCAAGCTGCTTCGAACCAGCATCGATCTCCTTCAGGGCGATATCACGACGGAAATGGACCCCGCGTTCGTGACCGGGCCCTACCAGGACCTGCGCCAATTTCATCAGGCGCGCGAGGCTCAGGCGATGGAGATCGTCAAAGGCAACATCGAGGCCGTCAAAGCGCTCGTGGCGTTGATTCAAGGCCGCGACGGCGGACAGCCCGGCGGCCTGACGTGACGGATGAGCTGAGCACGCTGGCGGGGGCGCCGCGCGCGCGAACCGCCGCCGACTTGCGACAGGCGTTGCAGCGCGTGGCGGACGACCTGTTCACCTTGGAGGTAAACACGATCGTCAAGGACAGCATCATGGGCACTGTCACCCCGAGCGCGGGCCAGGCGCTGATCGACATCGTGCAGGACTACGAGACCAAGTTGCGCGATTTGGGCGAGGCGCCGCGCGTCTCCTCGCTGGGGCTGGGCATTGCCAGCCTGGCCAAGCTCCACGAGCTGCGTGAACGCGCCCACGACATGTATGAAGGCGCGCCAACTGTGCTCGTCGCGGGCCGCTCCTTGGTCCGTTCCGAGCTGCTGATGCTGTGCAGAATTCGCGACAACTGCGATCAGCTCAAGAGCATCCTCGAAAAAGTCGAGGGGCGAAGCGCGCGCGGTGTCCTGACGTTCACACGCGACAGCGCGCCGGAGATCGAGCTGCTACCGGCAGAGCTGATGACAATCCGCAAAATCTGGGACATTGGCACGGAAGAGATCGTGATGCAGACGGTGATTCAGCTGGGCGGCGACGTGGTGACTCGCCTGCATTCGGCCTACGCCGCGCAGCGCGATAGCCCCCTCGTGCGCATCCATGACGCCTCTGTCAGCACCTCGATCTCGACCTGGAGCAAGTTGGTGGAAACTGTCGGCGCCTTCATCGAATCCGCGGCGCGCCTGGCGCTGGGAAGGTAGTCGGCGTGGCCCGGCCCGGGCGGGGTGCAGGCCTCACGCAGCAGCTGCTGCTCGCAGGTGAGCTGAGGATAGCAACCACGCTGGAGACGGTGACAGCGGCTTGCGAGCTGGCAGGCATCGCGGCTCCTCAGCTACCGCCGCCCCCGTCCGGGTCGGAGCAGATCGTGCTGCTCAGCGTGATCCAGCTCCGGGGAGTTACCTTGACGCAAATCAGTCGTGAGCTTTCGAAATCGCCGGCGCTGCCGATCGCCTGGCACTTGCATCAGGGCGCGCTCGCGACGGCTCTCGAGCCGTTGAGCCGTCTGGACGCGTGCTTGCGAAAGTTTGCGCGGATTTGGCCGCTCTTTCAGTGGGCGGCGTTCGGGGTCACCCTCGTGATCGGAGCCGCTCTAAGCATCGAACAGCTGCAATCCGCTCTGCAAGAGCGCGTGCTTACGATCGGCCTGTTCGGGACGGCGGCGCTCGCGCAATACCTGCTGCGACGGTGGCTACGCCGCCACTTCGCCGCCGTCGTTTTGAAACGACTGCTGGGTCCCGAGCGCGACTAGCGCGGCTCAGAACTGGGCGATGAACTTCCAGGCCAGCGGCGGAACGAACGCCTTCAGGCCATCATCTCCGGTCGAGGTTCCGTCGTCCACCGACGAGGGAGTGTGGCCACCATCGAACGTGCACACCTTGACCGGGTAGCCTGCGTTGCATCCTTCGAAGTCGTAGCAAAGGTACTTTTTGCTACCGACCATCGTCGTCTGGATGCTCCCGGGAATGGTGCAGCCATTGTCCTGAGCGTGGGTGAGGACGCAGTATTTCCCGCCCTCCTTCGCCTTGTCGTCGTTGACCCACGGACAGGTGCCGTCGCTCACGCCGGTGATCCCCATGAACGCGATCGGCGCCGCGTTCGAATCGGTCGGCTCGCCGGGGAGGGCATAGTTGGCGGCGGCCATGGTCACGGCGGCGCGCAGCTTCGTTTGACGCGTGATCGACAGGGCATAGCTCATCATCGCCCCGAAGCTGAAGCCGGTCGTGAACACCCGACTTTCGTCGATGCAGAGGTTCGCGTCGACGAGCGCGAGCAAATCGTCGAACAGGGCACTGTCTCGATTGAAGTCCCAGGGAAGGTTACCGATACCGCCGGGCGCTACGAAGATAGCGGGCTGCTTCGCCGCCGTCGCTTCGCGGTGGAGCCCGAAATAGGCGTAGTTTTTCGCGTCGAAATTCGGACCATCGCCGGCGGGATGGAGGCCATTGGCGTTGCCGGTGTCCGAGCCATACGCTTGGTGCCAGGAGAAGATCAGGCGATAAGGGTGGGTTGGATCGTAGTCGGCGGGAATATCGATGATGTATTCGCGGCTCATTCCCCCGCTCGTGATCTTGAGCCGGGTCGACGTGGGCAGAGCGTTCATGACCGACATGCCGCCGCTCGTCAGCTTCGTCGCTCCGTCCATCACACCACAGCCTTTGCTCGGACGCGTGACACTCGGGCCTCCGGCACCTCCTCCGCCCCCGGGCGTGCCGGAGCTCCCGCCAGCCGCAGCGCCACCGCCGCCAGTGCTTCCGCCCGTGGCCACACCGCCCGACGTCTGACCGCCGCTGCCGGCTCCGCCCGTCGCAGTGCCACCGCTGGCAGTGCCGCCGGTCGCGGCGCCGCTTGCCGCACTGCCGCCGGTCGCCGCGCCGCTCGTCGCACCGGCGCCGGCAGCGCCCGCGCCGCCCTTCGACGAGCCACCGGCGGAGCTAGCGCCGGCACCGCCCGTATCGGGCGCCTCCGGTGTCGAGCTTCCGCAGCCCATGCCTATCGATAATCCGAGCACGAGTGTCGTCAGCGATTTCGTGTCCATCTGCCGACGCAGTCGCGAGCCAGCGACAATTCCGTCGCGCCGCTCGACGGCGCGTGCGAGTCGACCGCCTACGGCTCGTCCCGGCGCCTCGATCGTCGGCGGCCGAGCGAAGCGATCATACCCAACAGCGCGAGGAGCCGCCACGGCGCGGGCCCACCCGCGATTCGACAACTGCAACCGCCAGCGTCGGGAGCGGGAGCGGTGTCGGCATTCGATGCGCCCGATGCGCCCGACGCGCCGCCGGCGCCGACCGGAAGCAGCCCGCCTGCCGCGATCGCACCGGCGGCGCTACTACTCACGGAGCCGCCGCTGGCGCCCGCACCCGCACCCGATGCAGCCCCGGCCGTGGCGGCCTGGCCGCTCATCATGCCGGCGATCGAATTGCTGCCGCCCGTGGACGCGGCCCCACCGGCGTTGGCGACAGCGCCCGCCGTTGCGTTGCTTCCACCGGCGCCGCCGCTCGACGCACCGCCGTTCACGGCGCCGCCGCTCGACGCCCCGCCGTTGCCCGCCCCGCCGGTCCCACCACCGCCTGTCCCCGCGTCGCCACCGATGCCAAAGTCGCTATCGAAGCTCACACCGTCGAACGGCACCACGATGATCTTGGTCCCGTGGTTGGTGCCTGGCAGAACCTGATTGTCTTTGTCGACGTCGGCGACGGCCCAGGTGATGTGGGTGGGGTGCCCGTCTTGAAGGACCACGCCTGGGCGTTCCATCTTGTACCATTGCGTACAGGTGGTGGTTCCCTCGTAACAGAAGATCTTGTGGTAGTCCCGGGGAGACCAGGCATACCCGTTGTCCTTCCAATGGATGCCGTCGGCTGAATACAGATGCCACCCGACGCGATCTCCGGAGCCCGAATAGATGACGTGATAGACGCCGGCGCTACGCCAGATGTGGGGATCTTCTTGCCAGGTAAAGGCTGGATTGCTGACGCCCGGTATCGCGGTTCGCTTCGGGTAAATGCTGTCCGTACTGGCCTGCGGATAGGAGACGATCGGCTTTTGCTTCACGTAAGTGCCGCACAGCGTGTCGGCGATCGCGATCGTCCCGTTGCGCTCGACGATTTCGAGCTTGCCGTCATGGCGCGGGAACAGGCTGATGTTCGACGCGCCGATCTGACTCGTGGGTTGGCAGCCTGTCCACGGGCCGTCGAGAGAGCTCGACCTGTAGATCGTGAACGGCACCACCTCGCTGACGACGACCGCGTAGTCGCCGTCCGGCAGCTCCACCGCCGACACGTTGTGGCCTTTGTGAGACCCGTTGTTGCTGTAGACGTAGTCTTGGCGTCGATACGGGCCGAGCACGTTCGTCTGGCTGACCGCGTGGTACGCGTCAGAGCTCAACCAGCCCGTGCCGAAGTTCGTGTCGCCCGAGAACGTGCTCATGAAAAGATGGTATTTGCCGTCCTTGGCTCGGATGATCTGCCCGTCCCAGTAGTAGTAGTCGGGGTGCACACCAGCGCCCTTGGCGCTTTCGATGCCGTTGGACAGGTCCCGCGGCAGCACACCCGTCACGCCCCAGCTAGCGGAGCTGAGCGGCGCCACGGGCGGCGTCGGCTCGAGGTAGTCCATGAACGGCTTGGCGCTCGCCGTTTCCGCGAAGCCCGAGCCAGCCAGCGCCGCCGCGACGCCGAAGCAGGCGCCGGCAGCGGAGCGCGTCAGGCGAGCGTTTAGACGCATCGGCGATTGACACACAGGGGCCAACGCACCGCGCTTATTGCATCATCAGGCTGTTCTGCTCGACCTTCACGCGGTTATCGTTGCAGAAGGTGCAGCTCGGGCCGTAGAAATATTTGCGGTTCGCGGTGTCGCCCATCAAGTGAACCCTGAACCAAGCGGCTGCCAGCGAAAGCGAGACGCCCTTGGCCCCCTGGTAAACCCAGCTCCCGTGGTCCGAATTCAGCTCGTTGATGAAGAAGGCGGGCTGGTCTTTGACGGTGAGGAATACGTCTCTGACCCCGTCGCAGCTAACGACGGTGTCCTTTCCGCCGCAGAAGAACAGCATCGGCGTGTGAACACCGGTGAGCGTCCTCGTGCCGCAAAGCGCGGCCAAGGCTTTATAGCGCGGCTCGGAGGCGACCATGCAGGTGGACATTGCTCCCTCCGAGTGGCCAAGCTGGCCGATGTTGGCCGTGTCGAGACGGTGGTAGTAGGGGCTGCTCGGATCCTCGGCCTGCTGAAGCAGCCAATCCAAGCCGGCGATCGTGGGCAGCGGGTCGCCCTTGGAGGTCGTGGTGCTAAGTGAAGCGATCACCACGAAACCGTGCGACGCCAGATGATTCATCATCGGCAGGTACTGTCCGCACCACTTGTTGGCGCCGGAGTCCACGACGCAGAGCGGCGCGTTGGGCTCGGGGTTGTCGGTGTGACCGTTCGCCCAAACCAAGATCGGATGACAGTAGCCGCTGTTGGCGAGGTTCTTCGGTCGATAGATATTGAATTTCTGTTGTTCGTCGCCGTAGATCGGGTCAGGGGTGAAGCCGGCCAAGGGCCCCACTTTCTTGTCAGCGGCGACCTCGAACGGGCCCGCCGCGGTGGGGTCAGCCGTGGGCCAAGCCTTGCCGCCCACGCAGCCGCTGACAATTCCGCCGCTCCCGCCGCTGCCTGCCTGGCCGGCGGCGCCAGACGCGCCACCACTCGTGCTCCCGGCTGCTCCCGTCGCGCCTCCCGCTGATCCGCCGCTCGCCCTTCCGGCGCTTCCGGTCGCGCCTGCCTGTCCGGTGCTCGAGCCGCCGCTCGGATTGCCGGTGGTGCCGGCGACCGTGGATCCGGTGGCTCCGCCGCTCGGGCCGCCCGTTGTTCCGCCGCTCGCTCCTCCCGGCGCGCCTGCCGACGCTCCTGCGGCGGAGCTGCCGGCGTTGCCGCCCTCTTGGCCGCTACCACCGGTGCCAGGGGAGCCGTTGCTGCCGGACCCGCAGGCCGAAACCACGAAGGCGATACAGATCCCGCAAATCGATGGGCGCGTGTGTGTCATCGTTCATTTCCTCGGTAGTAGTTGCTGTCGCTCGCCCGAATCGTCGGACTCAAAGACGCGTGTCCCGGGCCCGCTCCCGCCGCCGCCGCAGCACGAGCCCCGCCGCGAGCATCCCCAGAGCCGCAACGAGCCCGCCATTCGGAGAGCTCGTTGCGGCCCTGCAAGAGCAGCCGCCGGGGTCATCGCTCGCGCCGTTTCCACCCGCGCCTGCCGCAGCGGGAGCGCTCCCCGCGCGACCGCCCGCCCCCGGCATGCTGCTGCTTCCCGCGCCGCCGGAAGAGACGGCGCTGCCGCCGTTGCTCGAGCCGGCGGTGGTGCTCAGCCCTCCTGCACCTGCACTGATCGCTCCGCCGCTGCCGGAGGCGGTGCCCGCGGCCCCCGCGCCGCCGCTCGTTCCGTTGCTCATACCGCCCACGCCCACGCCGCCGCTGCCCCCGCCCGCCGTGCCGCCGCTCCCGCCGGCATCGCCCCCGCCACCGGGCATGGTCGGGCCGGTGAACCGCCACCAATTGAGCTTGAAGAGCTCGCCGCTCCCGCCGACGAACTTCAAAAACAGGTCGTGCTTCCCGCTGCCCCCGCTGACCTCACACGTCTTGGTGGTCCAAGACGACGCCCCCGAAACGTCACAGGTCCCGAGCGATGTACCTGTCTCACTGTCGAGGTGGAGCTCGATCTTCGCGTCGCTCGCCGACGATGATACGCGGGCGTCGAACGAGGTCACGCCGTCTGCGAAATCGACCTCCTTGACCTTGATGTAGTCGCCGTTGCCGATCGACGTGACGTTCATGCCGCCACCCGTGTCGGAGCACACCTCCGTCTTGAGCCCGGACGAGAAGGCGATCGTCTCGGCTTCCACTTGCTGGAAGGGATTCAGCGTGGCCACGGCCGACGGTCCCTTCGTCGTCATCTTCAGCTTTGGAATGCTGCCGTCGGCGCCGTACGTGAACTCTTCCACGCAGACCGAGCGCTTGTAGTTGCTGCCGCCCGGGAGCGCGCTGTTGTGATAGAAAAAGTACGAGTGCCCCTTGTAGTCGACGACGCCGGGGTGATTGGTGAACGTCGAGCCAGGATCCATGATGTCGCCGCGCACGGTCCAAGGCCCGGTCGGACTATCGCTGGTGGCGTAGCTGATCTTCTCGCTGCCGGAGGTGGCGGCGTAGACCATGTAATAGAGCGCTGCTCGCTTGTAGAACCAGGGCCCCTCGGTGAAGCCACTGAGCGACACGTTCGTGATGCTGCCCACGGTGCTCGTCATGTCCGAGCCCAGCTTGACGTAGCGGAGCGTGCCGTTGCCCCAGTACATGTAAGCTTGCCCATCGTCATCGACGAACACGGTGGGGTCGATGTTGCCCGAGCCGCTCGCGGCCAGCGCCTTGCCGAGCGGATCCATGAACGGGCCGGCGACGTTGTTCGATACGCCCACGCCGATTTTCGCGCCCGTGTTGTTGTTCAGCGGCACGAACAGATAGAACTTGCCGTTCTTGGCAACGCCTTGCGGTGCCCACGCATTGTCGGTTCCCCAGTTGAAGGTCTTGAGACCCGCGGGCGAGCCGTGGTCCGTCCAGTTGACCATGTCCGCGGTGGAGTAAAGCCTCCAGTCGTTCATGGTGTAGAAGTCCTTCACCGTCACGTCCTCGTCGTGGGACGTGTAGAGGTACAACCTGCCCTCGTGCACCATGGGCGCCGGGTCGGCGGTGTAGAAGGTCTGCACGATCGGATTGTCGGCCCGCGCGGGGCGCGCCGTCGCGACGACGACGGCCAGCGCCGTCATCGACAGGGTCATGCACTTTGCTCGTTGCCACGTCGTGTTCAGGCGCACGTTCGATGCTCGCGGGAGGGGAGTGGCCGGCTCGCACGACCCGATCGGTCTTGCGTTCATGCGTCAGCGATTTTTGACGGCCGGCGCCTCCTCGGGCACTGGCAACCGGCGCCCCTTTCCATCACCGAAAGGTCCAGTCAGGCGCAAATGCTTGTCCCGCAGACTGGGTACAAAGTTCCAGGGGCAGCGCTCGCGAGCTCGATCCACACGACCTGGCGCAGTCCCCAAGGCGCATTCGGCCCCACGCGGCTCGCCTCCCTGGCTCGGCCGTTTGGCGCTGCCCAAGCCTCGCAGGCGCCCTGTCAGGTGACGTCACGCACGACGAGCACTGAGCAAGCCGCGAGCCGCGCCAGCTTCTCGGCTGCGCGCCCGAGCGAGCTCGCGGAAATCGCCGCTCGCGTACGAGCTCCAATAACGAGCAGCTCGGCGTCCCGTTCATCGACGAGGTGAGTGACGCTGTCGACGACGTCAGCCCCAAGGACGAGCGGCTCACCGGAGACGCCACAGCGTCGCAGGGCGTCACCTAGCCGGATGGTGAGCGGATCCGGCCCGCTTTCGAGCGGATGGGCTGGCGTCCCGGCGTCGCCCGGAAGAGGCGCGATGAGAGCGGCCGGTTCGACGCGAGGGCTCTCCGTTACATGAACGACGACCAAGGTGGCGCCTCGCAGCGCCGCTTCTTCGGCGGCGCGACGCGCGACGGGCAGAAGCGGGTCTGATAGGTCGGTCGCAGCCACCACCACCCCACTCTCGCGGTGCGGGCGCGATACCAGCACTGCACAGTGGGCTAGACGCACGACGTTCTCCGCGACGCTGCCCAGGAGCGCGCGAAGAATGCCTTTCCTTCCGTGACTTCCCACGACGATCAGGTCCGCATTCCAAGCCGCCGCTCGGCGCACGATCGCCTCCGCGGGCGAGCCGAGCTCGAAGAAGCGGTCCACCGCCGCGAAGCCCTCGACCTCAGCGATTCGGCTCTCCAACGCTTCGCGAGCGATCCGCTCGAGCTCCAACCCCCTGACCTGGTTGATGCCATGGCTTCGCGGAATCAACGGCTCGGGATCACTGAAGGTCAGCGGCACGTGGACCAGGGCGAGGGTCGCAGCGCGTGCTTCCGCGAGGCCTCGCGCCGCTTTCAGAGCGCAGATCGACGCGTCGCTCGCGTCGACAGCAACCAAGATGCGCTGGGTCATCGCGCGCCTACGCCTCCCGCATCGTCGACTCCTGCTGCCGCCCGCTCGAGAGTCTCGGCACGCATCGGCTGATCATGGCGGAAGGGTACATCAGTGTTCGGCGGCGCTGGCGCGCTGCGCGGCTCCGTTTCCGATGCGAGCGGTTCACCGATCGTCGCCCGTCGACACAACTGCGTCAAATTGCCCGACCACATGACGGCCGCGACGCTCGTGATCGCGCCTACTCCGGGCTATGTCCTCCTCAGGGCAATGCACGAGCTAACCGTATTGATGACCTTTGCGGCCGGCCTTGCCGCCGCGCTGGTGCTTGGCTTTCTCGCGAAGCGGCTGCGGGTATCGCCGATCGTCGGCTATTTAATCGCCGGAATCGTGGTCGGGCCCTTCACGGCGGGCTACGTCGCTGATCAACAAGTCGCCGATCAATTCGCGGAGATTGGCGTCATTTTGCTGCTCTTCGGCGTCGGCTTGAAGTTCCACCTGAGCGAGCTCCTCGCCGTCTGGCGCATCGCCATCCCAGGAGCCCTATTTCAGAGCGCGATCTCTACGATGAGCCTCGCCCTGCTGCTTCGCGCGATGGGCTGGGATTGGACGTCGGGGATCGTGCTTGGGATTTCCATCTCCGTCGCGAGCACGGTCGTGATGGCTCTGGTGCTCGCCGACCGCCACGATCTTCACGCGCCGATTGGTCATATCGCGATCGGCTGGACGGTCGTCGAAGACCTGCTGACGGTGACAGTGCTGCTCCTGCTTCCGATGTTCATCGGTCCTGACGCGGTCGGGAGCGCGAACGTCGGGGCTGCCCTCGGGCAAGCGGCGTTGAAGATCGTCGCCCTGGTCGTGCTCGTGATCGTGCTCGGCAAATGGGTGATCCCGCGGGCGCTGGAGCAGATCGCCAAGGTTCGTTCGCGAGAGCTGTTCACGCTCGCGATCTTGGTCGTCGCCCTCGGGATCTCGATCGGGGCGGCCAAGCTGTTCGGGGTGTCGATGGCGCTGGGAGCCTTTCTGGCCGGGCTCGCCGTGGGCCGCTCGGAGTTCGCGGCGCGCGCCGCCAATGACGCGTTGCCGATGCGCGACGCCTTCGCGGTGCTGTTCTTCGTCTCGGTCGGCATGCTCTGCGATCCGAGCGCGTTCGGCCGCGCCCCGCTACTCGTGGTGGCCGTCCTGGCCGTCGTGCTCGTGGGCAAACCGCTCGCCGCGATCATCGTCGTCCGCGGCTTGGGCAAACCAATGTCGACCGCGGTGGGGGTCGGGGCCGCTCTCTCGCAGGTCGGCGAGTTCAGCTTCATCTTGGGCTCGGCCGCCAAGGGGCTGGGTGTGCTCAGCAACGATGGGTGGAACGCGATGGTGGGCGCATCCATCCTTTCAATCGCCCTCAATCCGACGATCTACCGGTTGGCTCGCAAGAGCTCGGGGATGGTGGCCGAGCCCCAGGCGGCAACGGAGCCGGTCGATCCTCGGCGGTGCATCGTCATCGGGTACGGTCCCGTCGGACAGACGGTGCGCAAGATCCTGCTCGAGTACGAGGCAATCGTCACCGTGATCGAGCTGAACCTCGACACAGTCCGCCGGCTGCGCGCCGACGGGGTCCAAGTCGTGTACGGCGACGTGCTGCGCCCGGGCACCCTGGAGGAGGCGGGCATTGCCAGCGCCGGCAGCCTCATCGTGAGCGTGGAGGTCGAGGACGCGGCGGAGCTCATCCGTCAAGCGCGCAGCGTGAACCCAGCGCTGCGCATCTTGGTCCGCTGCGCCCATCTGAGAGACGTCCCGGCGCTGCGTCGGGCGGGTGCCACCGTCGTCGCGGCCGCGGAGGCAGAAGTAGCCCTCGCCCTGGCTGAAGTGCTGGATACGGACGCCGACTCCGAGCACGCGCTCGAGATGCGCCGAGAGGCGGTGCGACAGCGTCTCTACCAAGGCGACCCGCCCCAGGTCCGCTCCTAGTCGCCGCGCGTCACCTCAAACCAGCAGGACATCGGCCGCGCAGTGAGCCACGACGGCGCGGGTGACGCTGCCGAGCAGCAGCTGCCGTGCCCGGGAGCGTCCGCGACTGAGCACCATCAACGACTCGGGATCGAAGCGCTCGAGCACCTCGACGGGGCTGCCATGACGAAGCACGAGCTGGGACGAATCGACGCCCGCCTTCAGCATGAGCTTAGCCATCCTCAGCTCGGCCTCACGGCGAGCAGATGTTCTGTATCGGGTTAGCTCGCGGCCGCTCGCGCCATACGAGATGAGCGTCGACTCGAAAGGCGCTCGGTAGGCGTGAAGCACCACGGCCGGCTTGGCGGAGACGAACTCGGCGGCCGCGAGCTGCTCACCTAGCCGCGAGTCTTCGTCGGCCGCGATCACGACCTTGCGGTACGCGCGCTCCGCCGCGCGGCGAACGAGCAGGACGCGATGCTGATCCATCGAGGCGAGGCGCTCCGGCGTAGAGCCGAGCATCGCCGCCAAAACCGAGCCTCCACGGGTGCCGACCACGACCAAATCGGCGGCGACGGCGCGTGCTTTGGCGGTCAGGCACCTGACTGCTTCTCCGTGCATCAGATGGCCGTGCGCATCGACGCCCGTGTCGCGAAGCTGCGCGACGAGCGCCAGCAGCGCCTCGCGCAATTTTTCATCGCCCAACGAAGGGAAGCGCCGCGTCAAGGCGAGCGGCAGACGCGAGGTGGCGTGCACGAGGTGAAGGGCGGCGCGGTGGCGCCGCGCGAGCTCCGCGGCCCGCTGCTGCGCGAGCTGTGATCCGAGCAAGAAGTCGATCCCGAGCACGATCGCGTGGGAACGCCGCGGAGCACGCGTGGCCATGCGCGCATTATCCGCCGCCCTCGCCGCCGAGGCGAGCGGTTCGAGCCGGGCCGTGGTCCGGGTCACCGGCTCGCGCCGAACGCGCTGACCGGCTCGCGCCGACCCCCTGCGCCCCGCCCGCGCCCAGCCGCGGAGCGGCGAGCACGGACGGCGGGGTGGGCATCACATCCTGATCAGTAGCGGTAGATTTCGGGCTTGTAGGGCCCTTCGACCGAGACGTTCAGGTAGTCGGACTGCTTCTTGTTGAGGACGTCGAGCTTGACGTTGAGCTTGCCGAGGTGGAGACGCGCGACCTTCTCGTCGAGCTTCTTGGGCAGGATGTGCACGCCGGGCGAGAGCCGCTCGCCGAACAAGGTGATTTGCGCCAGCACCTGGTTGGTGAAGCTCGCGCTCATCACGAAGCTCGGGTGACCGGTGGCGCAGCCGAGGTTGACGAGCCGGCCCTGGGCCAAGATCGTGAGGCGCTTGCCGTCGGGGAACACGAAGTGATCGACCTGCGGCTTGATGTTCTCTTCTTTGATGTCCTTACGGCCCTTGAGATAGCTCATCTCGATCTCGCTATCGAAGTGGCCGATGTTGCAGAGAATCGCCTCGTTCTTCATCTGCTCCATGTGCTTACCGGTCACGACGTCGCAGCAGCCGGTGGCGGTCACGAAGATGTCGCCGACGGCGGCGACGTCATCCATCTGGCGGACCTCGTAGCCCTCCATCGCGGCTTGCAAGGCGCAGATCGGATCGATCTCCGTGATGATGACGCGCGCGCCGAGGCCACGCATGGCTTGGGCGCAGCCCTTGCCGACGTCGCCGTAGCCGGCGACCACGCACACCTTGCCCGCGAACATGACGTCGGTCGCGCGCTTGATGCCGTCGGTGAGCGACTCACGGCAGCCGTACAGGTTGTCGAACTTGCTCTTGGTGACCGAGTCGTTGACGTTGATCGCGGGGCACTTGAGCTCACCCTTGCGGAACATCTCGTACAGGCGGTGCACGCCGGTGGTGGTCTCCTCGCTGATGCCGCGGATCGGGTCGTCGCCCGTGAACAGCAGTGGGTGCTTGTCGTGGATCCAGATCGTGAGATCGCCGCCGTCGTCGAGGATCATGTTCGGGCCTTTGCCGCCCTG
>Ga0164241_10002158_pt1 | contig 21983 bp, 12 predicted proteins | sample OricomyardsoilBY_FD_108780 | JGI IMG/M metagenome (GOLD analysis project Ga0164241, IMG submission 108780) | Backyard soil microbial communities from Emeryville, California, USA - Original compost - Back yard soil (BY) | ecosystem: Environmental > Terrestrial > Soil > Unclassified | place: USA... | reverse complement strand
CAAACGACCATCGCTGTTGAATTTTTTCACCTCGCGGGTTTTATTGTCCGTCAGTTTATAGCCGGCAAAAGATTCCTCACCCGCCACCAAAGCGTGCAGCTGTAAATGAGGATAAGCCGCGCTAGCGCCAAAACCTGAAAAAGATCCTTCGTAACCCTTGGCCAATTGATACACATATTGGTCGCCGTGGATCTGCAATATTTCATCAAAGTTATGCCGCCAGTATTGATCCAGGCTGCCGTAATGCTGTGTCGTGCGATAGAAACCGCTATTGGAAGGCACCCCCAGATTGGTAAAGACCGTTTGATACTCCGATACTGTTATAGGCGACTTTGTGGCGGCCAGATATCGGTCGCTGGTAACCACGGCCATACGTCCGCCGGTGGGTGTTCTTTCTTGGTTGCGTTGGTTGTTGTAAAAGTAAGTCAAGAAAAAGGGATAGCGGATACCGCTTTGGATTACTAACTCCGTGCGGTATTTACGACCTTGGATGAAATCGATGGGTTCCTTGCCATGTGTGCTGCAGCTTTGGACTTCCGGTGGCACAATGCAGCGCTCATTGGCGGCATCCCAGGTTTCACCGTTGGTGCAGTAGACTTCGCAACTGGCTTTGTTGGAACTTAAAATAAACGGGCTTCCGCATTTCAGGGGCAAATCAATACATTTAAACTGTTGCGGGTCGTATATTTGATCGCCCGAACAACCTGCAACACTATATATAAAAAAATGGGTATAGGTGGTTGAGAGATAAAGCTCTCCATTTAATCGAGAAAATTTTGCGTCTATTCTGTAATGCATCTGCCATCTTGAACCCGAAAGATACGGTGCCTCAAATATTGAGCACTCCAATTCATGATGAACGTCGGTGTACCTAAAATTCAGTGCATTTTCATGTGCGACACATGCTTTCAGCACTGCTTGCTCGGGGCTGGAATAGTGACCTGAGTGCGCCCAATCGGTACTGCCTCGTGTGTAGGCCCAAAGCAGCCCATCTGGTGGCTCATTGCAATAACTTTTAACACCCAGAAAACAAAGTGTCACCAGAAATAAACTTTTTACAGATATACGAACCGGAACCGTCATTTGCGACACTCTTGGTATGCCTCCTTAATATTCGTTATCCACAGATAAATCCTGCCGGCATATTTCAGGCAAATTCAAGCTGTGCAGCCTGCAAACAAACGAAAGAAACTGGCGCAGGGTTGTCGAGAAAAGCGCCTCACGGCGTCACCAATACCAATGCCCGCACAACATTCAAAGTGACCGATTAATTAATCGAAAATAACCTCAAGATTTGAACACCGAACCGCGTGGGAATCGCTTCGCTTACCCACCCTACGAGCTTTCATCCACCCTTAAAGGGAGGGGGTGCTACCTACCACCACCCTTACTCTGTCCCAAACTTTAGCGTCAATATCATTTTCCCAGACTGACGCCAGAACTTTCTTCAATTTTGCATCCTTAATGAATCGTCGTTCAATCTCAGTTATAACAACATTCCCATTTTTAACTAGCAAGTCCTCAAGTGGACCAGCCGCCAAACTCGCCAAGATCTTATCGTCATTTGTCACTTTGCATGCAGCTTCTATAAAATCCAAAACGTATAACGGAAACGTTTTAGTCAAAGAATTAATTTCTTCATATGCCCAAAAATTTTCATCATTCTCCAGATCTCTCCGGTTAGATTTTTGTAGCTCAATCCAAGATTCTATTAATTTTCCAAAATCTTTATTCATGGCATTGATCCTCCCCAACCCGGGTATGGTGGTTCAATAGTTGCCCAATAGGGGGCATCGCTAGGGTAGTTTAAACACTGTTTAGTATTTGCCTCATGTAGCTTATTTCTTAATCTTGCTTGTTTCTGCATAAACTGCAACCTGTGTCCTTCGATAGACATTCTTCCGAAAAGCGGAAGCTTCTTTTTATCTTGTATCAGATCCGAATATCGTTTCTTAAGCTCGCCGACCAACTCAGATATTTCGACATATAGTTTCCAGCAATCGTCTGGCTCGCTGCTTCCCCTATCAAGACATTTTTGGAGAAAATTTCCAACATTTTTACACATGGCGGCATTTGGATTTGCCGCGCAATACCATGCCAAATAACCGGCTATACCCGCACCGGCACCTATACCTAATTCAACAGCTGTAATTTGACCCGTGGGGTCTGTGTATCTGATTGGATTCTGCAAAGAATAACCGTAGGTATTAATCCCCCCACTCAGCCCGATGGGATCCGACTGGATGTACCTGCCAATGCTCGGATCATAATCCCGGAAGTAGTTGTAATAGAGCCCCGATTCCAGATCGATGTATTGTCCCGGAAACCGACTGAAGTTCTGCACGCTGTTGCTTTGATTTTCCGCGAGCTTGCCAAAGGGCTCGTAATGCGCCATCCACACCACTTGCTGTGCACTGTCGGTAATGACCTGCGCGGTGTTGAGATGGTCGCTGTGGATGTAGTACAGCGACAGCATTCCGCTGCCCGAGCTGGTACTGCTGCTTGATGAGCTGCTGGAACTGGATGAACTAGAACTGCTGCTGGATGTACTGGTGGAACTGGTTGATGCACTGGAACTGGAAGACGAACTCGATCCGGATTGGGTGCTGGTGAAACTCAGATAATTCAGGTTGACCGAACCGTGGACCCACACCACTCGTAGAGTGTGGTTGCCCGCCGTCAAGGTAACCGGGACCGTAACATCACTGTAGGTGGTCCAGCCGAATCGGGGGATTGGAATGCTGTTCACTGCGACAACGCCATCCACCAGCAGGCGCAGGGCCCGATTGGTGTTGTTCGTGGCCGTGCGGAACGTGACGTTATAAGTCCCTGCCGCAGAAACACTGATGGGGTATTCCGCCCATTCGCCAGCGATAGTCGCCATCACATGACAACCACCACCTGTGTCGGTGGAGATTTCCAGGTCCAAATCGCCGCTGCCACAACTGGGGCTGCCTTGGTTGCCGGGGGTGGTGTCGTAAGCAGTGGTGAAGCTTTCCGCTTCGACTTTGGCGGGCGTGATGCCGGGCGTTCCGCTGGAGGAACTGCTGGAGCTGGAACTGGATGAGCTGCTGCTGGATGAACTGCTCGTGCTCGAACTGCTGGTCGATGAGGTGGCGCTGCTCGAACTGGAGGAGCTGGATCCTGTGCTGGCAAAGGTCAGGTAGTTGAGATTCACGTAGCCATGTACGAACACCACCCGCAGGGTGTGATTGCCCGCCGTCAGGGTCAACGGCACGGTCACATCGCCGAAGGTGGTCCAGTTGATTCTGGGAATGGGAATACTGTTGGCGACTATGGTGCCATCCACCAACAACCGCATGGCCCGGTTGGTGTTGTTGGTCGCCACGCGCAAGGTGATGTTGTAAGTGCCGTTGGCGGAGACGCTGATGGGGTATTCCAGCCATTCATTGGCAGTCGTCGCCATCACATGACAGCCGCCGCCTGTGTCGGTGGAGATTTCCAGATCCACATCGCCGCTGCCGCAAGTGGGGCTACCTTGATTGCCGGCGGTAGTGTCGTATGCAGCGGTGTAGTTTTCCGCTTCGATCTTGGCCGGGGTGATGCTCGGGATGGTGCCGCTGGAGCTGCTGCTGGAGGAGCTGGACGAAGACCCTGTGCCCGGACGGGTGACCAACGCGATGGGCTGGCTGCCCCAGTAGAGGTATTCCCGCAGGATTTGCCCTGTCGCATCGTGCACGGCGATCAATTGCCCGGCTTCGTCGTAGTAATAGTGTTCCTGCTGACCATTGGCCAGTTGTTTTTTGATGCGCTGACCCAGGGGGTTGTAGCTGTACTGGGTGAGCACGCCATTCACGCTGACGCTGATCAGGCGGTTGGCATTGTTGTAGGTGTAAGTGGTGTTGCCGTTCTGGGTGATGCGGTTGCCAGCAGCGTCGTAAGTGAAGGCGCGGTTGCCGCCGGTGGCGGTGATGCTTTCCAGGCGGTTGCTGTCATCGTCGTAGGTGTAGGCGTCGGTGTTGCCGTTGCGAGTTTCGCTTAAGCGATTGCCCACGGCGTCGTAGACGTAATCCAGTTCACCGTAACCGCCTTCGGCGTTGACCAGGCGATCCAATAGATCGTAATCAAAGTTCTGGGTTTTATCCCCATTCACACCATCCACCAAACCGGTGATGTTATTGGTGAGGTCGTAAAAGTAATTGCGGCTGAGCAAGGGGTTGATGCCCCCTACCTGGATGGATTCCAGACGGTAGTCGAGATCGTAGGCGTAGTCGTGGCTGAGGCCGTTGCCATAGGTGTAAGCGCGGGCTGGACCGAAGGGTAAATAGGCCACGCCGTTGACCAGGGTTTGCAAGGTACCGCCGGCTTGTGAGCGGGTGGCGATGGTGGTGACACGGCCCTGGTTGTCGTAGGTGTAAACCTGCTCGCGGCCGGAGGGGTAGATCAAAGTGGTCAGTTGGCCGACGTGGTTGTACAGGTATTGGATCGTCGTGGCGTTACCCAGCACCGTCACGGTCTTTTGGCTAATCAAGCCCAGGGCGTTGTAGGTGTAGGCGATCTGGTGGTCGGTGCGGGTGATGCCGGTCAGGCGGCCGATGCCGCGGTTGCCATTGGTGGTGTTGTCGTATTGGTAGGTGACGTTCTCGGCAGCGGCAGCCGGATAGGTGATGGTGGTCAGGCGGTTCAGGGCATCGTAGGTGTAGTTCGTCACCACACCGCGGCTGTCGGTCTGACGGGTGCGGTTGCCGGCGCTGTCGTAGAGATAGTTGGTAAGGCCAGTATCGGGGCTGTCGAGGGATAATAAATTACCCAAGCCATCGTAGGTGTAGGTGGTGGTATTTCCCCTTGCATCGGTGACGGTGCGGATGCGGTCCTGGGCATCGTAGGTAAATTCGGTTTCCTCCAGGTGCGGGTCGATGATTTTGCGCACGCGGTTCAACGCATCGTATTGCTGCTGAGTTTGCGCTGTGCGGGCGTTGCTCAGTGTCACCGGATTGTCATTGGCATCGTAGTCGATGCTGTCCTGCTGGCCGTGGTTGCCGATCACGTCCATCACCCGGCTCAGTTCGTCGTAGGCGGTTTCCAGGCGATAGACAATCACGCCACTCGTGCTTTTGATTACTTCTTCCGTGCGGTTGCCGGCGGCATCCAGTGTGTATTCGATGCGCTCGCCCAGGTCGTTGGCCATGGCGGTCATGTGATTCGCGCCGTTGTATTCGAAGGTGATCACGCTGCCGGTGGGCGAGGTGATTTGTTGCAGTTCGCCATCGGCGTAATAGGCATACACCGTCTCCAGGTCATCGCCATCGGGGTTGGCCAAGGTGCTCCTGGTCAACCAACCGCGTGGGTGGTATTCCAATAAAGTGGTGATGCCATTTTCATCCGTGACCGACAACACCCGGCCCGCTGCGTCGTAGTCGTTGTAGGTCGTCACGTGACCCAGCGCATTCACAACAGTGGCGACATTGCCTGCGGCATCGTAGGTGTAAGTGGTGATATCACTCACATCCGTGCGTGGGCCGTTCTCGGTTTCTTTTAAACCCAGGCTGTTGTAGGTGTAGCTCCAGGTTTGTTCCTGGGCCAAAGCAAAATTGCCCGCGCCGAAACTGCTCAGCACCAGCACCGCACCCAGACATGCGCGTTGGTAAATGGTCATCATAAAAATCTCCAGAAAATCACTGTCCGATCAGGGTGTGGTGGATTGAATGTTTTGGGTGAGCAGGCGTCCACTCGTGTCGTAGGTCATCACCGTCACTTTGCCCGGCTCGGTGATCTGCACAGGTAAATTCAGTGTGGGGTGGTATTCGGTTGAAATTGTTCGGGCTGCGGGAGTTCCGGCACCTTCGGTGCGGGAGGTCTCGCGGCCGAAATTATCGCGAATATAGGTCGTGATATTGCCGGACCAATCGGTTTTGCTTTGTAGCGTGCCGTTCGGGTAGTAGGTGTAGGATTTGTTCGCGGCAGCGCAATTATCGGAGGCGTGGCCCTCGACGGACATTACTTTTCTCATTCCGTTAATCAGGGACAAGTGATAAGTCGTTATTTTTCCCAGCGTATTGGTGAATGACACGCGAGATGCGCCGGGAGCTTCAATGTTGGTGTAATCAATCGTGACACGCTCTGCTCCGTCTGCATGTTCGCTTGAGATGGCTCGCGCATTGGCATCATAAGTCCAAGACGCAAATCGCTGCCCTGTTTCGTCTTCAATACCCGTTAAAGCAAACCAGAACCGAGTATCTTCATAAAAATACTTCCGAATATTGGATGCTCCGCCTTCCACTCTCGGAAGCGCACCAACCGCAGCAGAGATCAAGCGGTTGCCGGCGTCATAGCCATAATCGACATATTGGTTCCCAATACTTATGGAGCTGATTCGGCCTAGAGAATCGTAGGTTGGACTAGCAACAGTGGCGCCGAACAATATTGAGGTTATTCTATTGTTCGCGCTGCGCTCAATAGCGATTTTGGAATCTAGAGACGTTTCGAGAATTAAATAACCAAGATTATTAAAAACATATTCTTTGCCATAAACTTCAAATACCCATTGACCACCCACTTGTGCAGGTGCAATCAGTTGAAGCTTCTCACTTTCGTCTGAATTTGTTTGCCACTGACCGTTAATCTTTTCAAAACGAAATCCGCGACCGGAAGGAAAATATATGGTTGCGTACTGGTGACTCAATACATCTTGATAAATCAAGCGAGCATCTATACCCAGCCACCAGTTTTGGCCAATGCTGCCGAAGGGCCTACCACCTTTATCCAAGACATAGTTACGCTGAATTGAATACGTGCTCGATCTACTGATAAATGAGATATCGGTTTCGCTTTGAATTTTGGCGCCAGTGCTGATATCTATAGGGTTGCCGGCGCATTGGCCTTTGGGTTTTAAGGGATCTGGCCCTGTAAGCATGCATCCATTAGTCCAATCGGACAAAGTAAAAGCTCCAAAAGGTGTATTGTCTACATGCACTCCAACGCCCGATGAGAATCCAGGAGGACAACGTGCCGCTGCAAGTCCGCACCGACCAGTTGTATTGGAATGACATAGGCAGTCAAACTCCCAATAGACCGAAGTAGTATGCGGGACGTAACCACGGAAATTATTGTCTGGGTAACCTCGCGAACTGGGAAACCAAACTTCCGCTCTGCAGGCCGCCTCTGGATCAGAGTAAGGCCCATATTTGCCGGGATAATCCCAAACACCTGCGCTAATATGCCTACCCGTTTCAAAAACTGGCGCAACTGCAAAAATGGAAGAGGGATAAATCGGGCCGACGCTCAGCAATATAGCGACAAAATACTTCCTGAAAAGTCGGTCGTTCATGTATTCAATCTCGCGAAGCATCTTTATCATTCTCGTTATTACGAAAGCTAGGAGCCTACGGAAAGAATTTGCTTATTGAGCAATCGTCCTTCGCTATCGTAGGTCATTACCTCGACTTTTCCAGACTCTTCAATGCGCACGGGTAAATTCAGGGTCGGGTGGTATTCTGTAAAAATGGTTCGCGCTTGTGGGGTGCCTGAGACTTCAGTGCGCGAAGTTTCGCGGCCGAAATTGTCACGTACATAGGTTGTGATATTGCCAGACCAATCCGTTTTGCTTTGCAAAGTGCCGTTCGGATAGTACGCATAAGCTTTGCTTGCAGCAGCGCAATTGGCGGAGGGCTCGCCCTCTACCTGAGTGACCTTGCGAACACCGTTGTATACGGAATAATGATATGTGGTTACCTTCCCCAACGGATTTGTCGTTTTTACGTATTTGAAGATTCCTTGCCAAGTAAAGTCTAGCGTCGTTTTCTCTTTCTGATTGGCATGGAACGAGCTGATCGCACGCCCCAGACTATCGTATTCCCAGGTCGCAAAACGAATACCCCGCTCGTCGGTTATCCCGGTTAACGTAGCTGGGAATGTAGTGTTCTCGTAATGATAAACCCTTGATTCGCCTGAATCGCGAGTGACGTGAATAAGATTATCGAAGCTATATTTATAGTGGACAGATTGATTGCCAAAGTGGGCAAGCACCATTTTTCCCGTTGCATCATAATCAAATCTAAATAAAGGTTTTCCTTGCTTTTCCACCCTAACGAGATATCCGACCGCTAAATTTCCAGAGGTTGGATTACCCTCAGAATCCACGAGCGCTTGTGTTTGCGTGGCAGTCGTATAAATCAGCGCATAGCTTGTGTGGTCCACCACCATTTCGGTTAATTGGCTATTGTTCGAGAAGACTAATTCTAAATTACCATCTCGATAAACTATCGAATCTCCCATATGCATTAATCGACCCGGACGATGCATATCGGAAGTGGGCGTCAGCTGGTTATCATAAAACTGGACAAATCCAGATGGAAAACTCAATGCATACCCAGAGGTGAGCCCATCGGTTTCCAGGGTATAAAGACGATAATCAAAATTCGTTCGCCAATAGTGGCCATGGGTCCCGAAAAAAGGCGTGGGCTGTTGAACCACATTATAAGGAATCAAAGAGGAGTTGCTGTTATAGAACCGTGACAATGAAATTCCAGGCAACGAAAAATCGTCTTCTTGCTGGATTTTATTTCCCGAAAGGGGTTTGATCGGATTGCTGACTGGACATGAGCCGTCAACTTCCATTACGCAGATTAAATCGCCTAAAAAGGAAAGGTAGCCACTGCCAACGGGGCACACTAAGTTCCTATCTCTTCGCGAAGAAAAATTTAGCGCGCATTGGGGGGATGTGCCTGGGCTCGTCTGAATCAGCCTCTTATCGGCCACTAAGTGCCCATGATTATATTCTGGGCCGCCACTACCACAACTTTGGCTTCCAATGTCCGTGCCCCAACCAGAATCTGATGCAACTACGCAACTTGGATCGTCTGAATATTTTCGAGCAATTTCTATTGACCAATCATAGATTTGCTGATCACTTTCCGGGGCGCGTCCGCCAGGACAACCATTAAGCCACCCGCCATAAACGCCTCCTGAAACTTCGCATCTTACTCGATCCATATGAGGAGCGAGATTAGCTGGGCACAATACATATTGCCAAGATGTCGTGTGAGGCTTTACGCAGATTTTATTGTTGCACTCAACAGGCTGTAACCCAAAAGCCATACTTGAGGCAGCAAACGCAATGCAGGCCAGCGTCACCGACAAAGTGGGTTGGCTCTGTCCAAAAAATGAAGTCTGCATATAAGTCCTGAGATCGTTTGCTGAGATCAAATTATCACCTCAGCTTGTGTCGAATGGCATCACGCCTATAATGAGGCTGCGGCCTCTTGAAAAATACATGTTTCAAACGATTGAATTGCAATGCAAGCAATCAAGTCTTTGAGCTTTTAGAAAAGCCCTTAACTAAAAAGGTATCTATAAAGCGAAATACCAGCACAATGTCCAAATTTTTGGATTACAAAAGATTTCTGGCAAGAGCGCAGCATGTACTACTAAAGAGGATTTATCCGAAGAGATTCATCAAAAACACTCCATGTTAAGAAAGGATCCATATCCAGAGGGGAGTTGAATTGGGCTGAATGATACCAGCGAACGGATGCAAAGCAACCCCTAAAATAGAAAATTCTAGAGGCCTCTATAGGGCCAACGCTTGTTTGAAACCTATTCCACTGATACAGGGCTTTAATAATAGGAAAAGCCACTCTCCCTCACACCAAACACAACCACCCCTCTAAATCCTCCTCACTCCACCTCGCCACCAAATCCATTGCTTCATCCACCACCTTCAAATACACATCAATAATTTCCGTGGCGAGTTTGAAGAGGTTGTAGCTGTTGGTGGTGATGGTCATTCCAGAGAGGACATCGGATTCGACAGTGTTGAGCAGAAACATTAATTTCAGCTCGTAAGTTTTAATCAAGGATAAGGAAGGAAGTGCGCCGGCAAGAAAAGATTCTAAACGCTCGGCTTGATGGCGGAGTTTTTCGTTGGCGGTGCGGGCAGTGGATAGGGCGTAGCGTAATTTACGGTCATGGTGATAATCGCATAATCCTTTGGCGGCGGCATAGGTGGACAAGGCGCGAATACGCCCGACCTGTTCCGCCATGGTGGTGACCTGACGCGCGGCGAAATTTAATAATTCGATCTGCTTGAACATTTTTGGATAAGCCGCAGCGTCTTCGCCAGGTAATTCCAGTTTGGCTTTTTCGGCGATTATGGCGGACACAGGTTTTTCCAAGAATTTGGCGAGACCGGCGATCATGATTTGCAGCTGATCAATGAAATGCGAATGCAATTCAAAGTTGTCGATGACGTCGTCGCCCTGCCAGTCCGCGCGAATGGTGTGCCAGGCGTTGTGTAGATTTTCCTTATCGCGCGGTGAGAGCAGACCCGTCTGTGCGGCGAAAACTTCCAGTGAGGTCAGGCGCCGCTCCACCTGACGCTGCAGCACGTGGAAATCACCCTGGAACAGGCTGCTACCAGCGAGCAGCGCCATGCTCATGCCCCGGTGCCGCTGAACGGCCTTGATCATCTGATTGAGCTGCTTGATCAGGGAAAGTGCATCCTGGCGCTGACGATAGGCGGTGCAAAAGGATTCAAACTCGGCAAAATTGACGCCTGTGTTTGGTGCTTGTAACGAGTGTGCCTGTTCATTCATGGTGCAAACACAAAACCGCGCCGTGCGGCAGGGCTCCAATTCAGTGAATTCGTGGTCCGGAACTCTGCTCCAGGCAATGCTTGTGCCACCCATCCTATCCGGCAGTTCCGGCTGCCGTGCAGCGGCTTATCTTTAGCGCTTCGCCGTGCCTATAATGAGCGCCTTTTTTCCTCTCGCCTGTTTGTCGCCCATGATCCCAATGAACGAATCCTACAATCCCACAGAAGTCGAAACCGCCGCCCAGGCTTTCTGGCAGCAGAACCGCTGTTTTGAAGTGACGGAAAACCCTGCCAAAGAGAAATTTTACTGTCTGGCCATGTTTCCCTATCCCAGTGGCCGCCTGCATATGGGGCATGTGCGCAATTACACCATCACGGATGTGATTGCGCGTTACCAGCGCATGCTCGGCAAAAATGTACTGCATCCCATGGGTTGGGATGCCTTTGGTCTGCCGGCGGAAAATGCCGCCATCAAAAACAATACCGCCCCCGCGAAGTGGACCTATTCCAATACCGATTACATGCGCAACCAACTCAAGGCTCTGGGTTTTGGCTTCGACTGGTCCCGCGAAGTCACCACCTGCAAACCGGATTATTACCGCTGGGAGCAATGGTTCTTCACCCGGCTTTATGAAAAAGGCCTCGCCTATAAAAAAGTCTCGGCGGTGAACTGGTGCCCAAAGGATGAAACCGTCCTCGCCAATGAGCAGGTGGAGAACGGCTGTTGCTGGCGCTGCGACACGCCGGTGGAGCGCAAGGAAATCCCCCAGTGGTTTATCCGCATTACCGCCTACGCTGAAGAGCTGTTGAATGACCTGGACAAGCTGCCCCACTGGCCGGAGCAGGTCAAAACCATGCAACGCAACTGGATCGGCAAGAGTCGCGGCGTGGAAATGCGCTTTGACCTGGTGCAGCCGGTGGGTTTGCATAAGGCTTTCGAGGTGTATACCACCCGCCCTGATACCTTGATGGGTGTGACCTATGTGAGCCTGGCTTCGCAACATCCCATAGCCCTGGAATTGGCCCGCAATAATGGGGAGCTCGCGGCTTTTATAGAAGCCTGCAAGGTACAGTCGATGGCTGAGGCCGATATGGCCAGTATGGAAAAGAAAGGTATGGACACCGGCATCAAAGCCCGCCACCCCATCACGGGTGAAGAAGTGGCTGTCTGGGTGGCCAATTATGTGTTGATGGATTATGGCTCCGGCGCAGTCATGGCGGTGCCCGCCCACGACCAACGCGATTTTGAATTCGCGCAGAAGTACGGTTTGGCCATCAAACAAGTGATAGCACCGCTCAAAGGCGAAGCTGTCGATCTCAGCGCCGCGGCTTTTGTTGAAAAAGGCGTGCTGGTGAATTCCGGGGAATTCGATGGCCTGGATTTTGAAGCCGCCTTTGCCGCTATTTCCGACACTTTGGTCGCCGCAGGCAAAGGCCGTGTCACCACCAATTTCCGCCTGCGCGACTGGGGCGTCTCCCGTCAGCGTTACTGGGGTGCGCCTATTCCCATTTTCAACCTGCCGGATGGCGGCGAAATTCCCGTGCCCGCCCATAAGCTGCCGATATTGCTGCCCGAAGAGGTAGTCATGGACGGTGTGCAGTCCCCCATCAAAGCCGATGCCAATTGGCGCAAGGATGAGTTGAACGGCCAGGCGGTAGAGCGGGAGACGGATACCTTCGATACCTTTATGGAGTCTTCCTGGTATTACGCCCGTTATACCTGCCCCGATGCCAATACCATGATCGACAGCACCAAAGCCAATTATTGGCTGCCGGTGGACCAATATGTGGGCGGCATTGAACACGCCATTCTCCATCTTCTTTACGCGCGCTTTTTCCACAAGCTGATGCGCGATGAAGGGCTGGTGCAGTGCGATGAGCCATTTGCCCGCCTGCTGTGCCAGGGCATGGTGAACGCCGAGGCCTTCTGCCTCAAAAAAGACGGGCGCACCGAGTGGGTCGCGCCGGAGCAGGTGGCCATCCAGCGCGACGAAAAAGGCAAAGTGGTGCGCGCCGTTCATAAGGTCACAGGGGAGGTATTGGAGTCCGGCGGCGTGATTAAAATGTCCAAGTCGAAAAACAACGGCGTGGACCCGGAAAATGTCATCCGCGAATACGGCGCCGACACAGTGCGGTTGTTCACCATGTTCGCCGCGCCCCCGGAGCAGAGCCTGGAATGGACCGACAGTGGTGTGGAAGGCGCGTCGCGCTTTTTGCGCCGCCTGTGGAAAAGCGTTGCCAGCCATCTCGAAGCGGGGCAACCCGACAAGCTCGATCCGGCGCAACTGAACGATCAGCAAAAGGCCCTGCGCCGCAAAACCCACGAAACCATTCAGAAGGTCAGCGATGATTTCGGTCGCCGCCAGACATTCAACACGGCCATCGCCGCGGTAATGGAGCTGCTCAATGAAGTGAGCCGCCAAGCCGACCGCTCCACCCCGCTGGGTTTGGCTGTGGAGCGGGAGGCGCTGGAAGCAGCCGTGCTGCTGCTGGCGCCGATCGTGCCTCATATCTGCCACAGTCTGTGGCTGACGCTGGGGCACAGGGATTTATTGTTGGATGCGTCCTGGCCGGTGTGCGATACCAGCGCCCTGGTGCGCGCCTCTACGGAAGTGGTGGTTCAAGTCAACGGTAAAGTGCGCGGCAAATTCATGGCGCCAGTGGATGCCCCCCAGGCCGAGCTGGAAAAGCTCGCCCTGGCGGATGAGAATGCCCAGCGGTTTTTGGAGGGCAAAATTCCGGTGAAGGTGATAGTGGTGCCCAATAAACTTGTAAACCTGGTGGTCAAATGAAGCGGTTTTTCTGGCTGCTGATCCTGTCCTCGCTATGCGCAGGCTGTGGTTGGCACCTCCGCGGCGTGAACTCCTATCAAGGTCCAACGGCGATGCGGTTTGTGCCCGAGGAGCGGTTTTCGCCGCTTTCACTGGCGGTGCGCGAGGCCATGCGATTGGGCGGTGTCAGCGACGAGGCTGAGGCCAATCTGATATTGCATCTGGGCCGCGAGACATTGGATAAGCGGGTGGTCGCCGTTACCTCCATCGGCTCACCTGCCCAATATGAAATGTCTCTCTCCGCCCAATTCCGCTATCAGGTTCCAGGAGATCCGGTGGTGACCTTGCCGCAAACCCTGTCTGTCCAGCGCGCATTCGACTTCGACCCGAGCAGCACAGTAGCCAAACGCGAGGAGGAAAACACCCTTCTCGACGAAATGCGCCGCGAACTCGCCCAGCGGATTTTGCAACAAGCACGTTATCTGAGCATGCCACCAGCACCCACTTCCCATTCGCCCATACAGCCCGCAAATGGCCAAACTCAGCCCTGAACAATTGCCACAAGCCCTGCAAAAGGGCTTGGCGCCGGTCTATCTGATCACTGGCGATGAGCCGTTGCTGGTACAGGAGAGCTGCGATGCCGTACGCGCCGCCGCCCGCAGTGCGGGTTTCAGCGAGCGCGAACTGTTCCATACGGATGCCGGTTTCCAGTGGCCGCATCTGCTCCAAAGCGCCAACAGCATGAGCCTCTTCGCCGATAAAAAGCTGCTGGAAGTGCGCATGAATAACGGCAAACCCGGCGACGCCGGCAACCAAGCGCTGCTGGAATACTGTAAGGCGCCGAGTGCAGACAATCTGTTGCTTTTGGTCTGCCCCAAACTCGACAAAGCCGCACAGAACAGCGCTTGGTACGGCGCGATAGATCGGGTAGGCGCGGTGGTAACCGTGTGGCCTATAGGCATAAAGCAGCTGCCGCGCTGGATCGAGCAGCGGCTGCAACGGGCGGGTATTCGGGCCGATTCCCAAGCGGTGGACCTGTTGGCGGGCCGGGTGGAAGGCAATCTGCTGGCGGCCGTGCAGGAGATCGAAAAGCTCAAACTGATCGCCCAGAACGGCATGATCGACGCTCACACCATGGCCCAGGCGGTAGTGGACAGTGCGCGCTACGATGTTTTCGGCCTGGTGGACAAGGCGTTGGCAGGTCACGCCCAGGCAGCTGCCACATCACTCAATGGCCTGCGCGGTGAGGGCACCGATGCCATGGCCGTGCTCTGGGCCCTGTCCCGCGAGATTCGCGCACTCACCGCGTTGAAATTGGCGCAGAGCGAGGGCCAGAAACTGGAATTCGTCGCCCGCAAACACGGCATCTTCGAATCCCGCTTGCCGCTGATACGCGGCGCTCTGCAGCGCTTGTCCATCGGCACGCTGCGATTGCTCCTGCGGGAATGCGGCTACACGGACCGCGCCGTCAAGGGCATGGCCCAGGGCGATCCATGGGAGGTACTACTGGATATAGTGCTCACCCTGGCCGGCGTGCGGACCCTGGATAACGGAAGTTTGAAGACGCTGCTGTCATAACATCGGAAATCGGCTGAAAAGAAGTACTTCACTTTCGCTGGCACCAAGGATGGTGCCGGAGTGGGTTCTGAAAGCCTCGCGCCCCGGACGGGCGCGGGGCAGTCCCCAGGGATGGGCTCACGACGATTTCAGAACCGATTATGGCATCGTCCGATTCCACTTATGAATCCAGGCTCTACCAAAGCCCCCGCTATATGAATCCAACAATAAATAAGAAAAAAATCTAGCGTTCTAGAGACACACTTTATCCACCGCATCGCGCTAGCTCCCCCGCGGCTTACCCGGCTTTCCCAGCGCTGCCCCCACAGGTTGCCCACAGGATGTTCCCATATAAAACCACATCACAATGCGATATATTGCGTCCCCTGCCTGCCAAAACCACAAGATCTAGTGTTTTTGGTGTAGCAAAAAAGAATTCGTCAGCTACGCTTGTTACAGGGTTGTCCATAAGAAAGAAGCTAAATACGGACGCCTGCAATGAGTGAGTTTTTCAGCAGTAACTTATCCCGATTACAAAAAAACATACCCTGCCCTGCACCAACCCTGCTTGGGCCAAACGGAGACCATTATGCATACAGACGTGGATTTCAAAGAACCTCAGGTCACCCGGTCACGCGCACCTGAGACCGACACTCCTGCCGCCATCGCCGCCACCGCACCCGGCCAACTGCGCGTCATTAAGCGCAATGGCACAGTCGTGCCCTATACCGATGACAAGATCTCGGTAGCCATGACCAAAGCATTCCTGGCTGTTGAAGGGGGCACTGCCGCCGCGTCCAGCCGCATCCACGAAACCGTTTCCAAACTGACCAAGCAGATCAGCGAAACCTTCAAACGCCGCATGCCCTCCGGCGGCACCATCCATATAGAAGAAATCCAGGATCAGGTAGAACTCACCCTGATGCGTACCGGCGAGCACAAAGTCGCCCGGGATTACGTGATCTACCGGTCCGAGCGCGCCCGTATCCGCGCCCAGAAATCCGAGGTGGCCTCCAGCCTCAATGTACCCAACATTCACGTGGTCATGCCCACTGGCGAAAAGCAAAAGCTGGATGTGGATCGATTGTTGACCCTGGTGACAGAAGCCTGCGCCGGCCTGGAGGAAGTCGACCCTCAGGCGATACTGAAAGAGGCCATGCGCAACCTGTATGACGGCGTGTCCTATGAAGACCTGAATACCTCCCTGGTGATCTCCGCCCGCACCCTGGTGGAAAAAGAACCCAATTACACCTACGCCACTGCGCGCCTGCTGATGGACAAACTGCGCGGCGAAGCCCTGCGTTTCATGGGCATCGCCCAGGAAGCCACCCAGCAGCAGATGCACCAATACTATGGCCCGGCCCTCAAGGCGTTTATCCACAAAGGTGTGGAGTTGGAACTGATTTCGCCTGAACTGCTCACTTTCGACCTGGAAACATTGGGCCAGGCCCTGCTGCCGGAGCGCGACAACCAATTTACCTATCTCGGCCTGCAGACCCTTTACGATCGCTACTTCCTGCACAGCAAAGGTGTGCGCATTGAATTGCCGCAAGTGTTTTTTATGCGCGTTGCCATGGGCTTGGCATCCAGCGAGAAAAACAAAAACGAACAGGCCATCGAATTCTATCGCCTGCTCTCCTCTTTCGATTACATGAGCTCCACCCCTACCCTGTTCAACTCCGGCACCCTGCGCCCGCAGCTGTCGTCCTGCTACCTGACGACGATTCCAGATGATCTGATGGGTATCTACGGCGCCATCCAGGACAACGCCATGCTGTCCAAATGGGCCGGTGGGCTGGGCAACGACTGGACACCCGTGCGTGCGCTGGGCTCCTACATCAAAGGCACCAACGGCAAATCCCAGGGTGTTGTTCCCTTCCTGAAGGTGGCCAGCGATACCGCCGTGGCGGTGAACCAGGGCGGCAAACGCAAAGGTGCTGTCTGCGCCTACCTGGAAACCTGGCACATGGACATCGAGGAATTCCTCGAGCTGCGCAAGAACACCGGCGACGACCGCCGCCGCACCCACGACATGAACACCGCCAACTGGGTGCCGGATCTGTTTATGAAGCGCGTGTTTGAAGACAAACACTGGACGCTTTTTTCCCCCAACGACGCGCCGGATCTGCACGACCTGTACGGCAAGGCCTTTGAAGCCCGTTACGAAGACTATGAGCGCCGCGCCGAAAACGGCACCCTGAAGCTGCACAAGAAAGTCCGCGCGCTGGATCTGTGGCGCAAGATGCTGGGCATGCTGTTTGAAACCGGCCACCCCTGGATCACCTTCAAGGACGCCTGCAACCTGCGCAGCCCGCAGCAGCACACCGGTGTGGTGCACTCCTCCAACCTGTGTACTGAAATCACCTTGAACACCAAGGCCAACGACGAAATCGCTGTGTGCAACCTGGGCTCCGTGAACCTGGCGCAGCACATCGAAAATGGCAAACTGAACGAAGTAAAACTGCGCGAAACCGTGCGCACCGCGGTGCGCATGCTGGATAACGTCATCGACATCAACTACTACTCGGTTCCGGCAGCGCGCACGTCCAACCTGCGCCACCGCCCGGTGGGCCTGGGCATCATGGGCTTCCAGGACGCGCTCTATCAGATGCGTCTCGCCTACAGCAGCGACGACGCCGTGGAATTCGCCGACCGCTCCATGGAGCTGATCAGCTACTACGCCATCGAAGCTTCCAGTGATCTCGCCGCCGAGCGCGGCAGCTACGCCACCTTCGAAGGCTCTTTGTGGAGCAAGGGCATTCTGCCCATCGACTCCATCGAACTGCTGGCGCATAACCGCGGCGAGCAATACATCGAGCAGGACCGCAGCAAGACCCAGGATTGGAGCCGCCTGCGCGAGAAGGTGAAAACCCAGGGCATGCGCAACTCCAACGTGATGGCCATCGCACCCACCGCAACCATCGCCAACATCACCGGAGTCAGCCAGTCCATCGAGCCTACCTATCAGAACCTGTACGTGAAATCCAACCTGTCCGGCGAGTTCACCGTGGTCAACCCCTACTTGGTACACGACCTCAAGGCGCGCGACCTGTGGGATATCGTCATGGTCAACGATCTGAAGTACTACGAAGGTTCCGTGCAGAAGATTGATCGCGTGCCGGAGGATCTGAAGCAGCTGTACGCCACTGCATTTGAAGTGGAGCCGCGCTGGATCGTCGACGCTGCCAGCCGCCGGCAGAAGTGGATCGACCAGGCCCAGAGCCTCAACCTCTACATCGCTGGCGCCAACGGCAAGAAGCTGGATTTCACCTACCGCATGGCCTGGTTCCGCGGTTTGAAAACCACTTATTACCTGCGCGCGCTGGCCGCCACCACCACGGAGAAATCCACCATCAGCACCGGCAATCTGAATGCGGTTTCCGCCAAAAGCGAGAGCCCTGTACTGGAAGCTGCGCCCGTACCCCCGGCCTGCTCCATCGACAATCCGGATTGTGAGGCGTGCCAATAGGCAGTCCAACTGCCGAAAAGAAAATCAGGAGTGAACCGGGGCTAAGGGCGCGCGGGGGCGCACCCGGCCATCCGCACTTGCGGAGCTGCCGGCACTCTAAATACCAACGTTACGACCCATAGGAAACACCACATGTTGAGTTGGGATGATTACGACGACGCGGCGCCTATTTCCAAGTTTGATGGCGTTAAAGTCGAAAAAGCCGTTATTGAACAAGCCGTGGTTCAAAAAACCCTGGCCGACAGCGCAATTTTTGAATCGGATAATTTGGCATCAGCGCCAACTGAAATGCCGTTTTTTGAGAAAAAGCCGTCTGAGACCAAAACCGCACCCGCGAGCGCTCCGGCCAAACCGAACCTGAACAACCAGGAAGCCATCAATCTGGCCAAGCAAGCCGTACGCGATCTGGATCCGGCGCCGGGTTTGCAGGAATTGGAAATGGGCGCCGCCCGTATCCAGGTGGATGACAAGCGCATGATCAACTGCCGCGCCGACCTCAACCAACTGGTGCCCTTCAAATACGAGTGGGCCTGGCAGAAATACCTGGATGGCTGCTCCAACCACTGGATGCCCCAGGAGGTCAATATGACCGCCGACGTCGCCACCTGGAAGGATCCCGAAGGCCTGAGTGAAGACGAGCGCCGGGTGGTGAAACGCTCCCTGGGCTATTTTTCCACCGCCGATTCATTGGTCGCCAACAATCTGGTGCTGGCCATCTACCGCCATATCACTTGCCCGGAAGCGCGCCAGTACCTACTGCGCCAGGCGTTTGAAGAGGCGATCCACACCCATGCCTATCAGTACTGCATCGAATCCCTCGGCATGGACCAGGGCGAAGTTTTCAACATGTACCGGGAAGTGCCCTCCGTGGCAAAAAAGGCCGCCTGGAGCATCGCCCACACCCGCGGCATCAGCAGCCCCCTGTTCCAGACCGGCACACCGGAAACCGACCAGGAAATCCTGCGCAACCTGATCGGTTTTTATGTGGTGACTGAGGGCATTTTCTTCTACTGCGGCTTTACCCAGATCCTGTCCATGGGCCGCCGCAACAAGATGACGGGCGTGGCGGAGCAGTTCCAGTACATCCTGCGCGACGAGAGCATGCACCTGAACTTCGGCATAGACGTGATCAACCAGATCAAATTGGAAAACCCGCATCTGTGGACTGAATCCTTCAAAACCGAGGTCCGGCAGATGGTGCTGGAAGGCACGGAATTGGAAATCCAATACGCCCACGACACCATGCCGCGCGGTATTTTGGGCATGAATTCCAGCATGATGGAGGAATACCTGCACTTTATCGCCAACCGCCGCCTGGCCCAGCTGGGCCTGCCGGAAGCCTTCCCCGGCGCGCAGAATCCCTTCCCCTGGATGAGCGAGATCATGGACTTGCGCAAAGAGAAGAATTTCTTTGAGACAAGGGTGATCGAGTATCAAACCGGTGGTGCACTCAGCTGGGATTGATCCTTAATTCAAACGTTGCCCGTGCCGCTGCGAGCGGCACGGGCGGTGGTTTTTGGCGGGAGAGCCTTTATGGGCAGCAAAAACTCAAATTCCGTGGGTTTGATTGACCACAAAGAAGCGGACGAACTGCGCGTGGCCGTGCAGGAGTTGAATCAAAGCATCGCTTACCTCAGCAAAATGGTATTGCAATTGCAGCGGTCGATGACCAATCGGGACGGCGGGGACACCTCGCGCCGGGACAAGCCGGAAACCTTGCATTAAGGAACCCTGTAGTTCGTCCCTTTAAAGGAAATGTGTAAAAACGGGCGCGAATTTGCGATCACCTTTACAAGATTTTCGCGGATCAAATATGTCATACGCCAAAAAATGGCGCATTCCATATAACCCGGTCGTGGAACTTTGCTTCCTCACGCGGCTAGGTTCTTGCTCCGATTAAGATCGTCTACAGTTAGGTGAGCAATGGCTTACGAAGCCGTAAATGAGCTTCAATCTGATCGCCACTTGCGATCAAAGTCGAATAGCCCACGCGCGCCGAAGAGCGCAAGGTTTTACCATGCCAACGGTTTTAGTGGTCGATGATTCCGAGGACAACGCCAAGCTCCTCGCCTATGACCTGAATGACGACGGTTTTGATGTGCTTATTGCCCTTAGCGGTGACGAGTGCATTACCACCGCCGCCAATAAGCGTCCGGACCTGATATTGCTGGACATGCGCATGCCAGGCCTCAATGGTCTGGAAACCCTGGAAAAGCTTCAGGGTTTCGCCGAAACCTCCGATATTCCGGTGATCATCATTTCCGCATCCAGCGCTGACGACACTATAGTTACAGCGCTGGATCTGGGCGCCAGCGACTATGTGAGCAAACCCGTCGTCTATCCGATTCTCGCCGCTCGCATGCGCACCGCCTTGCGGGTCAAGCAGGCCACTCGGGAGCTGGAAGTGGCCAACCTGGAGTTGCGCCGCCTGGCCACCACCGACCCCCTCACCCGGCTGAGCAATCGCCGCCACTTTTTTGCCATGGCCCACGCCGAATTCAGTAAGGCACACCGGCATCAGCGCCCCTTGTCGATCATCATGATGGATGTGGACGAGTTCAAGCAGATCAACGACACCTACGGCCATGCCGCAGGCGACCGCGCGTTGGATGTGCTGGCGGACTGCTGCCGGGAAGCGGTACGGGAATCGGATCTGGTGGGGCGGATCGGCGGTGAAGAATTTGCCATCTGCTGCCCGGATGCGGATTTGAATGGTGCCTGCGCCATAGCTGAACGCATTCGCGTTACCTGCGAGCATCGCGTGATCCGCTACAGCAAACACCAGTTCAATTTCACTGTGAGCCTGGGTGTCACCAGCCTCACGGACGAGGACGCGGTTTTCGAAGATATGCTCAACCGCGCTGACCAACTGCTCTACGAGGCAAAAAATAAAGGACGCAATCGGGCGATTGCGTGCTGAGCGCTATTTACGTACCCGGAAATCCAACATCCGCTGCAGCGGAATCATGGCGCGACGGGCCAATTCAGGGTCCACGAGTATCTCGTTATCCGTGCGGTCAAACGCGGTGGTCATAAGCTCCAGGGAGCTCATGGCCATCCATGGGCAGTTGGCGCAGGAGCGACATGTAGCGCCCGAGCCAGCGGTGGGGGCGATATAGAAGTGTTTGTCCGGGGAGGCCTGCTGCATCTTATAAAAAATACCCTGGTCCGTTGCCACGATGAATTTTTGCTGTGGCATGTTCTGCGATGCGCGGATCAACTGTGAAGTAGAGCCCACTACATCCGCCAGAGCCACCACCGCCTCCGGTGATTCCGGGTGCACCAGCACGGCCGCATCCGGGTGCAGTGCTTTTAATTCTTCCACTCCCCGCGCCTTGAACTCCTCATGCACAATGCAGGCGCCGTCCCACAGCAGCATATCGGCGCCGGTGGTTTTCTGAATGTAGGAGCCCAAATGCTTGTCCGGTGCCCAGAGGATTTTTTTGCCTTCCCGGTCCAGATGGTCCACAACATCCACAGCGATACTGGATGTCACCACCCAATCGGCCCGGGCTTTCACAGCAGCCGAGGTATTGGCATACACCACGACAGTGCGATCCGGGTGAGCATCGCAGAAGGCGCTGAATTGATCTGCCGGGCAGCCGATATCCAACGAGCACGTCGCCTCTAAAGT
>Ga0164241_10002157_pt1 | contig 22014 bp, 21 predicted proteins | sample OricomyardsoilBY_FD_108780 | JGI IMG/M metagenome (GOLD analysis project Ga0164241, IMG submission 108780) | Backyard soil microbial communities from Emeryville, California, USA - Original compost - Back yard soil (BY) | ecosystem: Environmental > Terrestrial > Soil > Unclassified | place: USA... | reverse complement strand
CGAGCGCATCGAGCGCGCCAAGGCGGACTGGCGCGAGGGTCGCTTCGGCAAAGTCGTGGACGACGAGCACGAGCACATTCCGCTGCCCGAGGAGCCGGGCACGCCGGGCTGAACGGCTCTGCGGTTCAAGCGGCGCGGATCTTGCCGCGTCGTACGGCCAGCTCGCGGGTCGCCTGGCGGTGGCACTCCCAGCACAGGGTGCGGAGATTATCGAGCCCGCACGAGCCGCCGCCTTCGACGACGGGCTGAATGTGATCGACTTCCCAGTAGCGTCGGCGTCGCAGCAGGTAGGCGGGGAGGCCAAGCTCCTGCATGCGCCGCGGCCGGAGCGCGCGCTTGGTCACCCGCACCTTGCGGAACAGGGCGTCGCAGTCGCGGCGGCACGTGAGGCAAACGCCCTTGTCTCGCGCGTGCACCTGCTCCGCCGCAAAGTCGGGTTGGGTCCGGATCTTCCACTGTACGACGCAGTCATCGGAGCAAAACGTGCGCCGCCCGCTGCCTCGACGGATCTCGCCGCTGCACCGGCGGCACAGCGGCCGACCGTTGGTGCTTTGAGGCAGTTGCTTCGGGTCCGCCCAGCCGCCCGCCTGTTTCCGCGGCGGTCGCGGTGGTCGGCTATCGGCCGTTTCCGGCCCGCTCGGAGGCTCGATCGCGAAGTCGGCTGGCTCGTCCGCCACCCACGACCCGATGCCTCGCCTGGCAGGAGATGGCCAAGTTTCTGCCAACCGAGGCGAGCGGCGCTACAGTTTGGGGTGCAGTCGGCGCGCCCGCTCTACTTTCCCGTCAGCGCCGAGCCGCTGCGGATGCAAGCCGGCTTGCAGCGCTTCGGTACCGACTTCGGTAACGGTGAGGCCGACCGGCAATTTTTTCCGCGCGACGATCGGTCCGAGCACTACCAGGCCGAGAAGGCCCGCGTCCTCGGACGTTACCCCGGCCGCAGCTTGCGCGACGTTCGCGACGAGGCCGAACGGAGCGCCGTCACGGCGGCCACGGCTTGGATGATTCGCACCCTGCACGCCGAAGGGCACGGTGACTTCTCGGACCATTCGCTCGAGCAGCTCGCGCCCGCGCTCTGTGAAGACTTCGCGGTGGTGGCGCGCCCTGCGGCCGGGGCGGATCGGGTGCTGTGGCTGCACGCCTGCTTTCCGAGCGGCTGGCGTCCGGAGCACGTCGTCGGCAAAAGCTTCACGCAAATTCACGCGCAAATTCCCGCGTTCGACGGCGTGGCGCGCCGCGCCGACCAGCTCGCGCAGGCCATGGTTTCGCGCGGACCGTACGTGCGCTTCGTGTGGACGATCGCGGCCGACGACGAGCTCGACCACCACCCGGAGCAGGGGCGACGCGCGGCTTGGACCAGCCGCACCGAGCGCGGGTTCTTGCGCGTCGAGCGGCAGCTCACGGTGCCGCTGCCGGGAGCGTCCGCGAGTGTGTTCCTGATCCGCACTTACCTGTATGGCTTCGACGAGCTCACGACCGACCAGCGTCACGTCTTGGCGAGCGCGCTCCGGCAGATGCCGCCCGAGATTTTGCGCTACAAACGGCTGGAGGAGGCGGTGCCGCACGCGCTGATGCGGCTGGGCGGCGCCGCGCCGCTCTAGCCCAAGGAGCGCCGGCGCGCGCCGCATCAGCCAAATTCGTGGGCCGAGATTTCGACTCCGAAGAAGGTGCCGCGAAAACCAACGCGCCCGCGATCACCGCCGGCGGCGCCTGCGATCACCATCAGCGGTAGTAGGTGCTCCTCGCGCGGATGCACGTCGCGAGCCGCCGGCGCGGCGCCCCAGTTGCTCAGGCGTGCGTCCCGCTCCACCGGAGCCGAGGACACGGTTTCGCGCAGCCAGGCATCGAACGCCGCCGAGGCGGGGCGACCCTGAGGGCCGAAGCCGCGCATGTTGTGGTAGCTCATGCCGCTGCCGATGATGAAGACGTCTTCATCGCGCAGAGGCGCCAGCGCCCGACCGAGCGCCAAGTGCTCGCTCGGATCGAGTCCCGCCTTCAACGACAGCTGCACGGTGGGAATGTCGGCGTCTGGATAGGCGAGCTTGAGCGGCACGAAGGCGCCGTGGTCGAAGCCGCGCTCGGCGTTGTCGGCGGTCTCGATCCCGGCCGCGCCGAGCAGCTCGCGCACGCGCGCGGCCAGCGCCGGCTCGCCGGGCGCGGGCCAGCTCAGCTGGTACGATTCGGGGGGGAAGCCGTAGTAGTCGAACAGCAGCGGAGGGGCGGCGCCGCTCATCACGGTCGGCACTGTTTCCTCCCAATGCGCGGAGATCACCAGCACGGCCCGCGGCGGGGACTTCGGCAGAGCGCGCACCTTCTCCAGGTACTGGCGGAGCGCCGCTCGTTCGGCGTCGCTGCCGATGCCGGCGTTGACGAAAGGCCATGGGCCCCCGCCGTGCGGCAAGAAAACAACCGGTAAGCGCGCGCGATTTTGGGCCATTGCCCCAACATAGACGCCGCGCGCGGTGCCACAAGCCTTCGGCTGGTAGCGGAATTGTTGTCGCCATAGCAACAATTAGGGCGTGCCGACGGGGTCAGCCCTGCTACAACGCGCCCGCGCCCAGCTCTCGCGGTCCCGTCCTCTTCGTCGGTTCCCGTCGCCACGCTGCCGCCGCTCCCCGCCATCCGCATGTCAGAGCCCGAGCCGTCGTCTACCCCGTCCGTCGATCCTGTTCCCCTCGCCCCCGGTCTCGACGAGAAAGCCGGCGATCTCACCGAGCTGCTCGGCCCCGAGCTGGCCTCGGCGCTGGCCAAGAAGGGCTACACGACGCTGACGCCGGTGCAGCGCTCGGTGCTCGACCCCGCGCTGGCGGGCCGTGACCTGCGCATCAGCTCCCAAACCGGCTCCGGCAAGACGCTGGCGATCGGCTTTGCGCTTCGGAATTCGGTTTCGGGGGAGTCGATCAAGCCGTCACCGGTAGCGCGGCCGCAGGCGCTCGTGATCGTGCCGACCCGCGAGCTCGCGCGCCAGGTGCACGATGAGCTCGGGTGGTTGTACGCGCCGCGCAAGCTGCGCATCGCGGCTGTCACCGGCGGTTCTTCTTACCGTGACGAGCACCGCGCCCTGTCATCGGGACCGGCGATCGTCGTCGGTACGCCGGGCCGCCTCCTCGATCATTTGAACCGTGGCGGCATCGAAGCCGGAGACGTAGCCGCCGTCGTGCTCGACGAGGCCGATCGCATGCTCGATCTGGGTTTCCGAGACGAGCTCGAAGCCATCCTCGAGAAGGCACCGCCCGGCCGCCGCACCCACCTCGTGTCGGCGACGTTCGCGCGCGACGTCGCCGCGCTCGCCGACCGGGTTCAACGAGACCCCAAGCGCATCGAAGGCACGCCCCTCGGGAGCGCCAACCGCGACATCGATCACATCGTTTACCTCGTAAACCAGGGGGAGCGCGTGGACGCGCTCATCAACGTGCTGCTCCACCACGCCGACGAGCAAACGTTGGTTTTCGCCCGGACGCGCGCGGACGTCGCCGAGATCGCAGGCGAGCTGCAGCAAGCCGGCTTCGCTTCCGGCTCGCTCTCGGGCGAAATGGATCAGAACGCGCGTAACCGCGCGCTGTCCGCCTTCAAGCGCGGCGACATCCGCGCCCTGATCGCCACCGACGTTGCCGCGCGCGGCATCGACGTGCAGGACATCGCGCGCGTGATCCAGATCGATCCGCCGACCGATCCCGACACGTACACCCACCGCAGCGGCCGCACGGGCCGGGCGGGGCGCAAGGGCGTGAGCGCGGTGTTGGTCGCGCCGGCGGGGCTGCGCCGGGCCGCCGCGTTGCTGCAGCGGGCGCGGGTGCAATTTCGGATCGAGCCGATCCCGACGGCGGCCGCGATCCGCGAGGCGCAGGACGCGCGCTGGCTCGCGGAGCTGATGCAAGGCGATCAGCGCGAGGTCTCCGAGCGCGTCTCCAAGCAAGTCGAGCGCATCGTCGCCGCTGGCTTGAGCGAGCGGGCGCTGGCGCGGCTGATCATCAGCGTGCGGCGCGCTACCGGAGAGCCGCGCGAGGTCACGCCGATCTTGCCGGAAGCACAAAAAGGCCGGCCTCAGCGGCCGATGCGCGGCAGCGATCGCTTCGAGGAGCGCGGAAGTCGCCGTGAGCCGCCGGCTTCGCGCTTCGAGCAGCGTGAGCTGCGCTTCGACCGTTCCGACACGCGTCCCTCGCGCGACGGCTTCGAGCGTCGCCCCTCCGACTTTCCGCCGCCGTCCGCTCGTGATGGCAACGGCCAGTGGGTGCCGTTCAACGTTTCGTGGGGTGAGGTACACGGCGCCGACGCCCGGCGCCTCGTCGCCATGCTCTGCCGCCGCGGCAACATTCGCGGCTCGGACATCGGAGCCATCCGGGTGTCGCGCACCAGCTCGACCGTCGAGGTGGCGGCGTCGGTGGCGCGTGGGTTCGAAGAGGCGGCGCGCGAGCCCGATCCCCGCGACCCGCGCGTCGAGATCAGCCCCGCGTCCGGCGCGCCCGAGCGGCAAGCGCCGCCACCGCGACTCCCATCCCAGCGGCCCCGCGACCACGTGCCGCCATCACGGCACCGCCCGCCGCCGCCCTACGCCTCCAACTTGGCGCGCCCCTCGCCCTCATCGCGCGGCCCCGGGCCGGCTCCGGGCAGCTTCAAGCCTGGGCGCGCCCCCACCAAACCTGCTTACGCGCCGAAACCGGCGCACGCCGGTCCGAAATTTCAACCCGCGGAGGGGGCGGCGACGCGCGATGTACCGCCCAAGCGAGCCACGCGCCGCATCGTCGTCAACGCGCCTCCGCCGCGCCGCCCGAAGAAAGGCAAATAGCGCGGCGGGCGCCTCGCCGGTCAAAGCTCGACGGCGGAACGGAAACGACGATCGAGCTCGTTGCCGACCACCGTGACGACGTCGTCGCTGTGCAGGCTGAGCGGGCCGATCGAAACCCGCTGGCAACCGTGCCGCTCTAGAAGCGCCAACGAAACGACGTCGAAGCCCAGGTGATCGCCGATGAAGAACCAGGCATCGTCGGCGACGAGCGGTTGGGTCCGAAGGTCGGCACCCTCTTCGTGCAGCACGAAGCACGGCGCGTCGTGTGCTTCGGTGAGCAGGTCGCTCAGGTCGCCGTCGCGTAGCTCGAGGCCCGGACGCAGCTCGACGAACGTGCCCTGCGGCGACTCGGCGGCGGCGAGGGTTTTTTTGAGCAACGTCGCCAGGCTGCGCTCGTCGGGACGCAAGAATTTGGCGGTGCGCGCGTTGACGCGCAAAATGCGCGGGCCGGCGCTGCCGCCGCGCAGCACGAGATAGACCATCACGTCTCGGCGCAGCCCGTGCGAGACGAGCAGTCCCGCGCGCAGCGCGCGCACCAACACGTCGAGGCGTCCGCTCGAGCCGGGCAGGTCGTCCAGCGAGAAGTCGCTCGAGGCGAACGCGGTCTGTCCGATCAGCACGAAGCGTCGCACGCCCGGGAGAGACTACGCCTTTCGAGCCGAAAAGACGATGGCGTCGTCGGCGGCATCGGCGGGCCGGCGCTCGTAGGGTTTCAGGCCCTCGATCCGCTCGAAACCTGCCCGCTCGAGCAGCTCGAAAAACTCGTCCGCGGCGTAGCTGCGCACCCGAAATTCCTCGTATTCGCTGGCCAGAAGCTGGCCATTTCGGATGAGCTCGTAGCGGTGCAAGCTGGTGGTCACGTTGGCGGCGCCGCTGTATTGGACGAGCCAGCTAAAAACGAGCTTCGCGCCGTCGTCGCGCTCGACCCAGCGCCCGCCCCAAACGCCGCTAGTTTCCGGCGGTGTGCTCGACCGCAACTCGACCTCGACCAAGAATAGCCCCCCGGGGGACAACACCTCGTGTACGCGCCGGAGCGACGCCAGGACCTGTGCGTCGTCGAGCAGCAGACTGAACGAGCCGGAGGGAATGAAGATCAGCCGTGGCGCGACCGCGCAGTGAAGCTCGGCCAGAGCTTGCGGCGAGAGCTGAGGTCGCAAGCCCCGCTGCTCGGCGCGCGCGCGGCAGGCGGCGAGCATGTGGAGCGAGCTGTCGCTCCCGGAAATTTCGAGACCCTCGGCGAGCAGCGGCAACAGGAAGCGTCCGCTGCCGCACATTGGCTCGTGGATCGGGCCGTCCGCTTCGCGCGCGAACGCCTGGTAAAAGTCGAAGGCGTCGGGGGGCGCTTCCGGCTTGTCGAGCCGGTAGAAATCGCTCGCGAGCTGGCCGTATTCGCTCAAGTCGCGCGCTCGGTGCGTCCGTCGGGATGCTTGGCAAAATGGGCGGCTTCGCTGCCGTGTACCGGGTCGTCGCTCTGCCACGGCCAGCCACCGAAGCGCGTGGTGCGGTAGTCCTGGTAGGCTCGTTGGATCTCGGCGCGCGTGTTCATGACGAAGGGTCCGCTTTGCACCACGGGCTCTCCGATCGGACGGCCCTGCAGCATCAGCAGCTCGCCTTCGACGGGGCCGTTTTCGAGGTGCACCGTGGCGTCGGGTCGGAGCTGCGCCGCGCTACCGCCGCCGAGCTCGAAGCCGTTGATTTTGAGGGAGCGGCCGCGAAAAAAGTAGAGCTTGCGGTTGGTGCCGGCGGGGGCGGACGGCAGGCTGAACGTGGCGCCGGCTTCGAAGCGCAAGGTCCAGATCGCGACGTGCGCGTCGGCCCGGCTCGCCCAAGAGTTGGGGGGAGGGGCGAGCGGCTGCGCGTCGCCGAGCTGCCCGGCGATGATCGTCAGCTCGGTGGCCTTGCCGGCCGCGTCGCGCAGCGTGCGGCGCGGGATGGCGCTGCGCCAAAACATCGAGAAGTGCGGATCGACGAGCTTGTTCTCTGCCGGTAAGTTGAGCCAAATCTGGAATAGCTCGAGAGGATTGGGGCCCGCTTGCTCGAGGAGCGGGAACATCTCTGCGTGAACGATGCCGCGGCCGGCGGTGAGCCATTGGACGTCGCCGTGGCCGTATCGCGCGGCTGCTCCGAGCGAGTCGGAGTGGTCGACGAGCCCGCGCCGCACGACGGTGACGGTTTCGAAGCCGCGGTGCGGGTGCGACGGAAAACCGGGTACGACCTGGCCGTGATACATGCGCCAGCCGTTGTTGGCGTCGAAGTCTTGCCCGAGGTTACGGCCGGCCAGCGACGCGGCCGGCCCGAGCCGCGCGTTGCCGGCCGGGTAGGGGTCGTCGTGGTGCGCACAGAACAAGAACGGATCGAGCACCTGCCACTGAACGCCGAGCGGCTCGGTTTGCAGCACCACCGGCGACGTCGGCACCGCCGAGCGCGGCGGTGCGGGCTCGGGCGGCGCGTCGCTGCGACACGCGGAGACGACGGGAGCCGTTACGAGAGCTCCGAGCAGCTGGCGACGATCCATCGAATCAATACTAAGCCGGTCCGCCCGTGCCGCAAGGCGGCGCCGGAGGGGACGGCGATCGGCGGGCGCCCCGGCGCGAGCCATTTGCCCGCGGTTCCGGCGCGCTACCGCGAAATGTGCGCGTCTCGCTCGACACCCGGAGAAGCGCCGTGGCATGACCGCGGGGACGATGTGGTCTAGTCAGAATTGGAAGCTCGTCGTGGCCCTGGCAGCGGCCTTCTCGTGCGGCACTGTCGGCTGTAGTCGGAGCCGGAGCTCACGAGCGGTGGCGTCGGCGACGCCATCGGCGGAGACGAAGCCGCACGCCGCCGCCGCCGACCCGAAGTTGCTCGATGGCGCGCGAACGTACGAGAAATACTGCCAGCTCTGTCACGCCAAGGACGCCACCGGTTATGCCGCCGACAACGCGCCATCGTTGGTCAGCAAGACCTACTTGGAGAGCGCGTCCAACGAGATGATCGCTGCCGGCATCCGTCTCGGGCGACCAGGTACGGCGATGGCCGCCTACGGGCACCAGCGCGGCGGGCCGCTGGACGAGCGCGACATCGACTACCTCGTGCGGTTCTTGCGCTCGAAGGGGCCGGAGAGCCACGCGCTGCCGCACGCCTCCGCGAACGGCAACGTCGCCCGCGGCGCGACGGTGTTCGAGCACGACTGCCAGACGTGTCATGGCACCTCCACCGTGCGTGGTAACGCCGTCAATCTGCTCAACCCCGAGTTTTTGAACGCCGCCTCCCCCGCGTTTTTGCGCTACGCGGTCGTGAATGGTCGGCCCCCGACGCCGATGCCTGCCTTCGGCGCCAAGCTCGCCGAGCAGGAGATCGATGACGTCGTGGCCTGGCTCTGGAGTCAGAAACCCGCGCTGCCGACGCCGGAGGTGCGGCAGATCGAGGTGCCCAAAGATCTGCCAGTCGTGATCAACCCCAAGGGTAAGGCGCCGAAGTTCACGCTGCGCGAGCAGCGCTTCGTGTCGGTCGAGCAGGTCAAGAAGGCGCTCGACGCCAAGCAGCGTCTGGTGATCATCGACGCGCGCGCCGCATCCGACTGGATCCAGTTTCACATTCCCGGCGCGATCTCGGCGCCGTATCACGACAACGCGCAGCTCGACCGCGTGCCCAACGACGGCACCTGGGTGGTGGCGTACTGCGCGTGCCCTCACCACGCTTCGGGTGAGGTCGTCGACGCACTGCGGGCCAAAAAATACCCGAACACGGCCGTGATGGACGAGGGCATCCTTTTCTGGAAAGACCATGGCTATCCGCTGGTGGGCGAGGCGGTCAAGCCCGGCACCGCGGCCCGCTCGGCGGCGCCGCCTGCCGCTAGCGCGCCGGTCCGGCGCTAGCGGCGCCGCCGAGCGCGCTCGTCGACAGAGCGCGCGCTCGTTCGATCCAGTAGCGGTTGGTCAGACGCTCCAGGACCTCGGGTCTCCGGAACGCGGCCCCGTGCTCGGCGTGCCAGCGGGCCAGGTTTCGAGCGGTGATTTCGCGCCAATCGTCGACGATCACCACCGGTAAGCCGGCGTAGAGCGCGTCGATCGACGAGCGCTTCACGATCACGATATTGCCCAGCACCAGTGACTCCCAGGTGCGATGGCAATCCAGCCCGTTGCCGTGGGGGCTGACGACGAACGCGTAGCGCGTCTTCTCTCGCCACAGCTCGATGCGTTTCAGCTTCTTGGCCTGGAAGACGACGCTCGGATTGCCGGCGAGCACCCGCTGGACGCTGTCGCGATCGTCGCCCCACGTCTGATCTTTGCGCTTGTTGAAATGGAAGTCGGCGTGAGCCGACAGCAGGCGGTCTTCGGTCGCCGGCATCTCGGCGCGTAGCACCTCCAGCTCGGCCTCCTGCTCGGCGGGCGTCGCGCGCTCGTGGCCCCAACGTGGACCGTTGCTGATGGTGTGAAAGTCGAGGCCGATCGGCAGCACCTGAAACTTGGGATGACGCGCGGCGGAGTCGAGGTTCTGGCTGAACCAGTACAAGAGCTTGGGGCTGTCGAGCAGGGCCTGGCTCCCGGCGAAACCGCCGGGAATCGACCAGTCTTCGTCGCCGGTGAGCAGGGCGAAGCGGGCGTTGATGCGCGGCAGGGCCTCCGCCAGGAATTGCGGCAACGCCGTCAGGCGCGTCCAAACCAGGTCGCCGTCGCGTACGCGCTCGAAATCGCGAGCATTGAAGCGCAACGGCGCGCGCGCGCCGCGCTGGCCGCGCACGAAGAGCGCGCCGCCGTCGTGGTCGCAGCACAGCGCCAGGCCACGGCTCCACACCCAGCGCGTGGGCTCGAAGGCGCCGAGCGAGCGAATCCGGTAGGCCGCCTCCCAACCGCCGAGCGTCGCCGCGACACGGCTCCAGGCTCGGTTCATGACTTCGCCTCGTCGATCGCGCGTTGATAGCTACCGAGCGTCAACGCGGCGCAGCGCTCCCACGTGAAGCCTTGCACGCGCTGCAAGCCGCGCCGCCGCAGCTCCGCGCGTAGCTCCGCGTCGGAGACCAAGCGTTGCAGCTCGTGGGCAAATGGCTCTTCACTCAGCTCTTTCAGGGTCAAGGCGGCGTCGCCTGCCACCTCGCCCAGCGACGAAAACGCGGTCGTGAGGGTGGGCGCGCCGCAGGCCATCGCCTCCAGCACGGTGAGGCCGAAGCCTTCGTACGATGACGGAAAGACGTGCGCCACGCACTGGCGGTACAGCGGGGCCACGTACTTTTCCGCGGTGTAGCCCAGGAGCTGTACGCGCTCGGCGACGCCGGCGCGGTGGACCTCGGTGAGCAGCGCCTTCTTTTGACCCGCCGACAGCGGACCTGCGACGACGAGGCTGACTTCGCCGCCGACGCCGCTTCGCGCGTAGGCGCGCACGAGCAGGGGTAGGTTCTTGCGTAGGTCGCCCGCGCCCAGGTAGAGCAAGTACGGTCCGGTGACGCCGAGCTCGTCGCGCAGCACCGCGCGCTCGCCGGCGGACGCGACGGCGCTGAAGCGTTCGCGATCGACGCCGTGCGGCACGACGTCGATGCGCTCGGCGGGGATGCCGAGCTGCTCGATCAGATCGTGGCGCGTGGCCTGGCTGATGGCGATCACGCGCGTGGCGCTGCCGTAGCGCGCCTTGTCGCGCTCGCGCTGCAGCAGTCGCGAGCCGGGCAGGGGCGACAGGTAATCCTTCGCGAGTACGAGCGGGATCAGGTCGTGACAGGTCACGACGCGGTGCGCCGGCTGCTGGTAAGGCGTGCCGGGAGGATCGGGTAGGTGCACCAAGCGGCTCGGCACGCGCCGGAGCAGCGCACCCATGAACAATCGTCGCTCCAGCTTATGGCGCTGATAGCGGAGCCCTGAGGTCTTGCGCCCTGCGTCGCCGGCGAAGGAAAGCGTCGGATCGACGGCGTTGTCAGGCCGGCCGTGGTGACGGACGAGGCCGGAAATCTGCAGGTCGGCGCCGGGCAGGCCTGGATATTGGTCGAGCCAGGTCGAGCGCGTCGCCAAGGCCAGACAGAGGTTGCGTACGTAGCGACCGATGCCGCGCTCGCGGGAGCTGGTGTTGAGCGCGGTCATATCCACGAGGACGTCAATCATTGCTTGCCTGCCGACCGGGCGCGCGGCCCCTCTTCCGCGGCTTCCTGATACACGGCGAGCGTCTGCTGGGCGGTTCGCTCCCAGCTGAAGTCGCGCGCGCGCGCCAGACCACGCGCGCGCAGATCGCTCGCCAAACCGGGGGCGCGCAGGCGCGTGATGGCGTCGGCGAACGCGGCGTCGTCACCGACGCGGGCGAGGAGCCCCGCCCCCGCCAGTACCTCGACGAGCGCGGGCGTCTCGCTGGCGACGACGGGACAACCGCAAGCCATGGCTTCCAGCGCCGGAATGCCGAAGCCCTCGACGAGCGACGGCTGCAGCAACGCGCGCGCCGCCTGCAGCAAGCTGAGCAGCTGCTCGCCCGAGACCGCGGGCAGGAAGCGCAGCCGCTCCGCGACGTTCAGGCGCGCCGCCAGCTGCAGCAGGCCTCGCCCGGCGCTGGCGCGCTGGATCAACACCAAAAGCTCATCTGGCGCGGCGCTGCGCGCGAACGCGCGGATCGCGATTTCATGGCCTTTGTACGGCTCATTTTTGCCGACCACCAAGTAGTAAGGCGCGGCGCTGCCGAGCACGGCGGCGGCGCTCTCGGCGGCGCGGGCGCGGCTCTCCGGAGGCGCGAAGCGCGGATCGGCGGCGTTGTGCGTGACTCGAACGCGCGCTTCGCACTCCGGTGCCACGTGCAGCATCCGCTCCTTGGTCGCCTCGGAGACCGCGATCAAGCGCGTTGCTTGCGTGAGCGCCCAGCGCATGCCCCGGCGGTAGTACGGTCGGCGGATCCCGCGCATCAAGGCGCGTCCTTCGACGAGATGTGGCTGCTCTAGCCACATCACGTCGTGAACCGTCACGACAGTAGCGCACGGTAGGCCCCGGCCGAGGAGGCTGAACGGAAAGTGAACGACGTCGCCCCGGCGCAGCGGACCGAGACGCTGCGGCGTCAGCAACGTGCGCAGGCCGTCGGCAGGCGCGGCCACGACGCGGCTGTGCACGTTGGGGGCGACGACCGGGCTCGGTCGGCCCGGATGCGTCCAGAGCTCGAAGCTCGCGTCGGGTGCCAGCCGCGGCAGGCGCTCGATCAGGGCCTCGACGTAGCGGCCGATGCCGCTCGGCTTGGGCTCGACGTAGCGCGCGTCGATCACGAATCGGCCCGGTGCGTGCGTCGCTCGTCCTGCGTCGGAGATCATCTAGCGGGTGCTCGGCCGCTTCGGCTTCTCAGCGGCGCCACGCCGCGGACCGAGCCGCGGCAGGCGCGGAACGTAGCCTCAAGCGCCCGCCCCAGCCAAGGCTCTTACCGAGACGCTAGATGAGGGATGTATCCGTAACTACGGGTATTTCTTCGTCTTGCGGTCACTGCTCAAGATGTGGGAAAGTATGCGACCTTTCCCGTCCCTGCACGCAGAATCATTGCCGACCAGGAGCCGCTTTGCCGATGAGCACCCCCTCGCACGATGACGACAACTCGTCCGACTTGGATCCCGTTGTTTCTCGCGCCGTGCTGACACCACGCGGCGGCTTCATGGCACGCCCTGGCTTGAAAAATCCACCACGCCACGCCGTCGTGGTGCGTGGGGGAAACGCCGAGCCCACCGGCGAAATCCCGGTGGCTCGTTCCAGCTGCCCGCCACCTGCTCCGGCGGCCGAGCCGCGGCCGAGCGATCCGGCGCCCCAAGCCGCTTGCGACAAGGTGACGATCCCCGCGATCCCGAAGCTGCCCACGTTCGACCTACCAGAACCCGTGACGCCGAGGCTCGAGACGCTACCGCCGCCGCCCGACTCGGCGCCGGCAGCATGGGCTCCGCGCAGCATCGGTTCGGTGCCGCCGCCGAGTGACTCGCCGGTCGCGACCAGCGTCCGTGGAGCGACGCCGAGCACTCCTCTCTTCAAGCGGCGGTCGGGGTGGGCGGTCGTCGCGGCGGCGGCGATCGGCTTGTTGCTCGGCGTGGCGTCGGTCGCCACCACCCTGGACAGCGGTGGGGCGCATGGCTCGGCGCAGCCCGTCGAGCCGCAGCCGCTGGCGGCGCCGCTGCCGGTCTCGCCAGCGCGGCCCCTGAGCCCGCAGGTGTCCGCGGCACGCCTGAAGTCGACGCCGGCCACGAGCGTGACCCCCGCGTCGGCGTCGGCGGCGTCGGCCGCTGTCCCGGCTCAGGTTTCGCCGGCGCCCGCTCCGGCTCGCAAGAAGAGCATCTTCTGAGCGCCGTTCACTCGACGACCACGACGCGATCGACACAGGCGAACTCGACGCCGAGCTTGGCCTTGGCATCGGCCTTCACGGTCGCGCAGGTGTCGTCGCACAACAAGATCTTGGTCGGATGCAGGGCGTCGTCGTAGTGCCACGCGGTGTCGCCCGTGCACTCGGTGCCGTACTTCAGTGACGTGTCGCTCTGCGCCTCGCCCGAGTAGTGAACGTTGACCTTGTTGGGGTCGAGCGTCTTGCCCGCGGGGGGCGCCGGGATGTCGAGCTCACACGCGACCGACTCTCCGCGGATGAGCTCGATCGCGTCGAGTAGCTCGGTCCGCGTCTTCTCCGGGTCAGTGAGCGAGACGATGAACGCCGAGTCGGTGCCTCCGCCCTTGGCGATGGCGTGGAGCGAAGCCAGGCTCTCGCCGACGCCGATGACGTACGTCGGGATGTGATCGGCGACAGCCATCGCCGCCGCTGCTGTCGCGGCGATGGTGTTGCCACTACAAGAGACGGGATCGCCGTCGGTCACCATCACGATCGCGACCTTGCGCGAGGCGTCTTCGGCGAGCAGGCCCTCGGCGTATTTGATGGTGCCGCTCAGCGCCGGCAACGTCGGCGTTCCGAACTCGTTGGGCGGCTCGATCTTCGTCATGGCGGCCGCAAACGCTTGGTCGTCGGGGAGCGCGGTCGGCTTTACCTCGGGAGTAGCGTACACGTCGACCTTGCAATCGGCGGGGATGCTGTCGACCGCGGGCCCGCCGGGCGGCGTCTTATCCAGGGGAAACAGGCTGAGCGACGCGGTGATGCCGGCCGATTTCGGATCCGCGAAGAAGGCTTTCAGGGCCGAGCTTACGGGATCCCATTTCTTGGTGCGATCGCCGTGCTGACCGTCACCCATGCTGCCCGACTCATCGAGCAGGAACACCAAGTAGACGGGAGCAAGCTCCGCTTCTTGCGTCGCGGAAGCGCAGCTGTCGGTACCGCCCGTGCCGGCGCCGCTATCGTCTCCGCCGAACGAGAGGTCGTTGCCGGTCGCGGCGGTGCCGTTGCTGCCGGCGGCGCTGCTGCGGCCGCCCAGGTCGATGGTGCCGGCGGTGCTGGACGTGCCGGCGGTGCTGCTGCCGCCAGCGCCGTCGACCATGCTCTCCGGTAGCTTGTCTCCGCAGGCGGCTGCTGCCAGCGCGACGCCGGCCACGGCCGTGAGCGATCCAAACCAGGATGATAGTCTCCGCATGCGGCTCATTGTAGGCAGTGAAGGTGTAGCGACCATGAAAAACTCGTGCGTTGCCCGAGATAGGTATTCGCTCCACGGGGGGAGTGAGACGCTCGCTGACTCAGCCTTACATGCGCCCGCGCGCTTTCGAACGCGCGCGCACACTCGCGCTCTCTTGCGGATCACGCGCGCGGAAGCTCGAGCTGACGCACGCCGCCGCGGCGCGCGAACGCGACCGTTCGCCCCAGGCGACGCCGAGAAATTACGTGAAAGCCGACGAAATACGAAAAGATCACACGCGTCGTTCGGCAACGCGATCGACGGCGCTGGCGGGCTGGTGTACGAGCGTGCCCATGAAGACAGGGATTGTCACGAGTTGTGCGCTTCTGGGTTTCGTCTTGGCCGCGTGCGCCAGCCAGCCCGCCGAGCCCGCGGCGGCGCCCGAGGTTCCTCCGGCCTCGCCCCCAGCGGCTGAAGCATCGGCGGCTCCCGCAGATGCGCCGGCCGCCGCTGACTCGGCCGCCACTGCCACGGCAGCGCCGCGCAGCATCGAGGTGCCGATCGAAGCCAAGAGCGGCTCGAAGCTCACGGGCAAGGCCGTGCTGACCGAGACCGAGGGCGGCGTTCACGTGGTGCTCACGCTCGAGGGCGTCGAGCCCGGCGAGCATGGCGCACACGTGCACGAGAAGGGCGATTGCAGCGCGCCGGACGGCGCCAGCGCCGGCGGTCATTTCAACCCGATGAGCAAAGATCACGGCCTGCCCGGCGCCGACAAGCGCCATCTCGGCGATCTCGGCAACATCACGATCGGCAAGGACGGCAAGGGCTCGCTCGACATCACGGCGCCGGGCGCCAACCTCAAGGCCACCGACACAGCGTCGTTCGTCGGCCGTGCGATCATCGTTCACGCCAAGAAAGACGACGGCGGCCAGCCGGTTGGCAATGCCGGCGGGCGCGTCGGCTGCGGCGTGATCAAAGGCTAGCTAGCGCCGTCTCGAGCTCCGCGAGCAGGGCTTGAGTTTGCTTCAAGCCTTGCTCTGCGGCCTCGACCTCGCTGCTCAGCCGCGACAGCTCGCGCTCTTGGGCGGCTTTCAGCGCCCGGGCTTCGCGCAGCTTTTCCGACAACCGTTCGCGCTCGGCCTTGCGTCGCCTTTCCGCCTCCGCCTCGGCGCGTCGTCGCTCGGCTTCGGCCGCCCGCACTGCGGCGGCGTCGGGTCGCGGCGGTTTGGGCGGGGACACCGCCGCCGATGGGGCGAAACCAAGCGCCTCGAAGCCGGGCGGATCTCTATCGGCCGAGAGCGCCCCCGGAGGCTCGGGATCAAAACCGCCCGAAGCGGCGATCGCCGACAGCGTCGTGACGACCCGTCGCAGCGTCGCTTCGCTGGCGGCGTTCCCGGCGTCTTGCAGGATGCGTGCGGCTTGTTCGCGCAGCGCCGCCAGCGCCTCGCGGTGCCCGCGCGCGGCTTCGCGATCGCCTAGCTTGACCTGCGCCGCTGCCTTCAACAAGGCGTCGAAGCGCGCGCGCTCTCGCCACCAAAGCTGGTTGACGGCCCACGCCGAGATCGGCGGCCGCGCGAGCTTGACGATCCGCGCCGCCGCGTCCTTGTCGCCGGCGGCCTTGCGCTCGTTCGCCAGACGTTTGCGCTCCGCGACGAAGTCTCCAAACGGCGCTTGGTAGAGAGCGGCGACGGCGTCGGTCTCAGCGCTCATGGCTTTCAGCTCCGGAGCCGGCCTGGTGGCAAGAGCCGCGCCTTTGCCCCCCGAACCGCCTCAAATCGCTCGCTTTCGTTCGTAGTGTAGGCCGACGACGCCGCTTTCGTACGGCGTCGCCGACCTCAGCTTGAAGTCGAGGCGAGCCCCCTCCGGGATCAGGCGCTTCCCGCCGCCCAAGATCAGCGGGTAGAGCAGCAGATGCAGCTCGTCGACGAGATCGTGCTCGAGCAGTGTGCGTACCAGCTCGTGGCTGCCCTCGGTCAGGATGTTCTTCCCCGGCTCCGCCTTCAGCTTGGTAACCGCGCTGGCGACGTCATCGCGGATGATGGTCGTATTTCGCCAGAGCGGCTTTTCGAGCGTCTTCGACACCACGTACTTCGCGGGCGCGTTCATCATGTCACCGAAGAAGTCTCCCGCAGGCATCGGCTCGAAGGCCCCCGCGTGGATCACGTAGGTCTTTCTTCCGAGCAGAAAGGCGTCCGTATCTTGCATCATGGCGCCGAATGCGGCGCCGATCGCGTCGTCCCAGTACGGCATCGTCCAGCCGCCGTGCTCGAAGCCGCCTTCCGTATCTTCGCTGGCGCCGCCGGGCGCTTGCATGACGCCGTCGAGCGAAAGGAACTCCGAAACGATCAATTTGCGCATGGGTCTCCTCGAACTACTGGTTTTGGGTCGCTCGGCTCCTCGCCTTGCGGGTTCTGCTACAGCGACGAACGGGCCGAAACCGGATCGACAGACCGAGCGCTTATTTTCGCGGGCGAGCGGCCGACCCCCGAGCCAGCGCGCGAAGCGCCCGGAGACGTGGGCGCCGCTGCGCAGGACCCCCTCCATGCCCCAACCATTTCCGTGATCAGCGGCGAACGCTCCTCGGGCCGCCTCTGGCGCCGGGAAAAAGCCGTAGCTTTTGAGCGCGCCGGGGTATCTTGCGGCGCGCGCTCACGCCGATCGGGCGAACGGCGACGGTTTGAGCCAGATGCGCGGTAGCGTGTCCGCGAACGGCACCAAGTTTCGCTCGGGGGCGGCTAGATTGCTCGGCGTTTTCGGCGTGAAGGTGGTCACTTCCTCGATGACCTCCACGCCGCTGGTTTCGATCACCACGGGGGTTTGGTGGGCTCGATGCGCGGCCATGGCGGGGGTGACTGCATAGGGCGGGCCAATGCGGCGCCGAAGCGCCGGCTCGAATTTCGGTGACACCGGATAAGCGCGCGATGGTCGCCGCCGCTACGCATCGCGCGCCGCCTGCCGTGAACGGTAGGACGTGTCCCTGAATTGCTGGTCTCGCCGTAAACGTGCCCGCTACGGGCACGTTTACGGGCACGCCGAGCGCTCCCAATTTAGGGACACGCCCTCTAGTTCCAGTTGTCGATTTTCAGGTCGCCAGGCGCCGGCTTGCCACGGCCGGTCTCGACGAGATCGCGAAGACTGAGCAAGAACGTCGCCCATTTCATGCTGCAGTGGGCCATGAACTCGGCCGCTTCGCGCCAATTCGTGTGGGCGAAGCTCACGATTGTTTGGTCGCCTTGCGACGAAAGACCGAAGCTCAAGTTCGTTCCGACCCATTCGCTCGGGCCTTCGCTGAAGCGCCAGCTCACGACCTGGTCGGGAGTGACCGAAGTGACGTCGGCGACCATCATTCCGATCTGTTCACCTTGCGGGTTTCGGAAACGAAACGTCATCGCCCCGCCCGGCTCGGGGTCTCCTGTCGTCTCTTTCGTCCACCAGCCAGCCACGCCCTCGATCGTCGAGAGCGCCGCGAAAACCTTCGAGATGGGTGCTTTGATTCCAATGCGATGAATGATGTCGACCATGTTGGCTCCGTTGAGGCGAGATGAGAGTGTTTAGCGCCGCGCATCGGCAGCGGTGAGTAACAACCACGTCGCGAAATCGCAGCCGGGCCGAAGCGAACGATCAGTGCCACTACTACGACGGCACGCTCGCCCTGCTCGCCCTGCTCCACGTGAGCGTCACGTCGGCCGTTGGAGGCGTCGGTGACCTGTGCTAGCGGATAGCGGGCGATGGCCAGCATCTGCCTGAACATGATCGTCAAGAACGAGACGCGCGTGATCAAACGCTGTCTCGACTCCGTGCGCCCCTTCATCCACCACTGGGTGATCGTCGACACCGGTTCGACCGACGGCACGCAGGAGCTCATCCGCCGCGAGCTGGCCGACATTCCCGGCGAGCTTCATGAACGGCCGTGGCAAAACTTCGGCGCCAATCGCAGCGAAGCGCTACGGCTCGCCAAGGGCAAAGCGGACTACGTGCTGATCATCGACGCCGATGAGGAGCTGGAGGTCCCGCCCGGCTTCAGCATGCCCGAGCTCCGCGCCGACCAATACATGCTCTTACACCGGCGCAAAGACTGGCCGGATACGGCGTGGGAGCTCGGTACGCTGGTCAAAAGCGCGCTTCCGTGGCGTTATCAGGGCGTTTTACACGAAGTGATCTTGTGCGACGCGCCGCACGATATGCAGCTGCTTACGGGACCGCTGGTGTGGGGTCACTTCGACAGCGCGCGCAACGTCGATCCCGCGATCAAGTATGGCAACGACGCGCGGATTCTCGAAGAGGCCCTGATCAGCGAGCCCGACAACGCCCGCTACGTGTTCTATCTCGCGCAGAGCTACCGCGACGCCGGCCAGCCTGACGCGGCGATCACCGCCTACGAGCGGCGTGCCAAGATGGGCGGCTGGGAAGAGGAGGTCTACTACTCGCTCTACCAAGTGGGGGCGCTGGCCGAGGGCAGGGGCTGGGAGTGGTCGCGCGTGCTCGACGCCTACCTGCGTGCCTACGGCTCGCGTCCGTGCCGCGCCGAACCGCTCTGGGCTTGCGCGGTACACTACCGATGCGCGTCCGAGTGGCCGCAGGCGGAGCTGTTTGCTCGCGCGGCGGCAGCGATCCCGCGGCCCAAGGATCTTTTGTTCGTCGATGACGGCGTGTACAAGTGGCGCGCGCTCGACGAGCTGGCGATCGCAGCATACTGGCTGAATAAGCGCGATGAAGCGCGGCAGATTAATGAGCGCCTGCTGTCGGAAGGTCACGTGCCTGAGTCGGAGCGGCCGCGGATTCAGAAGAATCTCGCTTTTTCGCTCGCGTGAGCGAAGCCCTGCGCCTCGAGCGCGCGGACAGAAGTCATGATCGCCGCGCCGCCGACGATCATGACTTCTGCGCGTCTTCAGGGGCTTCAGGGCTGGGCGCCGGTGCCGCCGGCGCCCGTGCCACCCGCGCCGGTCGCGCCCGTGCCACCTGCGCCGGTCGCGCCCGTGCCGCCTGCGCCGGTCGCGCCCGTGCCGCCTGCGCCGGTCGCGCCCGTGCCGCCTGCGCCGGTCGCGCCGGTGCCGCCTGCGCCAGTCGCGCCGGTGCCGCCTGCGCCAGTCGCGCCGGTGCCGCCCGCGCCGGTTGCGCCGGTGCCGCCCGCGCCGGTTGCGCCGGTGCCACCGCTTCCGGTCGCACCCGTGCCGCCGCTTCCGGTCGCGCCGGTTGTGCCGCCGGTGCCAGCGGCTCCGCTCGCCGCGGTGCCAGCGGCGCCCGCCGTGGCGCTCACACCCGCCGTGCCGCTGGGGCCGGGGTTGTCATCGGAACCGCACGCGATAGCGACGCTCGCGGCAATGAGAGAATAGGCAGCAAGGGAACGGGATGAGGTCGACATCGCGGGAATCGTTAATCACGCGCCGTCCGGCCGTAAAGGGCGAAGTAGGCGGCCGGCTGGGGGCTCCGCCGAATTCATCGAGGAGGGGCAAAAGAGCGCGGTCTTGGTGCACTAAATGCCATATTTCCACGAAAATCGCGTTGCACAACGCCGGTGGGTGGTAGCCAAATGACTCATTCGCGGCCGAAATATTTCTACTGGCGGCAGCACACCACCGTCACGTTGCCGCTCGGGGCTGCGTTGCCCGTTGCGTGCGGAGCGCTCGCCACGCTGCAGCTACCGGGCGTCAACGAATACTCGGCGCCCGCGCTGTTGGGGCGAACGTTGCCTGGACCGAGATCGAACGGCCTGCAGCCGCCGCCGAAATTGTATTCGGCGGGACCCACGCAGTTGTCGCCGTCGCTGACAGTCACGGTGCCGGTGCAGGTGCCGCCGCTCACGCTGCTGCAGGCGCACGCAGAGCAACCGCGATCATCGGAGAACGTGGCGTAAAGTGGCTCATGAGGAGCGGGGTAATCGGCAGGACATGCGGGCGGTGATTGCGCCTCGAGAATCACGCTGAAGACGCAGAGCCGCGACACATAGGGTGCCGGCGGCGGCGGCGCGCAGACCTGCGCCGGATCGTCGCAGGTGCGCGCGTTACTCGATTCGCAGATTCGCGCGTCCCACTGCCAGCTCGCGGTGGCCGGCATCGTGACCGTCGGTTGGCACGAGCCGCCCGTCGCGACCGGCATCGCGGCGCGCAGCGAGCCTTGGCTTCCGCAATTGCCGCTGACTGAGTCGCACGAGTGAACGGAGGTGGTCGCGCAGGGCGAGGCGCAGCCCATGTCAGTGAAGAGCTCCAGCTTCGTGCCCTGGTCGCAAACCTGCCCTTCCGCCGCGCACGTGCACTTGCATGCGCTTGCGGGCGCGTTCAGCCCGCGATGCACGTCGGTCGCGCTGGGGAAGTCGGGCGGACAGCTGGGGACCGCGTCGGGCACGCTCGAGCCCTTGCCTTCCCAGAACGCGATCGGCCCTTGCCAACCACCGCTAGCGCGCGGCACGCACGCTTCCGGTTCGCACGGCACGCTGGGACCCGGCTCCTCTCCGCCGACCCCAGCCAGGTTGCGTCCGGCTTCGCCGGCGTCGTTGGGTGCTCCCGCCGGCGTGGGCGGCATGCCTCCGATCGCGGCGCCGCCGTCCCCACCATTGCTGCCCCCGCCACTCGCCACATGGAAACCCGGGAACTGACAGCCGGGCAGGCACGAGCTGAGCAAGGCGCTGATCATCCCCCCGAGCACCACGGCTCTGACGCACAAACGACGCGCCGCGCCCATCGAGCACAACCTAACACGACCTCACGAGCACCACAGGCGCTCGCGACTTTCTTGGCTCGCCAGTGTGGGTAGGTGTGGGGAGCGCCGGCCGATTTGCGGTCATTTGCGCGGTATGGAAAGGATCAAGGTGAAGATCGTCGCGTGCGGCAAGCGGGTCGCCTGGCGCTCGTCCCCGAACGATCGCGCCGCCAGCCGGCGCGCGCAAGCTGGGGGTACGGCGAGCCGGCTTCGTGGCGCGTGGCGCCGACGAGCGTCGCAAGGCCGCTCTTGGCGGGCCCGCGACCGAGCTCGCCTGCGCCTCGAGCGGCGCAGCTTCGCGCGCTGCTCGCGCGCACTAACCGCAGCTCGCGGTTGCCGATGCGCGCCTCGAAGCGCGGGCAGCCGCGCACGACGCGCGGTCGCGACGCGGCGGCGGTTGCCGTCTCGTGGACGAGCTTCGGACTCGAGGCAATTTGAGACGACGCGATTTGCCAGCTTCTGCGCGGCGGCGTTCGGAGTAGGCTCGGCCGCAGAAAGAAGGGGCACTCATGCGCAATCGGCGTCGTTGGGCTTTTCGGACGTGGAGCATCGCGTGCTGTTTGATGGCATGCGTTGGCGTTTCGCTGACCGGCTGCAGCGACGACGACGACGAGGCTGTCGCGCCCGGCAGCAGCGGCGCGAGCGGCGCCGGCGCCACCGAGGCACAGAAGCTCCTGATCTTGCACACGAATGACCTGCATTCCCACCTCGAAGGCTTTGCGCCCGAGCACGACTACACTCCCCTGAGCCCCAACGACGACGACACGGTGGGTGGCGTCGCGAGACTCTCGTCGGCGATCGGTGCGGCCCGCGCCCGCGCCGCCAAGGACGACACGCCGGTGCTCTTGCTCGACGCGGGCGACTTCATGATGGGCACGCTCTTCGAGCTGCTCGCGAGCACGCAGGCGCCGGAGCTTAGCTTGATGCAAGCGCTCGAGTACGACGCCACCACGCTCGGCAATCACGAGCTCGACTGGACCCCCGCCGGCTTGGCCGCGATTCTGGCGGCTGCCAAGCAGCAGGGCGTGACGGTGCCGATCGTCGCTAGCAACATCCAGTTCAGCGACACCGACGACGG
>Ga0164241_10002156_pt1 | contig 22018 bp, 16 predicted proteins | sample OricomyardsoilBY_FD_108780 | JGI IMG/M metagenome (GOLD analysis project Ga0164241, IMG submission 108780) | Backyard soil microbial communities from Emeryville, California, USA - Original compost - Back yard soil (BY) | ecosystem: Environmental > Terrestrial > Soil > Unclassified | place: USA... | reverse complement strand
TAATCGGCCCGCCGCAATACTCGCCGCTGTTCGAAGCGCGCGACGCGGACGAGACGTTCAGCGATCGACGCGCGATCTGCTCGGCGATCATCGACTGGGTGGACCCGGATCAAGATCAAGCGATCTGTGACCCGTCGTCCACGACCGCGCAACAGACCGCCTCTGAAGACTCGTTCTATCAGCTGCTCAAGCAACCATACAAGCGCAAGAACGCGGCGTTCGACAGCCTCGAGGAGTTACACCGCGTGCGCGGCGTGGGTGATGACTTTTGGGCGACGTTCATCGATCCGAATCCGGACGTGCCCGACAAGCGAATCGTGACGGTCTGGGGGCAGGGTGCGGTGAACGTAAACACGGCCAACCCGCAGACGTTGCTCGCCATTGCCTGCCAGGCGTCGAACAACCAGGCGCTGATGTGCACGGACGCGAACGAAGCCCAAAAGTTCATCATGGCCATGACCATGCTGCGCTCGTTCATGCCTGGCCTGCCGGTGTTCAAGAACGCCAACGAATTCGTCAGCGCGCTGCAACAAACCAACCAGGCGCAAACTCCGGGAACGCCTGCGGCTGGTGGTGCCGCCGTTCCTGGCCTGGGAGGCGGCGGGAATCCGATTCAGATGATCATGCAAGCCATGGGAATTTCGAAGGTTCCCGTCTTGTCTCCCCAAGAGACCGCGAAAACAGTTACGACCGAAAGCAAGGTCTTCAGCATCTACGCGACCGGCTACGTCCACTCCGGTCAGCGCGAGAGCACCGTGCGCATCCACGCGGTGGTGGACTTTCGCGGCGCACCCGCGCCACAGAACCTGATCGCCGACATGCTTGCCAAGCTCGGTCAGGGCGCGACGGGGCTGCCGGGCGGGGCGGGGGTTCAGCCGCTCACGCCGGCCCCCGCGGGCAGCGCTACCGGCACCGGCACTTCCGATCAACCCCAAGGGATCCCGAGCGTATTGAAGCCCGGTCCCGGAGGGAATGTCGTCTACTATCGCGTCGATTGACGCAGATCCTGGTCCACGGAAAAGAGCATAGAGTCAAAACCCCATGGCACGGTACATCGGAATCGACATTGGCTCGACGCACGTGCGGGCGCTACTGCTCAGCACGGGCTATAAGCGCGTCGCGATCGAGGCAATCAACGAAGTAGCAATCGACTCGGTCGAATCCTTGGAGCGCGCGATCGCGGTCTGCGCGACCCCAATGCTGCCGCACTCTGACGGTGTGGCAACGGCGATCGACGGCGACAGCATCTTCGTCCACCGCCTCGAGTTGCCGCTGACTGCGCGCAAGCAGATCGACGCAGTGTTGCCGTTCGAGCTCGAATCGCAAGTACCGGTCGACATGAGTGAGCTGGTCTACGACTATCGCGTCTTGCGCGGTGAGCCGAACGCGACGGCAATCGAGGTAATCGCCGCCTTGGCTCGCACCGAGCAAGTCAAGGAGCGCATCGAGGTCGTCAAGCGAGCCATCGGTCGCGAGCCCGAGCGCGTGAGTTGCGGTCCCCTCGTGCTCGGCAATCTGTCCCTCGTCGCACGCGAACTCGCGAGTAAGAACCCGGTCGCGCTATTGGATTTGGGCAGTAAACGCACCGAGGTTGCGGTGTTGAGCGAGGGCGAGCCGGTGTTCGTCCGCACGCTGTCGCGAGGTGTGGCGGGGTTGCCGGAGAGTGCCGCAGGGCTCATCGCCGAGCTTCGGCAGACGTTTCTGGCTTTCCTCGCCACCACGGATCTGACCGTCGAGTCGGTGATCTTGCTGGGTGGTGGCGCAGCGGCCGCTGGTGCGGACCAATATCTGAGTCACGAACTCGGCCTGCCCGTCCGCGCATTGCCGGCGCTTCAGCTGGAGGCCGTGCCCGATATCGAAGCCGCGTTGCCGCGCTTTGCCAAAGCGCTTGCGCTCGCCGCTGGGCTTTCCGGCAAGGCCGTCGATCTGAATCTGCGCAGTGGGCCGCTCGCCTTCCAACGTGGTTTCAGCTTCTTGAAGGAACGCGCGCCGCTGATTGCGGGGCTCGTCGCGGCCACCTTGGTCAGCTTCCTATTCTCGAGCTGGGCCGACTTACATGCGTTGGCCCAGGAACATGAAGAACTCACCAAGGCGTTGGCCGTACAGAGCCAACAAGCGTTGGGCGAGGAGCTGACCGATCCTGCGGCCGTAGCCGAGGCCATCGAGCGGGCCAAAGCCAAAGAAGAGCCTGATCCCATGCCGCACATGGATGCTTTCGACGTGATGGTCGAGCTTTCGAACGCCGTCCCGATGGCCGTGACGCACGATGTCGAAGAGCTCGATGTCGACCACGCCCACGTCAGGATCAACGGCATCGTCCCGACTACGAAAGACGCCCAAGATCTTTCGACTAAATTCGCCGAACATCGCTGCGTTTCTGGCTCGAAGATCGCGAAGGTCAGCCAGGTGGTCGGTGATACTCGCCAGAAGTACGTGCTCGAATTCGAGCTGAAATGCCCGGAAGACTCGGGCGTGAAGAAGAAAACGAAGGCCGCGGAAGCGTCCAGTGAGGACAAGCCGTGAATATCAGCGACCGATTCGCGCGCCTGGTTCCACGCGACCAGCGCATCGTGAATATCGCGCTGCTCGCGCTGGGTGTCGTCGTGGTGGTGCTGTTGCCGCTGTCGCTCACGATCCTGGCGCATTCCAAGAGCAACGAGAACGAGGCTTTGGCTGCTGCCGCCGACAATATCCGCGACAGTCTGGACCAGATCGAAAAGACGAAGCTGGAAAAGGCAGTCACGGTCGGTCGTTACTCGAGTCCTGCTCCGCCGCTGGCAGCATTTCTTGCGGGTCTTGCCAGCGAAGTCGGCATCGAGATCCCGGAGAGTCAGGATCGCCAGGCCGTACCGCACGGCAAGCGCTACTCGGAGCGCTCGACCAAGATGAGTCTGCACAAGGTGGGCATGCTGAAGCTCGCCAAGTTCATGGAGCGCATCGAGCAATCGGGGAGTCCGATTCGGATTTCGGTGCTGAACATCCGCAAGCGCGGACCCGAGCCGGACATGTACGATGTCGACATGACGATCAGCGCGTTCGATCGCATCGCCAGCACGGAAAAGCCAAAAAAGCCGGCGGAAGCGCCGGCAAGTGAGGCCAAGCCGTGAACGCGAAGCAAAAACGAATCTTGCGCTACGTCGGCTACGCCGCGTTCTACTTGTTTGCGTTGGTGTTCTTCGCGTTCGTCACGTTTCCGTTCGACCGGCTGCGAAATCGCATCCAAAACGAGTTCAACGCCAGCCAAACCGGTCCCAACCCTCTGACCCTGCGTTTGGGCCACCTGAGCTCGTATTGGTTCAGTGGGGTCCGGGCCGACGAGGTGGACTTGATCTCACCGCCCAGTCCGGTTCCGCCGGAAGATCCCAGCAAACCGAACAAACCCAAGGTAATGCGGGTCGATACGTTGCACGCGCGCGTATCGCTCCTGCGCTTGCTGTTCGGGACCGTGCACGTGAACTTCGGCGCGGAAGCTTTCGGCGGTGAGGTCTCCGGGTTCACGTCCAATGCCGACGGCGGGCGCAAGCTCGAGGTTGATATCGAAGACCTGGGTCTCGCCAACGCGCCCCTGCTCGCGGACATGCTCGGCCTACCGATCGGCGGTTCACTCGCCGGCCACGTCGAATTCCTGTTGCCCGAAGGTAAGTTGAGTAAGGCCGAGGGCAAGGTCGACCTGAAGTTCTCGGGTCTTTCGGCTGGCGACGGCAAGACCAAGGTGCTGAACACGATCGCGCTGCCCAAGGTCGAGGTCGGAGATTTGACCTTGAAGGCTACGGCCACGGCGGGCGCGCTGAAGGTCGATCAGCTCAGCGCGGTGGGTAAAGATCTCGACCTGCAGGGAGATGGCAGCGTTCGCCTGCGGGACACTTTCGATCAAAGCGTGCTCAGCCTGAACGCTCGGTTCAAGTTCAACGACCGCTTCACCAACAAGGACGACATGACGCGCAGCTTGTTCGGCGCGCCAGGCTCGTCCGTGCCAGCCCTGTTCGACATGGTGCCGCAGAACAAGCACGCCAAGCGTCCGGACGGCTTCTACGGCTGGCGTGTGAATGGCACGTTCGCGCATCCCACGTTCGTTCCTGGCAACGGCGCGGCGGCAACACCCGGCAGCACTCTGTAGCGACCGCGTTCACCCGCGTCCTCGTCTCGTGTGAGACGAGGACGACGCGGGGCGAGGTGAGTGTCAGCTATCGACGGCGATTTGAAGCCGCTGCCTGATCTCCAAATACTGCGAGCTCACCGCGAACAACACGAGCTCCCGGAAGCGCTCGTCGAGTGACACGGCGCTGGAGCTCTCGTCCGAGGCTTTGACCACCTGCGCGGCGGTCTCGAGATCGTGCGCCAAGACGAAGCCTGCGCGATCCGCGGTTAGATCCACGGCGGCTACCCAGCGCTTCAAATCCAACGCGGCGCCGGACGTGAGCAACTTCGCGACTACACGCGTCAGCTGATCGCGCGATTGACCGACCAAGCCGGCTTCCAGTGCGCCGTAGGCCTCGTTCACGGCGCCCTCGAGCTCCGGCGCCACGGGGAACTGCGGCGAGGTGAGCTTGATCGCGGCAAAGAACCAGGCTCGTAGCGCCGTGCCCGAACCCAGCAAATGTCGCAGGTACAAGCCAGGTCGGAAGAAGCTGAGCTGGCGACCGGCGATGAAAGCAGCGGGTTGCAGCGGCACGTCGGGGCGAAGCGCGGTCTTGCCAAGTACGAGCGAAGGATCGCTCGCAAACAAGAACGAAATACCGCCGGGATCGGCGCGGTTCTCGTACGCTGGTGGCAAGGCAATGCCGAGTACGCCCGCGGCGTAGTAGAGGCTCTGGCAGACCGGCGCCGTGTGGTTTCCAATGTCGACTGCGCTGGTCGGGTCGTAGCCTAGCTCTTGCACCGGGCGGCTGCGTCGCGCGACCACAATCGGCTCGATCAGGGCGAACACGCTGGTCAACAGCGTGTCCGCTTGCGGATGCATCACCAAATCGAGCCAGTTATCCTCCGAGAATGCGGCTTGCGCGGGTGCCGCACTGTCCGAGCGCATGCGCTTGTAGAAGCGTTCTTCGTCTGGCTCCGCCAGATTCAAGACCGAGAGCGCCTGGCACAAGCACCAAGAAGCGTCCGCTTGTTTCGTCTCGGTGTAGAGCCGGCGCAGGGTCTTGTATGAATCATGGCGATACGGGTTCTGACGGAGCAGCACCGCTTGCGCCGCCACGGCCTTATCCAAGTATCGGCCGGGATCCGTGACGTACAGGTTGCTCAGGTGCTCGGTGCGCTCGCGGTTGTCTGGATCGAGCGTTTGGGCGGCCTCCAGCGCATCAATGGCTTGATCGATGTGGCCGAGGCCCTTTTCGTACAATTCACCGAGGGCCGTGAAGGTTTGGAGCATGCCCGCATGGTCGTCAGCCGCGCTCGTGTAGGAGAGTTTGTGCTTCAGCCAGCGCTCGACCGCGGCGTGATTGCCGCGTGCCCGTTCGAGCTCCACAGCTTCGTTGAGCGCCTTGTCGAAGCCTGGTTCGATCGCCAAGACTTGTTCGTAAAACTCCAGCGCGCGCGCGGGCTCGCCGATTTGGCGGGCGGTGACGATCGCCGCAGTATGCAAGTATTTGACCTTTTGCTTCGGCTCGTCCACGAAATCGGCCAAGCGAATCACGACCTCGACTAGTTTGTTCCAGTCTTTTTCCTCGCTGTAGAGCTGCATCAGCTTGCTCAATAGGCGGCGGTCGTCGGGGTGTTCCTCGAGCGCGGCGACGAAGCTCTTGGCGGCGAGCGCGCGATCGTTCAACTTGGCCGACGCGAGATCACCGATATCGATCAGCAGCTGCACGCGCTCGTCGCCCGTCGCGCTGTCCAAGTGGCGCGTCTTGACCTTGATGGCTTCGGCCCATTTCTCCTGGGCTTCGTAGACCTTGGCCAGCGCAATCAGCGGCTCGCTCGCGCTCGGGTCGAGATCCGAGGCCTCGTTGAGGGACGCGAGGCTGCCGTCGATGTCACCCGACAGCCGTAGCGCCTCGCCGTAGCGGTAGTGCGCTTTGACGCGAGTGTCCGCGCTGAGCACGTTCGAGAAACGCGCTAGCAGATCGCGATACAGTTCTGCCGCGCGCTTCGGAGAGCCGTGCTCGAAGCTAACTTGTGCGACGCGCGCGAACGCATCCGAATCGTCAGGCGCGATGCGTAGCAGCGTGTCCATCGGCGCGAGGGCCTTTTCCGTAGAGCCCGTTTGGCTCAGTGCGTCGACGTACCGCACCAGGATGCGCGCCGCTTCTTTCTTGTCGAGCGAGTCCGCTCGGGCCGCTAGTTCGCCGTAGGGGACCGCAGCTTCGATGAAGCGCTTCGCGTCGAACGCGATATCGCCGAGCACGGTCAGTGCGTCCAGATTCGTCGGGTCGAACGCGAGCGCGCGCTTGGCAGCTTCTTCTGCGCGCTTGTCGTCCTTCATGCGCGCTTTGGCCAAAAGCGCCATTTGGCCGCACAGGCGGGCCTTCGACAACTCACCCTCTGTCTGTGCAATCTCGCGCTCGAACAGCTGAAGTGCGGCGTTCAAATCACCGCGTGCCGTGTATGCCTCGCGCAACGCGGCCGCTGAGGTTGCGTCCTTCGGGTTGGCGTCTAGCGCGCGCTTGTAGCGCTCGATCGCGCCATCGCGGTCTCCGCGCGTTTCCAACATCTTCGCTGCGCGAATGAACTGTTCGGCTTTCGCCTCGGCGCTCGTGGCGCGACTGGCCAGGGCTTCGAGCGCGGCAAGCGCTGCGTCGGCGTCACCTGTCGATTGCCGCAGATGCGCGAGTGCTTCGAGGGCACCGGCGTGCTGAGGGTCGATCTCGAGCACTGCGTCGTAGGCGACCATCGCGCGTTCCGGGGAACCGATTTGCTCCGAGAGGACTTTGCCCCGCTGGAGCAGCAGCGTGAGTCGCTTCGGCCCTTCGGTGACGAGCTTGAGCTGGCGTTCGTATAGCGCCGCCACGTTTTCCCAGCGATCCAGAGTGCGGTAGTGGCGAATCAACGTAGTGATCGCGTTCTCGTTTGCCGAATCGAGCGACAACACTCGCTCGAGCGCGTCCGCCGCTTTCTCGTGGTTGAGGAACTCCTCGTCGTAGATCGCGGCAATGCGCTCCCAGAGCGCCACTTTTTGGCGCGGCGTGGCAGCCACTTCCACCTGTTGGGTGAGGTTTTCGAGCAAATCTTGATAGCGACCGAGTTTGGAGTAGAGCCGGTCGAGTCCGCGCAGCGCCTCGAGGCTCGTGGGATCCAGCTCCGCCGCGGCTTGGAAGCGCTTCAGCGCCTCGGCGTCATCGTGCAGGCTGGTCTCGTAGACCTCTGCGATCCGACACAACGTCTTTTGCTTGTCGTCACCACGCTGCGCATCGGCGCGACGCTCCAGGATCTTCACGAAACCCTGGTAATCGGCGGTGCGCTCGTAAATGCGCGCGAGTGCGTCGCTGGCCTTTCCCTGGCCTGGATCTTCACTGACGATCTGTTCGTACAGCGAGCGCGCGCTCTCCGTGTCATTCAGGCGCAGTTCGAGCAGCTCTGCGGCCTCGGCGCGCAGCTCGCGCGCCTGCGCGGGCGACGCCGCAGCGTCGGCGCGTCGCGTAAGCACCATGCCGAGCTCCGACCATTGCTGCGCCTTGCGGTAGATTTCGGTCATGCCCTCGAGGGCGACCTCGTCGGCGGGCTCGCGCTCGACGACCGCTTGAAAGCAGGGCAGAGCCAGATCGGGTCGCTTGAGCCGTTCGACGTACCAGTGCCCTACGCGATTCCAGATCGCGTTGCTGGTATCGACGTCGACGTCTTCATCCTGGGCGCTACTCGCGCAATTCGAAAGGACTTCGCCCCACGCCTCTTGGTTGTTGCCGGCGAGCCGTTCGATCTCGGTAACGACCGACGCCAAGCTCGGGTCTTCACACAGTGCTTGGGTGAACGCGACCAAGGCCTGCTCGGTGTCCTTGAGTTCGGTGCCGTACAGCTTCCCGATCTCGAACATGACGCGGGCGCGATCGCTCGCGCTGTCTGCTTGCTCGCTGCGCGCAAGCAGCATTTCGACGACCTCTTCGAACTTTCCGAGTCGACGCCGAGTATCCTCGAGCCCGGTCCAGGCGACCTGGTCGTCGGGATCCAGCTCGGTCAGTTGCAAGTAGAGTGCTTCAGCCTGGTCCAAATCACGCGCCCCGTCCGTGCACACGCGCGCGGCTCGAAACAACAGGCTCTTCTTCGTCTGCTTGTTGTCCTCACTGTCGATCGCGGAGGCGGCTTCGAGCAATGTTGCGAGCACGCGCCGCGCGTCTGCGCCCGCGTCGACGCTGGCTTCCAAGTCCAAGGCAGCGTCATCACTGCTCGGATTTTTCAGTAAGGCCTCGACCTTGAGCTCGAGCTCCGCGTCGCTGACGGTCGCTGCGGGAGGTCGGATCGACGCATGTCCTGCGTTTTCGAACAACGCGAGCACTTCACTCCCGCTCTTCGGTCGGCGCATCGGATCCTTGTCGAGCAGGCGCAAGATCAGGTCGTCCAGGTCTTTGGACACGAAGCCCGGCGGAGCCACGCTGCTCGGCGGCGGTGGCGTGAGCGTCAAGTGGGCGAACGCCGCTTCGAGCGCAGGCTTGTCACCGAACAGCGGCTTGCCACTGAAGATTTCGTACAACATCGCGCCGAACGAATAGACGTCACTCGCGGTGTCCGCGACCAGACCGCGGATCTGTTCGGGCGCGACGGTTCGCGGTGAGCCCACCGTAGAGAACAATTCATTGCGGCCGTTCACGACGCGCGCGCGAGCGCGCAAGCGATCCGTGCCCGCATCGACCAAGAGCACACGCTGCGCACCATCGGCGGCGCGAACCAAGAGCACGTTGTCGAGCCGGAGATCGCCGTGCGCGATGCGTCGGCCGTGGAGCGCCGAGAGCGGCTCCAAAATGCCGCGAATGACCAGCTTGGCCTCATTCAGATGCATCGGCCCAGAGCGCGAAATACGCAGCGAAAGCGGCACCGCGTCGCTGTGCGCGTGTGAAATCACGTGGCGGTCGCCGATCTTGTCGGCGCTCAACTCGCGGGGCAGTCCGTCATGGTCGATTTGAGCGATCAGGCGCGTCACGGTCAAATATCGCTGCAGTCCGCGCTGGTCGCGGGTCGCTTCGCGCCGGAGCACCTTGAGTCGGTAATCACTACCACCCTTGCGGCCCACGTAGGACATCGCGAGGCGACCTTCGCCGAGCTTGCGCGTGATGACGTACGGACCGAACTCGGAGCCGATCTTCAGCTCTTCATCGAGCGCGACGCCGGTTACGCGCAGAGCCAAAACCCGTTCGTTGACCTCGGCGCGCGTAGCCAGGAGCGCGTCACACAGCGCCTCTATCGCGTCGTGCTCGAGGCAATGCGCGGTGAGCGCGCCGGCGAACGACGCTTTGGCTGCCATTCCGCCGACGCTCTCTGGCTCGAACCCCAAGACGTCTCGGCTCAGCGAAAGCAGGTCGGGGAGCTCGAACAGACGCTCGAGCTCTGCACGCAGGATTTCGGTCTCGATCATGATGGTTGTTGTGTCTCGTAGCTGCTGTGGCTCGCTGCCGGCCGGGGGGCCCCCGCCCTGGCTAGACGAATAGGCCGAACCATAGCCGATTTCTGGCGCTGATTCGCGGCCTGTGAGAGCTTCAGTGGGTGAGTTCCGGGTCTCTCTTCGTACAAAGGGTAATGCCTTTGGCAGTCTTGGCGGTTGCCGCGATTTCGGTCCCCATGATGATGCTTTCTTCGACCGGTCTCCCGAGGCTCCAGGGGCTGCGCGAGGAAAAGGTTCGCGCCGACGACGAGGTGTCCCGCCTGTCCCAGCAGATTTGGGAGCTTCGCGCCGAGGTGGCTCGAATCAAGGACGATCCGGCTGCGGTGGAGCGGGCGGCCCGGGATGAGCTCGGCCTGGTTCGGCGCACGGAAGTCGTCTTTCAGTTCCACGACTGACGACGTCCGGTCAGATGACGTTGTGCCATTGAAGCGGGGCCCCTGCGCCCGCTACCATCGTGCCAGTGTCCGCAGAGCTAGCTCGCCGCCTGATCCACAGTGGAGCGTCGCCCGCGCAGGTGGAGGCAGCGCTTTTCGACGCAGTCAAACGCGGGGTCTCGTTGACGCAAGCGGTCAACGAACTCTATCCGGAGCTCGTCGAGTTGCTCGAACGCGCGCTGGATCGCAGTGATTTTCCAGCGATTCACACGGTTCGTCCGCTTGCAGATCTGGTATCCGCGCTGCCCGTTGGGATGTGTGAGCGGCTGCTCTCGTTGCCCGTGCATCGCGACGCGCGGAGCGAACGCGTCGACGTTGCATCGGTGGACGCACTCGACGGGCATGTCGCGAATGAATTCGCGTTTCACCTCGGGGTTCCTGTGCGGGTACTCAGAGCCCCCTTCGAAGGAGTCGTCGCGGCGCTCGAAAGCTTGCACGCTTCCGGTATCTTTCTCCCCGGGCTGTCGAGAATTCTGTCTGCCAAGCGCCCCTCGGGGAAGCCCGCGCCGATGCAGCCGTCCATTCCGCCCGTTGAGGAGCGGAGCGAGCCAGCTTTGCCTTTGATTCGTCGGTCATTGGCCCCAAGTCCGGCTTGGACGGCCGATTCGCCCGCGTTTTCCATCGTCGAGCCACCGGTCCCGACTGAAGAGGTGCTCCATGAGCCAGTGTTGAGCTTGGGGCGACCCAAACCGTTTGCACCGCCGGAGTTCGAGGCCGTCGGACCACCGTGGGCAATGGAATTCGAGGCCGCCGTGCAGATTCTCGATAGCGCCGACACCCCCGAGAGCGTCGTGAGCGGATTGTGTGAGGGGCTGGCGCCGGTGCGCGCCTTGGTCTTCGCCGTCCGGAGCGTAAGCTTCGACGTACGCGGGGGGAGTCCTGGTTTAGGTACTCCAAGCGAGCTCAGGGCGCTCAGCGTCCCCGCCGGCACGGGGAGTGTGCTCGACACAGCGACGCAAGTTGGGTTCTACCTAGGGCCGTTCGCACCCATCACTACGCTTGCAGTACTCGAGGCGAAGTGGGCCGCCGCTGTCGGTAGTGATTGCTATGCCCGGACGGTCAACGTCTCGGAACGCCCGAGCCTCGTCCTTCTGATGACCGGCTTTAGCGAATCGACTGAAGCTTCGCGTCGTGCGGATGTCCTAGCCCGCGCCGCCGGCAATGCTCTCGAGCGAATCGTGCGCATGCGCAAGCGAGGCTAAGCGCGCCGCGCACGAACTGTTGCTCTCAAACGCTGAGGGAGTCGGGCGTGCGACTGCTGCTCGCGCGTTGGCTGGCCGAAGCGTAATACTCGTCCAGCCAGTCTTCGAGTCGGTGCTCGGCCGCTTCTTCAGATAGGCCGCTGCGCTGCGCTAAGAAAGCCACGAAATCGAAGGGGGGGAACTCGGGGTGAGGGAGGGAGATCATCGGGGTTGGAGCCAGCTTTAGGGACGCTTCTACTCTGATCGCGTCTCAAGCATTTCTCGTGCCAATCGCGTGGCGATTCCGTTCCTCGAGGAATGCGAGCGTTTTCAGCGCGAGGGCGGGGCGAGTCAGTGGAGACAGGGCAAAAGCCGACACCCTTTCCCCACTGACTCGCCACAAGACCCCGACGACCAAGTCAGGCGCTCGGTATGGTGGTCGACCACTCGCGCATGGCCTGATCACCGGGGCGATCCACGTGCACCTTGTCATCGACCGAAGTCACCCAACTCATGGGGATGAAGTGATGCTGACCACTGGCATCTTTGGTCAGTTTGATTGCACTCTGTCCTTCGACGTGATCGACAGTTCCGAACTGCTTGTCCTTGGAACAGACGACGGGCATGTGGGGCTGAATTGCGTTCGTGTTCATCATTGGTTTCGCCTCCTGAGCTCGACAAAGCACTACCCGTGCCACCGCGTTCGTCAGACAGCGCGGGCGGCGCGGTCCGCGCGTGCCCGCCCTCTTTTTCCGGCCCGGTTCGGCTCAACGCGGGGGCGAGTCGAATGCAGCGATCACCGATGCAGGCGCTTGTACGAGCTCGATCAGCACGCCTTCGCCCGAGCGTGGGGCATCCTGACTCGGCTTTGGATGCACGAAACACACGTCGTGCCCGCTCGCGCCTTTGCGGATCCCGCCTGGCGTGAATCGGACTCCCCGCTCGCTCAACCAGCGGTGGGCGGCCTTCAAATCATCCACCCAAAGTCCGACGTGATTGAGCGCAGGTTCATGGACCTTGGGTTTTTGACTTGCATCGAGCGGCTGCATCAAATCGAGTTCGACCAGCCCGAGGCCGGCGCCGACCTCCAAGATCGCCTCAGAGACGTTTTCGCTCGCGCTCTCGAAATTGCCTCGCACCTGGAGGCCAAGCAGCCCCACCCAGAGATCGAGCAGCGGTTGCTTATCGAGCGCGCCGATCGCGATCTGCTGCACCCCTAGGACTCGAAATGGCCGCGCGCTCATCGCAGGTCAGGGAAAGCGAGCTTGGACGCCGCCTTGCAGCTCGAGGGTGGTGTGAATGGATCGCAAGACCCCCGTCGTCAATCCGGCGTCAACGAAGAAGCCCACGTAGCGCGCGACGTCGAATTGCGGGCCTGCCGCCAAGTGAAACAGCAGATCCTTCTTGTACTCCGGGTTGTATCCCGGGTGGCTGACCGTGCCGGCTCCGCCCTCGAACTCATAGGCGACGGCCGGGTCGATGAAGATTTTGAACGCGGAGTCACTCATCGTGTAGATGCGAGCGCCGGCACCGATGATCTTCACCGGCAACGTGTCGGTCTGCGATTCTCCAGAGAGCCCGAGTCGCGTGAAGATGTACGGCTCGAGAAAGTCGAGCGGCGCAAAACTGGCGGCGATGTCGATCGCCAACGGCGCGGCGTGACCGCAAAACTTTTGCTGATCCGCTGGTCCCTTCATGGCGTCGTATGGCGCGCACAGCGGTGACTGATCGTAGCGAAAGACCATGTTGTAGCCGCCGACCAACCCAACCCGTAGCCCGAACTGCCCAGCGTGTCCGAAGCTGTCCTTCTTCGGGGCCTCAGGTGTGGGTTCGGTTTTCTGGGGCTCGTTCTTTTCTGCGCGGTCGTCCGTGCCCTTTTCCGCAGGCTCGTCGCTCGTTACCTCAGCCGCCTGAGCCAGCCGGGGAAGGGAGCAAAGTAAGACCAAGAATCGCCAAGAATTGCGCATTTTCAAGGCCGCGAAGATAAACGATCTGCCGCTTGCTCGCTATCCCGCCCGCGCGCGACGCCGCGCAGGAACGGGGAAAACCAGAAACGGCAAAGGATCTTAGCGTTTGGCGGCGCGTGTCGTTCCGGCGTTGGTCCACTCGCGCTCGCTACCGAGAGCGACCCATTTCAAAGTCACGGGGCCCGCGCTGGTGCCCACGGCGGCTTGCCCTTCGCTGCCGAATGCACTTGGAGCGGGCAGGGAAAGTGTGGCTTCAGCGCGCAACTTGGGCAGCTCGGTTTCGTCGACGACGGTCGCCAAAATGCCGAGGCCGGCGAGCATCGGCACGATGCCGCTCGGGATGTAGGGAGCCACGATGGCGCGCACGGTGTCGCTCAGCTCGGAGGCGCGCCGCGCAAACCAACGCACGTCATCCAGTGAATCGAGCACGAGCACGCTCGCGGTCGCAGGCCGTCCGCGCTTCGACACGACTGGCAGGTTTTGACCGTCGGCAAAAGGATGCGCCTTGGGCGCGTCCATCGGGCTCTGCTTTTGGCCCTCGCCCTCTTTCGATTTGCTCTTGGCCTTGCGCACGATCAGCACGTCATCCGTAGGCAGGGTGCGAGGCACGGTGACGCGCACGGGGCGCTTGAACGAGCGCGGATCACCCACGGTGCCGGTTGCCACCGAGAACGCCAAAGTTTCACCCGAGGCGACCACGAAGCGCTGTGCACTCGCCGGGAAGCTCGGCTCCGGATCGAACGTGCGCAGCGATACGCCGCCATCATCCGGCGGCGGATAGAGTTCACCCGTGACGAGTCGCGGATCGGGCTCGAGGAGGCGAGCACCGGTAGCTACTAGATCGACCAAGGCACCGGACTGAGCGAGCACCTCGAGTGCCTGCCGCGACGGAGGCGCGACTAGCAGATCCAACTTGGGCGGCACGCGCTTGCTCTTGAGCAACGCCGCAGCCGCCAACAGATCGCGGAGCGAAGCGCCGGAGTCGCCGCCCAAGATCACTTGGCTGACGGGCTTACCGGCGATCTCGCGCACGGGTTTGACGACGCCGTCTTCATCCAACACGAGCGGGTCGACCGCGGACAGGTCGACGCTGATCACGTCATCACACGGGGCGCCCGGATCGGGGAGCAGACCGCGATGCGCTTTGGAGCGGCGTTGATCGCGCAAGTAAACTTCAGTCTTTTCGTCACTGACGAACACTGCGGCGGAGGCACCGAGCTGAGGCGCGAGCGCGGCAAGCACGGCGCGATCGGAAACCGAGAGCAGGCGCGCGCTGGGACCGGCGAACTCGATCACCACCGGCGCTCGATACTCGGTGTCGACTCGGCGAATGGCGTCGCCAAGTCCGCGGCGCATCAGCTCGAGCCCCACGTCGCGCACGCACACGAAGGGCCGCACGCGACCCGAGAGCAAGACTTGGACGCTGCGCGGTGGACGCACGAGCACGCTGCCGGTGAGCAGCGCCTCGGCCAACTGCGACGGTGGCACTACCAAGGTGAGCATGCCCGCGCCGCCGACCGAAGCTAGCCGCGGCTCGTCAGTGAGCGCGAGCCGTGCGGGGCTGCCGAAGCGCTCGAGATGCACGGCTGCCGGAAAGCCAATTCCCGGGCGCGCGATCAGCAGGCCCAAGTTGAGCGCGTCCTTCAAGCCGCGTTGACTCAAGCCGGGCGACGTGTCGGACAGCGCAGTGACACAACGCGTGTCGTACGCGATCGCCACTTCGACCGCACACTTCTTCGCGCCTGCAAGCACTGGCTCGGCGAGAGTGCGATCAGGTTCCCTCGCGAGGACGACTTGGTCGACCTTCACCCGAACGAGATCACCGTTCAGGTTTGGATCATCCGCGCGCCCGGCGAGGATTTTTTGGGTCATAGTGCGGGGCGGATCCCCCGCTCGCGCACGCATCGGAGTGGCGTGGAAAGTAGCCGCTGCCCCTAAGCAGGGTCAAGGACGGCGACACGGCGCCCCGCCTGGACGGCGATCGCCCGGCTTTATCGCGGCCGCAAGTCGTGTCGGTCCCCGAGCCGCCCGCCGTCACCGCCTGGTTGCGGATCGGCCTGCGGGCCAGTGTGAATTGCTTTGGGTTTTTCTTGGTCGCGCCTCGGCTCGCGTTTTGAAAATTCACCCAGGGATAGGAATCAGGCTAACCTGCACTCATGTTCAAAGAGGCGTTGCAGAGCGTCGTCGACGGTACGGACGGCGGCATCGCGGGTCTGCTCATGGATTTCGAAGGTATCCCGCTCGAGAGCTACGCCAAGGCTGGCGCAGTGATCGACATCGAAACCGTGGGCGCCGAAGTCAGCGTCGTGGTGAAGGGCATTCAGCGCGCGACCGAAATGCTGGACGCCGGCGCGACCCGCGAAGTGTCGTTCAAGAGCGACAAGATGATCACGCTGATCCGCGTCGTGAATGAGGGCTATTTCGTGGCGCTCACGCTCACGCCGGACGCGAATCTCGGTAAAGGTCGCTACTTGCTCCGCTTGCTTGCGCCCAAGCTCGCTGAAGAACTCGCGGCCTGAGCGTGGCAGACGCCAAGCGAAAGTCTCGCGGGGGCGCGCTCTCAGTCGTGCCTGACGCGGCGCCGAAGCCGCGCGTGCGCGGCGCATTGCGCATCCTCGTCATGAGCGGCCCAAACCTCGATCGCCTCGGTAAGCGCGAACCGGAGATCTACGGCAAGACGACCTTGGCCGAACTCCACGATCAGATCGCGGCCGCAGCCGCTCTGCGCAAAGTCGTCGTCGATTGTCGCCAGAGCAATCATGAAGGCGCCCTGATCGATTGGATCGGTACCGCGGCGGACGACGGCTTCTCCGGCATGCTGCTCAACGCCGGCGCGCTGACGCACACCTCGTACGCGCTATACGACGCGTTGAAAGCTTCGAGCTTGCCGACCATCGAGGTTCACATCTCGAACCCGGAGGCACGCGAGGCATTTCGCAAGGATTCGTTGATTGCTCCGGCGTGCGTCGGCAAAGTCGCAGGTTTTGGCGTCGCGTCGTACACGCTCGCGCTGACCGGCCTGCTGGATCGCTTGCAGGTTTCGTAGCAAACCTCGCGCGGTCGCGATGTCGCAGCGCGTCGAAACCGCGCACATTATTTCGCGGTTCGCGCAAACTCACACGCCCTCGACGAGTGAGTTGTCAGGCGCGATGCGTGTGAGTAACTTCCGCTCCCCTCGAGCGCACAGGACGTCTGTCGCGCCATCGCCCGCCCCGCGTGGCCCATTCGGCATAGGAAAATTCACATGCAGCTTCCGCTTGATCAACTCCAGAGCCTGCTCAAAACGCTCGAAGATGGCGGCGCGTCCGAGTTCGAATACGAAGACGACAAGGTCCGATTGAAGATCGCCATGGCGCGGGGTCAAGCGCCGATCGTCAGCAGTGTGAGCCCGGCGTACGCGCCGGTTCACGCCGCGGCATCGCCGTCCGCGCCCGCTCCGTCCGCCGCACGCGCTGAAGCCACGGATCCGGACGTGGTGTTCGTCACTTCGCCGTTCGTCGGCACGTTCTACCGCGCGCCCTCGCCGGAGTCGGATCCGTTCGTGGCCGTCAACGGCCCGGTGAAAAAGGGCCAGACCCTTTGCATCATCGAAGCCATGAAGTTGATGAACGAGATCGAAGCTGAGTTTGCCGGCACCGTGCTGGAAGTGCTCGTCGACAGCGGCAAGAGCGTCGAGTTCGGGCAGAAGCTGTTCAAGATCAAGAAGAGCTGAGGCTCTTTTTCAACAATAGTCATGTTTCGAAAAGTACTGATCGCCAACCGCGGTGAGATTGCCATCCGCGTGATTCGCGCTTGTCGCGAGCTCGGCATTGCTACGGTCGCCGTGCACTCCGAGGCGGACGCGCACGCGCTGCACGTGCGCTTCGCGGACGAAGCGGTGTGCATCGGTCCCGCGTCCGCTTCGCTCAGCTATCTCAACATCCCGGCCATCATCAGCGCCGCAGAAATCACGGCTGCCGACGCAATTCATCCCGGCTACGGCTTTCTCTCCGAGAGCACGAAGTTCGCGCAAGTCGTGGAACGCTGCGGGCTCAATTTCATCGGTCCGTCTTCGGAGGCGATGGCTCAATGGGGTGACAAGCTCCGCGCCCGTGAAGTGGCGGCAAAGTTCGGTTTGCCGTTGCTCCCGGGCAGCGTTGCGCTCACCAGCTTCGAGCACGCCGAATCCGAGGCTTCCCGCGTCGGTTTTCCGGTGATGATCAAGGCGCGTGGCGGCGGTGGCGGGCGCGGCATGCGCATCGTGCGCAATCTCAGTGAGGTGCGCCGCGCGTTCGAGTCGGCCACGGCCGAAGCGATGAGCGCGTTCAAGAACCCAGAGCTCTACCTCGAGCGTTTCGTGGAGCGACCGAAGCACATCGAATTCCAAGCCCTCGCCGACAAGCACGGTCAAGTTTGGACGCTCGGCGAACGCGAGTGCTCGCTGCAGCGCAAGAATCAGAAGTTGGTCGAAGAGTCGCCTAGCCCGTCGATGACCGATGAACTGCGGGCCAAGATGGGAGAGGTGATTCGTCGCGCGATTTTGGCGACGGGCTACACCTCGCTCGGCACGCTCGAATTCCTAATGGACGACGATCGTTCGCTCTACTTCATGGAGATGAACACGCGCGTTCAAGTCGAGCACCCGGTGACCGAGATGGTCACGGGCGTCGATCTGGTCGTGGAGCAAATCCGAGCCGCGGCCGGCGAAAAGCTGAGCCTGCCCGACACCAGCGCGTGGAAGCTGCGAGGACATGCGATCGAGTGCCGAATCATGGCCGAAGATCCGCGCACGTTCGCGCCTTGGCCCGGCAAGATCACTGAGTATCACCCGCCCGGCGGCACTGGCGTCCGCGTCGACTCCGGGGTGTTCGGCGGTTGGAACGTGCCTCCGCACTACGACTCGCTGCTTTCCAAAGTGATCGTGCACGCCTCCTCACGCGACCGCGCGATCAAGCGCATGCTCGGCGCACTCGACGAGTACATCATCGGAGGCATCCGTACCAACATCGACCTGCACAAGCAGCTCCTGCGCTTGCCTGAAGTCGCCGACGGTCGCATGACCACGCGCACCGTCGAAAACTACATGGCCGAGCGCGCCAAGACGAACTGAGCCGTCCGATCTCCTTCTCCCGTTCCGGCGGGAGAAGGAGAAGAGTTTTGTTGATGGGGCCGCGCTACGTCGCGAACGTCACAGCCTTCGGCGTCTAGTTGCGGGAACACGGCATACCGCAAGCTGCGATGCGGGAATGGGATCGCCCCATTCCCCAAGCTCAAAGCGGGAAACCGAGTAGCAGGCGGGCTTGGACGTACTCGTTTTGCGTCAGGTCCAAATGGTAGCCGTCGGTCGCGCCTTTGAAGGCGATGACTTGTGGCTGCACCGCGAGAGTCAGCCAAAATCGGGTGCTGGCGTACGACACGCTCGGGCCAGCGTAGAGCACCGACGACAGAGAGCGCATCGATTCAGCGCGCTCTTTCGAGAGGCTGTTTTCGTTGCGGAGCTCCAAGCTCGCGACGACGTTTGGCGTCAGGAAATATCCGGCCCCCGCGGTGGCTCCGAACGAACCCACGAAGCGCGATGTGAGCTCGAGTTGCTCGTAGCCAGTCGCGACTAGGTTCAGCGCGAGCAGCAGATTTCCGAGTTGCTTGTCGAGGATGACGCGGGCTTCGGCGCCGACGAGCAGAGGGCCTGCTTGGGCCTCGAGCAACAGCGCGCTGCCGAGCGCGTCGGCAGTGGCGTCCGTCAACTTGTACTTGAGCTGCGCGGACAGCGACTGAAAGTCCGTCGTGCTCAGGCGTGATTTGAGTGCAGCACCCGGAACCTGAACGTCCTCGGCCGTGCTCGAGATGTTCCAGAACAGCGCGGCTTGCAGGTTGCGAACCAAACCGAACTTGAAGCCCACACGTGCTTCCAGGCGGCTGAAATAATCGGCACGCCCGGCGCGCACCGTTGTCCACGGTTCTAGCTCGGCGAGCCCCGGGGACAACACCGTTGATTCATAGCCAAAACCGAAGTGACGCTCACTGGCTGACGCGCGCGAAGCGACGCTCACGGACAGCAGCGCGGCGCACACGAGCGAGATCGATTTCATGGTTTTGCTGCGCGGTTGCGCCCGCTCGCGTTCTTGCGCCCGACGTTTTCGGCGTCGAAGGCCGAGGGACATTCCGCAGTAACCGGACACGCGGCGCAGGCGGGCTTGCGCGCGGCGCACACTCGACGACCGTGAAAGATCAGCGTGTGGGAGAGCATATCCCAATCACTGCGAGGAAAGAGCGCCATCAGGTCTTGTTCGATTTCTTGCGGCTCGGTGTGCTTCGTCCATCCGAGGCGCTGGCTGATGCGCTGCACGTGCGTATCGACCACCACACCTTCCGGCGTGCCGAACGCCACCCCGAGCACCACATTGGCTGTCTTCCTGCCGACGCCGGGGAGCTTCACTAGCTCGTCCAGCGTGCGCGGGACTTCGCCGTGATGTTGTTCGATCAAGCGCTTGGACAGCCCGATCACGTTCTTGGTCTTCTGGCGAAACATTCCGATCTTGCTCAGCACGCGCTCGACTTCGGTTGGCTCGGCGTTGGCCAGGGCCTGCGGCGTTGGCCAACGCCGAAACAGCTCGGGCGTGATCTTGTTGACCATCACGTCCGTGCTCTGCGCGGACAGCACGGTGGCCAGGATCAATTGGAAGGGGCTCGTGTGATCGAGCTCGCAGTGTGCGTCGCTGTGTCGCTCGCGCAGCTTTGCGTAGGTCGTCGCGACCAGCGAAGCGTTCGGCGTCGTCTTCCTCGCGGTCCGCTGCTGCTTGTGCGAGGGCTTGGCAACAGCGGTTGGGGATTTCGTCCGCGCGGGCGACTTTGCAGGCTTCGGTGGCTTTTTGACGGCCTTTTTGGCCGTCTTTTCAGGCGCCTTCTTGCCCGCCATCGCCCGAGTCTTGGTCGTTGCCATCGGTCGTGGGCGAGCCTTCACCGTCACTCGGAGCGGAGTCTTCAGCCCCCTCTTCGTTGTCGCTGCTGTCGCTCGTTCCCTCGTTGATCGGTTCGATCGCGACCACGCGCTCGTCGTCCTCGATGCGCATGACCTTCACGCCTTGGGCGTTGCGGCCCGTCTCGCGGATGCCCTCGATGGGCGTGCGAATGGTTTGCCCGCGATCGGTGATGATCATCACCTCATCCTCGGGCTTGACCATGGCGATGCCGACGACGGGGCCGTTGCGATCGCTGGCGTCGATCAAGATGATGCCCTTGCCGCCGCGGTTTTGAATGCGGAACTCCTCGATCGGAGTGCGCTTGCCGTAACCCCGCTCGCAGACCGCTAGCACAAACTTGCGCTCCGCGTCGGTGCGCGCGAGGCCGACGACCGCGTCGCCCTCGTCGAGCTCGATGGCTTTGACGCCCGCGGTCGCGCGACCCGTGGCGCGGACTTGCTCTTCGTCGAAGCGAATGCTGATGCCGTTCTTGGTGGCGACGAAGAACTCCGCAGTGCCGTCGGTAACGATCGCCGTGAACAACTGATCGTCGTCCGCGATACGCACACCGATGATGCCTTTGTCGCTGAAGTCCTCGTATTCGGCCAGCTCGGTCTTCTTGATCTGACCGCCGCGCGTGATGGTCGTGACGTACTTTCCCGCCTCGACTTTGTCCACTGGGGTGATCGCCGCGATCTTCTCTTCGGCTTCCAGCTCGATGAAGTTGATGATCGCGCGACCCTTGGCGTTGCGAGCCGCCTGCGGGATCTCGTACACCTTCTTCACGTACACTTTGCCGCGACTCGAGAAGAAGAACACGAAGCTGTGCGTCGAGGCGATGAACAACTGCGTCAAGAAGTCGTCATCGCGGGCCTCCATGCCCTTGTTGCCCTTACCGCCGCGCTTCTGCGCCTGGTACATCGAGACGGGCGTGCGCTTGATGTAGCCGGAGTGCGAGATCGTGACGACCATGTCCTCTTCTTGGATCAGGTCTTCGATTTGGATCTCGGCTTCGTTGTCGATGATTTCCGTGCGGCGCTTCTCGCCGTGCTTGAGCTTGACCTCTTCCAGCTCGTTCACGATCACCTGCATCAACAGGCGCTCTTCCGCGAGGATCGCACGCAGACCCAGGATCTGATCGGACAGAGCGCCGTACTCCTCGGCCAGCTTGTCTTGTTCGAGCCCAGTCAAGCGTGCCAAGCGCATGTCCAAGATTGCCTTGGCTTGACGCTCGCTGAGACGATAGTCGCTGATTTTGGCTGCGGCTTCGATCTCCGCTTCGGGGCGACCGGCGCGGCGCACGAATGCTTCCAGCCCCTTCAACGGGAGGGCCATCAAGCGTGCTTGTGCTTCGTCGGGATCGGGTGACTCACGGATCGTCTTGATCACCAGGTCGACCTCCGTGATCGCCATGCCGAGGCCCTCGACGATTTCGCGTTCGCCTTCGGCCTTGGTCAGTTCGAAGCGCGTGCGGCGGCTGATCACTTCACGTCGATGCTCGATGAAGCGCGCGAGGGTCTGCTTCAGATCCAGCACTTCCGGGCGCGAATCGACGATCGACAGGTTGATGATGCCGAAGGACGACTGCATGTCGGTCAGACGGTACAGCTGATTGAGCACCACCTGTGGGAAGACGTCTTTCTTGAGCTCGAGCACGAGGCGCATGCCTTCGCGGTCGCTCTCGTCGCGCGCTTCCTTGATGCCTTCGATGCGCTTGTCGCGCATCAATTCGCCGATCTTGGCGTGCAGCCGAGCCTTGTTCACTTGGTACGGTAGCTCGGTGACCACGAGCTGTTCGCGGTCGTTCGAACCTTGAACCTTCTCGACCTCCGTGCGCGCGCGCATGACGATCGAGCCGCGCCCGGTCTTGTACGCCTGATAGATGCCGGAGCGCCCGTAGATCATGCCGGCAGTCGGAAAGTCCGGACCCTTGATGTCGAGCATCAAGTCTTCGACGCCGCATTCGGGCGTG